>SPJK01086349.1_pt1 | contig 25877 bp, 22 predicted proteins | sample 3741771 | NCBI WGS metagenome assembly SPJK01 (sample SAMN10925997, study PRJNA522277) | cold seep metagenome | isolation source: Elba SIP-enriched marine methane seep metagenome, extraction at timepoint T2 | place: Italy: coast of Elba, Mediterranean Sea
AGGGCACCCGGCACAATTCTCCCTGAGACCAATTCACTCTATTTATCACGCGCCCACTTGCTTAACCCAATCTCTAATAAACATTCCAACTCGTTGTATATCGCTGCCATCGAGCACGCCACCATGCATAATGACATTTCTAGATGACTCTAGCCCCTTGACGATATTCTTAACCCAATCCAAATCCGTTCCAATTACATCCTCAAACTGCTCCCATTTTTTAATAAAGATTGAATGCAAATCCCCCATATCAGTGTAATCCAAAAGACGCCCACCTCTTTGCGTATGGAACTTCCTCTTTACCTCCTCCTGCTTTCTAGATTCCGCCTTCTTTCTCACTCTTTCAGGGACACATTGAGACCACCAATCTTCACCAACATCCTCAAGCAATACCTGCTCGATCAAATCTCGCACGCCTGATTCAAAAGATGCTATCGCCACATAAACCACTGCCATTCGTTCCGCTTCTTTGACCTTTTCATCATCCAATAAATTAATCGAAAGTGATTGCCGAATCTGCGCAAGATCGCTTTCCCTCCGAGCTCGCGCACTTCCTATACGTTCTAAAGACTCCTGAGCCAACTCGCCTCTGTAAACAAAGGAATAAATACCATCTGCCATTTTTCGCTGTGTCAAACTCATAGTAAGTGTTCCTTAAGGCTCTTGAATAGCACTTCATAGACAGCTGCGTCCCTGGAGGCTGGCAAATGCAGGTGAATATCGTAAGACAATCCCAGCTGACGAATTCCTAACCCACCACCAACATGCGATCGGTCACTAGACTGTGTAAGAATCGGATTCGGCAATGGGACTGTAGATACTGGATCTGTTTCTTCAAGTTCATCATCAGCTGGTTCAGATTCTGACACTTCTTCAATGGATTCATCAAAGTTTGCAAGCTTGCAGAGCTCGACAAACGTCATTGCCATGTTTTTGACTACACCATCACTCTTAGAACCCTGCAAAAGAGTTTTTAGCTTCCCAGCAACTTCCTCTTGTGAAAGCTTATTTGCCTCTGTGTTAACACGAAACAAGTCTGCGTATGCTTCTCTTATGCCTTCTGCAAGCACTCTTCCTGATTGTGAACCGTCCAAAAACTCAAAGTATCTAGCGGTCGGAACACCTGTATCCGTTAGAAAACCGAGCCCTTTTAGGACTCCGATCATTAATCGATCAGTTTTACTCTTAAATCCCATTTCTTCCAAGAATCGTATAGAAAACCGATCGGGTGCTTGAGCTTTTTTAATTGAGTTTAAAACCCCGGCCAACGATTTTGTAGTTGTTAAATATGCTGGGCTAGTGCTCACAGTGGATCTCCAAAAAAAGAGGGACGCTCCCTATCAGGAAGCGTCCCTTGTGTGTACGGATCGTGTGTGGTTGCTCTCGAATCGAGAGACTCGCCATAATTCATTCATTCAAGTGGCGATGCGTGCTTTCACACGCAGCACCTAAGGGTTATACCTACCGGACAAGGCCCGGTCAAATTGAATTAGTAATCAAAGTCCTCGCCCGAGTGACCTGCACCCACGGGCTTGTCCTTGATCTCGACGATCGCGGCTTCGGTGGTCAGGAGGAGGCCTGCGACCGAGGCGGCGTTCTGGAGGGCGACGCGTTCGACCTTGGTGGGGACGATCACACCCATGGCGACGAGGTCGCCGTACTCGTGGGTGAGGGCGTTGTAGCCGAAGGTGTTGTCGTCGTTCTCTTCGACCTTGCTTGCAATCACGGAGCCATCGAGGCCGCAGTTCTTGGCGATCTGCTTGACGGGGGCGGACACAGCACGGTGGACGATGTCGATGCCGATGCGCTCGTCGCCGGTGGCCTTCTTGCGGATCTTGTCGAGGGCGCGGCGGGCACGGAGAACAGCGGTGCCGCCGCCGGGGAGGATGCCTTCTTCGACTGCGGCGCGGCAGGCGTGGAGCGCGTCTTCGACGCGAGCCTTCTTCTCGGTCATTTCGACCTCGGTGGCTGCGCCGACATTGACCTGTGCGACGCCGCCGGCGAGCTTGGCGAGGCGCTCTTCGAGCTTCTCACGGTCGTAGTCGGAGGTGGAGTTCTCGATCTGGGCGCGGATCATGTCAATGCGGCCCTTGATGTCGGAACCGGAGCCGGCACCTTCGACGATGATGGTGTTGTCCTTGGAGACGGTGACCTTCTTGGCGCGGCCGAGCTCGTTGAGCTCGAGCTTCTCGATGTCGATGCCGAGCTCGTCCATGATGGCGGTGCCGCCGGTGAGGGTGGCGATGTCCTGGAGCATTTCCTTGCGGCGATCACCAAAGCCCGGTGCCTTGACGGCGGTGACCTTGAGGGTGCCGCGGAGCTTGTTGACGACGAGGGTCGCGAGTGCTTCGGAGTCGATGTCCTCGGCGATGATCAGGAGCTGGCTGCCTGATTCAGCGACCTTGCCCAGGATGGGGAGGATGTCCTTGGCGTTGGAGATCTTCTTCTCGTGGATGAGGATGTAGGGCTTTTCGAGCTCTGCTTCCATCGTCGCGGGGTTGGTGACGAAGTGTGGCGAGAGGTACCCCTTATCGAACTGCATGCCTTCGACGAGTTCGACCTCGGTTTCGAGGGACTTGCCTTCTTCGACGGTGATGACGCCGTCCTTGCCGACCTTGTCCATGGCGGTTGCGATGATCTTGCCGATCTCCGAGTCCTGGTTTGCGGAGCAGGTGCCGACCTGTGCGATCTCCTTGGAGTCCTTGATGGGCTTGGACATGTTGTGGAGTTCTTCGATCATGGCGGCGACGGCCATGTCGATGCCGCGCTTGATCTGGTTGGGGTTTGCACCCGAGGTGATGTTCTTGAGCCCTTCGGTGAAGATGGACTCGGCGTAGATGGTTGCGGTGGTGGTGCCGTCGCCTGCTTCGCGGGAAGCCTTGGATGCGACTTCCTTGACCATCTGTGCACCCATGTTCTCGTATGGGTCGTCGAGGGTGATTTCCTTAGCGACGGAGACGCCGTCCTTGGTGACGGTCGGTGCGCCGAAGGACTTCTCGAGGATGACGACGCGGCCGGATGGGCCGAGGGTAACCTTGACTGCGTTGGCGAGTTTCTGAACACCTTTGAGGATGCGCTCGCGTGCGTCGGTGTTGAATGCGATCTGTTTGGCTGCCATTGTTTGGCTCCTTTGGTTTCTCTCAGAACACAGGCGAGACGCCTGTGCCACCGGGTTCTTGGTTTTAGAGGCCGATGCGGATGTATGCGATCCGCTCGGCTTCGATGATGTACACGCTCTTGCCGTCGGTGACTTTGACGAGCTTGTCTGTCTCTTCGGGGATGAGCATGGCGTTGGTGATGGTCAGGACGGACGCCGATTCGTGCATGCCCGCAAGGGCGAAGTGCGCGTTGCGTTCGCCGTTGAGTTCGTTGAGGGCTTGGCGTAACTGATCCTGATTCATCGTTCTGTGTCGACTTTCTTGTGTTGCTTCCTGGTTTCCACAAGATGCATCTGGCATCGCTTGAACATCGTGTCTTCGATCCGTTCTTTCTGTTTCACCTGAAGCTCGTTGCTCGGCTGGAAAGAACTGACTTTGTTCATGATGGATTCGAGCTGTCGGAGCACCTCATCAGAGGGAAGCATGTTTCGATCGATCAGGGCGAACTGCTTTTCGAGTCTTCTGAGTCTCAACGACTCGTGATTCTGGAAGAACAGCCCCACTGCTTAGCTCTCAATCCACGATCGCGAGGACATCGCTGCTGTTGATGATGAGGTACTCTTCGCCGTCGAGCTTGAGCTCGGTGCCGCCCCACTTGGAGAGGATGATGCGATCGCCGATCTTGACATCGAGGGGGATGCGATCGCCCTTGTCGTTGAGGGTGCCTTCGCCGACGGCGAGGACGGTGGCGAACTGTGGCTTCTCGGTGGAGGACTCGGGGAGGTAGATGCCCGCGCTGGTGACGGTTTCTGCTTCGTCACGCTCGACGAGGATCTTGTCGTGGAGGGGACGGACAGCGACTTTCTTCTTGGTCTTGGTTGCCATGGTGGAATCTCCTGTTTCTCTTTTTGAGGGACTAGGGACTGGCCACTAGCCACTGGGGTGTGTAAATGGACGGAACGGAACTCTCAACTGGCACCGGGCCAGCGGTCTTTGTAATGGCGGGTCATGCATCGACGCAGGACGTCGAGCAGGGATTCGATATCGCGCTGGGCGCGGGGGTGATCAACGACGGCGAATGCGCCCAGACGCAGAGCCGCGTTCATCTCGCGGACAGCGTCGCGGGAGGTACGGCGGCGCTTGATGACGACGGTCGGCGGGGGCGACGCGAGCCGGGCGAGGAGATTGAGGACGCGGGTGCCGGCTTCTTCACCGGTCGGATCGCGCTCGTCGAGGGGGAGGGCGAGGTCCACCACGGCGATGTGGATTGGGTTGGACTCGATCACGCGCTGGGCAGCGGAAGCGGAGTCGGCGATGTGGGATTGGACCCCCATGGGGGTGAGCATCGCGGGGACGCGTTCGACCCAGGGGGACTCCTGCCAGCCTGCGGATGAGAGCAGGAGGTTGAGTCGTCCGGGTGCGCCGGGGTGATCGGGATGGGGTCGTGAGACCATCATGTGCCCGAATATGGGCAAAGGGCGTGCCGATCCGGAGGTTGGATTGGCACGGAATTCCATTGAAAAACGGGGCTTAGGTGCCCGGGGTGGTGTCAGGAGTGGCGGTCTTGGAGGCAGAGGTGCCAAGTTGGCAGGATTGCACGGTTTCGGTGCCGATCACGGGCTGGAGGGGAACTTGAGACTGGTGGTGAAGTCGAGCATCTCGTGGACGAGGTGTTCTGCTTTGAAGGGGGTTCTGGTCCTGTGGATGTCGCTCGGCTGGAGGACGGCAAGGTCGGTGAGGCGGATGAGTTCGGCCCGGTCGTTGATATCGAGTTTTTCGCCGATGGATTCGCGATGACGGTTGATCGTGGAGATGGATCTGCAGAGCTTTTCCGCGATGTCCTTGGGACGGTATCCTTGGCCCATGAGTGCGAGGATCTCGAGTTCGCGATCGGAAAGGGCGTTAAGCGGGCCTAGGTCGATGCATTCGGCGACGACAACGTTGAGCTCTTCTGCTCGATCGATGAGCATGTGAAAGTTCGCGGGGAGGACGGGCTCGACGATGACGTTCAGGATAGTGACGTCTTCTCCATCGCATTGCACTTGTAGTGGGTGAATCTGTGAGCAAAGTCGGTAGCCACTGATAAGTTCGAGGACGATGAGGGATCGTTGCTCTTCGACGACGCGCCGGAGCAGTGCAATACGTTCATCCGCCCATTCTTTGGGGGCGATTTCGTGGAGCATTGATCCCACAGCGTGGTTGATCTCCATGTTGCTGTGGTGGGATTGCGTCGATCGGTTCGCGAAGAGCATCTCGCCGTCAGCAGTGATCAGCAGGTAGAGAAATGATGAATAGCTATTGCGAAGGATGCTCAGGAGTTGAGTGCTTTGGATTGCGGATATGAAGGGGTGGGTTGTGTGCGTTTTTGTGTATGCCACGGGCATGTCTCCTCGATCGATGATCGGGTCGCGAGCAATGGACAGGTGCCTGTGTGCATAGGTGCCACTGGGTCTCACAAAGCGATATACTTTGTATATGGAGACTGCGATCATCGTATTGTGCCTTAGTACAGCCGCTTTTGCAACATGGAGTATGCTCCTTCATTTGCGAATTAATGAAAATACTCGTGAACTTGGTGAGTTCTCTTCAAAGTTCAAGCATGCTGAGGATCAGAACTCCGTGTTGCGCGAGCGTTCTCAAGCACTCGAGAATGAAGTAGAGAGCGAGCGGTCACGTGCTGAGGAAGCATCAAAGCGAGTGATCGAGTTGTCCGTCGATCGCGCGACGCTCACAGAGCGCCTGGACGCGGCGGAAAAACTGATTGAAGAATATAAAGAGAATCGCGAGCAGCTTGTGCAGCAGTTCGAGGCATTAGGTTCGCGGACGCTCAAGTCGAATCAGGAAGCGTTAGGTAAGTTCCTCACGGAGCGACTGAAGGACGCGGACTCATTGTCGCAGGCGGAACTCGATAAGCGGAAGCAGGCGATCGAGATGATGGTCAAGCCCATCCGCGAGACGTTGGACAAGACACACGAGCAAATCACGGCGCTCGATGAGCGTGTCAAGGCGTCGAGTGTAAGTAACGAGTCGTTACGTGAAGAGACAGCGCGATTGAGCAAGGCGTTGTCGCGGCCTGAAATTCGTGGTCAGTACGGCGAGATCCAGCTGCGTCGTGTTGCGGAGCTCGCGGGGATGACGAGCTATTGCGATTTTTCCGAGCAGACCTCCCAACGGGATGACGAGGGGAACCTGTTGCGCCCGGACATGGTTGTGACGTTGCCCAACGATCGGGTGATCGTGGTGGATGCGAAGGCGAACATCAATGCGTATATCGAGGCGGTGAACGCCCCCACTGACGAGGCACGCGAAGAGCAGCTTGAGCGTTTTGCTCGGCACATGGCGGAGCAGGTGAAGAAGCTCAACGATAAGAAGTACTGGTCGATGTATGACGGGAAGAGCGCGGAGTTTGTGGTGATGTTTGTACCGGGCGATCACTTCATTGATGCTGCACTCGCACGCAAGCCCGAGCTCTTGGATGAGGCGGCGCAGCGTGGAGTGATCCTCGCGTCGCCGAGTACGCTCATTGGGTTGCTGCGTGCGGTCGCGGTCGGTTGGCGTGAGCACGCGCTGACGGAGCAGGCGGCGGAGTTGTTTGAGCTCGGTAAGGAGTTGCACGATCGAGCCGCGACGGCTTTCGAGCACGCGGGCAAGCTGGGCGACTCGATACGCCAGGCGGTGGATCGGTACAACAAGCTCGTCGGATCGATCGATACGCGGATGGTGCCGACCTTGCGGAAGTTTGAGGACGCGGGCGCCAAGAGCGGGAAGACGTTGACGGAGCCGAAGAAGCTTGATGCAACGCCTCGAGAACTGACGAGTGGTACGGCGTTGTTCGAGGAGTAGCAACGTGTTATCGGGCTGAGCGGGGTCGGTTTGTGCGTGCTGTGGCTCTGTTATGTTCAGGGTACATTAAGAGATCGGCGGGGCCGGCGCCGGCAGCGTTGTGGCTGGCTGGGATGCCGATGTCGGTGATATGAAGAGCGTACAATTGACACATGAGGCCGTGGCGGACCTGAGCACGTACCAGGACCGGGTTGAACGCCTTGTTTTCGAGGTGCACGCAGTCGCGCGGGACATCTGTATGGGTGATCTTGTTGAGTTCGCCGAAGAATGCGAACGGGCGGAACCGCACGAGTCACTGGGTGATGTGCTGAATCGGATGCATGAGTCTGGCTCCAAGATTCTGCGTGTGCGCGGGTCTGAGAGGTGCAGGGACACGGTGATCCCGATAGAACGGATCGAGCGGGAGCTCGCCACACCGTTCGGGCAGGCGATCTTTATGAAGCGATCCGTAGGGTATCTGCTCGAGGAGACTGGGTTCGAATGCCTGGGGATCTCGCACGTGTTGACGATCGGGGAGGCGTGCGCCAGCGCGATCGCGCGTGATGAATCGACACGGAACGACCCGGCGCTGGTCTGCGAGCCGGACTCGGAGCACGATTGGGTGATGCGTGTGCAGACGCTCCTGCTTGTTCAGAGCAGTTTTCTCAAGGCGGTGCTCATCGAGAATGAACGGCAGCGCTCTGAGGTGTCTCAGGCGTTGCGATCCGAGCGGGAGACCCAGAGTCAGCTGAGCTTGGCGTCTCGGAAGGCCGCGATGGGCGAGCACTCGACCCAGATCCTCACCCAGTTGGAAGCAACCCTGCGGGAGCTGGATCACGAGCTTGAATCGCTGTGCAGATCAGGGGCTATAGGCCACGAGGATCGGGTGAGCCGCGTGTGTGATCACGCCCTTTCACTGATTGAAGAGTCCTGGGCCCAGGCCGAGCAGACGCAGATACACGAGCGCCTGTCGGCGAGATCGCTCTGGAACGAGGCGATCAAGTTCTGCCAGCCCGAGATGGACCAGATTGGGGTTGAGGCCGTCGAGCATCACGAGGAATGCCCGAGCATCGTGAGCGACCACCGATTGCTGCTACGGTTGCTCGTCCGCATGATCGGGTTGACGATCGAGCCGTTTCGAGATCACGCCGGACCTAGTCGCGCGATCGAGCTTTCCACGACGTCCGTCATCCAGTGCGGAGTTGAGGGAGTCCGGATGAGCATCTGTTGTTCTTATGGGATTGGTTCAGCGCGATCGGACTTTGAAGAAGAGTTGGGATCGCTGCGATCGCTGATCGAGCCTCTCGGAGGGGCGATCTGGATTGAACACGACGAGGATGATGGGAGCGAACGGCTCAGCATCTTCCTGCCGATGCGAGCGCCAGAGCGCAAGGCGGATGTAGAGCAGGCCCCGTCACGCGCGGCGTGAGTTGGGAACGCATCCTGATGGTTCGAACTCTGGCCAGGAGTTCCTGGCGCTGCGCATTTTACTGGTTGGCGGGGAAAATCTCTTCGAGTCGCTTGAAGCGGTAGCGGAAGATGTTCTCGACGTCGCGTTGCACAAAGAACTTGTTCACGAGCGGTGCGAGGATCCAGCCGCGTGGGTGGTAGCGGACCACATCGGTGCAGATGGTGCCCTGCCCGTCCTCGGTGGGCTCAAAGGTGTGGGTGTGGTGCCAGAGGGCGTAGGGGCCTGAGTCCTGGTTGTCGACGAACTGGCGAGGCGCGTCCCAATCGAGGATGGTGGTTTTCCATTTGATGGGGATGCCTCGCACTTTGAGCGCGTACCTGATCTCGCACCCGGAGCGCATGTCGATGGGCTTGGGTGTCAGCACGTTGAACTTGAGGAAGCTCGGGGTGAGTTTCTCGAGGTTGTACGCGTCTGCGAAGAATGGGAAAATAGTTTCGCGGGGTTGGGGCAACACCTGAACGGCGCGGAGTTCCCAGATTCGTCCGAGGGTGGGATCGTTCGCGGGTATAACGGTGATATCGTTCATTCTCGGTGCCTGGGTGTGCGGTGCCGGGTGTGTCTCTACTTGCATGGTCGTCATGTGCGATGTGTTCGCTTGAATGACGGCGTTCGATTCACGAGGACCCTATGACAACAGCAAATGCAGAACTCAAAATCAGCGACATGATCAATGCGATTGAACCCGGACAGCTTTATCGGTCGGCGATCGAGGAAGTTGCGGAATCGGTTGAGCCGGTAATTGCGGAGAATGAAAAGTACCGCAAGGCACGCGTGTTTGAGCGGCTTCTCATCCCGGATCGGGTGATCCGTTTCCGGGTCGAGTGGGTGAACGATCAGGGTGAGGTCGAGGTGAACATGGGGTGGCGTATCGAGCACACGAACGTGCTTGGCCCCTACAAGGGGGGGTTGCGGTTCCACCCGAGCGTGACGGAGGATACCCTGCACTTCCTCGCGTACGAGCAGTGTTTCAAGAACGCGCTAACGGGTCAGCCGATCGGTGGCGGCAAGGGTGGGTCGAACTTCGATCCCAAGGGCAAGAGCGACAACGAGGTGATGCGCTTCTGCCAGGCGTTCATGCGGGAGCTGTACCGGCACATCGGTCCAAGCGTTGATGTCCCCGCGGGTGATATCGGGGTCGGTGGCCGCGAGATCGGATTCCTGTACGGACAGTACATGAAGATCACCAAGCAACGTGACGGCGTACTGACAGGCAAGCCACTCGGGCTTGGCGGGCTACAGGGGCGCACCGAAGCGACTGGGTACGGCACGGTCACCTTCGTCGAAGAGATGATCAAGCACGCGGGCGAAACGCTCGACGGTAAGCGCGTGATGATCTCCGGATCTGGCAATGTGGCGCTGTATGCAGCGGAGCTCGCAATGCAGAAGGGTGCAAAGGTTGTCACGATGTCGGATTCGGGTGGCTCGATCAGTTTCGACAAAGGCATGACCCGCGAGCAACTCGAGGAGCTGATCGACTACAAGGAGGTTCAGCGCGGGCGTCTGAAGGACTGGTCGAGCGACGGCGTGCACTACCACGCGGAGGCGCGTCCATGGTCGCTGGTGGATGCGGACGTGGCGCTGCCTTGCGCCACGCAGCACGAGGTGGAGAAGGACGACGCGAACGCGCTGGTCGATCGCGGCGTGAAATACGTCGCGGAGGGCGCGAACATGCCCTGCACGCACGAGGCGCGGTCGGTGTTCCACGACAAGGGCGTGGTGTTCGGCCCGGGCAAGGCGGCGAACGCGGGCGGCGTGGCGACATCGTGCTTTGAGATGTCGCAGAACGCGTCGCACGATGCATGGACGAAAGACCGCTCGGTCAACAAGCTGGTCGGTGTGATGGAGAACATCCACGAACAGTGCATCGCGCATGCACCCATGATCAACGGTGTTGTCGATTACGGCGTTGGCGCAGATCGCGCGGGGTTCATTAAGGTCGCGGATGCGATCGTGGCGATGGGCGTGTGAGTCGTTGAGCTGAACGCGAGTATTACCTATAGGGCGCGAGGGCGTCCTTTTTTTCTTTTTGAACGCAGAGGATGTAGAGATCACGCAGAGGCGCAGAGAAGAGTGCTGGTCAAACTTGGAGGGGGCGGCTTTGGTAGGTTGCTTGAATTGGGTGGAGGAAGGAGCATGCATTGTTCGCGAGCAGGTTGGTAAGTATCTCGACGACCTGTGCGTCGGTGTAGTCGCGATGGTAACGTACTTCGGTCTTGCCCGGCGAGATCATCGCGGCGAGCGCGTTGCCCTTGTAGTTGTCCGCGTAGGAGATGTTCGGGCCTGATTGGTCTCGGTGCTCTTGTGATGTGGGGAAGAAGATCGCGCCGTGGGCGTTGAAGACCATCTTGGCTTGGAAGTGGTCCTGGGTCGTGAGTTGGGAGATGAAGTCGAGGCCTTGGAAGTGCATGGGTCAACTTCCCGCACGCGCGGCGATGATCTTCTTGAGATCGCGCCGGGTGTATTCGATCATGTTCCAGTAGAGGATGAGCGTAATGAGTGGACCAAGGAAGAGGATGAAGAACCCGAATACCGCGATGAGCGGGCCGTACCAGACGAAGTGCTTGGCTCGTTTGACCATCTTGGTGTTCCCGACGAGTCGGGCGAACCATCCCATGTAGAGCACATTGGCGACGAACACCACGAGCATCAAGATCGCGACGAGGAACGAGAAGATCGTGTACGCGATATCGATCGCGGTTGGAGGTGCGTTGGGGTCGCTCGGGATGAGGGCATACACAAGCGTGACCACGGTTGTGCCCGCGAAGATCCAGAGCGTCACACGGACGAAGTTTCTGAGATCGGGTCGATCGAGCGCTGCGGGGAGATTCATCAGCGGCCTCGCGATGCGGAACCACCCATAGATAATCCCGAAGATGAGCCCGTTGTTAATGAGCGCTGCGATCGCTGCGAGGGGGTAGTAGTCATCAGGGGACGCCCCGATGATGTAGAACAGCCCGACCATCGTGACGATGACCGAAACGATGTAGAGCAAGATCAGGTTCGTGACGAGGCGGAACCCGAGATGAGCCGACTTGAGTTGTTCGGTCGGGACCGCGTTGAGTGCGCCGCGTCCGACGGAGCAGTACACGGGTGTGCCACACTCGGGGCAGTTGCTCTCTAGATCGGTACCAGACAGGTCGTAAGAACAGACGATGCACCCCGACATGATGGGCGTGCCGCACTCTGGGCAGTTGCCCTTTGGGTCGCACCCGACCAGGTCGTACTTGCACTTGGGACAGTGGTAGTTCTGGAGGGTTGCGCGGGGGTGCTCGATCGGATCGGGATCATGATTCATGCGTTGAGCATAGCAGATCCATAAAAAAACACCCGGCTAATGCCGGGTGCTTCGTGTGTATGTCACTTTGTATTACACCGGGTCTGGAACCGTGTCGCCCGGCAGGTCGGTCTCGCCGTCTTCTGTGGTTTTGGAGTCGGCGGGTTTGTTGCCCTTAGCGGGTCCGGATGGGCCCGAGCCCAGCAGGTCGGCGACGGTGGAACGCCCGAGCGATTCGCCTCGCATGAGGGTGTGGACCTCGTCGGCGGTGAGGTTCTCGTATTTGAGGAGCGCCTCAGCGACGGCTTCGACCTTTTCCCAGTTGTCGAGGAGCATCTTCTCCGCTTGGGCATAGGCCTCGTCGACCATGCGGCGGACTTCCTCGTCGATCACCTTCGCGGTGTCGTCGGAGTAGTCCTTGTCGGGGATGTAGGCCTCGCGGGTGTCTTCGCCGGCGTAGTTGACGAACCCGAGCTTGGCGCTCATGCCCCATTCGAGGATCATCGCGCGAGCGAGACGGGTGACCTGTTGAATATCGCCCGATGCGCCCGAGGACACGTCGTCCATAGCCTTGGCTTCTGCGATGCGGCCGCCGCAGAGGACGCGCATGGTTGCGTGGAGCCATTTGAGCGAGTACCCCATCCGGTCCTTCTCGGGGAGCGAGAACGTCGCCCCCCCAGCGGAACCACGCGGGATGATGGTGACCTTGTGCAGCGGGTCGGCGTCCTTGAGGAGCGCCTGAAGGATCGCGTGACCGGCTTCGTGGTACGCGACGAGCTTGTTCTCTTCCTTCTCGCGAACGCGGGACTTGTTAGCGCGCCCGAACTTGACCTTGTCGCGTGCTTCTTCGAGGTCCTCGTGCTCGATGAACTCCTTGTCGAGCATCGTCGCGGAGATCGCGGACTCGTTGATGATCGCGGCGAGATCCGCGCCGGAGAACATGGGGGTGCCTCGGGCGATCTTCTCGAGATCGACATTCGGGCCCAACTTGACCTTCTTTGCGTGGACCTTGAGGATCTGCAAACGCCCGGCGACATCGGGGAGGGGGACGGTGATCTGGCGATCGAATCGTCCGGGTCGGATGAGCGCGGGGTCGAGGACGTCGGGTCGGTTGGTCGCGGCGATGACGATCACGCCGTCGCCGGATGCGAACCCGTCCATCTCGACGAGGATGGCGTTGAGGGTCTGCTCGCGTTCGTCGTTGCCGCCGCCGGAGAATCCGCCGCCGCGCCGACGCCCGATTGCGTCGATTTCATCGAGGAAGATGATGCAGGGGGAGGAGTCCTTTGCCTGTTTGAAGAGGTCGCGGACACGGGAGGCGCCGACGCCGACGAACATTTCGACGAAGTCGGAACCCGAGATCGAGAAGAACGGGACGTCTGCTTCGCCTGCGATGGCTTTAGCGAGGAGGGTCTTGCCGCACCCGGGTTGCCCGGCGAGGAGCACGCCTCGGGGGATGCGTCCGCCCAGGCGGGTGAATCGTTTGGGGTTCTTGAGGAACTCGATAATTTCGGTGACTTCGGACTTTGCTTCCTCGATGCCCGCCACGTCCTTGAAGGTGACGCCGGTCATTTCCTTGGTCATGGTTTTGTGACGGGACTTGCCGAAGGAACCGATCATGCCGCCGCCGCCGCCTGCGGCACGCATGCCTCGCGCAAGCATGAACCAGATCAGGGCGATGAGGAGGATGACGGGGCCGAACATGTAGAGGAACTGGACGAACCCGGAGGGAGATTTAGATTCAAACTCGCCGTTGGTGAGTTCGTCGAGTTGCTTTGCTTTGAGCTCGCGATCGGCGCTGTTGAGTTCGACGCGGACGAGCTTGTCCTTAGCGCCGGTTTCCAGTTGGGTCTGGATCGCGGTGATCGCGCCGTCGTGGAGGGTGACAGAGTCTGTCTTGATGTTCCCGGCGACGTAAGCGTTCTCGAACTCACGCCAGGTCAGCTTGGACCCCTTCTCCGCGGAGGAGAGGAACATGACCAGCATGAGGATCATGAGCATGATCGCGAAGAACCCGAACATCCCGCGGCTTTGCGGTTTGTTGGGGACGGGCGGCTTTTGCCCGTTTGGGTCCTTTTGAGGCTTGTTGTCTTGTGGTGTATTTTCAGGCATAAGTAATCGTGGGTGTTTTCGTCCGTTGGGACGTGTTCGATCCGTTCCCTGCGAAGGATCGAGGAAATGATGCGATCCGTTCCTTGTATATCGGTTTTCGTTGCGGGTGTATTTCCCCGCATAACGATCAATCCGCAAGAACAAGGCTCTCTTGATGGATCATAGCGCTGTTGTGCGTGAACCCATCCCCGCTTGTACGCGTGAAATGGGGTGTTGGATCGGTTTTCGTGTGAAGATGAGGGTTACCATCCTGAACGCATGTCAGAGACGAGATCTTGCGCAAGTTCTTCGATCGCGGAACGTTGCCCGAGTTCGAGACGGTCCCCCACTGCTCGGGAGGGGTGGAAGACGGCAGAGGCACTGTAGTTGTCGCGTGCGACGAGGACATCACCCGTCCGGTTGTCACGCCACTCGAATCGGATGGTGATCCGGACGGCTTGTTCTTGCACAAGCCCGGTTTGGGGGTCGTCCGAGAGTGCCCGCAACCCTGTCTGGGTGATGACCCCGACGAGGGTGGTGTCGGCGCGATCGGCTGGGGTGAGGCGCCAGGGGGTGCGTTGTTGGATCTGTTTCATCACCGCTTCGGTGAGTTGGATCTCAAGCCCGCGCGAGGTGGTCTCGTTGCGGAATATCGGGACGGCGATCGTATTGATCGATTCGTCGAATGTGGAATCGAACGCGTATCCCTGGTTGGGAGACGACGCGCAACCCGGGGTGAGCACGAGCGCCATCGCGAGGATCGAAGAGAGCAAGAGCGTTCCAAAGCACCCGATCATGTGGAGGGTTCCTCGTTGGTTTCGGGTGATTTAGTCTCGGGTGTTTCGGTTTCAGGTTCGGTCTCGAACGTGACCCATCCGCGGGCGAGCATCATGTCGATGGCTTCGTCCGCGGCGTCCGTCGCGGGGTGACGGCGGATGAGGCGCGCGAGCACGAAGCGGGCGGATGCTTCGTCTTTGACCTTGAGGTACCAGCGCGCGGTATCGAGGACCTGTTGTGCTGCGGACTCATCGATCCACGCGTCGAGCCCTTCGGTGATCCCGGATCGGATCGCGTCTGCGGGGAACTGGTTCTGGTATTGCTCGATGAGGAGTTTGGCGTCGAGGAGCCCGGACCCGTCGTAGCGTGGGCCTTTGAATCGGGCGATGTTCGACTCGATCTCGCGGAGCATGGCGCGCTGCACGCGGGGTGACTCAGGGAAGTTCTGACGGAAGATGGAGTACATATCCGCGGCGAGTTTGAGCTCGCGGCGCTTGTAGTAATGATCCGCGAGGGCCATTGCGGCTTCTTCTGCGAGTTCGGACCCGGGGACGCGTTCCTGAGTGCGGACGAGGAGTTCTTCACCCGTTGGGCGGGCGTTTTCGATGCGCATGCCGAGGAATCGACGTTTCTTGCCGTTGATGTAAGCGAGCCCGATCTGGTACTCGAGTTCGACGGCTTTGAGGAAGTAAGGCGAGTCGGGGAAGTCCTGGATAATGGCTTCGAGATCGAAGAGGGCTTTGTACTCGCGATCGTTGTCGTATCGCGCGACGGCGTGGAGGTAGTAGGCCTGGGGGATGTAGGGGTTGCGTGTGCGTTTGTTGCGTTCGAGCCAGTCTCCGAGTTTGCCCGAGGCGGTGCCCGGTTTGCCCTCGGCGATGAGTTTGGTCATCTCGGCCATGAACGCGGCGTCGGTGCCGGGCTCTGGCGCTTCCGTCTGGGTCCACTCGCCCGAATCGGTGAGTTCGAACTCAGAGCTTTGAGCGAGCGCGATGCTCGGGCACGCGAAAGCGGCGATCAAGATGATGGTGGCGAACTGGCGCGGGGTCGTCATGGGTGCGTCCTCGTCGTCGCGTCGATGCGAACGGGTGTCGATAATAGGATAGCGTCGCGTGGTGGACTCTGCGCCGGGTCTGGGTGGATTTGCGGCGGCTAGACTCTTGGGTATGAGTGGAGCAGCTGGGAAACAGGATCACATGGCGCTCGCGCGCCAGGCGCAGACCCTTGAGCGCGCGGGGCGTGCACGCGATCTGATCGAGGTTGGGCAGCAGATCGTGAAGCTCAAACCTCAATGGTCTGTGGGGCATTACTTTGTGGGCGCGGCACAGTGCAAGATGGGGATGCTCGATGAGGCAGAGCGGACCCTGAAAAAGGCGATCGCGCGAGACGGGAACCAGTTCGCGATGCACACCAAGCTCGGGGAGGTGCTGAATCGGTTGGGGCATCGGGACGAGGCACGCGTGCATGCGGATCGGGCGATCGAGCTTGCGCCTGAGAATGCGGACGCGCTGGTGCCCGCGGCGATGATCTGGTGGTTGGGTGGTGATCCGCAGCGAGCGGATGAGATCCTGATGGGGGCGATCGGGCGCGGGATCGACGCCCCAAAACTGATCAATACCGCGGCGTTGCTCGGTGGAGAGGTCGGCCGACTCGATGAGAGCATCGAGATGCTTGAGGAGTTGCTCCGTTCGAGCAATGACGGGCGCGAACTGGAACGGATCCAGCACTCAGAGGTGCGGATGCATCTCGCGAAGCTGCTCGATAAGGCAAAGCGGTACAACGAGGCGTTCGAGCAGGCAAGGATCGGGGGCGAACTCCGCAATACGGGGTACGACCCGGATCGGATCATCCGCACGTGCAATGCGCGATTGGACGCGTGGAACGCGGAGCGGTATGCGGCGATCCCGGAATCACGGACTAAGAGCGAGAAGCCGGTGTTCATCATCGGGATGCCTCGCTCGGGGACGAGTCTGGTGGAGCAGATTATCGCGTCGCATCCCAAAGCATATGGGGCGGGTGAGCTGCTCGATTCGTACTGGTCGGCGCGAGAACTGACGGAACCCAACGAACACATCGATGATCGTGTTGCGCTCTCGGAACAACTCAAAACCCCGGCGCTAGATCGGTACGCACGCAAGGCGCTCAAGGTGATGGAGAAGGCCGCGAAGCGCGAGAAGGGCAACGGGATCGAGCGGATCACGGATAAGCTGCCTAATAACTATGAGTACGTCGGGGTGATCAGCAAGATGTTCCCCGGGGCGCGGTTCATCCATTGTGTGCGCAACCCGTTGGACGTGTGCGTGAGTTGTTTCATGCTCGACTTTGTCGGTGACGTGAACCACGGGTACTCGTACGACCTGTTGCATCTCGCAAACCAATACCAGGTGTATGAGCGATACATGGCGCATTGGAACTCGATCGGGTCGATCCCAATCTTGGATTTGCGATACGAGGATCTGATCGCGGACGCGGAGGGTGGGGCGCGCCGGATTATTGAGTTCATTGGGTTGGAATGGGACGACGCGTGTGCGCAATCGCACAAGACGGATCGTGCGGTGAGCACCCTGAGCTCGGATCAGGTGCGGAAACCGATGTACACGAGCTCGAAGGAGCGTTGGCGGAACTATGAATCCCACATCGGGGTGTTGATCGATGCGCTGGGGACGGGGGATCGCTGATGGATCTGCGTTCGATGCAGCAGATGATCACGATCGCGGAGCACGGGCACATGACGCGTGCGGCGGAGGACCTGGGTGTGACCCAGCCGGCGTTGTCAGCGGCGCTTCGCAAGCTCGAAGATGAGCTCGGAACGGAGTTGTTCCATCGCACGGGACACGGGGTCGAAGCGACGGAGGCCGGGAAGGTCTTTGTGGAGCACGCGAAGATCACCCTGCGCGCGTCGCAGCAGACAGCTGAGGCGGTGCGTTCGCTTGTGGGGTTGGAGACCGGTTCGATCCGCGTGGGCGCGGGGGCGACGGCGACCGGATATCTGCTCCCTGGAGCAATCCAAGCCGTCAGAAAAAAACATCCGGGATTGCGGTTCTCGATCCGCGAAGCGGGGAGCAGCGCCGTGGCGCAGGGAGTCCTCTCAGGCGAACTGGACCTGGGGGTCGTGACCTTGCCCATCGAGCATCCGCGCGCCGATGAGCTCATGATCGTAAAAGAGATTCGCGACGAGTTGATGCTCATCGTCCCCGAGGGGCACGCGCTGCACGGGCGGAAGACGTTCCGCTGGGAGGAGCTTGAGGGCGATGCGGTGATCGCGTTTGAAGCTGGGTCAGCCGTGAGAAAGATCATCGATCAGGGCGCGGCGTTGCATGGGGTGACGCTTGAAGTGGTGATGGAGCTCCGCTCGATCGAGTCGATCGTGCAGATGGTTCGCGCGAATATCGGGGTGGGTTTCGTCAGCAAGCACGGGCTGCCCCCCGGGATGGGGGTGCAGTGCCGGGACGGGGGGCTGACCAGGGATCTTGGTGTCATCCGGACGCTCGATCGGCTTCCAAGCCGGGCATCCGCGGTGTTTGAAGAAATGTTGATTTTGCGGATGTCATGATGAAATCAGGTTTTTGCTTTCCGAACAATGACGATGAGAGTGCAAGACTCCTTGTCATTGAGGGCTGAGATCATGGTTAATTCCATTCTTGTTTGCATGTGTGCCATGAGCAACTTGGGGCTGGTGCCGGAACCCACGGATCGGATGCCTGTGCCGGCGGTTTTCGCCGGAGGCAAGGTAGTTCCCAGCCAAGAGGGCATCTACGCAGGACTGTACAACATTGGTGATACACCCGCGGGCTACGCCGAGATGGCTGACGTGCTCGGGGGACCACCCTCGATTGTTCTTGCGTTCCACGATTGGAATGCGGCTGGGATCGAGGCCTCCAAGCCAATCCTGCAGGACCTGCTTGCTCCGATGGAAGGCGAGAGTACTGGCTCGGTTCTCGGGTTCGCGGAGCAGATCGCGCGGAACGGATCCGTCCTTGTACTCGTCTGGGATCCAATCACATACCTCGTTGAGCACTCCGGCTACACGTTCCTGCCGGGCGGGCCCAACTCACCAATCACGTTCGACGAGGTCCTGAGCGGTATGTACGACGACTACATCCGGACTGTCGCGCGCCAGATCAAGGCGTTTGGCGGGCCGATCATGATCTCCCCGTTCGGCGAGTACAACGCCATCGGCTTCTGCGCCTTTGGCCCGGAGGGCAACGAGTTCATCTTGACTGCTTCGGGCGGCGACTTGACCGGTCAGCACGGCGACCCGAATGTCCCCGACGGACCTGAGCGTGTCCGTGATGTACACCGGCACATCGTCGATGTGTTTGATGAGGAGAACGTGACCAACGTGACGTGGTTCATGTACTCTCACACCGCGTATCTCAACCCGGCCGACCTCGACCCGGCGGAGATCGCCGTGCTCGACTTTGTGCATCCACGACACTACTACCCAGGCGACGCGTACGTCGATTGGATCGGCAACAGCGCGTATGTCTCCAACGACAACCCCGAGTTGGATCTTGAGTTCGCCATCGGACATGTGATCGACGCGTACGACGCGATGGGCGTGGACAAGCCGTTCTTCTTGACAGAGTTCGGTGTAACCGAGTCCGGCACCGACAGTCGAGCCGACCGGATCACGCGGGTGCTGACGCAGGAGGTCCCTCGCTTCCAGAGCATCAAGGCCGTGACCTTTGCGGATGCACCGCTATTCGAAGCTTTTTTTCAGATCCCCGACCTCGCGACGAATCCGGGAGAGGCCAAGTCGTACCGCAGCAGTATCCGAGATAGCGGGTTCTACACCACTCGCCTCAGGATCAGGTAGATATTAACCAGATCTATTAGCCCCCTAAAATCAATCGATTTGATTCATGCTGTTATTGATCCGATACTTGGAGTGGAATCAGGAGTCCCCCACTTCCACGTAAGGAGCAACACCATGGCAGGCGACCCGTTCAATGCACGCGAGACCCTTTCGGTCAACGGCAGCGAGTACAGCTACATCAATCTCAAGTCCCTCCAGGCGCAGGGCGTCGGGAACATCGACAAGATGCCTTACTCGATCCGGGTGCTGCTCGAGGCGATGGTGCGGAACCTCGACGGGTTCATTGTCACGAACGACGATGTCTCGGGGTTGGCTAACTACAACGCGGGTGATGTGAATAGCGTGGAGATGCCGTTCATGCCCGGGCGAGTGGTGCTGCAGGACTTCACGGGCGTGCCTTGTGTTGTTGATCTCGCGGCGATGCGTGACGCGATGAAGAGCCTGGGCGGCGACGCGAACCAGATTAACCCGGCGGTCGCGTGCGATCTTGTCATCGATCACTCGGTGCAGGTGGACGACTTTGCGACGCGCGTTGCATTGACGATCAACGCGGAGAAGGAGTTCGAGCGGAACAACGAGCGGTACTCGTTCCTCAAGTGGGGACAGGAGTCACTCGACAACTTCCGCGCGGTGCCTCCTGCAACGGGGATCGTGCACCAAGTGAACCTGGAGTACCTTGCACGCGGGTGTCTGAGCAAGACACAGGACGGGACCCAGTGGGTCTATCCCGACTCGCTCGTGGGTACCGACTCGCACACCACCATGATCAACGGCGTCGGCGTCCTCGGTTGGGGTGTCGGCGGGATCGAAGCAGAAGCGGTGATGTGTGGGCAGCCCGTGTACATGCTCACTCCGGAGGTTGTTGGGTTCAAGCTCAAGGGCAAGCTCCCTGAGGGCGCGACGGCGACCGATCTGGTCCTCACGGTCACCCAGATGCTGCGTGCACACGGCGTGGTTGAGAAGTTCGTCGAGTTCTACGGCGAGGGCATGGCGGAGCTCTCCATCCCCGATCGCGCCACCATCGCGAACATGGCGCCCGAGTACGGTGCGACATGCGGGTTCTTCCCGATCGACGAGAAGACGATCGAGTTCTTCCGCTTTACCGGCAAGTCTGAAGAAGAGTGCGCGTTGACAGAGCAATGGGCAAAGGCGTCCGGGTTCTTCTGGACACCTGACGCGCCCGAGCCCGAGTTTGGCGCAACGCTTGAGCTCGATCTGGGCGCGGTGAAGCCTTGTGTTGCGGGTCCGAAGCGCCCGCAGGATCGGATCGATCTCGATTCGTTGCATACCGCGTGGAACACAATGCTTACCGCACCGATGGGGCCTCAGGGTCTGGGTGTTGACGGGACGAAGACCGATGCGACGGCGAAGGTTGTGCATACCGAAGCATCGCACCCCGAGAACATCGGCGATGAATCGACCCTGCGTCACGGTTCGATCGTGATCGCGGCGATTACCTCGTGCACGAACACCTCGAACCCCGATGTGCTCATCGCGGCGGGTCTGGTTGCGAAGAAGGCGCACGAGTTCGGTATCAAGCGGAAGCCTTGGGTGAAGACATCGCTCGCACCGGGGTCGAAGGTCGTGACGGAGTACCTCGATAAGTCAGGTCTCACCGAGCATCTCGACGCGATCGGGTTCAACACGGTCGGGTACGGGTGCACGACCTGCATCGGGAACTCGGGTCCGTTGCCGCCTGAGATCGAGAGCGCGATCCAAGAGGGTGATCTGGCAGTTGCGTCGATCCTCTCGGGGAACCGGAACTTTGAGGGTCGTGTGCACCCGGAAGTGCGCGGGAACTTCCTCGCGTCTCCCCCACTAGTCGTCGCGTACGCGATGGCGGGGCGCATCGATATCGACGTGTACAACGGGCCGCTCTGTCAGACACCGGACGGAAAGGATGTGTACCTTAAGGACATCTGGCCGACGCGTGAGGAGATCGACACGATCGTAAACTCCTCAGTGACGACGGAGCAGTTCGAGCGGAAGTACGGCGCGGTCTACACCGAGAACGAGACCTGGAACGCGGTCCCGGTGCACGAATCGGACCTGTACGAGTGGAGCGACGAGAGCACCTATATCCAGAACCCGCCGTTCTTTGAGGGGATGACGGAGGAGGCGCCAGGGTTCGGTACGATCTCTGGCGCTCGGTGCCTCTGCCTGCTCGGCGATTCGGTCACGACGGACCACATCTCCCCGGCGGGTCGCATCGAGCCCGAGACCCCCGCGGGGCAGTACCTGCTCGCGCAGGGCGTGGCGCAATCGAACTTCAACTCGTTCGGTTCGCGTCGCGGGAACGATCGCGTCATGACGCGAGGCACCTTCGCGAATGTGCGCGTCAAGAACTTCATCGCGAAGGACGGCGACAACCAGCCTGAGGGTGGTTGGACGCGTAACTTCACGAAGGGCGACGACATCACAAGCGCACCTGTCGAGTACATCTACGACGCGGCGCAGGATTACAAGGCTGCGGGCGTGCCGTTGGTTGTTGTTGCGGGTAAGGACTACGGGATGGGTTCATCGCGTGACTGGGCGGCGAAGGGGACCCTGCTCCTCGGCGTGAAGGCCGTCATCGCGGAGAGCTTTGAGCGGATCCACCGCTCGAACCTGGTGTTCATGGGTGTGCTGCCTCTGGTCTTCAAGGACGGGCAGAACGCGTCATCGCTCGGTCTCGACGGCGACGAGAAGTTCGACATCATCATGCCCGACCCGGTTGAGCCGCGTTGCGATGTGACGGTGAAGGTGACCCGCCCGAACGGGACAGAGTTCGAGTTCCTCGCAACCTGCCGCATCGATACGCCGGTGGAGATCGAGTACTTCCGCAACGGCGGGATCTTGCACACGGTCATCCGCAAGAAGCTCAATGAGAGCAAGCAGATGGCGTGAGACAGGATTTCTATCAAAGCTTGAAGGGCATACTCGGAAGGGTGTGCCCTTCTTTGTATACTGACTTACTACTCTACGATGAAGTTCGACCCAGCCAACAATCCGATACTGAGTTTCTCGGATTCGCACCCCGCAAAGAGATTCTTGATTTTGCATCAAGAGTTCAACCGCCGCTGGGTGGGCTTTGAGATCAGTTACTCAACCCGACCTGCGATACCTGATCTTGAGTGGTGTTCTGATCAGACCAATGGTCCTGTGAAGCTTTCAGGGCTTTTGTACAAGTATATATCGTTCACGCCAGTTTTAAGTGAGTGGCTAGAGCCGTCCCGCACTCTAAGCGAATACGAACTGCAGTCATTGGACACCATTCGCCTTATCTATCACCTCATCAATACCGCAGAGCGAGCTTGCCGAGACCAGATCAAGCCGGTTCACCATGAGATGATGCAAGAACTCCGATTGCTTCTGGCTGCGTGGGAACATTCCATTTCTGATCGAATCGATGTCTAACAAGGAAACCACCATGTCTGACCTCAACACCAAACACAACCGCATCGTCTGGTGCGACATCTTCGTCGATGATCTCGATCGCGCGTGCGCGTTCTACGAGGGCGTCTGCAACATCACCTGTCATCGCGAGTCGTTCGGGGATATCCGGTTCGCGGTGCTCGAGCATTCCGAGGGCAACGGCGGGTGTTTGGTGCCGCGTCAGCCCGGGCAGAACGAGTCGCGTTGGGGCGGGGTGTTGGTGTATCACAATGTGGATGGACGCATCCGCGACGCGGTGGCGAGGGTCGAGGAGCTCGGCGGGAGGGTCGTGCAGGGTGTGCACGCGATCGGGCCGCATGGGTGCCGGGCATTGATCGAGGATTCCGAGGGAAACCCGATGGCGCTGCACTCGACGGTTGATGAATAAGACTGATCAGTGAGTCGTGTTACCCCGTCGATTGCATCGCGGCGGCGATCCCATTGATGCTTGCTTGGATGATCGGCGCAATCGATGCTCGGGTCGCGTCGTCGGATGCATCACGGTACCGGTTGAGCAGCTCGATCTGGGTCAGGTGGAGGATATCCGTCATCGGGTTGCGTTCGATGATCGAGCGCCCCACGACGGGCGAGTGTGACATGAGATTGTCGTTGCCGGTGACGTCGAGGATCGCGTCCTTAGCGCGTTGGTATTCCGCGTGGATGCGTTCGAACACTTTGGTGCCTTCGGGCGCATTCTTGGCGTAGCGTTCGAGGATGGGCATTCGGGCCCGGGCGAGTTCCTGCGACGCGTTTTCGAGGATCGTGGAGATCAATGGACGCTGCGCGTTGGCGCGGAGTGTCGCGCGATCGGAATCGGACGCGTCGGCGATCGCCGTACCGATCCCGTACCACCCCGGGACGAGCGCTCGCATCTGGATCCATGAGAAACCCCACGGGATGGCGCGGAGACGGTCGAATGTCAGCGCCTTGCCCTGCGCTCGCGACACGGGACGAGATGCGATGGGCATGTTCCCGATGTGCTCGATGGGTGATGCGCCGATGAACCATTCCCAGAATGATTCATCGTCAATGAGTTCTCGATATGTCGTCTGCGCGCGTTGTGCGAGTTGGAAGAGGAGTTCATCGAACTCCGGGTCACTCGGGGTTTCGCAAGCATCGGACGATGCGAGGAGTGCTGCGTGCACGATCTGCTCGAGGTGCCGACGGGCCATATCTGCGAGCGCGTATCGGAAGGTGATGACCTCGCCCTGCTCGGTAAAACGCATGCGTCCGGTGCGGGCGTTGGGTGGGGCGGCCATGATGGCGCGCCCTGCGCGTCCGCCGCCGCGGCCGATGGTTCCGCCTCGCCCGTGGAAGTACCGGAGCTGGATCTGCTGTTCTGCAAACACCTTCGCAACGGCATCCTGCGCCCGCGCCAGCGCAATGTTGGCCATCAGGAACCCGCCGTCCTTGTTGGAGTCGGAGTACCCGAGCATGACTTCCTGCTCGAGTGGTCCGTCGGCGCAGATGGTGTCGAGATGTGCCCGGAACACGGGGTCCGTGAGGGTCTCGGTCATGAGTGAGGGAGCACGCTCAAGGTCGTCGATGGTTTCGAACAACGGGACGACATGCACGCGTGAGATGGAATCGTTGCCGTTGGTTGCGGGTCGGTAGATCCCTGCTTCCTTCATGAGCAGCAGGAGCGTAAGCATGTGGCTCACGTCGTGTGTCATGGAGATGACCCACGAGCGTACCGAATCGGGCTCCTGTTCTACGGCTTCGCGGACGACATCGAGGGTGTCCATAAGCTCGCGCGTGTCATCGGAGAGCACAGCGCCCCGCGGTGTGAGCGGGCGAGCCGTTATGAGTTCCTTGCGGAGCAGTTTGAGCTTCTCTGGTTCGTTGAGCGTTGTGAAGTCGTCGCAGACGCCTGAGATTTGGAGGATTTCGGTGATCGCGTGCTCGTGGACGCGTGAGTGCTGACGGATGTCGAGTGTTGCGAGATGCAACCCGAATACTCGGGCGCGAACGATCGCGTTGCTCAGGAATCCCTCTTCCGCGACATCGGACAACCCGGCGCGATGGAGCGCATCGCGGATGAGCATGAGATCGTCGAGCAGGTTCTTGGAGCGGTACTCAGGGTCGCGTGCGATGCGCGCCTGCATCTGGACGATGCGGACGCGGATGGGCTCGTACTGGCGTTGCCCGTAGTGCTCCATGTCGTCGATCCAATGCAGGTCCTCCTGCACGCGTTTGGCGATCTCGTCTCCGAGATCGGTGCGTCGGGTGGAGACACTCAACGCGTGGCGGAGTTTGCCCAGTTCCGCATCCCAGAGTTTGAGGACTTCTTCGCGCATGCGCTGAAGGGTGTCTCGGGTAACGCGTGCAGTGACGTTGGGGTTCCCATCGCGATCACCTCCGATCCAGGATCGGTAGCGTAAGATCGCGGGAAGATCGTTTGCGACGATCTGGGCTTGGTCTTCTCCAAATGAGCGTTTCGCCGCGTAAACGATGTCACGGAAGAGACGCGGGACTGTCTCCCAGATCGTGGTGGACAGGATGTAGACGCCGTTGATGACCTCGTCGGGGACACCCAGGCGCTGGGCGCGGATCTCATCGGTGAGCAGCATCACCGAAACAATCCGATCGAGACGATCAGTAATATCCTTGCGAGCACGCGCCGAGAGCGACTCATCACGGAGCGCCACGACACACGTTGCGATATCCGTCTGTTTGTCGAGGATCGTGCGTCGGCGGGTCTCCGTCGGATGCGCCGTCAACGTGGGTTGGATGTCGAGTTGTCCGAGGAGTTCCTTGGTGCAATCGATGGAGATGCCGTGCGATTTGAGGGTGTGCATCGCCTGATCGATGGACTCAGGGCGGGGCTCGCCAGTTTCGCTCGCGCGTTCGCGCTGTTGATTCACGCGGACGATATTGAGTTGTTCCGCTTTGTTGAGCAGATGGAAGTGTGCCGTCCCCACGCGGATGAGATCATTGATCTGGTCAGTATCCATCCCCGCGATCTGCCCCGCAGCACGTTCGAGCCCGTCGTGCGCGATCGTGTCGCTCGGGCAATCGCACAAGCCCGCGAGTTCGAGGACGCTGTCGAGTGTGTCCGTGAGTCCGACGTGGGCGCAGGCACTACGGAGGGCCTGATCGATGGTCTGCTGA
>SPJK01016064.1_pt1 | contig 25854 bp, 19 predicted proteins | sample 3741771 | NCBI WGS metagenome assembly SPJK01 (sample SAMN10925997, study PRJNA522277) | cold seep metagenome | isolation source: Elba SIP-enriched marine methane seep metagenome, extraction at timepoint T2 | place: Italy: coast of Elba, Mediterranean Sea
ACCAGGCGGGGCCGTCTGACTGCTTTAACATGGCAATTGTAGCGGCACTCCCCGCCACAACGCAAAAATCGCTGACCACACTGGTCGCCGCCATATGACTGACAGGCCATCCAGTGATCGGATTAAATACATGACCATAACGCTGACCATTGACATGAATACAGCGTGCATAATCACCACTACTGGCCAGAGCACCCTCATATAATTCAATTTGCTTGATTACGCTGTGTTCTCTCCTTGGGTGTTGTATCCCGATCTGCCAGGGTTGCTCATCAACTTGAGGGCCAGTTACTCGAATGTCGCCCCCCAGGTTAATCAATCCATGATGCATTCCTGCAGATTGTGCAATCACCGCCGCTCTGTCTACTGCATATTCTTTCACAATCCCGCCGAAATCCAGCTCTAGTCCGGCAACTGGAAATTCTAGACAAGGGGAATTCCAGTTTAATTTCCGCCATCCTATCTTCTTCAGCACCTGGTCAATATCGGTTTGATCAGGCAACACCTGATTATTAAAGTTCCACACCGACTTCAATACCCCCGAAGTAATATCAAACAAACCATCGCTCTGTTGAAAACAGGTTTCAGCGTAATTTAGCACCCCCGCCGTTTCTTCATCAACCTCCAATTTACCTGAACTGGCTGCAACACGATTAATCTGACTTAAAAAACTATCACCCCGGTATCGGGAATATTTGTTTTCCAATCGATTCACATCAGCAATAACCTGATTAGCTATACTTTGCGCCTGTTTTTTTGAACCCGCATACATTTGGATAGAACAAACGGTCCCCATTGCATTAAATTCAAATAGATAGTGCTGCATATTGATTATCGAGAGAAGTTGAACCTAAAGGCACGATTTTCAATGTTGAAACCGACCATGTTGAAGAAAACAAATCGTTTGTTGGATAAGGACAGGATTATTCATCATAAAACTATGACTGAGGGGTAAACATAAATGATCCTGCATATTACCAGCCCGAGTATTCTCGACAGTGACCTTACCATCACTTATTCCAGGCAGAAGTAAAGCATAAAACGGGTTGTAATTTCTGCAACCAGCAATAATCCCGGCGTCAAAATTGAGCTCCCCCAAAGAGAAAGCAATATCGAGCTCGGAAGTACCTAACTGCATACCGGCAGGTCCATTGATCCACTGGAACAGGTTTAAATGCTTCAGTTTATCCGCTAACTGACTTCCCTGATTAGGTGGCGCAAGCATCACCACCCGTCCCAGCTCGGGTATGGAATAATGTTTTAAATAATATCTAATCATTATGCCTCCCATAGAATGAGTCACAAAATGAATTTTCTTCGCGGATTTAACCTGTGCTAATGCTGCTTTTATCACGGTGTCTGCAAGTTGCTCTATACTAAAGCGGGTTGAGGCATAGTTCATATTGCAGGTTTGATATCCGTGACGATTTAAACTTTTTTCTAATTTAAACAAGGAACGATGACTTCGAGCCAAACCGTGCAACAATATGACCGCCTCGTCACTGACTGTATGTTTCATCTTAGATTCAGACAATATTTTCTGTTCTATCTAAACTCAATAAATAATACGATACATGGACATATGGAATTTAACAACACATTCACTGACAATGGCTTTGAAATACTAAGCAATATTATTTAGCAAGCATCAACTTGATTCAATCAGTGAGGTGCTTCCTTCGGTTCCTGTTGAATCAAAACGCGGAGGTATTCGAAATGCTGAAAAGAAATACCCATCTATCCAAACACTGGTCAACTCAGTCGAACTTGTTTCTCTAGCAGGCAACTACATATCAGGAACACCCAAAAAAGTCAGAGTCATTTACTTCGATAAAACACCAGAGAAAAACTGGCTGGTTTCGTGGCACCAGGATAGAACCGTGGCACTTTCTAACCGTTTTGAAATGGTTGGCTGGAGACCTTGGAGCCTTAAAGATGGGAGCCATCACGTTCAACCTCCTATTGATATCCTGAAAAATATGATTACGCTACATATTCATATTGACGAATCAAACGAAACCAATCGCTGCCTGAAGGTAATTCCAGGCACACACAAATATGGTATTCTGAATCAAGAGACCATCAATCAGCTTTCTCAAACGTCAATCCCTTTGTCTTGTGTAACCAAACCAGGTGATGTTCTTATCATGCGCCCGCATTTACTGCATTCATCAAGAAAAGGTAGCCATCCAGACAGACGACGCATTATTCATGTAGAGTATTGCGGCACTCCACTACCACTTGGGGGTTCATGGGCATAACCTGGATTATTAGCATTGCTTAAGCAAAACCACACCTGTGCATACAGGCGTACGCCCATCGAGCTTAATTTATGGCGAATCTAATACCTGAAAAATGCATAGAATCGGTAACCAACCAGAGCAGAATAGAACTTAATCTAGTTTGACAACGACACGTCCTGTTTTATCTCTGTCAAAATAATCAAGCATATAATCTTGAATTTGATCTAAAAATATTTCTTCGTTCACAATTTTGTCCAGATGTCTTGGCTTGAAATCAGCGGCCAGGCCTTGCCAGATATTGATTTTCAGGCTTTCTGGACAATAAACTGAATTAATACCTAATAGATTAACACCTCTTAAAATAAACGGCATCACAGACGTATGAATTTCTGTGTCTGCAGCCATACCGATGCTGGCGATACTGGCAAAGGGCTGAGCCGTGCGACAAAACCAGGAAAGCAAATCCCCACCAACACAATCGATCACCCCAGCCCATGTTGATGATTCCAAAGCCTTACCCTGGTCTTGAATAGAATCCACAGTTAGAACTTGACTGGCTCCAATAGACCTTAAATAGATTTCATGCGTTTTGCTACGGCTTATAGCGGTCACCGTGTAACCCAAACCAGATAACATATCTATAGCCAGACTGCCAACACCGCCACTCGCACCGCTAACTGCAATCGGTCCTTTATCCACCGACAAACCATTGTGTAAGAGTTGGTAGATAGCTAAGGCTGCCGAAAACCCGGCTGTACCCATTGCCATCGCTTCATATAAAGTCAATCCACCCGGCAATGAAACCAGCCGGTCTGCGGGAACCCGCAAATATTCGCTATAGCCACCATCACGCGTTTCAGATAAGCCAGAACCACACACTAAGACTGCATCACCCGGACTAAAATGTTCATTATCTGAACATTCGACATAACCCCCAACATCAATGCCTGCATTTAAAGGATATTGGCGCATGATACGACCCCGCCCACTCACTGCCAGAGCATCTTTGTAATTAATACTGGAATAAGCTGTTTTTATTAAGACATCACCGGGTGTTAAATCATCCAGACTTATCAGCTTTAATCCGGCTTGAAACTGTTTGCCCACTTTGTCTACACGGAGTGCTTTAAATCGCTTCATACTGTTAATACATGATTTATAAACAAAAGAAAAAAGTTGGACTAAATCATGACAAATTAATTCAACTCTCATATTCTTCGATCTTTATCTCAAAATAAATCTGGCATTTCCAGCGGAACCGTGCGCTTTGAAATGAGTCAAAATTTCATTGACCAGACGCGGGAGAAGCAGGATGAAACGATCTGACTATGAACGTTTTAAAGCAACGGTAGAAGCAGCTGATCAACAGCCCATCCAATCACCTTTTTCTTCATTATTAACAGCCCATCCCGATCTGCATGCCGTCAAAAACTATTTAGTCAAACAAGCAAACTCGAGTCAGCACGAGCCAGACATACAACAAAAGGTAAAAAGCTGGTTAGAAACCGAGATTGACCCGGAAGTCATTGAAACCCGAAAACAAATTCCTCCTGAATATCTGGCAGGACTAAGAAAAACAGGCTGTTTATCGGCCAAAATACCGGAACAATACAACGGCAAAGGACTAAGCCAGATTCAGTTCAGCCGTTTATTAGAACTGATTGCCAGTCGATCTGAAGTTCTGGCTTTGGTTGTTTCAGTTCAACAATTAGGTGTGATTCAAGCACTGCTTTCTCAACAAAAACTGGAGAATGCACAAAATCAGGAACAGAGCCAACACTTAAGACAACGATATTTGAAGCAGCTGGCGAAAAATGCTGTGGGCGCATTTTGCCTTACTACGCCTGAAACCGGTTCTGACCCTAGCCGGCTCATGACACTGGCTCATATTTCAAAAAATGGTCAAACCGTTGTCATTTCAGGAAACCGGCAACAAGGTGGAAAACTTTATACGTCTCTCGGAACCATCGCTGATGTATACCTGATGCTGGCCGTAGTTTTGTATCCAGGTGAGACAATCGATCAAGTTGAACCCAGAAAACGCATCACCGCCTTTATTATAGATCGAAACACAAAAGGAATAAGCACGCAAGCCCTGAATTTTTGCGGCTGGCATGGCCTGCCTAATGCGGCAATCGAACTGAATCAGGTTACAATTCCCATTCAACAACAATTAGGTCAGGTTGGAGAAGGCTTAAAAATTGCTTTTATGAACCTGGGTACAGGCCGCATAAACATCAGTGCGATTGCTCTGGGTATGATGAAACCGCTTTGTCACGTCAGCTGCTGGTGGGGTAACAAACGTATTCAAGGGGGTAAAGCCATTGGCCTACATGAATTGAATACAGAACAACTTCTCAAAATGAATGCCAATATTTATGCAAGTGAAAGTTACCTGAACTATTGCTCCGCACTGGCTGATGACCCGAAAGCAGACATCCGTCTGGAAGCAGCAATGCTCAAATTGTTCAGTTCTCAGGTGCTGAATGATATCGCCGACCAGACCATGCAAATCAGGGGCGGGCGTGGCTATGAAAGCTATGCTTCCCAGACAAGCCGGGGTGAAACAGCTATCGCAGTAGAACGCTTATATCGCAGTGCACGAATGCTAAAAATAGGGGAAGGCGGCTCTAACATACTGCAACTGTATATCATGCGGTGCCTGCTAGACTCCATTATTCAACAATTTAAAAATTTTAATGCTGACATCCCGTCCAGCCAAAACAGCTTTCTATATCTTTTAAAACTGACAAAACAAGGATGGCAGGCATTCAGGCAACAGAACGGGACAAATTATCATTTCAGTTACCCTTTGTTTAAACAAAGAAACAAACAACTCAGACAACAACAAGCTCGGCTCAAACGCTATTTAGCCAGACAATTAATCTTAGAATATAAAGATAATGTATTAAAATCCGTCATTGGTAATAATAAAGCAAGCCGTTCAATAAAATCCTTAGCCAACCAACTGGAACAGCGTCAGGTCATGATCGGTCACTGTGCCCAAATTGCCAGCCTCATCGCGATTGCTCAAACAGGACTGATACAGGCTGAGTTAAAACCATCAAGTCAATCCAAGGTTCTGGCTGAATGCTTTTCTCAACAGGCTCTGGATGAAATTCAGATTCAATTCATGCAACTAGCACGTCATAACAGGTATCAATCCAGAAAACTGATGTTCCTGGGTCAACAAATCCTGAATGATAATTTTGCTGATACAATCAAAAACAATGTACTTTTAAAAGAGTTAAACTAAGCTGGAAAGGCATGGTTTATCTGACAAAAAAGCTTGGGCAAAAGATATTGCAAGCTCTGGCTTGAGCTTTTTGCTCATGATTTGCGACCAGATTTTTGTTGAGTGGAAAACCTAACCGCCTTGATGCAATTTCCGGGCTGAACATGAACCCGAATCAGTCTTCAGGTGTTAACAAATCCATAAATGTATTCACTGACATATTCTCCAGTTTTTGCCGGTTGTGAAACAGTTTTACCAGCTTTTTATACTTTTCTTTAGACAGTTTTTGGGCTGTAGCTTTCTCAAATTTTTCGTATAAGCCCGGCATAGCTTCCTGCCTTCGTTTTTTATGGCCTAATGGATAATCAACGGATACTTTATCACTACAGCTCTGATCTTTAAAAAACACCTGAATCGAATTGCCAATTGAACGTTTAGCCGGATTCAGATAATCCTTGCTGAACTGTAAATTTTCAAAAACCCACATTTTTTCTCTAAGAGGATCTATACGCGGATCTTGAGCGGACTCATCAGTATAATCTTCTGCTTTTAGATTTCCCTTGAGCAAAGCAACAGCAACCATATATTGCAAACAATGGTCACGATCAGCCGGATTTTTTAATTCACCGGTTTTATTAATAATATGCATAGCTGACCATTGCGTTTCCAGGCGAATCTGTTCAATATCCTGCAATCTATGTTTTATCTGGGGATGTAGTTCAATCGCACATTCCACAGCCGTCTGTGCATGGAATTCAGCTGGAAAACCGATTTTGAATAAAATGTTTTCAATAATAAAACTATCAAGAGACTGGCATAATGAAATTGATTCACCTTGATAAAATGTATCATTAAATCCCCAGTCAGGCGTCGTTATGACAGATTGATAGCCTTGCTCACCTTTTACACTCATCAGCGCCAGTTGCACAGCGCGGCGACATTGATCTCCAGCTGCCCAGCTTTTTCTGGATCCGGTATTTGGAGAATGGCGATAGGCTCTTAAAGTCACACCATCCATCCAGGCATTGCTCAGAGCATTCACGACCTGTTGTTTATTCTGAGTCAATAATGCCGTGGCCACTGCAGTACTGGCAATTCTTACCAATAAAACATGGTCATACCCTCGAAGATTAAACCGATGATTCAGAGATAAAACACCTTGAATTTCATAAACCTTGATCATGGCTTTTAATAGATCACGGATAGATAAAGACTCTCCATGCTGACGCCCCAAATAGTCGGTCATCGCCAGAATAGTAGCAATATTATCAGAAGGGTGCCCCCATTCTTCCGCCAGCCAGGTGTCATTAAAATCTAACCAGCGTATCATTATCCCCATATTGAATGCCGCCTGTGTCGGGTCTAGTTGATACCGGGTTCCCAATACGCGCGCGCCCTTATCTAATTCTGCCCTAGGCACAACTGGCCCCAGCAATCGGCTGCAATGCGGAAAATCAAGCGCCAAAAAAGCGCAGGCGATAGCATCCATTAAACAGAGAACTGCAGAATCATAGGCTTCTTCATTAAATTCTGATTGATCACAGACATAGTCTGCTATCGCTACCATTAAATCATCGGTTTCGACATCACTTGATTGATCCATCATACCTTCAATGCCTCATGGTTACGTTGAGATAATGGCTTAAATTTTCTTGATTCAGGCCCAATATAGGAAGCAGATGGCCGGATTAATACATTGTGACGCCGTTGTTCAATAATATGCGCAGACCAGCCGCATAAACGGGAAAAGGCAAATAATGAGGTATAAAGCTGAGCAGAAATACCGAGAAGGTAATAGCAAAGCGCACTATAATAGTCCAAATTTGGAAACAGTCGCTTCTCGGTTTTCATCACACTTTCAATCTTTTCGGCCATTAAAAAAAGTGTTTGTTGATTCGATATTAAAGCTAACTGCCTCGCCCAGGACTTGATAACCTCACTCCGAGGATCAAACTGTTTATAGACGGCATGTCCAAACCCCATAATTTTCTGTTTGTTTTGTAACATCTGTTTAATTGCTTTCTCTGCAGTCGATTCGGAATCAGAACTGAGAATCAATGCCAATGCCGCTTCATTTGCGCCTCCATGGAGTGGCCCACTTAAACTGGCGATGGCTGCTGAAATCGCGGCATGGTAATCCGCCAGAGTTGAAGCGCAAACACGTGCTGTAAAGGTAGATGCATTCAGTTCATGTTCGGCATATAAAATCATAGAAACATCAAAGGCTTTATTTTGTAATTGAGAAGCCGGCTTCCCTAACAATAGAGATAAATTATGCGCAGCAATCGTATCCTGTCCAGTCTGAGTTTCAATTTGACATCCGTTTTTTTTATACCAGTACCAATAAGCTAATGCGGCAGGCATCTGAGATAATAGCTGCTCTGCCTGATGCTCAATTTTTATGCCTGAGTTTTCAGCAGTCAAACAAGCAAGACAATCACAGGTCATTCGTATAACATCCATCGCTTTTGCATTGGCCGGCAATAGTCTTAAAATTTTTTTAAGCTGATCCGGTAAATTACGATGTTTTTTTAATCGCTGTTTAAACGCCCTCAATGCCTCTTGATCCGGCAGTTCTGAATACAATAACAAAAAGGCAACTTCATCAAAGCAGGCCTGGGTAGCGAGTGTGTTCACATCATAGCCAAAATAACTCAGGTTATTGCCTTGCGCACCGACTGAACAAATAGCTGTACTCGCTACATTGAAATCACGTAATCCCTGTTTTTTTTTATCTGAATTCATTGCTAAACCTCCTTTACCGGGTCAAATGCACAGGTAAAAATGAAAGCTAAATACAAAATTTCAGTGTCTCTACTCCGTGTATTTTGAAATTTAATCTTTTGACTTTTCAAATTACGCTAAGTAGTTATATTTCTGACAGAAAAGAAGGATCAAGCACTCGAAAAACAGCTCACATGATTAAACAGTCTAGTCATCATTTGTTCGTTCATGCAAATCAATCTGAGATTCCTGAGGTTGATAATTCAGATGCTGATAAAGTTCAGAACGCGTCTGCATTCTGTTCACCATCGATTTCTGACTGCCCTGTTGACGTATGGATTGAAAAACATCCAAAGCCGCTTTGTTCATAGCCCTGAAAGCACTCAATGGATACAATACCAGGCTGACACCGACTTGTTCTAATTGGGACAGTGAAAACAGAGGGCTGACACCAAACTCTGTCATATTAGCCAATACTGGCCGTTGCACAGAGTGGCAAAATTGCTGGAATTCTGTCAATTGACTGACCGCTTCGGCAAAAATCAAATCGGCTCCCGCTTCAGCATAATAACCAGCTCTTTCTATAGCCGCATTCAAGCCTTCTACAGTATAGGCATCAGTTCGAGCCATGATACTGACACTCGAATTCTGACGAGCATCAACAGCCGCTTTAATACGTTCAACCATGACTTCCCGGCTAACCAGAATTTTACCTTTTCGATGACCACAACGTTTTGGAAACTGTTGATCTTCTATATGTAAAGCCTTTGCCCCCGACTGGGTCAGTTGTTTAACGGTTCGATCTATATTTAACGACCCACCCCAACCGGTATCCGCATCAACCAGCAAAGGCAATTGACTCACCGCACTAATTCTACGGACTTCTTCACAGACTTCTGACAAACTGGTTAATGACAAATCAGGCAAGCCATAGCAAGCATTGGCTACTCCAGCACCCGACAAATACAGCGACCGAAAACCGGCATGTTCTGCCAGCAAGGCATGAAACGCATTAACGACCCCGACGATTTGCAATGGATTTTCTTCAAGCAACAATTGAAAAAACACTTGTTGTTGTCTATCGTCATTCATCAGCCATGCCATCAACCCAATTCAGTCATTTGGACTTTCACTCAGAGCATTAGTTTCATTGGGCCAAGCTGGATAAGACAAAAAAAACAAAATGGAAACAACTTTTAAGCTGGAGTTTGTATAGAACCATGAAAAAACAAGGTCTGAAAGATGGTTTTATAGAAAATTATGCTTGCAAAGATTATACTGAACCTGTCAAAGCGTATAATCAACTCACAGAACATCATATCCAGATTTTACTGCAGCCAATAAACTACTGTTTAATCAACCCTAAAATAACCAGATTGCACATAAACCTGTTCGTCTTTTACTCTCATGATAAATCGATGTCTTATGGCCAAGCATGGTCCCTAAACTCTTTTTAACAACCTCACCAATAATCCATGATTATGCTTTGCTTTGAATTTTCAGGCAAATAGTGAGTCCAAAAGATTATGGAATAGTTGCAAGTCATTGATGATTTTCTATAACAACGACCCGATATACTGGAACCTTTGATTGAACTTTCTTTACTAAAATTCTTCTGTTTTTTATTCCTGGCAATTTATTTTGTGACATTACCCTGTCGTCAGCGTAAAAAAGACCTGAACATGCAAAAAGAAGAGGCGAAAAAGCCCGGTAAATTTCTGGCATAAACCAAGCTCAAGGCAACCTGTTTTATTACGGGGAAAGAGTATGACAAGTCGACTCTGGCAAGCGGACAAAAACCGTCAAATAAACTCGAATATTTACGCTTTTATTCAGGCTTGTGAACAGAATTACCACTTAAAACTGACTGATTACTGGGCACTCTATCAATGGTCAATTGAGCAACCTGATAAATTCTGGCAGATGCTGTTCCAATTCAGCAATATCATTGCAGACAATTCCAGTCAACGAATCATTGAGAAGGCAGACACTATGATCAAGACTCAATGGTTTCCTGATTGTCGCTTGAATTATGCTGAAAACTTGCTGCGAGTCAGACCCGCTAATGAGACTGTGCTGATTTATCAGAATGAATCTGGCCATAATCAACAGCTATGCTACCAGGACTTGTATCAACAGGTTTCCCTGATGGCTCAGGCTTTAGCTGATTATGGCATAGAGTCCGGGGATTGTGTTGCAGCTGTATTACCCAACATCCCGGAGACTATCATCGCGATGTTGGCAACAGCCAGTATTGGAGCCGTCTGGAGCAGTTGTTCGCCTGACTTTGGCAATACAGCAATCATAGATAGACTAGGCCAGTTGAATCCCAAAGTATTATTGCTGGTTGATCAATATCACTACAACGGCCACTGTTATCAACAATGCGATCGTAAACAATTACTAATTAACGCATTCAATGGCTTAAAACTGTGTATCCAGATTTCACAGAATCCACAAGCAGAATGTGAAACAGATCGTCATTGTCTGAACTGGCAGCAAATCGAGAAGAACTACGACATTAACCGGTTGATTGAATTCAAACGACTGCCTTTTTCAGCCCCCTTATTTGTTTTATTTTCGTCAGGCACAACCGGGCCACCCAAATGTATCATTCACGGTATAGGCGGAACCTTGCTACAACACTGCAAAGAACATTTGCTGCATGTTGACCTGCATCCCGGAGATCGTATTTTCTATTACACCACCTGTGGCTGGATGATGTGGAACTGGCTGGCTTCAGCACTGGCTGTCAAAGCGACGTTAGTTCTCTATGATGGCAATCCTATGTATCCAAATAAGCATAGTCTGTTTAGCCTGATTGACCGCTACCGGATTTCGGTGTTTGGGGTTTCGGCACGATATCTGACGATATTGAAACAAAAGCAATTGAAAATTAATCAATACTATGCCTTAACCAGCCTGAAAACGATACTATCCACTGGATCGCCATTGTCTAAAGAATGCTTTGATTACGCCTACCAGAGCATAAAAAACGATATGCATCTGGCATCAATTTCAGGAGGAAGCGATATTATTTCCTGCTTTGTGCTGGGCTGCCCCCTGTTGCCGGTATTTCGAGGTGAAATTCAAGTTCCCGGTCTGGGAATGCGTGTTGAAATATTCAACGAACAGGCTGAAGCGATCCAGCAAGGTAAGGGGGAATTAGTTTGTAGTCAACCTTTTCCTTCCATGCCGGTCGGTTTATGGAATGATCCCGATCAAAGCCGATACCTGAAGAGTTACTTTAAACGCTTTGAAGGCGTCTGGTATCACGCTGATTATGCCAGCTGGACACAACATCGCGGCATGATTATTCATGGTCGATCTGACGCAACCCTGAATCCGGGAGGTATTCGAATTGGTACTGCAGAAATTTATCGGCTTCTGGAGTCTATGGATGAAATAACTGACAGCCTGATAACAACCCGGGAAATAGAACATAACTGCCAAATCGTTTTATTTATTATTCTCAAATCAGGGTTGACACTGGATAAATCATTAAAACAAAAAATTATATCTCACATTCGCCAGCAGGCATCTCCGCATCATGTGCCCGGCTATATTTTTCAAGTGAATGACATCCCTAAAACTCAAAACGGAAAAACAGCTGAACTCAGCATTAAAGAGTTAATCAATGGACGCAAGGTAAATAATTGTTCTGCATTAGCCAACCCTGAATGCTTAATTCAATATCAAAACCTCTTTCTAAACCAGAAAAACACATTTCTCTAAGCCATGATGATCATCCGCCTTCATAAAATATCGAGACTAGCCCTATGAAATGACCAGATAAAGAGTATGTTTTTAAAAAACCGTCTAATCTGAGTTAATTAAAATTAGTGTATAATTAGATTCTAAAATACAGATGTAATTTAAGGAGACTCAGTGATTTCATTTAAACAGCTTTATTATGCAGTGGCAGTAGAGAAAAAGCTGCATTTTAAAAAAGCAGCTGACCAATGCAAAATCAGTCAATCAGCCTTAAGCACCGGCCTAACTGAACTGGAAAAGCAACTGGGTGTACAAATTTTTGAACGCGATAACAAAAAAGTCCTGGTCACACCCATTGGCCGAGAGATTTTAAAACGAGCGCATGAAGTATTACTGCAAATTGACGAAATCAAGCATTTATCTGATAACCAGAAAACGCCTCTGAGTTTCCCCATTTCCATTGGCATTATCCCAACGATTGCCCCCTTTTTATTACCGAAAATTTTGCCGGCTATCAATGAAAATTTTCCTAATGCCCAACTGACTATTATTGAAGAACAATCTCATGTTCTAGTTGAACAGGTACGTCTGGGTGAAATCGATACCGCCATTCTGGCTTTACCTTTTCGTTGCGATGGTTTGTTAACCCTGGAGTTCTGGCAGGAAGATTTTTACTGGATCACTCTCAAAAGTGAAATCACCGATCAGAGTTCTGGAATCACCAGTGGTGAACTGAATCAGCAGCAATTGATGTTGTTAAAAGAAGGTCATTGTCTGAAAGACCATGTTTTGGATGTCTGCAAATTGCCCGACACGGCGCAACATCATTTCGGCGCCAGCAGCTTAGCAACACTTATTCAGATGGTACTGGGCAAACTGGGAACCACATTAATTCCCGAAATGGCTATCGACCAGTTGATCAATCAAAATCAGCAACTGGCTGCGATTCATCTGGATGAACCCAGTCCTCATCGCCGAATTGCCTTTATCGTCCGTCCCAATTACACTCGCTTTTCAAGTATCGAAGCTCTGGTTGATATTTGCAAATCAGCCTTGTAGACAGATTGATTCAGCAAAATGAATCTGACTATCAAATTTATTAAATATACAAACCAATCAAGCAAACCGCATAATCTACGTCTCTACAGCAATAATCATAATTTGGAGGATAACCCTATGCTTACAAAAACGACACGGTTTTTCTCAGTTGCACTCATTGCGCTTGGCCCGATGATCTCAAGTCAATCCATTGCAGCTGATCACCCTAAATCTAATCAATTCTGGTGGCCTGACCAATTAGACTTAAGCCCGTTACGTCAGCACGGGATTGAATCAAATCCACTGGCAGATCATTTTAACTACAGCAAAGCTTTTGAAAGCCTTGACCTTAATGCCGTAAAAAAAGACCTTACAGCAGTAATGACCCAATCACAGGATTGGTGGCCTGCTGACTATGGTCACTATGGGCCTTTTTTTATACGTATGGCCTGGCATAGCGCCGGTGTCTATCGCATGGAAGATGGACGCGGTGGTGCAGGTGGAGGACAACAACGCTTTGAACCTCTAAACAGCTGGCCCGATAATTCCAACCTGGATAAAGCCAGACGTTTGCTTTGGCCTGTCAAACAAAAATACGGTCAGGCTATATCCTGGGCCGACCTAATGGTCTTGGCCGGAAATGTCGCATTGGAATCCATGGGATTTAAAACACTGGGTTTTGCTGGTGGACGAGAAGATGACTGGGAAGCTGAACTGGTTAATTGGGGTCCTGAAAAAAAATTTCTGGATGACAAGCGCCATAGTGGTAATCGAAATCTGGCCAAACCCTTAGCAGCCGTGCAAATGGGATTAATTTATGTCAACCCGGAAGGACCGGGTGGTAATCCTGATCCACTACTGGCCGCTAAAGATATACGTACAACATTTGCCCGTATGGGAATGAATGACGAAGAAACGGTTGCATTGATTGCAGGTGGTCATAGTTTTGGCAAGACTCATGGCGCACATAAACCGGATGAATGCAGTGGCCCTGAACCCGCAGCCGCAGCTATTGAAGAACAAGGCTTTGGCTGGAGCAGTCATTGTGGCAAAGGCAATGCTGAAGATACAGTAACCAGTGGCCTTGAAGGTGCATGGACCTTCTCACCGGCACGATGGACCCATAATTTTTTACAGAATTTATTTGCTTATAACTGGGTTAAAACTAAAAGCCCTGCCGGTGCAACTCAGTGGATTCCTGAAAAAGGCCAGGCGGCAAATCTGGTACCCGATGCACATATCGCTGAAAAACGTCATGCGCCCATTATGTTAACAACCGATCTATCATTGAAACATGACCCGGCTTACCGCGAAATTTCAAAACGTTTTCTGAATAACCCGGAAGCATTTGAACTGGCATTTGCCAAAGCCTGGTTCAAACTGACTCATCGTGATATGGGGCCTCGTTCACGTTACGCCGGTAATCAGATTCCAACAGAAGCATTTATATGGCAGGACCCATTACCCTCTGTCAAACATGCTTTAATCAAAGCAGATCAGATTCAATCACTCAAATCAACTATACTGGCTTCCGGTTTAAATACATCAGAATTGATCAGGACAGCCTGGGCTTCTGCTGCCAGTTTTCGCGGAACTGATAACCGAGGTGGCGCTAATGGTGCCCGTGTTCGCTTACTACCTCAAAAAAACTGGTCATTGAATAACCCTGATGAACTGAAAAAAGTCATTGATTCATTAAGTCAGATCCAATCCGAATTCGACCAAAAATCCAACGGCTCAAAAGTTTCTCTGGCTGATTTGATTATACTCGGAGCCGCTGCCGCCATTGAGCAGGCTGCCAGTGATGCCGGAGTAACAATCCAGGTTCCTTTTGCTCCTGGGCGAACTGATGCCACTCAAGCACAAACAGATATAGATGCTTTTGCAGTATTAGAACCTTTAGCAGATGGTTTTAGAAACTATTACTCGTCTGATAGTTCACATTCACCGGTAGAAATGCTGATAGAACGCACCCGATTATTAACATTAACTATTCCTGAAATGTCGGCTTTAATCGGAGGCATGCGCGTATTAAATGCAAATAGTAACCAATCACCGCATGGTGTCTTAACTCTCACTCCGGGCAAACTGACTCAGGATTTCTTTATCAATCTGCTGGATATGTCTACTCAATGGGTTAAGTCATCACAACAGGGAATTTATGAAGGACGAGATCGCAATAGCAATGCTCTGAAATGGACAGCCACGCCGGTTGATTTGATTTTTGGTTCACATGCCGAATTAAGAGCCGTAGCTGAAGTTTATGCCGCTAATGATGCAAAAGAGAAATTCGTCCATGATTTTGTTGCTGCCTGGAGCAAAGTCATGCAACTGGATCGTTTCGATTTAAAATAAGCCTGCCCCATTCATAATCAGCTCTGTGCAAATCAATTGCTACAGAGCTGATTCTAAATCATCTCCCAACACAGTAATCACATACTTTTTAAAATTTATAAAGAAGAACTTTGATGGTAAGGTAAGTAAATTTTATTCACCTTGGAGTCGCCATTTATGGCTTTAGTATCATTAAGACAACTTTTAGATTATGCGGCTGAACACAGTTTTGGTATTCCAGCCTTTAATGTGAGTAACATGGAACAAATGCAAGCCATCATGGAAGCGGCAAATGCAACGGATAGCCCTGTCATTATGCAAGGATCTGCCGGTGCACACAATTATGCCGGCGATATTTTTCTGCGTCACCTGATTAGCGCGGCTGTTGAACAATATCCTCATATTCCCGTTGTGATGCACAGAGACCATTCCCCGACCCCTGCTATTTGCGCTAAAGCCGTACAAACCGGCTACAGTTCTGTCATGATGGATGGCTCTCTGTTAGCAGATATGAAAACAGCTTCATCGTTTGAATATAATGTGGAAGTCACACAAACAGTCGTTAAAATGGCACATGCCTGCGGTGTTTCAGTTGAGGGTGAAATAGGTTGTCTGGGTTCTCTGGAAAAAGATGCTATTCAAAACAATACAGCTGTAGAAGAGAGTAAATTATTAACTGATCCCGATGAGGCAGTTGAATTTGTGAATTTGACCGCTATTGATGCCTTAGCTGTGGCTATTGGTACCAGTCATGGTGCTTATAAATTCAGCCAACCTCCGACAGGCGAAGTTTTAGTAATTGATCGATTAAAGCAATTACAACAACGTTTACCTGATACGCATTTTGTTATGCATGGTTCCAGTTCTGTTCCTCAGGAATGGCTTAAAGTGATTAACGAACACGGTGGCGATATCCCTCAAACCTATGGCGTTCCCGTTAAAGAGATTGTAGAAGGCATTAAATATGGTGTAAGAAAAATCAATATTGATACGGATTTACGCATGGCTTCTACCGGTGCCATACGCCGCTTTATTACCCAACCTGAAAATGCCAGCGAGCTAGATGCCCGCAAGGTCTATCGTGCAGCACGATCTGCCATGCAAACGCTCTGTCAATCCCGATATGAAGCCTTCGGCAGCGCTGGCCATGCCAGCAAAATTAAGGCCATGCCTTTGGCAGAAATGGCTCAAGGGTATATAAATCATGACTAGGCTCAGTGTTCTAGAAATTGCTCAGCAAAGCCGGAAAGCTGCACAAACATTAGCCTTTAGCTCAGCTGCACAGCGTAACCAGGCACTTGTCAACATGATAGATGCATTACATGCCGCGAAACAAAATATACTGACTGTAAATCAGGAAGAAGTGGAACTGGCCAGAGCTAGCGGCCAATCTTCTGCCATATTAAAGCGGCTGACCATTGATGAATCCGTTTTAAGCTATATGGTTTCACGTTTAACCAAACTGCATCAGCTGCCGGATCCTTTAGGCAAAACTCTACACGGACATAGAAATGCCAACGGGCTTAATGTTTATAAAAAAACGGTTTCTTTAGGCGTGATAGCTATCATATACGAATCCAGACCTAACGTGACTACTGATGCTGCAGCTGTATGTCTGAAAAGCGGCAATGCTGTGATTTTAAGAGGCGGTTCTGAGGCGATAAAAACCAATGCGTTACTGACACAAGCCATGACAGAGGCAAGTCTGTCTGCTGGCTTACCTGAATCCTGTATACAAATGATCAAGCAGCCCGGACATCAGGCAGTCAGCGATTTGCTGTCGATGCATGACTATATTGATGTCTTGATCCCTCGAGGAGGCAAAAGCCTGATTCAGCGTATCAGTTCTGAAAGCACTATTCCAGTCATAAAACACTATGATGGTATCTGTCATCTATATATTGCTGAAGACGCTGCATTTGAAACAGCTATTGGTTTAACCGTCAATTCAAAATGCCAGAGTGTACAAGTCTGCAACGCATTGGAAACGCTGCTGATTGATAGAAAATGTGCTTCAAAAATTTTACCCAGACTGGCCTCGACACTGATGGATGAAGGGATAGAGCTCAGAGGCTGTCCCAAAAGTTGCAGCATTGTTCCTGGTTGCGTTTCCGCCACGGAAGAGGACTGGGCCACTGAATATCTTGCACCTATCCTGTCAATCAAAATTGTAAATGACATTCACGCAGCCATTTCACATATTAATGACTATGGCTCCGGCCATACGGATGCAATTGTGACTCAAAGTCTGGAATCAGCCACTATTTTTGAACAGCAAGTGGACTCAGCCTCAGTTTTAATTAATGCTTCTACCCGTTTATCGGGAGGTGGGGATTATGGACTCGGTTCCGTTGTAGGTATCAGTACAGACAAACTCCATGCACGTGGCCCTGTCGGTATTGAAGAATTAACGACCTATAAATGGGTGGCCTACGGAAACGGTCATTTGAGGAACTGATCATCAGTTTGAAAACAGATTTTTTCAAATTACTTGACCGTGCAATACAGCCAACGCTCGATGATCGATATATCACACAGGTTCATATTTTTTTAATCGGTTATATTTGATAAATTTCTATTCTAATTGACATAATTTCAACTATTTGCACCGACTATGTTCAGCGTTTATTCAACTATTGCTTTTCTTTGTTAGAATTTTTTTAACTCGCTGTACTTGACAATTTTTTTTGATCAGTGAAACTAGTGCTCTGTTTCATAAAAATGGGCTATATTCCTTGAACGAATTTTCTTTGGAGATACTTTTCGGTCTTTTGATTGCCTTACTGATACTGTCTGCTTTTTTTTCAGGATCAGAAACAGCGTTAATGACATTGAACCGATATCGTTTACAGCATTTAGTAAAGCAAAAACATAAAAGTGCGATGAAGGCAGATCGTCTTTTAAAAAGACCTGACCGTATAATAGGTTTGATTCTGTTGGGTAATAATTTTGTCAACATACTTGCAGCCTCTCTCACCACATTAATAGCTATCCGTATTGGAGGAGAACAGGCGATTGCCCTGGCCACCTTATTACTAACCGTTGCTGTATTGATTTTTTCAGAAGTAACGCCTAAGACACTGGCTGCCATTAAACCTGAAGTGCTTGCCTATCCTGCTGCCTGGATCTATGGCCCATTACTCAAATTATTTTACCCTTTGGTTTGGCTAATTAACCTGATTGCCAATCTGCTGTTACGCATTATTGGTGTTAATGTCGCCAAAATAAAACAAAAACAACTGGACAAAGATGAGTTAAAAAGTATTGTTTCAGATGCTGAAGACCTGATGCCAACCCGATACCAACACATGCTTTTAGGCATATTGGATCTGGAGTCAGCCTCAGTTGAAGATATTATGACGCCTCGTAATGAAATTATAGGCATTGATATGGAAGCACCGATGGAGACAATTATCGAAACGATCGAAAACAGTCCTCATGCGCGTTTACCCGTCTATAAAAAGAGTATTGACAGAGTTATTGGGTTTTTACACGTCAGAACCATCATTACACTGATTAATCGTAGTGATTTTGATAAACAAAGTCTTAATCAAGAATTAAGCAAGCCATTTTTCATTCCAGAGAGCACTCCATTACATAAACAAATTCAGAGTTTTAAACAGGAAAAATTACGCATAGGTCTGGTCGTCGATGAGTATGGTGATGTTCAGGGTCTGGTCACCCTGGATGATTTATTACAGGTGATTGTCGGTGAACTGGTAACCGAAGAAGCCGCCGTTCAAACGCAAAAAGACGGCAGTATTCTGGTAGATGGCAGTATTACCGTTAGAGAGTTGAACCGTATCAATCAATGGTCACTACCCACCGAAGGCCCAAAAACATTAAATGGCTTAATTATTGAGTATCTGGAAAATATTCCTGAGCCAGGTACCAGTGTTAAATTGCATGGGTACGCTATAGAAATCATAAAAACAGATAAAAATACAATAAAACTGGTAAAATTCCATAAAAAAAAATAGATTAAAGTTGAATTTTGATCTCAATTTCAATATTTATTGCTACATTCAATTTGAATAGGTCTATAATATATTCAAATTCCGTTGTTCAAATCGCTCATGGCAAAGTTTACCGTTTTCTTTAAAGATAAGCCTTTGAAGTCTCATCTCTATGATACCGGAGTCATCCATATCGGTAGGGATGAAACGAATGATTTAGTCATAGACAATCTTTCTGTTGCTCCAGCGCATGCTGTTGTGATCATCAAGCAAAGTAATTGCATCATTAAGCAATTAAGTGCAGAACATCCTTTAATGGTGAATAACCTGAAGCATAAGGAAACACTGCTACAAAATAATGACAGAATCACTTTAGGCAAGCATACCATTATTTATAATACTTCAGAAAATGTGGCGGAGGAGAATACAACAAATCAACAACCGGTTAATCCCGAAATAAAAAGCCTGAATCAGAAAATAGAAAATGATCTCAAAATTCCTGATGCAAATTTTCAGGTGCTTGAAGGAAACCACATAGGCAGAGTACTTCCTTTAAAAAAAGCCATGACCCGATTTGGTCATACAGGCTCGGGCATCGTCATTATTTCTAAGCGTAAAAACGGCTATTTCATTTCCTCATTGGAACATAATGATAACATTATGGTAAACCAGGAACCGCTAGGTGATAAGTCTATATTTTTAAAAGATAATGACACTGTTGTAATAGATAACATTTCCATGCGTTTTTTCCTTGAGCAATAATAATGAGCGAAGTCAGTAATAATAAGCGACACTTTCACCGTATTTTCTACAATTCTGAAGTCTCTTGTATTTCAGATACCGGAGAATCTCTGCCATGCCAATTGCTGGATATCTCTTTAAATGGCTGCTTACTTGAATTTCCTGAGCCATGGTCAAATGACCAGGAAAAAATCTATGATATAGAAATCACCTTGTCTGACCAGATTAAAATTATTATGTCTGTCAGTCTGGCCCATGTAATTTCAAATAAAGCCGGATTTAAATGTGAACATATTGATATAGACAGTATTTCTCGCCTTCGTCGTCTTGTTGAACTGAACCTTGGAGACAGTGATATTCTTGACAGAGACTTATTGGCGCTTTCTGAAGTTTGAAGAAATTCTGTCTTAAGAAGGCTCTGGCTCGAGCTATTTAGTTCAGAATATTTAACCGTCTTCATGAAATACCCAGTCTGACCATAAAAACTAAAATTCTTCAAATACACTCAACGCTTCACTCAATGTAGATACCGGGTGAATTTTCAGTGCTTTATTCAGTTTTTCCTTTGGTACATTTTTTTTGGGAACCACGGCTTGCTTAAACCCATGTTTTGCCACTTCATTAAGCCGGGCATAGCCATTAGCAACCGGTCTGATTTCCCCATTCAAGCCAACTTCACCAAAAAAGACGACTTCCGCCGGAATCACTTTATTTTTTAAACTGGAAATTATACTGATAACTATAGCCAGATCAGATGCCGTTTCAGTGACTTTTATCCCTCCGACCACATTGGCATAAATTTCATCTTGTGCAGTTTGAATACCAGCGTGCCGCACCATTACCGCTAAAAGCATGGCCAGTCGATTTTGATCGAAGCCAACCGCCAGCCGTCTTGGATTACCATACTGACTTTCTGTCACTAATGCCTGAATTTCAACCAGCAAAGGTCGAGTACCTTCCCACAATACAGTCACCACAGTACCGGAACATGGTGTAGAAGAACGCGATAAAAACATCGCAGAAGGATTACTGACTTCTTTTAAGCCACTACTATCCATCAAAAAAAAACCTAGTTCACCAACACTACCAAAGCGGTTTTTATCTGAACGCAATACTCGAAACCTGGCATCATTTGTAGCGGAGAGCACCACTTGTGCATCAACGATATGGCTTAATGTCATCGGGCCAGCCAAAGATTGATCTTTGGTCACATGCCCCACCATAAAAATAGATACATCATTGCGTTTGGCAAATTGGGTTAAAAAACTGGCCGACTCCCTGACCTGTGAAACTGAACCAGGAGGACTGTCTGAACTCTCTGTATACATAACCTGAATCGAGTCTATCACCATAAGCCGAAAAGATTCAGACTCAGCAATTTCACACAGCCTTTGTACAGACGTTTCTGCCAACATTTTGATATTATCTGTCTGAATCCCCAGGCGGATCGCACGTTCGGCAATCTGTTGTAATGACTCTTCACCTGAAACATATAAAACAGAAGTTTCAGTTTCTGCAATTTTACTAATTGCCTGTAACAGAATCGTACTTTTTCCTGCACCAGGTGCGCCGCCAATCAAAACCACACTGCCTTTGACAATGCCTCCGCCTAAAACCCGGTCAAACTCGAACATACCGGTTGGGATTCGTTCAGTCTGAGTAATATCAACATCCGAGAGACGTTTAACTTCACTTCGGCTACCAGCATAACCCGACCTTGCAGGAGACTGCTCACGCCCCAGCTTAAGCTCTTTAATCACATTCCACTCACCACAACTGGTGCATTGTCCAGCCCAACGCGGATATTCCACTCCACATTCACTGCACACATAGGCAGTTGTATTTTTTTTCTTTGCCATGAATTAAATTTGCTATTGCTGGAATTGGAAAAACATGAGTATGTTGAGTCAATTATTGTGAGAATTATAGTAATAATGACTCTAATTCGGATATTTCACCAAGGTAGCCCATCTGAAAATGCACTCATAGAATGGCTTTCTAATGGTTTTCCAAGTTAAAACAGCTCAAATTTCTACAATATCTACCCGTTGAGTGATACCACACAATAATGTATAAGGAATTGTATTTGCCCACTGAGCTATTTCTTCGACAGGAAGCTCCTCACCCCATAAGGTCACAGGATCACCTGGCTGCACATCGGACAATTTAGATAAATCCACCGTAATCATATCCATTGAGACTCTGCCAATTAATGGAACCCTACTCCCATTCACCAGAACAGGTGTCCCTGACTGTGCACTTCTTGGATAACCATCTCCATAACCAATTGCTATAACACCCATTTTGATTGATTTATCACTCACCCATGTACTGCCATACCCAATAGCTGTTCCAGCCTTTAGCTGTTTCACTGCAATAACTCGTGAATTTAGCGCCATCACAGTCTTTAGTCCTAGAGTCGCTCCATTCCTGTCAGAAAAAGGAGAGACCCCATACAACATGATTCCAGGCCTTACCCAATCAGAAATACTATCAGGCCAGGCAATGATGCCTGCTGAATTGGCGATACTCTTTTCAGTTTGAATATGTAGAGTTTGATCAGCAAACAATTTCATTTGGGCATGAGTACCAGAATGGCTCAGATCATCCGCATTTGCCAAATGTGTCATAATTCCTGGTGGCTGTCGGATAACTGAAATCGACTGTAGTTGCTGAAATATTAAACGTATTTGCTCACTATCAAAACCCAATCGTGACATACCAGTATCAAATTTCAACCAGGCTTTAACTCTGCCTTTTCTAGTACAATTTATAAGAATTTCAAGTTGATGATGATTATGAATGACAAGCGTCAAATCATAACTGATCAATTCATACAATTCATCCTGGTTTACAAAGCCTTCCAGAACCACAATTTCTTTTTCAAAACCTGAGTTTCTCAAAGAAATTCCTTCATCAACACGTGCTACAGCTAAAGCATTCACACCAGCAATTTGAGCTGCGATTCGTTTTAAGCCATGACCATATGCATTTGCCTTGACCACCGCCATAATTTTAGCATCAGGGGCAAATTTTTTTACTTGCAGAACATTATGATTAATGGCATTTAAATTTATCGAGGCGTAAGTAGCAGGCGCCATTAATAATCCTCATTAAAATAAGGGTCTTCAGTATAATTTTCAAAACGGGTAAACTGCCCTAAAAAAGTCAGTCTTACAGTACCCAAAGGTCCATTTCTTTGCTTACCAATAATCACTTCAGCAATGCCTTTTTCTGGACTGTCTTCGTTATAGACTTCATCCCGATAAACAAACACTATTAAATCAGCATCCTGCTCTATTGCGCCCGAATTATGACTAATAATGCCATTTGCCAGCCAATTCTCATAACCCGGCACGGATAAATCATAAACATCTTCCATCCCTTGTTCTTCAATCTTAAGTATTTTATCTTGAAACATGTAGCCAGAATCCTCTTCATTCTCTTTTAATTCAACAGAATGAGAAAGCATTTCAAATTCAGTCTCATTTGAAATAGCTGACCTGGAATACAAATTTAATTCAGAGTTAGATAAATGAACAAAGTCTATCATTTTCTGTTTCATATCCGCTGAATGAATCGATATATTGTAATCCCGTGTATTCGAAGTATTGATCACTTTGAGCTGACTATTTATACCAACACTTTGCAATAACAATTGCACATCATCCGCCATAGATTTTCGATTAAATGAAACAAATATTGTGTTTTTTTTCTGATTGATTAGCCCTTCATCGGATAAATCAGAACCATTTAAGTTCTGCCACAAGCTTTGAACAAAAAAGGCTTTTTGCTGCTTTCCCAGATTGAAAATTTGCTGGCATAGATTGACTTCACCAGATGCATTGACACAACTCTGCAGTAATGCAGCCAACGTATTATTTTCTATCCTGAAAGCAATTTCAAATGTCTCAGGATTTGTTGTTATTTGAGAAATATCATTGTTAGAAATTACATTGAGACTGCTTGCAAGTCGTTCCAGGTCTTGTGGTATATCAAATTTGACAGCAATAAACGAATGATCAGTTTTTATATGTGTTGCCCTAAAAAAATGAGTCAGCAATGATAACCAGCCTGCTGGATATTTTTCATCTGATAATTGAACGATGAAATTTTTCCCTAAAGTCAGCTCATCACCTGGATTTAAATCTTTTACTTTAACCCAGTTGCTATCTGCTAAAAAACGATGTTCAGCACTTGCCCGTATTTCACGTCCGGAGGATAAACTAATTTTAAAAACCTGCTTTTTACCGACTTTCCAGATTTTATCGCTATATGTCTTAATAAACTTACCTTGTTGATTTAAGGCAATCAGCTCAACATGCTTGCCAACTAATGACGCGATAGATGGTCGGCTGCCATTGGCCAGCATCACCTGAGTTTCAGCCGTTACACATTCTCTTAAATCAGACATGACTGGGCGCTTATTAGGTCTTTGTTCCAGATTCCTGTTTAACTGGGAAAGTGCAATCACCGGCACGTTCAGCTCCTTTGCCAGAGCTTTTAATGAGCGTGATATATCTGAAATCTGCTGAACCCTGTTATCACCACTGGATGGTGAATGCATAAGCTGCAAATAATCAAGAACAATTAATCCTAGTTGACCGTGTTCGCGGGTCAACCGTCTGGCTTTAGCCCGAACTTCAGTTGGAGTTAAGGCTGGCGTATCATCGATAAATAATTTTGTTTCTGCTAATAAATTAATGGCCGATGTTAAGCGAGGCCATTCATCATCAGACAATTTTCCTGTTCTGACTTTAGTCTGATCAATTCGACCCAATGATGACATCATACGCATGGCTAATGCATCGCCGGGCATTTCCATACTGAATACAGCCACTGGCTTACTACTTCTAATCGCTACGTTTTCAGCCATATTCATTGCAATCGTAGTCTTTCCCATTGACGGCCGCCCGGCTACAATAATCAAATCAGATGGCTGAAGACCAGATGTCAAGTCATCGAAATCATTAAAACCAGTGCTCTCACCAGTAATACTCCCATCCTGTTCGTACAATGTTTCAATTTTATCGACTGCGGTTGCCAGCAACTTTTTGATTGAAGTAAAGCCCCCAGCCTGCCCTCTTTGTTGCTGTTCTGCAATCTTGAACACATCACGTTCAGCTTGTTCCAGTATTTCTTCTGTTTCTCTACCTTCAGTATTAAAAGCAGAATCAGAGATATCTGTACCGATATGTATCAACTGACGTAATATGGAACGATCTCGGACAATTTTTGCATAAGCAATAATATTCGCAGCACTGGGCGTATCATTCACTAATACAGATAAATAGTCTATTCCGCCAACCTCTTCTAGCTGATTATTTGCAATTAATATTTCAGATAAAGTGACTATGTCGAAGGGTTCATTTTTCTCGGCAAGTTTTTCTATGGTTTGAAAAATTAATCGGTGATCTTGCCGATAAAAGTCTTCAGGCATAACTTTATCTGCAATTGAATCCCAAGTCTGATTATCCAATAATAAACCGCCCAACAAAGATTGTTCTGCTTGTATAGAATGTGGGGGGACTTTTAATGCTTCAAATTCAATATCGGTTGAACTGAAATAATTTTCCATAAATGTTGTAAAAAGTGGAGCCTTGAATTTATCTGTAATAAATCCAATAAAGGAAATGTTTAAGAATGCTATATTTTCAGCACAAAATTATACCTGAGTTCCGAATTTAGCGACATGAACAAAACCAAACCATCTATTAAACAATAAATTCTATTATCTTTAAGGACGTAAACATCAGAAATTGTTTGGTTTTTTTTCAAAAATTATTCAGGCAAATTCTTTTAATAATAAAAGCTACAAACAGCATATAAGCATTTGAATCGTTAGTATTTATTATTAAATACTACCCAT
>SPJK01034000.1_pt1 | contig 25806 bp, 8 predicted proteins | sample 3741771 | NCBI WGS metagenome assembly SPJK01 (sample SAMN10925997, study PRJNA522277) | cold seep metagenome | isolation source: Elba SIP-enriched marine methane seep metagenome, extraction at timepoint T2 | place: Italy: coast of Elba, Mediterranean Sea
AAAACCGTCTTCTTGTTCGGAAAAACGGCACTCGAAGATATAAAAGCCCCTGAGCAGGAGCGCTATTATTCAATCAATCGGGCCATCTATGTGATGATCCCAGGCATTTTTGCAGTAAAAAAAACCCGTTACCAGTAGCACAGTGCCAGCCAGTAACGGGATTTCCCAAAGCAAGAGGTAGCTAAACGTAACTATCGGATCAAAGTCGTTTGCCCCGTAAACAGCTCCGTTTTACCATCTGGGAATTGGGCTTCGATCTGCCAGAGGTAAACACCTCCGTTCATTTGTTGATCTCGGAAAGTGCCATCCCAACCGATAGTAGGATCGTTTACTTCAAAACTTCCGTTTTGATACACTTCTTCTCCCCAACGATCAAAAACCCGGAACCAAAGTACTTGAATCCCTGATTGACCGTGGACCATGAGCAAGTCATTGGTATTATCATTGTTCGGCGTAAAACCTGTGGCAACATGTACAGGAAAGTCCTTACGCACAACTATTCGTAACCAGTCTTCGCCGATACAACCATTTTCATTCATCACCTCCAGGAACAGATCTGCCTGGTAATCGGGCGATGCCCAAACGGATGGGCAATCAGCGCAGCTGACCCAACTACTGTCCACTGGTGTCCAGCTATAACTCACGATAGGCAGTGACGAAATGACTGCCGGGACAATTTCAATGGAGTCTCCGTAAGTAATCGTCAGGTCCTGGCCAAGATCAACCTCTACTGGATCGGGCTCCACAACATCGATCAATCCAGCAAAGGACTCACAACCGTTGGCATCTCTTAGGTTGACGGTATAAGATCCAGCTCCGAGGCCAATGAATGCACTACTTCCGCCATATGGCTCATTGCCAATCTGGTAGCGATAAGAAGGCGTACCACCGGATACATCGACTTGTATCATTCCATCGCGGCCACCGAAACAACTGACGGGTTCCGTGGTCACATTATAGGTGAGTTCGTCTGGTTCTGTAATAGTAAAAGAAGTGGCATAATCACAACCATAATCATCCGTGATCAACAAGTCATATTCACCAGCAATCAGGTTAGCGCGATCGGTTTGACTATCTCCATCCGACCAGGCAATCGTATATGGTGCTTGTCCGCCACTGATAATGTTTCGAATCGCACCATTCGCTTGTCCGTAACAGTTAACCATGTCCATTTCGCTACGCAAGGTCAATGGTGGCGCTTCATCAACGGTACTCACCAGTTCTGCCGCGCAACCTAAGGCATCCGTGACAAACACTGTGTAATCACCTGCGCTTAGATCTGCTTCATCTTCTAGTGTGCTGCCATTACTCCAGGCATATTGATATGGTTGCGTACCGCCGTTTACTGCCAAATCGATCGCCCCCGTTTGTTCGCCGGCACACACTACATGGGTGACACTGCTGGCGAGCGCTAAGGCAGTGGGTTCGTCAATCGTAACCGTCACTTCATCACTACAGGCATTATTGTCCGTAACGGTAACGGTAAATGTCCCTGCAGGCAGGTTTGATGGATCAGCAACCGATGGTATGGATGCCTCACTCCAGTCATAGGAATAAGGCGCCTCACCACCCGCTGCGGTGACACTGATTTGGCCGTCTGTACCGCCATTGCAACTCACATCCTCGCTAGTGAAATTAGCGATGGCTACTGCTTGGGCTTGTCCCACAGCAGCAGAAAGATCGTCCGTGCAACCTTGTGCATCCGTTACGACCACAATATAATCTCCAGCAGTCAGTTCAGTGGCCTGTGCCGAGGTCTGACCATCACTCCAGGCATAAGTATACGGCATTGTACCACCACTAACTATCGCCTCAGCTACGCCATCCGGCGGTCCGGTACATCCTTGTTCCTCTGTATCGATAGCGATCGACAAAGCGGTCGGCTCATTCAGTGCTTGTTCAATAGTGGTATTACAACCATTATCATCAGTGACAACGACCTGGTATTGCCCCACTGAAAGACCTGTTGCTGTTTGGGTATTCTGTCCGTCATCCCAATTGTAGGCATAAGGCGCGGTGCCACCCGTTGGCATTACTGTGGCAGTACCATCAGTTCCTGCGTTACAACTTGGGTCATCACCAGAAATGCTTACTTCAAGTTCTTCCGGGCTATCTACAGTGGTCATCATTTCGGCGGTACATCCTTGCGAGTCAGTAACTAAAACCGAAATGTCTCCCGCCCCCAGATCAATAGCCGTTTGTGTGTCTTGTCCATCTTCCCAAGCAAAAGTATAGGGGCCGGTGCCTCCTTGCGGCTCCACAGTAGCCGTACCAGTTGCCGCGCCGAAACAATCAACTGCTTCCGTGCTCATCGCTAAACTAACAGCAGCCGGTGCGGTTAATACAAAATCAAGGGAAGCGCTACAGTCATTGGCATCGACGACCATCAAAGAATGGGCCCCATCACCCAAGGTATTAATGTCTTCATCATCTACTACATCATCCCACATAATGGTATAAGGGCCAGCACCTCCAATCACTTCGATGGAAGCAACGCCATCCTCTGCTCCTTCGCAAGAAGGGTCTTGTACCTGTAGGTTATTCAATGTTAGTTCGGTGGGTGATGTGACCGTAATCATTTCCATGGCTTCGCAACCTTGTGCGTCGGTCACCACGATTTGGTAGTTATCTGCAAGCAGGTCCGTCGCATCAGCAGCTGCGCTCACCAGGGTACCATCGCTTTGGCGAATCCATGCGTAGGTATAATCGGGGCTTCCCCCCATAGCTTCCACATTCAGGGCTCCGTCGGCACCGTCAAAGCAGTTTACCGGCGTAGCTGTCGACATAATGGTCAATTCGGTGGGTTGGTCTACAATGGCCTCCTGCGTCACTTGGCAACCATTATCATCCGTCACTACTACTTGATAAGTAGCAGCAGTCAAATCTATCGCCATATCGGTCGCTTGGCCATCACTCCAGGCATAGGTGTAATCGCCAGTGCCACCATCCGCTACTACACTGGCCGAGCCAGTAGCAGCACCATTACAATCAACTGCCACGGCGGCAGCAACAGCGGTAAGCTCAGTGGGTTGTGTCAGCGCTAGCTCTACGCTATAATCGCAACCATTTACATCCGTTAATGCCACGGTATACATGCCCTCGCCAAGCCCTGTGGCGATAGAATCCGCAGAAGCACCCCCCCAATCGAATTGGTAGGGGCCATTCCCATCCGCTATATCTACCGTCAGGGCACCATCGCTGCCATTAAAGCAGCTTACTTCTTGTTCAACCACTGCTGTAAAGCCGGGAGAAGGTGGCTCTTCGATCGTAAAGGCAATCGGGCCAGGGCAACCATCTCCGTCTGTAACAGTAGCGACATAAGCACCAGCTTCCAAGCCAGTAAAAATGCCTGTGTCATTCATTTGTCCCTCCAGCTCGAAAGAAAAGGGTGCTGTACCACTGATCACCGACACTTGGACGGCGCCATCTGTTCCAGAAAAACAGGACACGTCGGAAGCGAGAAAATCCAATACAGCTGGTGTACAATCGAGCGTTGAACACATCACCGACAAGGGTTCACCAGGACAATCTCCAATAGCTCTCACTTCGATCGTGACTGTTTCGAGTATCGTCAAGCCGGTCACGGTGTGATCCAAGGCTCCAGAGGGTGCAGTCCAAGCCCCGCCATTGACACTTACTTCATAACTATTGGCGCCTGGTACGGCACTCCATAAAACAGATACGGAGCTAGTCGTCGCTACATCACACACCAGATCAATCATATCCAGACTAGGAGTCACTTCAACTGTAATTGTATCGGCGAAGCTACAACCATAGGAATCTGTAGCTGTCATGATGTAGGTAGTCGTTTGGTCGGGCGATGCAATCGGGTTGGGGCAGTCGCTACAACTCAAACCTGTAGTCGGTTCCCAAGCGTATTCCACCTGGTATACTGGATTAAAACAGATACGCCAACTGTACAAGGTGCCATCAAGCAGGTTATTATCAAAGGTGTCGTCGGTAATGATCAGAGACCACGTACCATTCGTTCGCCTGTCATTGCCATCCCAGAGATCCGACCAAACGCCTTCTGGTTGCCATTCTCCGGTAAATGGAACCGCTTCTGGTGGAGCAAATGGTCCGGGAAAATTAATTGGTGTCTCTGCATCGATCGTGAAGCAGGTATTAATCATGAAATCAAGTCCAAGACCATTCCCCCCATTTCCTCCATTATCGGTAGATAGCTCCATGAATTGTCCGTCAGGACCAACAAGGTAGAAATCGAAGTCATCGATCCATCGGTGATCCAGGCTATCAATACATATCATTTTTATAACGTCAGGCCCCAGCGTAGGCGGCAGCACCCCAAAGACATCGATCTCTGAGGTAAAGGGCACATTCGTCTGGTTGACGGTCAGTGGCGTGGTATTCGTGAAGGTGGGAGGCTCCGGTAAGGTAACCGGCACCGTTCCGTCCAGCTGTGTTTCTTCGGTATCACATATGACCACATCAGGCCCCAAGTCCGGTGGCTCTAAGCGATTGTCTTTAATCACTATCGTGAAGGTATCCCGATTACAAGGATCTCGTTGAACGCTGAGCAAGATGGTTTCATCCCCTTCATCCAAAAAGTCTTCAAAGGCAGTGATCGGTATCAATACGGAGCTGTCGCCAGGTGGTATGGAAACCGAATCGGGCAAGGCCGGGTAATCCACATCAGGTGTCGCGGTCCCTCCAACGCTGAACTCCACTACATAGGTGTCTTCTACTGGTGCTGGGAGCGAGAAAACAATGTTACCGTCAGAGCAACCTTCCGCCAAGCCGCCGTCTAAGGCTAGGCCGACAATTTCCACATCTAATGAGCCTGTTCCAAAACTTTTAGCTTCCAGAAAAACGCCTGAATCGTGGCTCCCGTCATTGATATCGGCAATAGCGAGCTTGATCGTATAGGTGCTACAAGGCATGACAATCGCTTCTGCAATAAATACATCGGTGAAGCCATCATAAACCGGTAGTGTATTACTGTTGAGGTTATTATTGTAGAATTCGGCATAGGCCAGGCTACCGTTGGGTGGCGTACAATTTGCCAGCGTACCATTAGCACCAACTACACCTGGGTTTACATTATTGATTCGAACTGGAAGGTCAGTGTTAGGAATAAGGGCAATATTCTCTGCATTATTACTAAAAGGGCCGTTAATCCCAGGGCCGCTGATGAAGAAACCAAAGATATCATTGAACTCACTACACGCATATTCCGGGTACTCTTCAGATCCAAATGCATAAGTAAACCTTAGTGTATCACTAGTGGGGATAAACGTAATCGTGTATCGAGAAATATCATTTAAGTCGGTATTCCCATCGGCTACATCCGACAGGTCTCCATCAAAGATGTTGCTCGTCGTTGCTTCTGCAGCTTGCGTGCCGCCTGGTGAATTTACTCCGGTATCAGCTCCTTGCGAAACAGCGCGACCGGTTGTCATAACGATTCCGCGTTGCATTCCGACCTCGTCTTCGCCATGGTTGAAGAACCCAACAGACAAGGGATCGCCGTCGTATTGAATACTGATTACCTCTACCCCATCCCCGAGAAAGACATTTGAGATCAAATTCTCTGGTGTAATGGGTGCCGCATTGGTAACCTCCAGGGGTTGGGCTGTCAAGAGAAGGGGAAATAGAGAGATGACTGCAAGTGCAGATAGACGGGTGTAAAGTGAAACCATCAATAATTGTTTGTACGATGGAAAAATCTGAGCAAAGTCGATTTCGTAGAATAAATGTAGAAGCTTTTGCTAAGGCCTCACAATAATGATTGCAAAAATGCTCATTTTGCTGCCTGGCTTACGAATTGCCGTGCAGGTTCTTGAATCCTAGAATCGTAGTTGCTTTAAAGTTGTTGGGATATGGAGGAACTATGGCGCTGACGTAAAACTGGCAGGCAGGAGAATTCTAATCAATTATTCCAAGGAAATTGCTGATAAAACTCCTGCACCACTTCCTTGAATTCTTCCGGCAGGCGCTTCATTACTTCCGCTTCCACTTCAACGGGAACGCTCCCGTAATAAGCCTCCGCAATAGCCCCTGCAATACAAGCCATTGTATCGCTGTCGCCACCAAGCCAAATCGCATTCCGAATCGCATCCTCCCAACAATCTGCTTCCAAAAAAGCAATGATTGATTCAGGTACTGAACCTTGACAGCTGACATCGAACGAATAAGTAGGTTGAATTTCAGCTAACGGCTTACTTAAATTGTAATCGAAGGTGCGTTCGATCTGGTCTTGAATAAGTTTTTTGCCGTATCCGGAGCGAGCGAGGTAAATGGCCAAGGCCACAGCTTGTGCTCCTTTAATACCCTCTGGATGATTGTGTGTCACTTCCGCTGATGCCAATGCTTGTTGGAGTACATCAGCACGTTCTTCGTAGGCAAAACCCACCGGGCTTACCCGCATTGCCGATCCATTGCCCCAACTATTATAGGGTCCATCAATCAATCCGGCCATCCACTTGCGAAAGGTTCCTCCGTAGCCGGCCAGGGGATAGCGCCGGGCAAAGGAACGAATATTGCCTTCGAATGAATCCTCTTGCAACAGGCTTTTGGCTACAGCCACGGTCAATACCGTATCATCCGTAAAGTGTGAATCCTTAGTAAACAAGGGAAAGTGCCAATCCGTGACCGGATTGCGCTCATAGATCGAACCGATGATGTCCCCGGCAATCGCACCTAACATGTGAGCCCTTGTTCATTTTATGGGAGAAGCATACACTTCAAAGCGTTCCATTTTATCTGAAACACCTTGAAATATAATGAACGCAAAGATGGGAAAAAAATCCCTACCGCATTACCGCTACATCCCCCTTCACAATTATCCTATCGCCATTATCAAATTCCAATTCCGCAAACCAAACATAGACTGCTGAATTCACCAGTAAGCCACGGTAGGTTCCATCCCATCCCCAATCTGGCTCGTTCGGCTGTGTATTATATACTTCAAATACCGCTTCTCCCCAACGATTGTAGACGAGGAAGGAGTTGATCTTGACCACCTCAGGTCCTGCATTGATAAAGAAGATATCGTTGTTGCCATCTCCATCTGGCGAGAAAGCAGTTGGTACAAATACCGGGCGATCCTTCTCGACAAAAACAGTCAATTCATCTTCGCTAACACAACCATTCACGTCCTCTACCGTCAGGAAAAATTGCGTAGAGACGGATAACTGTAGTTGTTCGAGCGCCAGGCAATCTTCGCAAGGAATCTCAGCCTGAGTGTTCCAATTTACGCGAACGATATCTGATGGGTCCACTGTCACATCACCAATGACATCCACGAGTTCTCCTTCCTGTATACGGATATCTGGCCCCAAGTCTACACTTAGATCATTTCCGTTATCGATAGAAGCAAGGAGTGTGTACAAACAGCCGTTGGCGTCCTCAACGCTTACTTCATAGGCGCCAGCCACAAGGTCGTTGTACGCCGTGTTATCGCTAAATGCCAAACCATCTATACTGTAGAGGAATGGCGCCGTGCCTCCATCTACGCCAGTAATGAGAATGCTTCCATCCGAATCACCAAAGCAAGTGGGGTTATCCGCCAAGATTTCCAGGCCGGTTGGCATAGCTTCATCTACCACTACCAGCAACTCATCTTCAGAAGTACAAAGGTTCGTCAGGTCTGTCACCACCAAGGTATACGTACCCCCATCCTCTACGGTCAAGTCAGTCGTTGTAGCACCCGCCAATTCATCTCCATTGTGATACCACTGCAAGCCGATCGAATTGCTATTAGCTGTAGCATTGGCCTGCAAGGCTGCGTTGGTTGTGTGACAATCCAGTTCGACATCTTCGCCAGCCGAAACACTTGGATAGGCAACGTTCTGATTCACTAAAACCGAATCCATATTCTCACAACCATTCGCACTATCAGATACCAGCAGAAAATACCAACCCGGCTCATGTACCAAGGGCATCTGGGTCTGTTGGCCTGTTTCGATTTGCCCAATATCCGTATACCAGAAGTAGTTGATTGTTGCACCTTCCTGCGAGTCACTTCCGTCCAGCGTGGCCTCCGTCACCGCGCAATCAAGGGTGAATCCAGGGCCAGCCTGAGCAACCGGATAAGCAATATCCTCCTCCACTTCGACGCCGGCAATATTTTCACAACCAGTGACGGTATCTTGTACTTCCAGGTAGAACATGGTAGCTATTTGGGCATTGTATGTGGGATCAGTAGCCCCCCCGATAGTTTGGAAGTTTTCGTCATACCACTGATAGGTGATACTCGGCCCTGCTTCCGAACTCGTTCCATCCACGACTACGGTTGACGTAGTACAGTCCAAGATGTCCAGCACCGCAAGCACTACGGCAGGTTCATTGGTTTGATCTTCAATGACTACCTCAGCCGCTTCACTTTGACAATTATAGATATTGTTGGTAACGACAAGCGTATAGACGCCAGCCGAATCTACTACAGGGTTGGGGTCCACGGATTCCCCTAGGGCAAATGCTGGGCCCGTCCAGGAATAATCAAATTCCGGGCCGGCAGATGTACCACTTCCACCTAATGCCACTTCTTGAATATCGCAATTCAAGACCAGGCCGGCACCAGCGTCTGCGAGGGGCAGTGGGATTTCAGTAAGTTGCACCACTGCTTCTTCCGCACACCCCTCACCATCGGTTACCGTGACGCCAATTGTGCCACTTAAATCGCTACTGATCGTCTGTTGATCATCACCAGTACTCCAGCTATAGTCAGCAAAGGCAGGCGCTATACTTAGGCTTGTTTCGGCGCCCGCACAGAACTCGGTAGCGCCGTTTATTTCAAATACCGGCAAGTCTAATTCCACCACCTCCACCTGGGCATTCCCACTACAACCATTTACATCCTGGACAACGACACTATAGATACCGCCTTCATCAGGATTGATTTGCACAGTAGGTGCGCCGGTATTCCACAATTGAGAAACATAACTCTGTTCAAGGCTTAACTCCGTATCAGCGCCCGAGCAGAAATTGGTGCTCCCCAAAATAGTTGGGCTGGGCAATGCATTTTCAACTACTGCCACTTGTGCTGTCCCCGCGCAGCCACCAGCATCTTGTACTTGCAAAGCGTAAGTGCCGGGCTGATCAACCACTAGCGAGTCGGCCTGGCTACCGCCTGTCCAGGAATAAGTAGCAAAACCTGCGCCAGCATATAGAACCGTCGTTGTTCCTTCGCAATACGCGAGTTCCCCCGAAATAACCGGAGACAATTCCGTTGCTTCGGATACGTCGGAACTAGTTGCGCCGATGCACCCATTTTCGTCGGTTACCGTCAAGGCGTACAGACCAGATTGCGACACTTCCAGTTCAAATCCATCCGTTCCATCAGACCATAAGTAGGAAGCATAATTGGCCCCTGCGTTAATAGTGGTGCTATTGCCGACACAAAAGGACAAAGAGCCTCCGATCGCGGGTTGTGGCAAAGCATATTCTTCGACGGCCACTGCAGCATTTGACAAACAACCGTTTACATCAGTAACAGTTAATTCATATACCCCACCTACATCAATACTTAAGTTTGCTTGGTCACCCGGCACAGACCAGCTATAAATGGAATAGTCGTCATTCGCCTCAATGAGCGCCGTCTCCCCCGCACAGAAACCTTCAGGAGCGTCCAGTGTTGGCGCAACTACGACAAATTCCGACACATCCACCGAAGCGTTGGTGAGACAGCCATTTAGATCAGAGACCACCAGCTCGACTAAGCTTGGGGCATCTACTTCCAGGCTAGTCTCTTGGCTTCCATTCGACCAGGTGTAGGTCTCAAAACCCGACTCAGCCGTCAAAATTGTTGAGGTTCCCGGACAGTATTGTGCTGCACCGGCAATAGCTGGCACCTCCACTGCAAACACGGCAACATCGACGGATGCAACTCCTTCACAACCATTGTCGTCGGTCACCAGCAAGTTAACCGGGCCTTCTGCAGCAACCTCAATTAGTGGACTGCTAGATCCTGTACTCCAAACATAACTGTCATAGCCTTCCTCCCCATTCAATTGGGTTGATTCGCCAGGGCAAAAGCCGGGAATACCAAGAATAGATGGAGTAGGTAATTCATTTTGCACAACCTCTACACTAGTCGATCCGCTGCAGCCATCAGCATCGGTTACTGTTACGGCATATTGACCAGGAGAAGCTGCCTGTAGCAATTGTTCCGCTGCACCTCCAGACCACAGATATGCCGCAAAGCCCCCACCGGCGTTTAGAAGCGTGGTATCTCCGCTGCAGTAAGACAAGCTGCCAGTAATTTGCGGCTCTGGCAGAGGCACCATAGTCACTTCTACACTGGCTGTTCCAGCACATCCAAAAGCATCTTCTACCGTCACGCCGTAGGTGCCCGCCTCAGTAACGACCAAGGCTTCTTCCTGCGAATCATCTGACCATACATAAGTGCTAAAGTCGCCGGCAACATTCAAGGAAGTGCTTTCATTAGCGCAGAACGAAAGTTCTCCGCTGATCATCGGTGATAATTCACTTTGCTCTTCGACATTTACCGAGGTGTTGTTTTGGCAATTGTTATCATCCGTCACCGTCACAGAGAATTCTCCGGCGGTAGTAGCATCGATAGTAGGATCAGGTGAGTTATCGGACCATAAATAATCGACGTAGCCAGCGGTGGCAGACAAGGTCGTTGCACCACCAGGGCAGAAACTTAAACTGCCATCAATACTTACTTCTGGCAAGTTGAATTCAGTTACTTCAAGTTCAGCCGTAGCGCTACAACCGTTATCATCTTCGACGGTTACACCAACTAGTGCAGAATTTGTGACGACGACTGAAGGAGAATCGTCACTCGTCGACCAGGAGTAGCTGGTGAAATTAGCTGGTACGGACAGGTTGGTCACACCACCAAAGCAAAAGCTATCATCACCGGTGATCGCAACGGTCAGTTCCGGGTCTTCGGATACATCCACCGAAGCTGTTCCGACACAGCCATTATCATCGGTGACCTGCACGCTAAAAGTGCCCGCTGTTTCGATTTGCAATGCCGCTCCATTCGTTCCATCGTTCCAGGTATAGGAGGTGAAACTCTCCGGTACGGAAAGGGTTTCTGTTTGATCAAAGCACAGGCTTAAATCACCGTTGATCGAAGGTGTCGGATCCGGGAAAACCAGCACTTCCACTGTTGCCTCACCAGTACACCCTTGGTCATCCTCTACAACCACCGAGTATTCGCCAGCTTCTGACACAGAAAGGGTAGCTTGATCGAAATTACCAGTCCAGGTATACTCTAGGTAGTTGTCTTCGACTCCTAGCAGCGTTGATTCTCCCGGGCAGATTTCCAAATCACCAGTGATTGCAGGCATCAAGACCGGGTTTTCCGCTACCTCCACCGCGGCTTGATTTTGGCAACCATTCTCATCTGTAATAAGTAACGAGTAGGTGCCGGATTCGCTAACCTCTATTTCTTCCGTGTCAATATTGTTTGACCACTCGTAGGCGGCCATACCTGCTGGCCCAATCAAAATGGTTTGCGTGCCAGCGCAGAAAGTTAAGTCACCTGCGATGGAAATGGCAGGAGCGTTAACCGAAGCTATTTCAATTGTCGCTTCACCGGTACATCCATCATTGTCGGTTATGGTAACACCATAGGTGCCAGCTAGATTTGTATTGATCGTAGCGCCATCCGTATTGTCTGACCACAAGTATTCAGCATAAGCCGCGTCAACAGATAATTCCGTTGATTCATCAGGACATAATACCACGTCTCCCAGGATTGTGGGCTCCAGTGGTGCCGTCTCCACGACCTCTACTGTACTCGAGTTCATACAGCCGTAGGCATCCATCACAGTCAAGGCATATGAACCAGCTACATCAACCGTGATATTGGCAGTTTCTTCATTGTTTGACCATTGATAATCCGTCAGGCCTGCCGGTGCGCTCAACAACGTATTTCCGCCCGGGCAAAAACTCGGTTCCCCATTAATTTCGGCGGAAGGCAAGCTGTTTTCAAATACAGTAATACTGGCTTCTCCACTACACCCACCCGCTAAAGTTGCGGTTACTGAATAAGTACCGGGGCTTGTAACATCAATTGTAGGTGTTGAGGCTGTTGTTGACCAGAGATAGGTTTCAAAATTACCCGCCAACCCAATTTCAGTGGAGCTGCCTGCACAATATTCAGTAGCCCCTGTAAAGGCAAGATCAACATCATCCGCAACCGCAACTGTGACCATATCGGTACTGGTGCAACCGTTGGCATAGGTGACTGTTACTTCTACAGGCCCTTCGTTACTGACTTGAGTGGTCAATTGCGAGCTACCTGTGCTCCAAAGAACTGCATCAAAGTTGCCGTCAATGGACAAGGTCGTACTTTGCCCAGGGCATAAGGATGTACTTCCGGTGATTTCTATTGGATCGCCCACCTGCTCATCGAGGGTAATACTAGCTGTACCTTCACAGCCAATATCTGTAGTTACTGTTACTTCATAGGTGCCGGGTTGTGTTACCTCGATCGTCTCATCGTCTTCATTAGTGCTCCAGAGGTATTCATCATAACCACCTTCTGCTTCCAGGGTGGCGCTTCCGCCAACGCACACGACATCATCCCCTAAAATAAAGGGAAACGGCATCGCGTATTCTGTTACTTCGTACGAATCCTCTCCCTCACAACCATTGTCATCCGTTACGGTTACCCAGACAATTCCGCCTCCAACTACGATCGTTTGATCCTCATCAAATGTAGACCAATAGTAAGATTGGTAACCGGCACCAGCATCCAGCGTAGTCGTTTCGCCCTCACAAATCTCGAAATCACCCGTGATCGAAGGCGTTGGTGCTGAGACGGCTTCGACAGACGCACTTGTCTCTCCCTGGCAACCATTGTCATCTGTGACAGTTACCCCATAAGTTCCAGGAAAATCCACCGTGATCAAACTACCCATGTCAGTGGTGGACCATTGGTAGGATTGGTAGGTTTCGCCAACGAACAGGTCAGTCGAAGAAAATGGACACAAGGTCAACTCGCCCAAGATTTCAGGCACCGGATTCGGGAAGAGCCCAACATCAAAGCTCGCCTCGTTCATACACATATTCGCATCCTCCACCGTTACTGAATAGGTGCCAGGCTGATCTACTGTAATGGAGCTAGCATCTGCATTGGTCGACCATTGATAAGAAGCGAACCCAGCGGTTGCATCAAGTACGCCATCTCCATTATCGCAAATATTCATGTCGCCCGAAATGTCGACTGTGGGTAACGGGTTTTCACTAACAGTGATGGAAGCGGTATTGGTACAATCGTTTTCATCGGTCACCAATACCGTATAGTCACCAGCAGTGAAGACGGTAATTGTTGGATCGGTTGGCCCCGAATTCCATTGCACACTCTCAAAATCACCCACAGCAGTGAGTTCGATCATGTCTCCGGCACAGAACTCAGCAGGCCCGGTAATTGACGGGCTTGGTAAGTCATTGACGGTGAAATCAAAGGAAGTTTCCGCCTCACACATATTGCCATCAGTAACCGTAACGGTATAGGTCCCCGTTTGGTCAACGGTAATGCTCTGCGACATCGCGCTAGTCGACCACTCATAGGAACTGAAACTCTCTGTTACATTCAAGCTAGTGCTTTCTCCATCGCATACTGCCGCAGTGCCGTCAATAGTAGGCATCGGGCTGTCATATTCGGTCACATCAACCGTAGCTTCGCCCTGGCAACCATCCGAATCAGTGACGGTCACACTGTAGGCACCAGCCCCATTTGTGGCAATGCTGGGGGTACTCATGCTATTCGACCAGTCATAAGTATCGTAAGTTCCAGGCGCCACACTAAGCATTGTGCTTCCCGCTTCGGGGCAATAGGCCAGGTCGCCGGTAATTGAAATATTGATCGGCGGCGCAGCACTTACATCAAAAGAGGTTTCCCCCATACAACCCTCGGCATCCGTAACCGTGACGCTGTAGGTATTCGCCGAAGAAACAGATATGCTTTGATCTGTTTCGGTGGTCGACCAGACATATTGATCGAAGGTCTCAGTGACCATCAAGTCGATACTTCCCTGGTCGCAAACAACGGCCTCTCCTGTGATCACAGGTTGTGGTAAGGGGCCTTCTGTAACATCAATACTAGCAGAACCTTCACAGCCGTTTGCATCTTCGACCGTTACGGAATAGGTACCTGAATCATCTACAACAATCCCTGCGGTCATTTCATTATTCGACCAGGTGTACATCGCGTAACCAGCCGGTGCATCCAAGGCCGATGCTCCCCCTTCGCAGAAGAAATCATCGCCAGTGATAGAAAATTGCAGGTCACCTAGTTCTTCTACAAAAAAGCTAGCTGTTCCTTGGCATCCGTTACCGTCGGTGACCGTAACAGAATAGGTATTTGTTTGATCGACATCTATTGTCGGGCTTGTTTCAGTAGTTGACCACGAATAAGAATTGTACGATTGGTCCAGGCTCAACGTAGCCGTACCACCCTGACAAAAGGATGCCGGGCCGACTATAGTTGGTGTTACTGCCGGATGTTCCTGCACAGTGAAGGAAGCTATCCCTTCACACATATCCGTATTCGTTACCGTCACCGAATAGGTTCCAGCGCCCACAGAGATGGAAGGCCCACCGGTACTATTACTCCAGGTATAGGTCGAGTAAGGTCCGCCATTAACCGTGAGTGTAGACGTTTGTCCCGGGCAAATAAATGCCAGGCCATTAATAGAGGGGGTTGGTGCGGCATCAATGCTTAGCACCACATCTACCGTCTCGGAGCAGGTGTTCTCCGTGACGGTCAGCGTAAAGGTCTCCGATCCAGTTGCCCCCATTGGCACGGTGACCGTCGGGTTTGGGCTGGAAGTATCATCCAACCAAGCAGTTGCTCCACCAGTAGCCGACCAAGAATAGATCGGGTTACTCGCATTATTTGCCGTACCTGATATCATTACGGACTGTCCTTCACAAACGGACACATTCGGGTTGGACGTAGTCACACTAAAATTCGGGCAAGGGTCAACGCAAGATCCATCGTCAACATTAGCGGAAGGGTCATAATTAAGCGCCATCGGGTCGGTACAGCCACAGATGACCGGATTCGGAAAAATGAAGGAGAGATTAGACAAGTTTCCTCCATCACCAAAAGCGTGGTCTGCTACGCATATCTCTGCCGATATAGGTCCAGGAGGGCAAGCTGCCCACAAAGTGGCGAAAGAGGTGATACCTGGGGAGCCAACACCGCAGCCATCATCTGAGGTCAAGGCAAATGTGCCTCCCGCTGGTCCAACGCCTCCCTCCGGGTCCGTTACGCCGGAATCAGAAAATATCAGCGTTGCCGGAGATCCAGGGCTTCCAATGTCCGTAGTGCTGCCAAACGGGGAACCACCTGCACAGTTTCCTGTAGCTCCTGGCCGCTGCATAACATTGAGTGTATTCCCGCAGGCTGCGACAAAAATACTTAAGTCACCTTCCCAGGTGTGTTCCAAGTCCATCGTTAAGGCCGACGGCAGGCCGGTCATCGCAGGATCAAAGGTCAACGTCAGGCAATAGGCCGTTGAAGTTGCGCCATCGACCGGCACGGAAGTATCCGGAAGAGTCAAGCTTGGATTGGTGCATTGTCCCTGTAACGAAGTCGGTAAAGAAATCAATAACGTAACGAAAGCGCAACAAAAGATCGCGTGTAGAAATTGGCTCATGGGAATCGTTTTCTGCAACAAAGTAACTCCTCCCGTTTGCGTATGAAACGGGCAGTTCATTGGCGTTGAGGGGGCCGAGAGATGCGCTAAATTTCTTTGGTTGTTGGATCTAAAACTTCAGGGGGTATTGCACGGCAGACAGTCGCCTTTGATCTGCCTGTCTTTGGGGGTAGCTTTTAGCTAAATGCACCGGCAAAGGTAAACTTTCCTTTCAAGATTTCAGGAGCAATCGAAAGGAAATATGTCGATAGCATCATTTGCCACAATAACAATTACTGGATTTCACGTCGCTTTAGTTCTCGATGCACCAATTGATACTCCCGGCCCATATCTCCTTGTACTGAACTATTCTCTTGAGCTCGGCGAATCAGGTAAGGTACCACTTCCCGGACGGCTCCATACGGTACGTATTTTGCCACATTAAATCCTGCTGCGGCCAGGTTAAAGGTCAGGTGATCACTCATTCCATAGAGCTGACAAAAATTCAAATGGGGATGGTCCTTCTTGATGTCTCGCTCTGCGATCAATTGTGCCTGCAAGCGGATACTTTCTGCATTATGTGAGGCATTGCAGGAAGCCAGGTCTTCAAAATGGTCGACACAGAAACGAAGGGCAGTATTATACATATCATCCGTTTCTTCCTTTGTTTCATTAATGGGAGACGTATATCCCAGGTCAGCAGCACGATCGCGTTCTTTTTCCAGGTAGGCACCGCGAACCAGCTTGGCTCCCAGTAAGTACCCTCCTCGTTTAGCCTGGTTATAAGAGTCAAACAGGTACTGCAAGCGATCTTTGCGATATAATTGGAAGGTGTTGTAAGCGACTACTTTGGATCGATTGTACCGGCGCATCATTACCGTCACCAGGTGGTCAATACTATCCTGTATCCAGCTTTCTTCTGCATCGAAGAATACACCAACACCCTTTGTAGAAGCGTGGTTGCAAACGGCATCCAAGCGTTTGAGAACACTTTTATATTCTTGGCGGGTAGCCTTCGTAAAAGGCTCTCCTTGTTGTACAGATTCGAGTAGCGAAAACCGGGCCATTCCGGTAATCTTGGTACTGACAACCGGCACTGCTGAGCTGCCGGCAGCAAAGTCGATAGCCCGCATGGTTTCCTTCATCGTATGATTGAAGTCTTCCTCGGTTTCTTTTGCCTCGGCGCCATAATCCAGAATAGTCAGCACATTGAACGCATCAAGCTGTTCAATCGTAGGCTGACACTCCAGCAAGGTAGTGCCACCACAGAACTGATCAAAGATGGTGTTCTTAACGACTGATTCGACAAAGGGTAAGCGCAATCGGATGGCCGCCAATCCAACCTTTGAGCCAATACCAACCAGCCAATGGTGGTTCATCAACCCAAACAGCCATGCCGCTTTCTTCAATTGAGCATCCGATTTATAGGCAAAGGCCACTTCAGTATTATCCAGATCCAGGTTCCAATTCATATCAGGTTGCACTATCGCCTTGGCAATAGCATTGGCTTTATCCAAATGTTTTGGGACCGGCTTTCCAAGGTTTTTCATACACAATGGTTTTTCGGCTGCGCTTCCGCAGTTTGGTTGGTTAGGAGTGCCAAATTGTCCAAGCTGCCTCCGCTTGCCCATGCAGCATGGCCAGGCCATTCATCACGGCCGCTCCATATTGAGTGCCGCGCTGCATAAATAGCGTTTCAGCTGGGTTGTAAACCAAATCGTACAAACGATGGGTAGTGTTTAAACAATGATAAGGAATATCCGGACATGTGTCAATGTGCGGGCTGGTTCCTACAGGTGTTGTATTGATGATCAAATCAATATCGACAAAGTGTTCTTCTGATAGTTCCTGATAAACGAGATCGGCCTTTCCTTTGGTACGCGACACTGTTCGAAAAGGTATATCCATATCATCTAACACCCAAGCAATGCCCTTCGAAGCGCCGCCAGTGCCCAAAATCAAAGCCCCTTTAGAGTTTCCTCCATTTGCCTGCAAAAACGGCTCCAAGCTATCTCCGAAGCCAATGACATCGGTGTTGTAACCGATGAGTCGGCCCTCTACAAATTGAATGGTATTGACTGCACCAATGGCATGTGCACTCTTGCTCAGTTCGTCTAAGTAAGGGATTACCTGTTCTTTGTACGGGATGGTTACATTCAGCCCTGCCAATTGTGATTCCTGCTGGATAAGTAGAGGAAATTCCTCGATGGAGGCCAGGGGGAAGTTTCGGTAAGCGAATCGATCAGAGGTGCCCTCCTCTTGAAACTTACTACCAAAGTAAGTCTCCGAAAAAGAATGAGACAATGGGTATCCGATCAGTCCGAATATTTTCATAGCGCCACATCGTTTTGTGGACCGAAGCGTTCGAGCAGAAAAATGCTTGCGAAGCCCAGTACCATCGCTAATAATACGCCAAGAAGCTGTGGCTTGTTTCCATAGACCAGATTATCGGCCAATTGTTGGAAGGTGGCAGGGCTTACACTTTTGGACAGAGAGACCACTTGTTCACCATCACTGTTGACACGAGTGGCAACCACTTCTTGCCAAGGCCAAACTTTATTCAAACTTCCTAGCATAAAGCCTGTCAATACAACGAGTGTTCCATTTCTGAAGCGTCGAAATAGCCAGCTCAGTACACGCGCAAAAGTTACCAAGCCCAGCAAACAGCCTAAACCGAAAACCCCCATGGTCACGATCGCTTGCAAATCCTGATTTTCAAGCACTCCTTCTTTGAGCGTGTCGTGCAGGATAAAGGAATACATTCCCAGTATCAACAGCATAAAACTGCCAGATAATCCCGGCAACATCAAAGCCGAAATAGCAATCGTACCACAAAGAAATACGTAAAGGAGAGATTCACTTCCCGAAGAGGGAGACAGGATAGTTACCCAATAGGCAAATGCTGCACTGATCAACAACAATACCAAGGACGCTACATCCCATTTGTTCACTTGCTTCCCTACGTAGATCGCAGAGGCCGCGATCAGCCCGAAGAAGAAGCCCCAAACAAGTAAGGGATAGTTTTCCAATAGATGCGAGACGCCAAATACGCCGGCCAACACACCGAAAAACATCCCGCCGACGAGCAGTACCAAGAAAGGACCATTGACCGCTTGCCAGAAACCACGCCAGCCAGCTGTTCGCCAAGCTTCCAGTCCTTCCGGGCCGAAAGCCTTAATGCTTGCCAATAATCGTTCGTAAATACCGGTAATAAACGCAATGGTACCACCTGAAACGCCGGGGATAGTCTCCGCTACACCCATCGCTGCTCCTTTGAGGATCAGGGCTAGTCTTGCCGCTTGTTTTTTCATGGCGGCAAAGATAATTATTAGTACTATGTGCCGGGTATTGAGCACATAGTACTTTTCAGGTCTAGCCGAAGGTCACTGTTCCATCAGTCAGGAACTTCATCAAAAAGACGAGTGCAATACTAACCACCAGGCCAAAAGTAACCTTGGCCAGGTCCATCCCGATCATTTGATAAGTCGGATTCAAGGATTTGCTCCATCGTTTCGTCTGAAGGAAGAAAACTCCGGCCCGCAGGAGGATCACGAGAGCAAAAGAGAAGATTAAGAAGTTGCTGATCTCGAATTTTAAGTCCGTAGCGATCATTTTCACATAAACCGCATAGCCAATCACGTATAACACAAAGGCCGCCACCAAGCCGTTAGCAACGATATGCAGCGAACGGAGTGATTGCTGAATAGTCTCCCCCTCTTTACCCAACTGGTAGCGGATAGCGATTTCGCGGCCCGCCAGTAAGCCCAAAAACACCCAGGTGGTCGACATAGGCACTTTGCTGAATTCCTTGAAAAACAACAAGATCAGCGCGTAGAGAAAGTCAATGATTGTGGCCGAACGGATATCTACCGTATTCGTTTTGGCTTTTACAATCTTCTGAATACTACCGCCGCGAGAATAGAAAATGTAGCCCAGCAAGCTAAGCAGAATGGCCAGTGAAATAGCCAGTTCTCCGCCGCTAAGAGCACGTGGAAGATAAACGTAGATATTGGCAAAGTCCTGGATCAGCCATTGCCCCCAAAGAAAGCCCGTTGACCCCCATTGCAGGATCGTCCAGTTTCTCTTTTCCGTGCGGGTGATCGGGTTTTCGATAAACCGCCGGTCCAACAGGCGAGTAACGAGTTGCCAGATCAGGATCGCAACGGCAAAGGCAAGGATATAGCCTAGCAAGGACTTCATCGTCATGCTAATCAAGCCCTTCGGTTTGAAGAAGGTCAGGATGAGAAAGGAAGTACTAACCGGAATGCCGGTTCGCGTCAACATCAACAACACCAAGGGTGGTAGCAGGTAGGGCCAGCTCAGGTCAGCAATGAACTCATAGCTGGACAAACGCTCGTAGGATACATCCCCACCGTAATTAAACCAACCATAGACCAGGGTGAACGCAAGGATACTGCCTGCAAACAACCACAGAATGTACCAGGGGCGATCTTCGTTCGAAGAAAGGAAGGTACCAAGCGTTTGAATGGAGTCGTTACCGACAACGGAATAGCCAGCCATTATGAAGCCCAGCCACATGATCAGAAAAGAAGGATCCATGGAGTAGGTGTTAAGATATCGACCGAAGGTACAAAACAAGCCCCCTCCATGCACAAAAGAGATGAAAAACCTCCTTGGTGCATGGAAAAGGCAATGGGCATTCGCTTATTAGATGCCGTAAGAAATACTGAACGAGAACGTCCGGCCTCTACGGAAACGAGAGTAGATGTAATCAACATCCTTGAAAGTCGAGAACCGCTGGAAATCAGGGTTAAGCAAGTTGCGGGCGCGTACTCGTAACATCACGCGACCGATTTTTCTACCGATAGAGAAGTTCAACTCTCCACGGCCCAACTCATATACGTCAGGAGTAGCTTGGACGCCTGTTTCGATCAAGCGGTCATCAAAGTAATTGAAGGCCAATGCTGCATCCCAACCACTTTCAGGATCGTTATAGGTCAAATTCGCATTCACAATGAATGGTGATTGCTCAACAAATGGTCGAGTAGTCTCCGCATTTGGATCCACATCCAGGATCAAACTTGTCTCAGTGGAGTCGATATCCGACACGGAATAGATATAAGCCAAGTTGGCGCTAAGGGTAAAGTTGGACAGGCCACTGGCGATGAAATCCAGGTTTTTCCGGATCTCAATTTCCGCTCCATACAAATCTGCGCTTTCCACATTTTTCCAGGTAAACTGGGGGTTACCAGCCGGGCGAAAGGTACGAACGATCGGATCTTGGAATTGCTTATAAAAACCACTCACCGCGAAAAGTTCTCCGCGACGCATAAACAATTCGTAGCGAAGGTCCATATTGGTGATCCGTGTACGGATCAAATCCGGATTACCAAAGATCGGAGGATCACCGATAAAGCCAAAACTACCAAAGGGAGCAATTTCCCTTAGATTCGGCCGAGCAATCGTATTGCTATAGCTCGCACGCAAGTTGGCATTTTCCGACAAGGCATAAACGAGATTTGCCGCTGGGAGAAAGTCAACAACATCGATTTCTGCGATCTCATCTTCAGGCGTGCTGCTCACTGCTGCCGCATCGCTCTCTACATATTGATAAGTCCCTTCTACGCGACCACCGCCGATGAACTTCAAGGCAGGTGTCAATTGCGCAGTGACCATACCGTAGGCAGCAAAAATATCCTGCTCGCCAATATAGCTATTGGATAATGCCGTCTGATCCAGCAGGTAGACACCGATTTGATTACGATCATTATCCACGCTAACGATACCTACATTATCACTTGCCAAATAAGCATCAAAGTCTCCGTCAAAGCGCTCGCCCTGGCGGCGTAGTACACTGTAAATGGATTCATTGAAATCACGCTCTTTGGTCGTGTATAGACCGCCAATCTTAATCTTATTGGCCTTATTGCGATCTTGTAGAAACGGAATCGTCAAATCAACTTTTCCAAGGAACTCCTGGTCCGTTAGATCACGGTAAAAGTGGCCTGGGAAATTATAATTACCGGGAGCTGAAATATTAAAAGAACCATCCTCTGTATCAAAGTTGTTCGCAAAAAAGCGCAAATCTGGTTCCAGCTGCTCCGTATTGATCATACTAGCCGACCATTCCAGTTTCACTCCACTATTTTCAGAAAGCAGATGCTCACCACTTAGGATCAAGTCGGTGATATTTTGTTCTTTAAACGAGAGTACACGCGATTGGTATACCTCTGGAGCAAGGATATCGTAGTCGGCATAAACGCCTTCGAGAAAGCCTGCTTCCATTTCCGTGTTATGGCTATAAAAAGCGATAAACTTCAGCTCATTGTTCGGGGATAACCGGTACCCTAGAGAGGCCATACCGCTCAACTGCGGATTTTCCACAGCGCGTGTGCGGTTCAGGCTAAAGTTCTCGATCAGCTGCTCGGCCTGTCCGCCGCCCAGGATGTAGTTGTTGAACACCCCATTATTGTAGAACGAATAGTCCCGCGAGAAATTGAAGCCCACCTGAACGCCTAAAGGTTGACCGCCGACCATGAACTGATTGCCGATATCCGCAGAAATCCCGTAGTTCAAGCCCGTAGTCATCATCGTAGGGTCAAACTGGCTATTTACCGACCTTACTGTTTCATCCAATGCCTTGGCAATAGCATCATCGTTGCGAGCCAAGTTGGCACTACTAGGATTGCGCAAGATCTCTGCATTCGAAGGGTCGATCAAGGAAGCCGGGCGGCTTAAAGTACCATCATCGTAACCAAAGAAAGAACTCCCTCCTGCATCAAAGGTCAAAAAGTCATCCGCAAAGGATGCTTGATCGTTATAGCTTGTCGACAAAGAGATATTGTAAACGAATCGCTCTGGAAGAGCCTTCGTTTGAATATTAACACTACCTCCCGTAAAATTACCAGGCAGGTCCGGTGTAAATGTTTTCGCAGCAATGATATTGTCCAGGAAATTCGTCGGGATCATATCCATCTGCGCACTGTTCCGGTAGGGGTCAATACTAGGTAGATTAACGCCGTTGATCATAGTCGCTGAATAGCGATCACCTAATCCACGAACGACAACATACTTGCCGTCAACTACGGTAGTGCCGGTTACCTTCTGCAAAGCAGAAGCCGCATTGCTTGCTCCTAACTGTGAAATCTCCTGAGAAGAGATACCGTCTTGAATCTTGTCTGATCGGCGCTGCAACAGCAATACGGCATTTGCCGTCCGCTCAATTGCTTTTGCCGTAACCACGATTTCTTCGCCCTCGCCAAGTAAGTCGACGGTGTTATCCGACATCGTAATATCCAAGTAGGTCGTTTCATCTGCTTTGAACTCAACTTCAGAAATTTTCTTGTCCGTATACCCTAAATATGAGACGACCAACGTATACACGCCAGGTTCTGCCTGGAATTGGTACTTGCCGTCAAAATCAGTAGCAGTACCGATGCTGGTACCTTCAATGACAATGTTAGCACCGATCAAAGGTTCGGCACTACCTTCATCCAGGATGGTCCCTGAAATAGCTGACTGCTGGGCTTGCACAACAAGGCATCCTAGCAGTAAAAGCATTAGTGTAGTAAGCTGTCTCATGTAAAAGAGCAATTTTCAGTTTAAGCAGGAAAGCTTGCCCCAAGGAATCCCCAGGGACAAGCTATCCTATCAATTGTATGTAAGACTATGTAGTCAGTGGAATTTCAAGCAGGGAAAACCTACTTAGCAACCACTAATTTTTGAGTCAATTGTACACCTTCTGCAGAAAGTACCACCAAGTACTGACCAGCAGCTAGCTGATTCACATTAAAGGTGATGTAATTCTCGCCTTCAACGCGGCTCTCATTGTTGGTTACGGTCTGTACCAAGCGACCTGCTACATCAAATACTGTGATGGTAACATTCGCTGTGCGTGGCAGCTCGAACTTAGCAGTCACATTTTCCTGTGCAGGCATTGGAGCCAAGGTATAGAATACAAAACCTTCAGCTTCAACATTACTAACATTTACTGCCAAGTCACCCAAGTAGCCATACTCATCAAGAGCAGTCCAGTTCAACAACCACAATGGAGCTTCTGGATCGAATGCACCACGGTACCAAGTAGGCTCGATAAATGCATTTGTCGGGTCATCCCCGGCAAAACGAGCTGGACCTGCGTTCGGACGTGGGTCAAGTTGGTTAACTGGATCACGGTTGATGCTGGCAATATTTGGATCAGCAACTACATTTCCGTCAGCAGTTAGCTCACTTGCGATGTCTGCGCCATTATCACCATCTACCAATTCTTCCATAGTAGCACCGTTAGCGAAAGAACCAAAGATGTTTTGGCTTAATACCAGGTCATCATTCTGGAAGTTCGCGTAGGTATCCATATCATCATTTTCCAAATCTTCAATCCGGATACCGCCACCTGGGAAGTCAGTAAAGATGGAGTTGTGGTAGAAACCACCCGCACGATCACGGAATTCTAGTGCGCGGTCATTTTCATCACCATCAAGGCCACTGGCATCAGTACCAGCACCGATGTAGGTTGCGTTAAAGATTGTTGGCTGAGAGAATGGCTCTTCCAAATCAGGGTTTGCACCATCGTGCTCGCCACCACGGCCAATTGAACCTTCGTCATCAGCGAGATAGAACCAGTACTGACCATTCCCCTGCCATCCGTAGTCATAGTCAAATCCGTCATCGCCACAGAAAGCAACAGTCGCGTAACGCACACTTACTGTGCCACCGAAGAACTCGATACCATCATCAAAGTTGGAGATCACTTCGATGTTTTCAATCGTAGTGAAAGAACCAACACCACCAAGGGTCAGACCATTGATTTCATTACCTGAAGTCAAAGCGGTACCACCGTGACGGATCGACACATAGCGAAGAACACCAGAGTTATCTTCGTTATCATTGCCACCGAACTTAGCACGGTCTTCGCTAGCATCAATACCTTCGATGCCATCTTCTCCACCAGGGCGAGCAATTACAGCATTACCAAGTACAACCAATCCGCCCCAGAGGCCTTTGTCCAACGAAGCGTCCATATCAGACGGGTCAGACGGGTCATCGATTTCAGCAGTAAAGATGATTGGCTGCGTTTCAGTACCCTGTGCGAAAATCTGCGCATCGCGCGTAATGATTAGCGCAGAAGTGTTATCACCAGTAGTTGGAGCGGAAGCCGCACGAACAACAGTTCCTGCTTGAATATTCAAGGTGCCACCAGCCTCAAGGTATACAAGGCCATCCAATAGATAGCAGTTGTCTGCTGTCCAGGTGTATGATTGACCACCTACTAAATCTTCGTCGCGAATAACGATGTTGTTTTCACAACCAGCAGCAGAGTTAGAAACTAAGTCACCTAAGAAGCCATACTCATCAAGAGCGGTCCAGCCTAGCAACCATAGATCTGCATTAGGGTCAAAAGCACCTTTGTAGTTTTCGTCGCTCCAGAAAGCTGTAGCAGGAGGCGTGTCGCCATCTGCACGAGCAGCAGAACCGAAGTTAGGACGTGGGTCTAGGCCTCCGTCAGGATCGCGGCTGATGCCTGCCATCAACAGATCTTCAACTACTTGATTCTCATTGCTAGCTAAGTTAGCAGCAATCTCAGTAGCATTATCGCCATCAACCAACGACTCCAAGTCAGAACCATTTGCGAAAGCCGAGAATACATTTTCTCTAAGTACTAGATCACCGTTCTGGAAGTTAGCGTAGGTGTCCATGTCGTCACCAGCGAGGTCTTCGATACGGATACCACCGCCAGGGAAGTCGGTGAATACTGAGTTGTGATAGAATCCACCAGCACGATCACGGAATTCTATTGCACGGTCGTTCTCATCACCATCTAAGCCAGTCGTACCAGCACCTGCACCAATGTAAGTGGCATTGAAGATGGTTGGCTTAGAGAAGGGTTCTTCCAAATCAGGATTCGCACCATCGTGCTCCCCACCACGGCCGATTGAACCTTCGTCGTCAGCTAGGTAGAACCAAAACTGGCCACGTCCTTGCCAGCCGTAGTCGTAATCAAAACCGTCATCGCCACAGAAGGCAACGGTTGCATACTTCACATCAACAGTACCGCCAAAGAATTCGATACCGTCATCAAAGTTCGAAAGAACTTCAATGTGGTCAATTTGAGTACCAGAGCCAACGCCACCTAGTGTTAGACCGTTGATTTCATTGCCTGAAGTCAAAGCCGTACCACCGTGACGAATAGATACATAAGAAAGAACACCTGAGTTTTCTGTATTAAAGAAACCACAGTTTTCTCCACCACCGAATTTGGCGC
>SPJK01101760.1_pt1 | contig 25796 bp, 14 predicted proteins | sample 3741771 | NCBI WGS metagenome assembly SPJK01 (sample SAMN10925997, study PRJNA522277) | cold seep metagenome | isolation source: Elba SIP-enriched marine methane seep metagenome, extraction at timepoint T2 | place: Italy: coast of Elba, Mediterranean Sea
ATACCGAAGGCGATAGTCGCCACAATCACATCGATGTCTTCCATCAGGAAGTTGTCTTGTGTTCTGCTACGGGTTTTCGCATCGAGACCAGCGTGGTAGGGCGCGGCCTTTATATCGTTGACCACCAACGCTTCCGCAATAGACTCAGCCGACTTACGGCTTTGCACATAGATGATGCCGGATTTATCCGCCATGCTTTTGACCACCTGGATGATCTCCTTTACGGTTTGTTCTTTTTTGCCTTTTGGCCGTACCTCGTAGTACAGATTGGGGCGGTTGAATGAAGAAATGAAGGTATTGTGATCATCCATGTTGAGATTCTTCACAATATCCGACTGCACCTTAGGCGTGGCGGTAGCGGTTAGTGCTACGACGGGTATATTTTCGCCAATGGAATCCAGCATGGTGCGAATTCGACGGTATTCCGGACGGAAATCGTGGCCCCATTCGGAAATACAGTGCGCTTCGTCGACTGCAACGAAGGAGATCTTAACATTCTGGAAAAACTCGATATTTTCCTCCTTGGTGAGGGTTTCCGGGGCAATGAAGAGTAGCTTGGTTTTGCCGTCCGTAATATCTTGTTTGACCTGCTTCATCTGTGCCTTGGTCAAAGAGGAATTCAGGAAGTGGGCAATGTCATCATCCTGGCTGTATCCGCGGATGGAGTCCACTTGATTCTTCATCAAAGCGATGAGGGGAGAGATAATAAGGGCAGTCCCTTCAAGCATTAGCGCAGGCAACTGGTAGCAAAGTGATTTGCCACCGCCTGTGGGCATGATTACAAAAGTATCTTTACCCTTTAAAACGCTCTTGATTATCTCTTCTTGGGTTCCTTTGAATTGGTCGAATCCGAAATAGTCACTTAGGGCCTTATGCAGGGAAGTTTCGGTCACTGTCATGGCTGTCATCTTTGTCCTTTAGAAAATGGCTAATTTTAGCGCTTCAAAAGGATGCTCCGGTGTGGTAATTCTAAACCGGTTCTGAGAATGGCTACGACTGCCGACTATTTGTCTAACAGGGGGGGCGTAACCAAAATAATCTCAGGTCAAGTAGTTGTTGACTGTTTAAATTTAAGTAAAAGTTCGCAGAATAAAGAGCCCCTATCTTTTTTTGAAAAGGCCTCGTTTCAATTCTTCTACTTTGGCAAAAAGCCACCAAAAATACGAATATTTCCCGTGAAGGAAGAAAATATAATCCTTAAAACAGCGCTTCAGACAATCGACATCGAAATGCAAACGCTGGCCGGCTTGCGCGATAGCTTCGATGAGCGTTTTGTGGCTTGCGTAGAGGCGGTTTATGCCTCTCCTGGGCGCTTGGTGGTGACCGGCGTAGGAAAGAGTGCCTTGATCGCGCAAAAGATTGTTGCTACGCTCAATTCTACCGGGACCCCCGCGTTGTTCATGCACGCTGCCGATGCCATTCATGGCGACCTGGGAATGGTGCGCCAATACGATATGGTGCTCTGTTTGTCGAAGAGTGGTGAAACCGCTGAAATCAGAGTACTAGCCCCATTGGTGAAAAACTTAGGAAATGCTTTGATCGGAATGTGCGGCCGTACCGATTCCTTCTTGTCACAGCAATCGGACTTTCTCTTATATACCCCCGTTGACCAGGAAGCAGACCCCAATAACCTGGCACCAACGGCCAGCACATCAGCACAAATGGCGATGGGCGATGCCCTGGCGATGGCGCTTTTGGCCTTGAGGGGGTTCTCGCCGCAGGACTTTGCGCAGTACCATCCAGGCGGTGCCCTGGGCAAGCAACTCTATCTGCGGGTGCGTGATCTATACGTGAAGAACGAACGCCCTCAGGTATTACCAGAGACCAGCTTGCAGGAAACGATCCTGGAAATGACAGCCAAGTGCTTAGGTGCCACAGCTGTAGTGGATGACGCAGGACAATTGGTTGGCGTTATCACTGATGGTGACCTGCGTCGTATGCTAGAGCGAGGGGACACCATGACCGATTTGCAAGCCCGAGATATCATGCATGGGAATCCATATACCATTTTACCGGATGAACTAGCGGTGAACGCTTTGAAACTCATGCGCGGCCATAGCATCTCGCAATTGTTGGTGGTGGATGCTGACAAGACCTACCTTGGTATGGTACATTTACATGATTTGGTTCGAGAGGGATTGATCTAGAGGGTGGAGGTTTATTACAATACGCCTTTCCTCGACAGGCTCAATAACATTAAGCATAAGATGATGATCCCTACCGTCAGGCTATGGTGGTGTCTTCTGCTTGCTGACTCCTCTACTTCTCTTTACTTGCAATACATCTGTCTATAAAAGGCCAAAAGAACTTTTATCTTGCTATTGGATTGAGGCCCATTTACATTTGAATAGTTTGCAATAGAAAGATGCCGAAGAAATGGCTATTATTTATTGCTTGTTGCCACTTGCTGTTCTGTAAGATGAACGGGCAGGCGACCTCTTTCCAACACTTATCTAAAGTAGAAGGCCTATCGCAATCTTCGGTATTCGCCATTGCCCAAGATCAAGCTGGGTTTATGTGGTTCGGCACTCGTGACGGCTTGAATCGATTTGACGGCTATGAGTTTATGGTATACCGTGCGGACAACTCACCTAATGGCTTAGTAGCTAACGACATTCGAACATTATTTGCAGACACCTCACAACAGCAACTTTGGATAGGAACCCGTTCGGGCCTGAGTTGCTATCGATCATCAACGGATAATTTTACGAATTACTATCATGATAAGAACGACCCCACGACCCTCTGCGGGGATGTTATTCATCAGGTATATCGGGATCGCAGCGGCCGCCTTTGGGTGGGGACTTCTGCAGGCTTGAACCGTTTTATTGAGGAAGAGCAGTCTTTTCACCGTTATTTTCTTTCCGGAAGCCCATCGTCTACTTTTGGAAGTAATGATATTGAGGCCATTCTCGAAGACAGCCGAGGACGATTGGTGTTTGGTACAGCGGCAGGTTTATATTACTTAGCAGAAGACGATGTAGATACCTATTCTTTTAAGCAAATGCGATTACCGCCTTCGGCCTGGCCTACTGAAATCCACGTTAAGAGCATTGTGCAAGATGAAGAGGGCAATCTCTGGATAGGTACAGCAAAGGATGGGGTTGCGTACTGGAACCGGCAAACGGATCAACTTACCATTTATCGCAACGATTCTAATGAGGATGATGTGCTGAGTAATAATGATATCCGTGTGATGTGTATGGATCAGCAGGGCGAATTGTGGGTAGGGACCTTCAATGGCTTGAATCGCTTAAGGAAAGGAAGCACACAATTTGTCAAGTATGAAAAGGCAACTCACACTAATAATGGATTGTCCGATAAATCAGTTCGTTCACTATTTGTGGATCGGCGGGGTAGCCTATGGATCGGTTCCTACTACGGGGGGATTAACCACTTTGATGAGAATTACAGCCAATTCATCAATTTTAAACATACACCCATAAGTGATGGCTTGGCCGCAGATGTCGTTAGTTCATTTGCGGAGGACTCTCGCGGTAATTTCTGGATCGGGACTGAAGGTGGAGGGTTAAACTACTACGATCGTCGCAGCGGAGAATTCAAGTCCTATCGCGAGCAAACAGGTCAGGAAAACGCCTTAAGCGGGGATAACGTCAAGCAATTATTACTGGATAATGAACAGCTTTGGATTGGTACGTTTCAAGCCGGCCTCAATCGGTTTGACATCAATAGCGAAACCTTTCAGCATTATCGCCATGAGTCACATAATGTCAACTCGTTAGCAAATGATAATGTGTATGGTCTAAAGAAAATTGGTAACCATCTTTGGATCCTTACCTATGGTGGCGGATTAGATGTTTTCGATTTAGAGCAAGAACAGTTCACTCACTATCGCCATGATGTGTTAGATAGCACCAGTCTCAGTTCTGATCTGACAAGGGTGTTTTTAGAAACCATTGATGGTCAACTATGGATCGGTACAGAAAGAGGCGTTAACCAGGTGACTATAGGCAATGATGGCTTGCCAAGTGGATTTACGGCTTTTTTGACCACTGAGAAGATCTACGCCTTACAGGAAGATCGCCAGCAAAACATTTGGATCGGTACGATAAGTAATGGACTATACTGCTTTCATCCGGCTACTCAAGAACTCCGACATTATACTGAAACTGATGGGCTGCCGGGCAATACGGTCTTTGGTGTGCTGGAAGCTGCTGATGGTGAGATCTGGATAAGTACCAATAATGGACTGTCGCGCTATTCCCCCGAGCATGAGACCTTCACGAGTTATAATTATTCTAATGGCTTGGAAAATTTGGAATATAATTTCAATGCTTATTACAAAGCACGTTCAGGAGAACTGCTCTTCGGGGGGATCAACGGATTTACACTTTTTGATCCGAATCACATTTTACCCAATGAATACATTCCTCCACTCGTCTTTACCCAATTAAAGAAGAATAATAATCCGGTTCATCCTTTGGCGAGCGATGGTTACTTGAAGCAGGGTATTAACGAAACTCAAACGATTACTTTTAAGTACAACGAAGCTAATTTTGCGCTCAGTTTTGCCGCACTCGATTATTTAAGCCCAGAAAACAATCACTATGCCTACAAATTGGAAGGTTTGGATCGGGACTGGCAGTATAGCATAGGCGAAACTGAAGCGGCCTATACCATTCAACGAGAAGGGACATACACTTTCCGCCTTCGTGGTGGGAACAGCGATGGGCTTTGGAATCCCCAGGAACGGCAATTGGAAATAGTGGTGCTCCCTCCTGCCTGGCGAACGTGGTGGGCTTTTGTCATATACCTGTTGTTGATCGCAGCCTTGATCTATGGCTTGATCCGTTTCGTACGTCTTCGCCATAAGCTACAACTGGAACAAGTGGCCAAGCACCAGCAGGAAGAGTTGACAGAGATGAAACTGCGCTTTTTCACCAACATCACGCATGAATTTCGCACCCCGCTGACACTTATTATTGGCCCGCTTCAGCATCTCCTAGCCCGGGAAAAACACGCAGGGCATATCCACCAGCAATTGACCTTGATCGAGAGAAATACGCAACGCCTACTCAATTTGGTGAATCAGGTGCTCAACTTCCGCAAGCTGGTGACAGATCATGAAGAAATGAAGATTGTCCATAGCGATGTCGTTCATTTTCTCCACGAGATCTTTTTGCCTTTCCAGGAGACCGCCAATTTACGTCAGATTACCTATCGCTTTGAGCCATCCCATCCTCAGATCATGCTTTGGTTTGATCAAGATAAACTCGAAAAAGTCTTCTTCAATCTACTTTCGAATGCCTTCAAATTTACCCCGTCGGGTGGCCGAATCAAGATGATCATTGAACAGAAGACGAATAGCGTCGAAATTCGGGTGCAGGATAGTGGAATTGGTGTGAATCCAGTGTTATTAGATCAAATATTTAAACGATTCTATCAAAAAGCGAATTCGGTACAATCAGCGATTAAGAACTCGGGAATTGGATTGGCTATTTCCAAGCAGATGATTGAGCTGCATCATGGAAAGATATTTGTGGAGCCGTCCTCGGGTTCTAATGGTAAAGAACCCAAGGGGGCAACTTTCGTCGTGGAACTGTTGAAAGGCCGAAATCACTTTCAGGCAAATGAAATCGTAATCGACTATTCTGATCTCGAGAGTACAACGGACTATAAACCATTGGTCATGCCAAACTTAGGCAACACTGATCTTTCGGAATCAGTCTCGGCACCTGCTCCAACGGCTAATGCTCCTCTTTTGTTGATCATCGAAGACAACCCAGAAGTCAGAGCTTATATTGAACAGGTATTTCGTGCAAAATATCGCTTGATTACGGCTGAAAACGGAGTACAGGGACTTGACTTGGCCAAAGCACACGGGCCGGATTTAGTGATCAGCGATGTTATGATGCCAGAAATGGATGGAATCACCTTTTGTCGCCAACTTAAAACCGACCTGGAAATCAGTCATATTCCGGTGGTGTTATTGACCGCGCGTGCGGCTTCTCTTTTTAAGATCGAAGGGCTGGAAACTGGTGCAGATGACTACGTCACAAAACCCTTTCACCCGGAAGAGTTGTTATTACGGGTTCGTAATATCATCCAATCTCGCCAGGAGGCTCGGGATAAATTTGCTCGGGTGCTGAATTTAGATCCTCGAAACGTTACCATTACCTCCGCTGACGAGGACTTCCTGAAGCAAGCACTCCAATTCGTAGAGGATAATATCAACGACACAAAATTGTCAGTAGAAGGTTTTGCTCATGCCATGGCGGTCAGTCGCCCCTTATTATTCATTAAAATTAAAGCACTCACCAATCAAACACCCAATAATTTTGTGAAGGGCATCCGATTAAAACGCGCCGCGCAGTTGTTGCAGCAGCGAAAATTTCGAGTAACCGAGATCGCAGGTCACGTGGGCTTCCGGGATCCCCGCTATTTCAGCAAGTGCTTTCAGAAAGAATTTGGCCAAACTCCTTCAGAATACATGGTTTCAATTGACTGATTATAAGTCAGTTAGACTTTTGTGCCCCCATCTTTAGACTTTTGTTCTTCTTTTCTCCGATACATTAGCGGTAGGGAAATCATTGCATTATTTGGTTTGCCCTTTAGGATTAAAATAAAACCACCGCTATGCGACTTCAAAGGCATATATTCTTTGGAATACTTGTAGGGCTTTTCTTGATGAACAACCAAGCCCTTGCTCAAAAAGGAGCAATTAGTGGTATCGTTAAGGATGCAGAAGAAAACATGGCGATTATTGGTGCTAATGTTTTCTTGGAAGACAGCAGTTTGGGTACAAGTACGGACATCGATGGCCGCTTCACTTTATCCGGTCTGCCAGAAGGAGAGCAGGTTTTAGTCATCTCCTATATTAGTTACCGTACAGAGCGAATCCCCCTTGTTCTGGAAGCTGGCGAAGTAGTACCGGTAGATGTAGAATTAGAGGTGGAGGCCTTTCAGGGAGTTGAGGTGATCGTAACAGCGCAGGCTCAAGGACAGGCACAAGCAATTAGCCAACAACTAAATTCGGATGTTCCAGTCAATATTGTCTCTGCCGACCGTATTCAGGAGTTACCCGATGTGAATGCTGCTGAAGCTATTGCTCGGTTACCTGGCATTGGTATTGATCGGAGTGGAGGAGAAGGACAGAAGGTGGTTATTCGGGGAATGCAACCCAAATTTGCCGCGATCACAGTAAACGGGGTGAGCTTACCATCTAATTCAGGCACTGATCGCTCTGTTGACCTTTCTTTAATCTCTCCAGAGTTGCTGGACGGTATTGAAGTGTATAAATCACCGCTACCATATATGGATGCGGAAGCCGTCGGGGGAACAGTAAATCTACGATTGCGAAGAGCGGCTGAAGAGTTGAGGGTTACAGCGAAGCTCTTGGGAGGAGCGAATTTCCTGAATAGCGATTATGGTGATCATAAGGGCATATTGCAGGTGAGCAACCGACTATTAAATAATCGATTAGGCTTTGTTGTGCAGGGCGGTATCGAACGATTCAATCGAGGTGGAGATATCCAAACCAACCGCTGGCGACGAGGGCCAACCGATGCAGAGACAGGGATTACTGAGATTTTTGGTAATCAGCTTCGATTGGAAGATCGACAGGAAATTCGTCGACGCTACAATACCAGTTTGTCCTTAGATTTTGATCTGGATAAGCACGATTTCACTTTTTTCGGACTCTACAGCCGCACGGAGCGGGATCGGTTTATTATGGAGGAACGGTTTTTGCCTTCCGAACCGGGAATCGAATATTGGGGCCGAGGTATTGACAACGAGCTAGATCTGTATTCCTTGTCATTGACCGGAGAACACATCCTGGGGCCTTTATTGGTTGATTGGACGGTATCGACTGCCGAAACGCAGGGAGCGACGCCGTATGATTTTTCAATGCGCTTCGTCAATAACAGCCAGGTGTTTGACCCTGCCTTGGATGCCAACGGCCCTCCGAGTACATTCTATTCTTCAGCTCGTCCGGAGCTCAGCCGAACGTTGCTTAGAAGCAATAGAATGCGGGAAACAGCTACGGATGAACGGACGAATACGGCATTGGTTAATATCCAGTGGCCTGTTCAAGTCAACGATTGGTTAAATGGGTATCTGCAGCTTGGCGGGAAATACAAATCTATTGATCGTACCCGCAGCGTTCGACTTGAAGCAGAAGATTTCTACTATCTGGGAGGTGGAATTGTCAACGACGCAGTTGCCCGTTACGATGGCCCCATAACATTTCTTCCTAATAACGATGAGTTGATCAGCATCTTGAGCTTTACGGCTGCTGAGAACGATATTGACTTCGAAAATGAAACCGGAGATGATATTGGATTAAGTGCTGATCTTGATCCTGCGCTAGTGCGCGATTGGTCGGAGGCGCAACGATCTATCTTGAATAATGATCGCTCTGCACTGCTCGATAATTATTCAGTAGCTGAACAAGTCAGCGCGGGCTATATCATGTTGAAACTCAATGTGGGTAAGAAATTGTCGATCATTCCGGGTGTACGTTATGAATCTTCAAACAATGAGTACCAGGCGGGAGTGTCTACGATCAATGGCTGGTACGGTGTAAACGGCACCTATGACAGAACGACGACGAACCAAGTGTACGACGAATGGCTGCCGCATCTGCACATCAAATATGAGCCACTGCCCTGGTTGGATATACGTTGGTCATCTGCTCAAACACTGGCTCGTCCTGATTTTATTTTTGTGACGCCACGTACAGAAATTGATGACAATCAGACAATCATTACGACGGGTAATCCCAATTTGTCATATGCAAAAGCCACTAACTATGACCTTTCTTTTGCTGCGTATAAGGGAGGCTGGGGGCTGTTCTCCATTGCGGGTTTTTACAAAGAAGTGGATAATATCTTCTATCCCTGGAGTACGAACTTGTTTGATCAGGAAACGGCTGATGCTTTCGGATATTCGGCTTACAGGGGCTACGAATTTCGGTCCTACGTCAACTCACCCGAGTCAAAGGTTTATGGTTTTGAGCTGGAGCTGCAAACTAACCTGGTGTTTCTCCCAAAGCCATTTTCGGGGATCGTCCTAAATGCTAACTATGCCCGACTCTATTCCGAAACAGAAGTCTTCTTTCTCACGTCTGAAACCCGGTTGATCATACCGATACCACCGGTTTTTGAGACTACCTACACCAACTCCAGTAGACAGGTGAATATGCCCAGTCAAGCCCCACATGTTCTACGGTTGTCGGTTGGATACGATTGGAAAGGCTTCTCAGCGCGGGTTTCGGGAGCTTATCAGGGACAGCGGGTGCAGAATTATTCAGTCAATAAGGATTTTGACACCTTCATTTCCGACTTCTGGCGATGGGATGCTTCCTGCAAACAACGCTTCGGAGATCATTGGAGCGTCTTCTTGAATCTGAACAATATTGCCAATCAGCAGGATGTCTCCTTTACGCGAAATCCATCCTTCCTGAATACTATCGAAAACTACGGTTTTACGGCTAGTATGGGCCTCCAGTACAAGTTGTAAGCCATGTAGCTGATACACGTCGCTGCAACAAAACCATCATTAACATTCATTCATTATTTAATCACTTTTGCTATGCAAAAATGCTACCAATCTATTGTCTTTACTATTCTGTTTTTGGGAGTAGGAATGCTTCAGGCCCAGACCGTGGTCATGGTTCCTACGGACCTTATGGAACCTACCGATATATTTCAAGTAATCATGGGTGACACTACGGCCACTGGCGAACGGAATGATAACAATACAGTCTACAAATTGCAAAACGGCGGTGTCTATATCAGCTCCGGGCGTATTGTGAATAAGCCTGAATGGCCACTACAGATTGAAGCAGATGATCTGGAAGACACTGCGAATAAACCCATTATCACTCGTGTACCAAACGCGAGTGGCGATTATCAAGATATCATGCGTGCCGAAGGTGATATCACCTTCCGTAATATCTGGATCATTGCCGGCGAGAAAGGTCCTTTGGAGAATCACGACTGGGGAAGAATGCGAGTTCTGGGTGAGAACACTCGCATCATTGTGGATGATTGTATCATCGAAAAGGAACGCGGGGGCTTTCTACAAGTTCGAGCTAATGGCCTAAAGATGTACGTCACCAATACTGTATTGCGTAACGGAGGTAATCGCCGGGTCTTCCAGGGCAATGGGCGTGGTATTGATGCCCGGGATTTCTTCCTAGATACCCTGGTCATGCAAAACGTTGTAGTGCATAATATCCAGGATCGCTTCTTCCGTAGCCAAGGTGGAAGCCAGCCACACAATTACATTGAAATTGATCACTGCACTAGTTTCAATACCGCTGGTCGACACGGACATATCCAATTAGGAAGAGTGCTGGAAGCGAAGATTACCAATAATGTCTTTATGAATCCCATTATGCTGGGTTCGACCCCCGCATATACTGATGAGCAAACCCAGCCCGATGGCGATTTGCATAAAGTGATTACCGTTGACACCCTGTACGAAGGGACTAATTTGCAGATCGAGTCCAATAATATCTTTTGGACGCAAGATGTAACAGACTATTGGGCTAGCAATGATTCCGTATCTGCTCCCGGCTTTTTGTCTGATCTAGTCGTTCAGAATTTAGGGGGCAATGCAGGTGATGCTTACTTTACAGAAGTACTGGAATTGGAAAGCATTCCTACTACAATCCTGCAATACGTTATTGACCTCTACAATGATCCTACTTCAATTGAAATGTTTGACTTTATCGTTGAAGATATCGTCGTTGAGGGAACAGCTTTCGATTCTGGCAATTTGTTCGACTTTTCTGGATTTTCTGTTTGCTACGATCCTGCCTCAATGTCAGCAACTGCTGGAACCGATGGAGGCCCTATCGGAGCAGTAGCGGCTTGTGCCGATCTCATCAATTCAGTTGATAACCTCAGTACCAATCTTGCGCTGGATTTGCAGTTAAGCCCGAACCCAGTAGTTGGTAGCACGGCATTGACCTTTACTACTAGTCAAACTGGTTTTGTGAAACTGAGCATTTACGACCTTATGGGCCGTGAAGTGACGACGCTGCATAATGGTATGCTGATGAAAGGTGACCACCTGTTTAACTGGACGCCTAGCCAAATGACTCAGCAGGGAATGTACTTGGTGAGCTTACGTACAGAAGAAGGGCAGATGGTTAGAAGAGTAGTTGTGAGTAAGTAAACGTATTTTGTAGGCAGGCCTATACCAAGTACAGGCCTGTCTACATCTTTTCTGAGTTGTTTTAGAGCCGCTACTATTTATGAAAACATTATCAACATTACTTCTCACGCTTCTCGTGTTATTGCTAAACGCATGCTCTTCGGCTACTGCTGAATCTAATGCAGTAGAACCAGGGGCGCGAGCGAATGAAAAGGACCGGTTGGCCCTTCTATCCGACCAGATGTTGGCCAATCTGCCCGGGTTGGATCTGGACTCACTAAGTATTCCACGCACGGTGGAAGATGGCGAGATGGTTGGTACTGCTTCCAAGAGCTGGACTAGTGGGTTCTTTCCGGGCTTACTTTGGCAATTGTACGACCATAGTGGAGCGGAAGAGTTGAAAGAAGCTGCTGTAAGCTGGCAGTCTTTTGTGGAAAAAGAGAAAAGGGATAGCACCACTCATGATTTGGGCTTCAAAATCTATTGCAGCTTTGGTCAAGCCTGGCGCATCACTCAGGAAGAAGCTTATAAAAATGTATTCTTAACCGCGGCTCAAACCTTGAGCACACGTTTTAATCCCACGGTGGGAGCCATCCGATCCTGGGATCACCACGAACACCTGTGGTCCTTTCCAGTGATCATTGACAATATGATGAACCTGGAGCTGTTATACGAAGCTACTCAACTCACTGGCGATTCCAGCTTTTATGAGATAGCTACTCAGCACGCACAAACGACGCTCGCAAATCACTTCCGTGAGGACAATAGTTCCTACCATGTCGTTTCTTACGATGCGCTTACGGGTGAAGTTGAAAAGAAAAATACGCATCAGGGATACAGTCATGAGTCGGCCTGGAGCCGCGGGCAAGCCTGGGGGCTGTACGGGTATACAGTAGCTTACCGGTACACGAAACGGGCGGAATTCCTGGAGCAAGCTCAAAAAATAGCCGACTTCATCTTTTCCCACCCCAACTTACCCGCTGACCTTATTCCATACTGGGATTTCGACGCACCCAATATTCCGAATGAGCCGCGTGATGTCTCTGCTGCGGCCATAGCGGCCTCAGGACTCTTTGAGCTGAGTGAATATGTTCCAACAAAGGCTTCACAATATCAAGATTGGGCTAATGGGATTCTGGCCAGCCTGGAGAAAGAGGAATACCAATGCGACATTGCTCCCTTCTTTCTGAAACACAGCGTTGGCAGTATCCCGGGAGAATTTGAAATGGATGCTCCTATTATCTATGCAGAATATTTCTACGTAGAGGCGTTGCGAAGAAGTCAGTTGCAAAAATAATAAGCCGTGGCTATGAAAATAAAGCTATTACTGATCGTAGGACTTTGGGGGATCTTCCAAGTGCTGTCCAGTAGCAGTATTGGTGCTTTTCTATTATCACCTCAAGAGAGGATAACGGAGAACTTCAACGCCGACTGGCAATACTTGGCTAGTAATTTGACTGAGGTAGCTGCTCTTCATGAGCAGCAAGCCTGGCAAAATGTTACGTTGCCTCACAGTTGGAATCAGTGGGATGCTTTAGATCTGGAGCCAGGCTATCGGCGAGATGCAAGTTGGTACCGGAAAAAAGTAACGTTTGGGGATTACGGCCCTGCTCGCTACATCCTTTATTTTGAAGGCGCCAATATTAGCACGGAAGTATATGTTAATGGCCAGCAGGCCGGAGGACATATTGGAGGATATGTCGGCTTTAGGATTGATATAACAGATCACGTCAAAAAGGGAGAAGAAAACACCATTGCTGTACGTGTTGATAACGCCTACAATCCAGATGTAATTCCTTCGCAAAAGGCCGATTTTTTCATCTACGGCGGTATCACACGTGATGTTTGGTTGGAGATCTTACCACCTCTACATCTCACTAATATTGTCGTTAGCACTCCAGAGGTTAGCGCGGAACAAGCAACTACTCATCTCCGGATAGCTGTTAATGATCCAGCGAAGTTAGATGATGATTATAGCTTGGTTTGTCGCATAATCGAGCCGAATTCAGGCGCTACCATGGCTGAGCAATCATTCTCTGCGGCTGCCCTAAAGAGTGGAGAAGCCTTGGTGATGCCCATCATTAATAATCCTCGTCTGTGGTCACCTGATCAGCCTCATCTCTATCAAGTAGAGACTAGATTGCTTCGTGATGGTGTGTTCATCGACAAAAAAACGGAAACAGTTGGCTACCGTTGGTATCACTTTGAAGCCTACGGTGCTTTCTTCCTCAATGGAGAACGGCTCTTATTGCGGGGCACTCATCGCCATGAAGAACACGCAGGCTATGGTGCTGCGATGCCTAATACGCTGCACCGCAGAGACATGGAACAAATTAAGGAGATGGGCGCCAATTTCCTTCGATTGGGGCATTACCCTCAGGATCCGGAAGTATATCGCGCCTGTAATGAATTAGGAATTATCGTTTGGGATGAACTGCCCTGGTGCCGGGGAGGTATGGGGGAGGCTAATTGGCAAGCCAATACCGAACGTTTACTGCGAGAACAGATCCGACAAAATTATAACCATCCAAGTATTTTCTTCTGGTCATTAGGTAATGAGATTTATTGGTTGCCTGACTTTGAAGACGGAGATAATGAAACACGCCTTAATGCCTTTGTGACGCAGCTAAATGATGTGGCACATGAGGAAGACCCTTATCGGTTAACGGCTTTGCGTAAGTACTATGCCGGAGCGGATCTAGTGGATGTGTTTTCGCCTTCTATCTGGTCTGGTTGGTATGCCGGGGTGTATACGAACTACGAAAACACCCTAACGCAAAATCAAAAGAAGTATCAACAGTTCCTGCATATGGAGTATGGCGGTTCCAGCCATGTGGGGCGTCATACCGAAAACCCGATCACTGGGGAAGGCGGGCTGAGCGATGACGATTGGGCCGAAGTAGCCAATCAGGTGAATGTAGACAATGTCGCCAAGCGCGGCGATTGGACCGAGAACTATATTGTAGACCTGTTTGATTACTATCTCAGTGTGTCGGAGACCCTACCCAATTTTTCCGGAAATGCACAGTGGGCCTTTAAAGATTTTGGAACACCATTGCGTCCACAGAATGCTATCCCCTATCTCAATCAAAAAGGATTAGTCGACCGAAGTGGCCAACCGAAAGACGCCTTCTACGTCTATAAGAGCTATTGGTCAAAAGATCCCTTCGCCTATATCGAATCGCACACCTGGACGTATCGCCAGGGGCCGGAAGGCAAATCAAGAAATATTTCTGTGTACAGCAATTGCCAGGCAGTAGAGCTGATCCACAACGGCACCGAACTAGGGCGCAGAGAGCGAGTAGTTGGTGAATTGCCAGCTGCCGGACTGAACTGGGATATCCAGTTTGCTGCAGGCGGAAATCAGCTGATTGCACGGGCGTATGAGGATGAGCAGCTTATTGCTACCGATACGCTGACAGTTACCTATAGTTTTCAGCAGCCAGCCAAAGCAGATCACATTGCATTGAGTTATGATCTACTGCCTAACGGCAATTATTTGATCGAGGCAATCATGCGTGACCGGGAAGGCAATAGAGTGCTGAACTACGAAGAAGAGCTCTACTTTTCCTGTGATGGAGCAGGCACCTTGCTCAAACATTATGGTACCCCCACTCGAAGCCAGGTTCTGCAAATGGCGAACGGGCGGGCGGCCATTGAGTTGGCACCCGTCCCTTCGGGTAGAGCTGTAGTGGAGGCCCGGAACCAGGATTTCAAAGGGAGTTATTTGATCATCGACCTGACAGGGACAACCTCCCAATAAAACAACTGCTATGAAGTGGAATACGCTATTTATCGGACTCCTGGTCATTACTCATTTGACGTGTACAAACACCTCAACTGAAACAGAAGGAGAAACTACAAAGCCGCTTGCCAAGCAAACACAAGCGCTATTGTTGACACAGGATTTTGCCTATGATTCGACGGATAAAGACAAAGTGACTGGCGACTATATCGCTCAATCAGAAATCATTGTCCCAACGAACCTGGCTACCCAAAGTAAATGGATCATGTTTGAAGGCCCGGTACTGGAAAACGACCTGATCGCTTACCGCTATTATGCGGATAGTCGTCATCGCTTTGATATTTATGGTAAGTCGGTAAGTGATCTGGTGATGGATACGGTTAGTTGGCAATATCATGATATTATGGATTGGGGCTCTGATGTGCTGAAGGTGGGTAATTCGCTCGGCTTGGCTAGCCCAGCCATCTGGTATCAGGATTCTTTATACACCCTTTCCGATTGTGCAAAGAAGACTATTGAAATAGTAGAAAATGGGGACCAGCGATCGCTTATTCGAACGACTTTTTCGCAACTAAAGATCGGTGACGAAACCTTTGACCTGATCCAGGATTGGAGCATTGAAGCTGGGCAGGTCTGGTCGGAGATCCATCTTCAAGTGATCAATGGATCCTTACCGGAAGGGATGTCTTTTGCGACCGGTATTGTCAAACATCTACCGGTGATCACTACGGGCACTGCTGGTGACTATTTCTATGCGATGAATTGGGGCAAGCAATCTTTTCACGAAGAGAATATGGGGATGGCCATTATGGCAAAGCAAGCTGCTCAGCCTGTAGTGGTTGCCGATGAATTGAGCCATGCATATGCCTTTCAAAATGCCAAACAGGAAGTTCGCTACCGCTTTATGGCAGCATGGGAAAGAGATAACAATGGAGTCCGCGATGAAGCCAGCTTTAAAAACCTGGTCGAACAAGCGGCCAGCAACTAGGGATCCAATCAATGAACGCATACGTCAGGCATACGGTAGGGATAATGTGTTGGTTGCTCATTGGATGTGCGGCCCCATCAACGGAGTTGACCTCCCCATTGGAGGGGATCAATGAGGCTGAGATCATTCGGCTGGCTGAAACCTATTTAGAAGAAGCCCCGGTCACCATCACCGCTTTTAAAGCCGAGCGTAGTACTGGAGGGCTGCACGATTATTACTCGGAAGGACTTTACTGGTGGCCTGATCCCGATAAGCCCGACGGCCCTTACATTCGCAAAGATGGCCAGCGTAATCCCCAAAACTTCAGGGCTCACAAAGAGGCTCTGAAAAGTATGGCGGAATGGGTGACTTTACTCACAGCCGCTTATCAATTGACCGATGATCATCGATATGCCCAACATGCTATCCGTCATCTGCAGGCATGGTTTATTGATCCGGCCACCCGTATGAACCCCAGTTTGTTGTATGCTCAAGCCATCAAAGGAAGGAGTACCGGACGAGGTATAGGTATCATCGATACCATCTGCCTGATCGAGGTGGCCCTAAGTATCCAGTTGTTGGCTGCTTCTGATGTTTTGGCGGAAATAGATCATGCCCAGTTGCAGGAGTGGTTTGGCACCTACGGGGATTGGTTGACGACTCATCCCTACGGCCTGGATGAACGCGATAATGGTAATAATCACAGCGCATGGTGGGGCGCACAAGTGGCCTCTTTTGCCCGGCTTACCGAACGAGCCGATCTGATGGCCATCAGCCGGGAACAATTCAAAAAACAGTTGGCCATCCAGATGGCTGCTGATGGGAGTTTTCCTGATGAGTTGGAACGGACCCGCCCTTTTCATTACATCAATTATACCCTGCGCGCCTGGGCAACTTTCTGCCAATTAGCATCCACAGCAGAGGAGGACCTTTGGCATTTCCCAAGTGAGGGTGGAGGCTTACAGTTAGCTTTAGAATTCGTCACGCCCTACTTACAGCAACCATCCACCTGGCCTTATTTCACCGAATTGGAAACGACCATTCATCCGCATCGGAATGATTACCTCTATTTCGCAAGTAATGGCCTGGGCAATGAACAATACTTTGAACTGTGGCGACAGCTGGAATCTCAGCCTGAAGCCCATCATGCTAATTTGGTGTTGTGGCAAAAACTTGAGCAGCTATGAATAGGTGGATACTCTTGCCCATATTTGTTTTATTAGCCGGCTGTGCTCCTAGAACTTCAAATGTCGAGGAGCAGTCCCAGGTCGGCACCTTGCCTGCTGAAGAGCTACTCGATATTAACGAAGAGCAGTTGTTGGCCACCGCGAATGAATATCTCGAACAACCTCCGGTACCAATCACGAGTGCCCACTCGCCCCGGTCGGCTGGCGGCATCCATGATTTTTACTCAGAAGGGGATTATTGGTGGCCCAATCCTGATGATCCGGATGGCCCCTATATTCGTCGTGATGGTCAATCGAACCCAGATAACTTCGTGGCGCACCGACAGGCAATGCGCAATCTCAATCGCTGGGTGTCGACCCTGGTAGCGGCCTACAAATTGACCGAAGAAGAAAAGTATGCCGCCCATGCCCTGACCCATTTGCGGGCCTTCTTTGTAGACCCGGCGACGCTCATGAATCCGAATTTATTATACGCCCAAGCCATAAAAGGAAAGGTCACGGGGCGGGGAATCGGCATTATCGATACCATCCATCTGATCGGAGTGGCACGGGCCATTGAAGTGCTCGCCGCCTTGGACTATTTGCCCGCTGCGGACCTGCGTGATCTGAAAGAATGGTTCACGGATTATGCCACCTGGATGAATACGCACCCTTACGGTTTAGCTGAAAAAGACCACGGCAATAATCACAGTACCTGGTGGGCTGCACAAATAGCGGCTTTTGCGCACCTGATTGGACGGGAAGATCTGCTGCAGGTAGCGCGCCAACAATTCAAAAAACTATTATCTGTGCAAATGGCCGCCGATGGGAGCTTTCCTGAAGAACTGGCACGGACCAAGCCGTATAGTTATTCTCTCTTTAACCTGGAAGGGTATGCCATCTTGAGCGAGTTAGCGTCAACAGAAAAGGACAATCTGTGGACTTTCGAAGGCGAACAAGGTAGTATTCGTAAAGCCTGGGGTTTTATGTTGCCCTATATCAAGAATAAGTCAGCTTGGCCTTATCAGCCTGATGTACAACATTTTGATGAATTGCCGATCCAGTCTGTGGGGTTATTAATAGCTGCTCGCGCTTACAATGATATGGAGATGTATCAGGTCTGGCAGGAGCTAAACCCGACTCTTAAGTCGGAGGAGATCAGTCGAACATATCCACTCCGCGAACCCGTTTTGTGGGACCATCGAGCAGGTCTGAATATGAAACGCTCATCAGAATGAATGAGACCTTAACTTTTGCAAAAAATACTATCCACCAAGACTTTTGGCCAGATAGCAATCGATAATACAATGAGTGATTTTCTAAAGATTGGTTTAAGCATTATTCTGTTGTCTTCTTTGCACCTGCTCCAGGGACAGGTTCCTTCCGCTATTGTCTTTGAAGATTCCGAATCGTGTCTTCGCTATGTGATGGATGAAAATGATAACCGCATTGTAGATTTTAGTTATGCAGGTTATAGAAATGGAGAAGAAGAAATCCCAACGGTAGAGGTTGTTGCGACCCTTGCTCCAATCCCCGGTGATAACACCTCACGTATTCAGACCACCATTGATTCTGTTTCCAATTTGATGCCCGACGAAAATGGTATTAGAGGAGCTATATTATTAGAGGCTGGCACCTATGAGATTCATGGTACACTCCAGATAACAGCCTCGGGGGTAGTTTTGCGCGGAGTCGGAAGTGAGAATGATGCTGGGAGTAACACGGTACTTAGAGGTATAGGAAATACACCAGCCGAACGAAATATTATTGAGGCAGGCGGCTTAGGATTAGCAGATTGGACGGCACAAGCTCCAGGTACGCTCTCTCCTGTAACGAGTGATTTTGTTCCAGCGGGTTCTCGAACCATTCAAATTGGGGTGCCGGAATTTTTTAATAGTGGTGATGAAGTAATTATCTACCAGCCAAGTACTGATGCATGGCTAGCATCCATTAATAATGGTGCGACCGGCGCAGATGCCCCATGGCAAGCTGGTGAAATTGATATATTCTATAAAAGAACTCTTACGAACGTCAATTTGTCAAACGGGAAAGTAACACTGGATGTCCCTATCTATGACCACTTTGACAATGCGCTGGCAACTCCCCAAATCTATAAACTGTCGGAAACGGATATTAAGACCAATATTGGTATTGAAAACCTGAGAATTGTCATTGAAACCAACGGAGAACTCACGGAAGACCACGCAAGAAATGCCATTGAATTAAGAGGGGTTGAAGATTGCTGGCTAACTAATGTTACAGCACTGCATTTTAGCTATGCTATGGTGGATATGACGGTTGCTTCTCGCATTACGGTACAAGATTGCAAGGCACTAGCGCCACATTCACTCATTGACGGTGGCAGACGATATAACTTTACTGTTGGTAGGAAATCGAATAACATTCTATTCACTAACTGTGAAGCTACTCTGGGACGACACTCCTTTGTAAGCAATGGTACCAGTAGTGTTAGTGGAATTGTCTGGCACAATAGCAGCAGTGATGGGGATTACAGTACGACTGAAGGGCATCGCCGTTGGAGCCAGGCATTACTTTTTGACAATATTACATTTACAAACCCCAATGTAACTCGGCTTATAGGGTTGTACAGTCGTGGTGATTTTGGGACAGGACACGGCTGGTCGGCTACTCATAGTGTTGCCTGGAATGTCAATATGCCAAGTACAAATACGGCAGTCATTCAACAACCACCCCGCAGGCAAAATTATGCTGTTGCCTGTGAAGGCATAGTTTCCGGTCAGGGGCCGTTTTCGCAACCTCAAGGGTATATAGAAAATAGTGGTAGCGAACCTTTGCTACATTCTCTTTACGAGCAGCAACTGGCAAATCGATTGGCCAATGGAACTTCAACAGATGCTCCTGCTCGATTTAAAGTAGAAAGAGCGGGCGATGAAGTAAGTGTTTCCTGGCTAGATATTGCAGATGACGAATCGGGATACATCATTGAAGTTTCTTATGACGGAGTAATGTTTGAAGAACTCATAGAACTTCCTGCTAATGAAACCGCTTATGCGTTTCCAGTTGCTCAATTGTCAGGTGATATGGTTTACTTACGGATGTTTGCCAATTCGGCGAACACCTGCCCCTCAGCATATACCTATACTGCTTTTCTTGATTTCACAGTAAGTGCAGAAAGCCCTGAAATAGCCAATTTCAGGATCTTTCCCAATCCAGTTAAGGACCTTATAGAAGTTAGGATAGAACATGCATCCATTTCTACTGCTCAAATATTCAGCCTCGATGGAAAACTAATTCCATCCAGTCTTACAACCAATACAATTAATGTGTCCAACGTACCTCCTGGTCTCTATTTTCTCAAAATAGAAACGAGTACAGGAGAGGTCTTTATGAAGCGATTTGTGAAGGCATAAGAGGGCTGATTATTTTAAAAAAGTACATGATGAGGATACTTCAACGGACAATAATTCATCTCAGTTTGTTGGCTTTTAGTAATGGTTTATTTAGTCAACCAACAAGTTTTGAAGAGTACTTTACAGGTGATTCATTGACTACAATTAGTATGACAAGTGCTGCTGGTGTAGTTACCAGTTTTTCCTTGGATACAACATGTGAAGTGTTGTTATTAACGGTGGCGGACCCTAGTGCCGCCCCTCTTCCGGCATTCAATGCCTACCAGGTGAAACCGCTGGATGGTAATGGAGAATTGATTTCAAATATTGCAGGGATCGTAAACACGACCTTTAGGGTTAGTTCCGCGGAAGAAGTGACCTTCGATATCTTATTTAGGTCTGGTGGGGGAAGCACAAGTGAACGTAGTGCACGTAAGAGCATAGTCGTTCCTGGAGGCTTAGATCAATGGACGGAATTCACCCTGTCTTGGGGTGAAGCCGAGTTAGAAGGGTTTGATCCGACTGATTTGCGAGATATGTGGTTTTACCTGGATCGAGGTGTGGAAAATTTTGCTGGCAATGAACTGTATATTGACCACATCACCATTGGAACTACACCAGATAGCGATCAGAATTCCAATTGCATTCTTGTCATGCTTCCTCAAAATTGGACAGAAAATTGGAATACTGACAGCCCCACTGAATTCATCGGAAGCGATGTAGACAGAATGGCAATAACCATTGATGAAGTCTGCGAAGAGGTAAAAATAGAAGTCATTGACCCTGTCGGAAATCCGTACCAGGCATTACGCCCAATCGCCCTTGATCCTTTAGATGCAAACGGATTGAATATTGGCTTAATCGATGATAATCCATTTGTAAACATTCGAGCGAGAAGTGCACAGGATGTGGAGTTGGGAGTTCTACTTCGCTCCAGGGACGGCACAGCAGATTTTAGAACTGATATCTTAAGGCAAACAATCATAGGTGATCTGACTGGATACTCTAATCTGACCTTTGAGTTCGATGCGTCCAGTATTGGCGGTTTTGATCGGGAAGAATTCATAGATGTTTGGATCTACCTCGATAGAGAAGTTGACAATTTTGCCGGTAATGAAGTCTATTTTGATTTTGTCTCACTAAGTGAAACCCCTGAGGCCGCGGCTTATTCTCCTTGTGGATTGCCTGATCTGATATTGGATGCAACAGAACACTTGGATCTAGTCGGGATAAGAGCTTATCCGAATCCAGCCACTGATGTTTTGATGATCGAACTACCTACCTCGAATAATCAGGGAGATGTCACTTTGGTAGTAACTAATCTGTTAGGACAAAAAGTGGTTACACAACAATTATCCTTCCAAACTACTGCCGAGATTAATTTGGCAGATTTAGACAGCGGGATGTATTGTCTGAACATACTTGCCAATAGTCGGATGGTGAAAACGATAAAGTTCATCAAACTAGAGCATTAGCAGAAGAGCTTAGGAATGGTAGCATTCAAAGCGGTACAAATCTATTATTCATTCAATCACAAAACTTGACATGCAGGACAAAGTAGTTGTTATAACAGGGGGGAATGGAACACTGGGAAGTAGCATGGCGGAAGGACTGGCAGCAGCAGGAGCCCGAGTATTCATCCTGGGAAGGAATGAAGAAAAATCGGCACTTGTAGTAAGCACGCTAGCGGAAAAAGGCCTCGAGCTTACTGCTGTCCAATGTGATGTATTGGATGAAAAATCTGTAGACCAGGCTGTGGAAGCAGTGGTCAAAGCAGCGGGGAAAGTTGACATCCTTATTAATGCGGCGGGTGGTAACCAAGTCGGGGCTACCATCATGCCGGACCAATCTATTTTCGACCTGTCGGTGGACCAGTTTCGCAAAGTAAGTGACCTCAATTTGGTTGGGACGTTGATCCCTTCCATGGCTTTTGCACAATCAATGGTAGACCAAGGGAAGGGTTGTATCATCAATATATCCTCCATGTCGGCGCAACTCCCCTTGACGCGGGTCGTCGGTTATTCTGCGGCGAAGGCGGCCGTAGACAATTTTACCCGCTGGCTGGCGGTGGAAATGGCCACTAAGTACGGCGAAGGACTGCGAGTCAATGCTATTGCTCCCGGTTTTTTCATTGCTGAACAAAACCGGAGCCTATTGCTGGATGAGCAGGGTGAACTCACAGCCCGTGGGCAGACGATCATCAGCCAAACTCCCATGCGACGCTTCGGCCGGCCGGATGAACTACTCAGTACCATTCTCTGGCTCTGTGACGATCGCTCCTCCTTTGTGACGGGCATTGTCGTGCCAGTAGACGGCGGATTTAGTGCGTTTAGCGGGGTATGATTTTAAGATATAAGCGTGAAGAGAACAGATGAAGAAATTAGAACAAACATGGCGATGGTACGGGCCCAATGACCCGGTTAGCTTAGCGGATATTCGACAGGCTGGTGCTACGGGAGTGGTGACAGCCTTACACCATATCGCACCCGGTGAAGTGTGGTCCGTGGAGGATATCCAAGAACGGCAAACGGAAATCGCCGCAGCGGGTTTACGGTGGTCCGTGGTGGAGAGTATTCCGGTTCATGAGGATATTAAGCGGAGATCAGGCAACTATCAGCGACATATTGAAAATTACCAGCAAAGCATTCGTAATCTGGCGACTTGCGGTATCCAAATTGTGACGTATAACTTCATGCCGGTGCTGGATTGGTCACGTACGGAGCTGGATCATCCTATGCCTGATGGGTCGACGGGGCTCTTCTTTGAAAAAGCCGCTTTCGCTGCTTTTGATCTATATCTTTTAAACCGATCAGGAGCAGAAGAGGACTATGATGAGGCAAGCCAAAAAGCGGCCACTCGAAAATTAGAAACACTGGATAGCGCCGCCCGGGACCAATTGGTGAAGAACATCATTGCCGGCCTGCCAGGCGGCACCACAGAAGGCGTCGCCGATTTGGATCGCTTCCGTGCCATTCTGGCTACCTACCAGGGAATCGATGCCAATCAGCTTCGCGAAAACCTACTCTACTTTTTGCAGCAGATCATTCCGGTTGCGGAAGAAGTAGGAGTGAAAATGGCTATTCATCCCGATGATCCGCCTTTTCCATTATTGGGTTTGCCTCGGGTTGTCAGTACCGAAGCTGATGTCCGAGTTCTTCTGGAGGAAGTTGATTCACCGAGTAATGGCCTGTGTTTTTGTACCGGTTCCTTCGGCGTTCGTCCTGATAATGACCTGCCACAAATGGTGGAGCGATTGGGGCAGCATATTCATTTCATTCACCTGCGCGCTACCCAACGAGATGCAGCTGGAAATTTCTACGAAGCCAACCATCTGGATGGGGATGTAGATATGTATGCTGTGATGAAGGAACTGTTGATAGTTGCCGGACAGCAAGATGTTCATATTCCTATGCGACCGGACCACGGCCACAAGATGCTCGATGATTTGCACAAGGAAACCAATCCCGGCTATTCGGCCATCGGTCGCTTGCGAGGTTTAGCAGAATTGCGAGGCTTAGAAGAGGGCATTTTTCGATCATCTCAAACAATGGGCGCATGAATAGGAATTTCCTAGATGATAATTTTTTGCTACTGAATCCGATGGCAGAGCGCTTGTACCACAGTTACGCCAAGGATCTGCCAATTATCGACTATCACAACCACCTCCCGCCACAGGAGATCGCAGCCGATAAGCAATTCGCTACAATTACAGAGGTTTGGTTACAGGGCGATCATTACAAGTGGCGGGCCATGCGAGCCAACGGGGTTGCCGAACACTTCATCACCGGAGACGCTAGTGATGAAGAGAAATTTCAGCAATGGGCAGCAACGGTTCCCTACACTTTGCGCAATCCATTGTACCACTGGACGCACCTGGAACTCCAGCGATATTTTGGCATTCAAGACTTGCTCAGCCCTGATACGGCGACCCCAATCTATCAGCAGACAACGAGTGCCCTGCAACAGCCGGAATATGCCGTAAGTAATCTCTTGCAAAAAATGAAGGTAGAAGTAGTGTGCACGACGGATGACCCTACCGATGATCTGGCGTTCCACCGGATGCACCAAAATACGGGTAGCAGCTTGCGGATGCTTCCCACCTTTCGTCCCGATAAGTTTCTGGTAGTGAATGGAAACGATTTCTTGACCTCCATAGAAAAGTTAGCAGCGGTTACGAACAGTTCCATTACGACCTTTTCTCAATTGCTGGCCGCGCTAGAAAACCGTGTCGACTTCTTTCAGGAGCACGGCTGTCAGTTGGCGGATCACGGCTTGAGTCAATTATTTCCAATTGATTGGCAAGCAGTCAATCTGGATGCTATTCTTCAAAAGGCAAAAGACCGCCAAAACATCACGTCAACAGAAAGCGAGGCTTTCCAAATGGCTGCCCTGTATGAGTTGGCCAAAATGTACCACCAGCGCGGATGGACGATGCAGCTGCACTTAGGTCCACTGCGCAACAACAATAGCCGCCTCCTAAAAACGGTGGGGGCCGATGTCGGTTGTGATAGTATTGGCGACTTCTCCCAGGCGGAAGGTTTAGCCGCCTTCCTGGATCGGCTCGATGCAGAAGAGAAATTAACGAAGACGATCCTCTACAATTTGAACCCCCGCGATAATGAAGTCTTTGCTACGATGGCCGGAAATTACAATGAAGGCCCAGTTGCAGGAAAAATACAATGGGGCTCCGCCTGGTGGTTTCTCGATCAGAAAGATGGGATGGAGAAACAATTGAATACCCTTTCCAATATGGGCCTGCTCAGTCGCTTCATCGGGATGCTGACGGATAGTCGAAGCTTTTTGTCCTTTCCACGGCACGAGTACTTTCGACGGATTCTTTGTCAGCTCTTGGGGGAAGACGTTCAGCAGGGACTCTTACCGGATGATGAAAAGTGGTTGGGCAGCGTGGTAGAGGCGATATGCTACCGGAATGCGAAACAGTTTTTTGGCTTCTAGCTGCTGCCAACGGGGCATTATTTAAAAGAAATTGTCAGAGAATCAAAGAACTCAATGATGAAATACGGCATCTACCTCATCGCATTTGGTTTGTTGCTTACAGCGGGAGCTTGTGAACAATTGGCCGGGCCCAAAGTGGTGTATTTGGCGCATACTTTACCGGTGTCACACCCTGTTCACCGCGGTATGGAAGTATTTGCAGAGGAGGTACGCACCAATTCAGGCGGGGCTCTCGATGTTCGCATATTTCCGGATGGGCAGCTCGGTACTGAAAGAGAGGTGCTCGAGTTATTGCAAATAGGCAGTATTGCTATGACCAAAGTGAGTGCGGCAGCGATGGCAAATTTTGCACCCGAATACCAGGTCATGGGCGTTCCTTATTTATTCCGGGACAAAGAGCACTTCTTCTCCGTTCTTGAGGGCCCTACTGGACAGGCTATTCTGGAAGCCGGTAGCGAATACCG
>SPJK01083110.1_pt1 | contig 25763 bp, 26 predicted proteins | sample 3741771 | NCBI WGS metagenome assembly SPJK01 (sample SAMN10925997, study PRJNA522277) | cold seep metagenome | isolation source: Elba SIP-enriched marine methane seep metagenome, extraction at timepoint T2 | place: Italy: coast of Elba, Mediterranean Sea
AGCCCGGCTTCACGCCGACAATTTCAAAATCAGGAAGTTTTTCGCCGATACCCAGCAGTATGTCTCTCCAGTTGGACGGACCGGCCCGAGCGCCGGTCATCAGTGATGGCGCCGATGTGACGCGTGAAAAGGAATAAATCCAATGGATTGTTTTTGGATAAGTCATAGGTAATATCAATACCTATGACGCAGCTCCCAACCCTCCGCCAACTGCAATTCATCATCGCCCTTGCCGAGCATGGAAGTTTCTCCAGGGCCGCCGAGGCCGTCTTCGTGACCCAGCCGACATTGAGCGCCGCAATCAAGGAGTTGGAGGCGATCCTGGGGACGGTGCTGGTGGAGCGGGGCGCCCGCGGAGCGGTCCTGACACCCGCTGGCGATGTGGTGCTGGAGCGGGCCCAGCGGGTCATGACCGAGGCGGAAGACCTGGTCGTCGCCGCACAAGCCGCCGGCGAGCCCCTGGCTGGCCCATTCCGTCTGGGAGTGATTCCGACAATTGCGCCCTTTTTGCTGCCGCAGGTCCTGCCCGCCCTCAGATCCCGATTCCCGGAGCTCGACCTATTCCTGCGCGAAGACCTGACCGACCGTCTGTTTGAAGCGCTGCGCGAGCGCCGGATCGATGCTGCCCTGATAGCCTTGCCCTACGATGCCGCACTAATTGAAACCCATGCGGTCTGGTCGGACGAATTCCTGTTTGCAGCGCCGCCGGACCATCCGCTGGCCAGCAAGGCCAAGCTGTCGCCCGATGATCTGACCGATGAACCGCTCTTGCTGCTGGAAGATGGTCATTGTCTTCGCGATCACGCCCTTGCCGCGTGTTCGACCGGGTCTGCGCGGTCGGATTTTGCGGCAACCAGCCTGCATACGCTTGTCCACATGGTGAAATCGGGGTTAGGGGCCACCCTCCTGCCCCGGATGGCCGTCGATGCCGGGCTCGTCGACAGGATGGGCCTCGAGGTTCGGGCCTTTGATCCACCGGTCGCCGGGCGTGAAATCGGCGTGGCATGGCGCAAGGGTTCGGCCCGCGCTGACGAGGCGATACAGCTTGGCGATGCGATCCGGGAGATCCTGGAAGCCCCGGCCGCCTGATCCCCGACTGCGGCAGGAGGCCACGGGACAGGTCCTGGCTACCATGTTATTTCTGTTTGAACTGAAAAAAGAGAAAGGTACCGGATGAAGCTCTCGGCACCGATGCAGCGCTTTGTCGTCCACTGGGGAGAGATGGGGTCACGCTGGGGCGTGAACCGCTCGATCGCACAGATACATGCGCTACTTTATCTGACTGATGCGCCGCTGCATGCAGAAGACATTTCCGAGGTGTTGCAGATAGCCCGGTCGAACGTCTCGAATTCCCTCAAGGAACTGCAAGGACTTGCGCTGGTGCGACGCGAGCATGTTTTGGGCGACCGCCGCGACCACTTCACGGCGACCCACGAGCCTTGGGACATGCTGATGGCAATCGCAGAGGCACGAAAACAGCGCGAAATCGATCCCTTGATCGAGATCTTGCGTGAGTGCGCCGATGCCGCGGATGCCGACCCCGAAACTCCACAAATGGCTCGCGACCGCCTGCGTCGCATGGAAGGGTTCGTGACAAACCTGACCGGCTGGTATGCCCAGATTCGAAAACTGCCCCAGGGAACGCTGGTCAAGCTGATGGGGCTGGGTACGAAGATTGCCCGCTTTGTGGGTGGCTGAGGCATCCGGCATGGCGCATCTCTATCAAGCCTTGCTGGGATCAGACTGGTCATTGCTGGCACCGGTCACCCGGGCCCTCCATTCACCGGACTCGACGGTGCTGTTTGAAGGTACCGTCGACATTGTTCGCGGGTCCCGCCCGTTGGCCCCATTGATCGCCGGCATCCTGGGTTTGCCAAAAGCAGGGCGACAACAACCGGCCCTGGTCAAGGTCAGCAAGTCGGGGGCAGGAGAACTGCTCGAGCGCTGGTATGACGGGCGCCATTTTTCAACCTGGCAGGGTCGTACAGCCGGATTGCTGACCGAACGCTTCGGCCCTTTTGGTTTGAGCTTCCGATTGCGACTTGCGAACGAGGTCCTGCACTTCGATCGACAGGGGGTTACGTTGTGGGGAATTCGACTGCCAGAAGCCCTGTCGCCACGAGTCGTTGCGACTGAACGCAGCGCCGGTGACAGGCACGTTTTCGATGTCGCGCTCAGCCTGCCGCTGGTCGGACTGATCGTTCAATATCGTGGTGAGCTGGTCGCAGCGACCGACTGACGAAGAGTGCTAGAAAAGCTCCAGAACCTGCTCCGGCGGACGTCCGATCATGGCGCGGTCTCCATGAATGACCACCGGGCGCTCGATCAATTTGGGGTATTTGGCCATGGCCTTGAACAGAGCTTCTTCGTCTTCGATCGCCTTGAGGCCGAGTTCGCGGTAATCGGGCTCCGCCTTGCGCAACCATTCGTGCGCAGACACAAAGCCGAGCTTTTTCATGACGGCTTTCAACTCGGCCACGCTCGGCATGTCTTCCGTGTAGTCGCGCACTTCAAGATCGCCGCCGCGAGCTTCCAGCAATGCCAGCGTTTGCCGGGATTTGGAACAGCGCGGATTGTGCCAGATAATCGTCGAATCGGTCATTTAGGGTCCCTCAAGAGCAGCCATGAAAGCCGGTCTTGTGCTGCAACATCAAGTCTTGCTCTGCATTTTGCCTGCGTTTCACGTCTCAGGAATCGTTTTCGCTTGCGGTCGACAGCAATGCCCGGGCGGCCTCAAGATGCAGGCGTTCCACCATGTCACCGTCCAGAGCGATGACGCCCTTGCCGGCATTTTCCGGACTGGCGAAGGCGGCGACGATCTTCGCGGCATGCTCGAGATCGCGTGCTGTCGGTCCGAAATAAAGATGGGCCAGGTCGACCTGGCCCGGATGGATCAGTGACTTGCCATCAAATCCCAGGGCACGACCCTGCTCGGCCTCGGCCCGAAACCCCTTGGGGTCCTTGAAATGATTATAGACCCCATCGAGCACATACAGGCCTCTCGCCCGGGCGGCGCAGACCATGTTCACCAGATGGGGAACCAGCGCCAACCGTTCATGCTCGGGCGAACAGCGAAGCTCCTTGCAAAGATCATTGGTCCCGGCAATCAGGCCCGCCAGCCCTGTACCGACGGCACTGGAAATGGCGTTGAGGGCCAGAAGGGCGCGCGGGGTCTCGATCATCGCCCAGATCGGGATCGAAGACCCATGCGAGCTGAGCGCCGAGCGGGCGGCATGCAAGTCGCCGACTTGCTCGACTTTCGGAAGGACTATGGCGTCAGCCCGTGCGGCAGCCCGCATGTCCGCGGCGCCCCACTCGCTGTCGAGTGCATTGACCCGGACGGCGCGCACCGATCCTGATGCTTCCCAGCAGTGCATCGCGACATCGACCGCCGTGCGCGCCTCGCCCTTTTCATCCGGCCCGACAGCATCTTCCAGGTCCAGAATGAGAAGGTCGGCCCCGACATGGGCAGCCTTCTCGATCGCCCGGGGTTTGGAGGCGGGCACAAAAAGGGCCGAACGGATCAGTCGTCGCATCAAGTCGTTTCCGGGGCTTCTGCTCGGTGAGGTTTTGGATATAGCATGATTTCCATGCCGATGGCGCTGATCCTTTCCAGTCACGTTGCCGCCTCCCCAGTGGGGGGCGGGGCCTCCCAGCGCGTGCTCAATGCCGCGAAGATCGACACCATGCTGGTGCCAACTGTCCTGTACGGCCGCCACCCCGGCTGGGGCGCCCCGGGCGGTGGAGAGGTCGAACAGGACCGGTTCGAGGGCGTCTTGTCGGGAATTGCCGATCAAGGCCTGCTGGATATCACCGACATTGTCCTGACTGGCTATTTCGCGGATGTCGGTCAGGTCTTCGACACGGCCGCTGTGATCGATGTGGTTCGCAAGGGGCGGCGGGTGAACAAGGGCGTGAAGGCCTTTGCTCCGACGCCGGCCATAATCGTTGACCCGATCATGGGAGATGCGCCGGGTGGCCTGTATGTGGCACCGGCCATCGCAGCGGCCATCAAGGACCAGCTGATCAGCCGGGCCGACCTGGTCACGCCCAACCTGTTTGAGCTCGGCCATATCACTGGCCGGCCATTGACCGATCTCGCCTCGATTGTCCGGGCTGCCCGGGCGATGGAGCGTCCGGTCCTCGTTTCATCCCTGCCGAGGCATGGGCAGATCGGTGTCCTCTATGTCGATGGCGCGGAGGCCTGGCTGGTGACCCATGACCGGCTCCCGAAAGCGCCGAACGGGACGGGCGACGTTCTGACGGCCGCTTTCGCAAGCCAGATGATGGCTGGCGATAGCGCCCGGCAGGCGCTGGAACACGCGGTCGCGTCGACGGTCAGTCTTGTGATGCGGGCGAATGAGTGGGGCGCACCGGAGCTGCCTCTGGTGGCGGCAACAGACGTCCTGTCAGCGCCCCTTCTGACTTTGCAGGCCGAGGCCGTCCAGTTCGCTTGATCGCCATCGCGGCACACGTTAGCCAAGTTCACATGAACACCGACACCCTGCCTGCCCTTCATGGTTATGTGGCCACTGGATTCGAACCCGTGGCCGACTCCTTTCTTGCCAATTGGGTCGATCATGACGAGATCGGCGCCGGCTTCTCGCTGACACTTGATGGCGAAATGGTCGTCGACATCCATGCCGGTTGGGCGGACCGAAAGAAAACCCGCGAGTGGGAAGCGGACACGCTCGTGCCGGTCTACTCGACGGGCAAGGCCATTGCGGCCCTGATTCTCGCCCGTCTTGTCGATCGCGGTCTTCTTTCCTACGACGCACCGGTTGCCGACTACTGGCCCGAATTTGCCGCCGGTGGGAAGTCGTCGGTCACGGTGGCGCAGGCCTTGTCTCACCAGGCCGGCCTGCCTGGTCTCGCTGAGGAGATGGACCCCGGTGACTGGTTTGACGCTGCGCTGATCGAGGACCGCCTGGCCCGACAGGCGCCTTTATGGCCGCTGGGGACAGGGTCCGGATATCATCCGGTCACCTTCGGCTTCATTGCCGATGCGCTCGCACGGCGCACCGATGGCCGCTCCATCGGTGCCATTCTTCGTGAGGAAGTGTGTGGCCCCCGCAAGATCGATTTTCATGTCGGCCTGCCGGAAAGCGAGCATGGGCGGACCGCCGAGCACGCCATGCCTCGCCAAGTCCCGGACCTTGGCGAGCGGACCCAGCCGCGCGAGCTGGCCTTCCTGAAGCCCTGGTCGTCGCCTGGCCGACGTGGCGCCACTGAATGGCGCAAGGCCGAGTTCCCGGCCGCCAATGCGCATGCGACGGCGCCCGCCCTGGCCCGGTTGATGACGCCCTACGCCGATGCAGGTCGCCTGGAGGGCAAGCGTTTCCTCTCCGAGGCCACTCTGGCGGAACTGGTCAAGGAGCGCGTCAGCGGGCCTGACAAGGTCCTGCCCTTCGACCTCTCCTGGGGGGCGGGCATCATGCGCAATGTGAAGCCGGGCTTTTATGGCCCGACGCCGGAGACGGTCGGTCATTCAGGCTGGGGCGGTTCCTGCGCCTTTGCGGATCCGGTGCGCGGCCTGACCGGTGCCTATGTCATGAACCGCCAGCATCATCACCTTGCGGGCGACCCGCGTCCGGTCCGGATCATAGAAGCGGTTTACGGCTGCCTTTGAGACAGGTGCCGTTACGACCGGCTCAATCCGGCCCTGCCAACCATTCCAAGGCCTCGGCCCGGTTGGTGAAAATCCCGATCTGGGTTTTCCAGCCCTCACGGGTCATCGCAGACCATAATTCCGGGATGATGCGCTTGAGGTCGCTGGCGCACACGAGGGCGGTCTTCGGCGCGTGGCCCTGCCGGTAGCGCTCATTCCAGGTGCGCATGAAGACTTGGTGCGCCTGCATGGCCTCCATGGTGAAGGACTCGAGTGAGGCCTCGTCACTGATTACCAGGAGCATGTCGAAATCCCTGGCCCACCCCGGCATGCCGGGAAGCTCCGCGATGGCGTGTCGCAGGTTCAGCATGGTCGTGTCAGCGCCGAAGTCGAGTTCCGCCACCTTTCGCGAGCCGTGGATGACCCACCCGGATTTGCTCATTCCAACCCCGCAGTCTCAGCCCTGCCAGAGCGTAGCCGAGGCGATGGCCTGCGTGCCAGAGAATTCGGTCAGGCTCGGCCAGAGGCCGGAAACCGTCTTTCCAGCCACTCCAGCATATAGCCGTTCAGGGCATCGGGCTGTTCCCACATGGTCCAGTGTCCGCAGGCGTCGAGGACGGCAAACTCCACATCCTTGCACAAGGCCGGCATCCATCCGGCCAGTTTGGGCGGCAGCATGAAGTCCAGCTCCGCTGAAACCATCAGGCATGGCAGCGCAATGCGATGGTCGACCCCGCCCATGCGCTGCCAGTTGGCGTCGAAATTCCGGTAGAGATTGATGCCAGGGCCAAATCCGGTCTTGCGGTAGGCATCGGCATAGACCGCACGATCCTCCGGCCTCACGACGATCCGCTTCTCCGCCCGACCTTCAAAGGCCGCGAACTGTGCAGGGATGTGCGTGATTTCCGGATAGTAGTCTTCCAGCTTTCCGACTTTCGGAGGGGCGCCAAAGATGAAGGCGAAGAAATCGTCTTCCTTGCCCTCGAACACGCCTTCCGCAAATCCGGGCTCCTGAAAGCGCAGGATATAGTGATCCTCGCCGCCAATTTCGCGGAAGGCCTCAGTCGGCGGCTGGGCGCCGCGCGGCAGGTGTGGGGTGTTGACGCCAATGACGCCATCAAATCGGTCCGCTGCCAGCATGGCCGCATGCCAGGTGATGATGCCGCCCCAGTCATGGCCGACCCAGACGGCTTTTTCATGCCCGAGGGCGTCCAGCAATCCGGTCAGATCGGCGATCAGCGCATCAATTGCGTAGGCGTCGATCCCGTCGGGACAGTCGGAACCGCCAAAACCGCGCAGATCCGGCGCGATCACGCGATAGCCGGCTTCGGCCAGGACGCTGATCTGGTTCTTCCAGGAATAGGCCAGCTCCGGCCAGCCATGAACCAGCAGGAGTGGTTGGCCAGCCTCCGGACCGGCAAGGTGAACCGACAGTTCGATACCATTGGTGGCGATCCGTTGTGGCGCCGGAAAATCAGTCATGGAGAATCCTCGGTTCCGGCCTCGAATTCACTTCGAGATCAATCGCTTGCTGCCCGACAGCAAAGGCCAGCCGACCAGCCTGGTCAAGGGTGGTCGTGCGCGAGGCGACGCTAGTCAGCCGCAGCGGCCAGCTTTCGTTCGCGGCGCAGTTGGCTCCAGGTGAAACACCCGACGCCGGACCAGATGAAGGCGAAAGTGATCAGATGGCCCGTTTCGAAGGTCTCTCCGGTCAGAATGCCGATCGTGAACTGGAGGGTCGGCGCGATGAATTGCAATAGCCCCATGGTCGAAAGGCGAAGTCCCCGGACCCCGATCGTATAAAGCAGGAGTGGCACGACGGTGACCAGTCCGGCCGCCATGAGCAGTCCTGCCTGGGCAGGGGTCTCCGTGAAATGCCCCGCGCCACTGACCTGCAGCCAGACCAGGCCGATGATCGCGAAGGGAAAGAGGAACAAGGTTTCCCACAACAGGCCTGCCCGCCCGTCGACCGCGGCGACTTTGCGCAGATATCCATAGGCGGTGAATGTGGTGGCCAGCATCAGCGACAGCCACGGAACTTCGCCGACCGTGATGATCTGGTTGGCGACCCCGAGTGCTGCCAGCGCGATGGCGGCGATGCGCCAGGGGCCCAGCGGTTCGCGCAGGATGATGACGCCGACCGCAACGCTCATGAGCGGGTTGATGTAATAGCCCAGCGAAGCCTGAAGGACATGCCCGGTATTGACCGCGAATATGAAGCCCCACCAATTCACCGAGATCAGGGCGGACGTTGCCAAAAGGGTCAGCAGGGTGCGGCGGTCCGAGAGGACGCCAAGCGAGGCGCGCAATCGTCCGGACAGCGCGAGAGAGCCCGCCAGCAGAGGCACGGCCCACACGACCCGGTGCAGTATGATCTCTACCGCACTGGCAAATTCGAGCGTTTGGAAGAAGAGCGGAGAAATGCCCCAGATCAGATAGCCTGAGAGGCCGGCTGCGAGGGCGCGCCGCATATCGGTCGATGTGTCGGTAGACATGCGGACTCCTTGGTCGATGACTGACACCGCACATAGGGAGCCCGCCTGTCGATGGCGACCCGCTTGTTGCGCATGGCTGCCTTGCGGCGCCGGGCTGATCAGCCCGCCTTGCCCAGAAGGCCCTTGTTGAGGAGCCCTTCGGCAATCTGCACGGCGTTCAGGGCGGCACCCTTGCGCAGATTGTCTGACACGATCCAAAGCGCGAGCCCGTTCTCGACGGTCGGGTCCTCGCGGACGCGGGATACGAATGTCGCAAACTCGCCCACACATTCGACGGGGGTGATGTAACCTTCATCCTCGCGCTTATCGATGACCATCAGGCCCGGGCTTTCGCGCAGCAGGTCGCGCGCCTCGCCCGACGACATCGGTGCTTCAAGTTCGAGGTGGGCGGCGATCGAATGGCCGACAAAAACCGGCACCCGCGCGCAGGTCGCGAACAGCTTGATCTTGGTGTCGAGGATCTTCTTGGTCTCCACCATCATCTTCCACTCTTCCTTGGTGGAGCCATCTTCCATGAAGACGTCGATATGGGGGATGACATTGAAAGCGATCTGCTTGGTGAATGTCTGGGGCTCGATCGGGTCGTTGACGTAGATGCCCTTGGTCTGGGTCCACAATTCATCCATCGCGGCCTGGCCACCGCCGGACACGGACTGGTAGGTCGCGCAATTGACGCGTTTGATTCCGACGCGGTCATGGATCGGTTTGAGGGCAACCACGAGCTGGATCGTCGAGCAGTTCGGGTTGGCGACGATCCGCTTCTTGCCAACGCTATCGAGCGCATCGAGATTGACTTCGGGTACCACCAGCGGAACGTCCGGATCCATCCGCCAGGCAGAGGAATTGTCGACGACAATGGCACCGGCCTTGGTGATTTTCGGGGCCCATTCCTTCGATACATCGCCGCCGGCCGACATCAGCACCAGATCGACGCTGGAAAAGTCGAAGGTTTCGGCATTCTTGCAGCGCAGGGTTCTGTCGCCATAGGAGAGCTCGACACCCATCGATTTCCGACTGGCCAGAGCGTGGACTTCGTCGGCAGGGAACAGGCGCTCAGCCAGAATGGTGAGCATTTCCTTGCCAACCGCACCCGTAGCGCCGAATACCGCGATTTTAACGCCCATTATTCTCGACCTTTCAGTTTGCCCGTTGTCCGATCCATGCCGACAGAAGAGGCATTAAACCCGGGACCGCGCCGTGGCTAGGGATGATGTCATGGCCGGGCAACGGTTTAGCGGCTCATTGTCTGAAAATTCGATTTGGCACCAGATTTTGGACCGATCAACCGCAGTTGTTGACATGTTTGGTGAATTTGTGCCGATTGCGGACCAAATTTCCATATCGACGCCTCGGCAGTTCCGACGTTTCAGGCTGGTGTCTGACACAATGATACAAATGGATCTGCCGGCTGAACGGCCGGGGGAGGCCAACCGTGTCATGAGCAAGCCTGACAGTCTTCCAAGTGTGGCGGCATTTGGAATTGGCGTTAGCGACCTGGCCGCGTCGGCGGCGTTTTATGAAAACACGCTTGGAATGAAGCGCGTCCTGGATCTGTCCCTTGGCCATATGGACGAGGTCATCCTGTTGTTTCTGAATGGAGGCAGCGCCATTGCCCTGATGCACTGGACCGATGGCAGCGCTCGAAACTATGCTGACAATCCGGTGAAGATCGTCCTGAGAGTTGCTGACCCAATGCTGTTGGCAGAGCGGATCAGGGCGGCGGGTCTGCCTGTCATCCGCGACCCGGAGCCCGCAGCCGAAGTGGGCGGTGCCGTCGTCGGCTTCGCAAAGGACCCGGACGGGTATCTGATCGAGCTGCTTGAGTCGGTCTGACCGCGAGCTCGCCGCGTCAAAGCCGTCGCCAAATTCTCCAGGCCACCAGCCCAACGACGACCAATACGAATATCTCGAGCGCGTTTGCGCCCAGAAAAACAGGTGTGATCAGTCGCTGCATCAAACCCCACGGGCCATTGTAGATCGTATCGCCCTGTCTCCAGAAACCGACATAGACGGCACCGGCAACGAGTATCGCCACCCCGAAAAAGGCCAGGCGGATCATCGCGGCGGGGTCGAAGGAGCGACCGGATTCGGCTTGCTTGCGACGGTTGCGCCGGGATCGCTCGAGAAAGCCGCGCCGGGTCATTCACGATCCTCGCTGCGGCACTGGCAAAATGCTGAGGATAGGCTGGCCGCAGGGTTGCGGTAATCATCGATCATGGCGAATGCTCCAGGTCTCGTTTGAGGCGCTGCACGCTAGCAGTGCCATAGGAGTTTCATTTGCCTTGCACGCGATTTCGTGCGCATAAGGGCTTGGACGGGCGGCCGAACTGGCCGGACGGAATACTGATCGCCTACCCGGCGTCCAAGCCATGTCCGCCATGGTTGAACGACATCGGGCCTATAGACTTCAGCCTTCCCCGACTTTCTACGTCCGTAATATCGGTGTCAGGACGCTGGCACTGCACTTATTTTATGCCCGGACGCGGGGCATGCATACCGGGAAGGTTCCCAATGTCTACAGGTGTCGTTAAATTCTTCAACCAGAGCAAGGGCTTTGGCTTCATCACACCGGATGAGGGCGGCGATGACGTCTTCGTCCACATCTCTGCCGTCCAGGCTTCTGGCCTGCCGGGTCTGAGCGATGGCCAGAAAGTCTCCTTCGAAACCGAGCCGGATCGTCGCGGCAAGGGCCCGAAGGCGGTTGATCTGCAGCTCGCCGACTAAGGCAGACCGGGATCGCAAGATCTGGAGAACGGCGCAGGGCATCCGCCCCGCGCCGTTTTTCTTGGCCTGGTTTTACTCGCCAGCCATGTCCGCACGAACGCCTATGGCGGTCGCGGGAAAGTCGGTGAATACGCCATCGACACCAATTTCAAAGGCCCGACGCAATTCGGATTCGATATTGACGCCGTCGGCAACGGGGACATCATCGCGGAATGTCCATGGGTGAACGCTTAGTCCGAGCGCGTGCGCTTCGGCAACAAAACCGGTGTCCGTTCCATCCGCCGACATGACAAGAGATTTGGCCGGCCCGACGCCATCGGCAAAGGTGGCGGCATCGGTCAGCGCCACGGTTGGCGTGAGTGGATCGGCGTCCGGGTCCAGCTCGATCATCGGGAAGACCAGCATCAAGAGCGGCGTTTCGATCTCGCCGTTGAGGCGGGCCAGGAAGTCCGGTTCGAAGCACTGGATCGCAGTGGGAGCGTCGGCAGTATCGAGGCCACGGGTCCGCAGGATGCGAACGAGTTCGGGTAGCGGGTCGAGGCCGATGGTGACGAAGTGTCCGGGCGCCTTGATTTCAGGCTCGGTGCGGACGCCATGCGAGTGCGCCAGATCCAGAACCTCTTCAAAGGTCGGAATCAGGTAGCGGTCATTATGAGTTTGATCACGTTCGGGCCAGGGCTGGCGTGCTCTCAGAGTGCGGATTTCGGCGAGGGTGAAATCCTCGACCCACCAGTCGTTGCGGCCTCCCTGCACACGTTGACGGTCGGCAAATTCCGGATGGTCGGCAATATCGGTGGTGGTCGAGAGATAATGGTCATGCCGTACCACCAGTACGCCATCCGAGGTCATCACCAGGTCCGGCTCGATCACGTCGGCACCTTGTTCGATGGCCAATGTGTAGCCCTCGATCGTGTGTTCGGGGCGGTCGCCACTGGCACCGCGATGGGCGATCACAAGCGGCGCCTCGCCGTCGAGCGTAGTCCACACACGCGGTGTCGCCGCCTGATCCTCGGCGGAACAGGCGGCCATTCCAGCCAGTATGCCAAGGCTAATAAAGATTTGTCGCAAGACCCTCTCCCGTTTCCAGTGCAAGCACACTAGCTTGAGCCGGTATCGCACGGGAGTGACAAATGAGCGACAGGACCCGGTTCGACGACCTGGCCGATGCGGCGGAACGCTATGGCGGATGCTCGCTGGACAATTATGCGGTGATCCGCTCGGTAGCCGAGAACATTTCCACCGGCTTCTGCCGCTTTCTCGGCGCCCAGGGTGATGTTTGTGTGCATCTTGTGCCGCCCCAGGGAGCTTGGACGCCCCGACCGTACCGGTCGGGGGCCTTCTCGGTCTCCGGGAGTGGTTTCTTGCCACTTGGGGCCATTTCATTCGGGCTGGCAGTCAAGGTCTCTCGTACTGGCGACTGGACGCGATTGGTGCTGACGTGCGCGAAGAAGGGCCGGCATGTTGAAATTGCCATCGCAAACGGTCCGGTCTTCGATCTGAACCTGCCCCTCGATGCGGACGCCTTGCAGGGTGTTTTTGAAAAACTGCATGCCCATCTGGTTGCCTGGTTCAGTGACCAGGCCGATCTGTATGACAACGGCGATTATGGTGGCCGGACCATCGGTTTTGATTTGGTCCACTCGGATGAGGGCGCCAGCTAGACGAAAAAAGTGCCGATCAGGTTGGCGACCATGTCGGGGCCCACGTCGGCCAGACCGGAACCAAACAGGCCGGCGCCACCCAGCAAGCTGGCAAGGAGTCCGGTCACCAGCCGGCGGCGGACCATGAAGGACCCGATCCGGCGCAGCCAGGTGATGGACGTAGCGGCTCCGAACAGGGCCACGGGCCCGCCGACTGCCAAAGCGATCAGGAAAGATGTCAGGGCCAGTTGAGCCTCTTGCGGTAAAGCGTCCATTACAGCCTCCCAGGGTATGTCGCCAACGGGGCGACGAATGGAACGAAACGCGCTAACACCACCTGATGATAGAGACCGGACCTGACCTCACCCTGACCATCGCACTCATCGCCGGTTCAGGTGTCGCTGCACAGTGGCTGGCCTGGCGCCTGCGCTGGCCATCGATTGTCCTGATGATGGGCGCAGGCCTGATTCTCGGGCCTATCTGGGCTGTTGTCGCCGGGTCTCCGCTGGTCCATCAGTCCGCGGCCTTCGGCGATTACCTGCGTCCGATGATTGCCTTGGCGGTTGCGGTGATCCTGTTTGAAGGTGGCATCACGCTCAACTTTCGCGAGCTGCGTGATGCGTCGGGACCGGTCCGGCGCATGGTGTTTCTGGGCTTCCCGCTGGGTTGGGCGGGTGCGGTGCTGGCCCTGCACTATGTTGCCGGTCTGGCTTGGGACCTCTCGGCCATGATCGGGGCCTTGTTGACAACCACGGGGCCCACAGTGGTCCTGCCACTTCTGCGTCAGGCCAAGCTGCCGTCCCGGATAGCCTCTGTCCTCAAATGGGAAGGCATCGTCAACGATCCGATCGGTGCGCTTTCGGCTGTCTTGGTATTCGAGGCGATCCGTCAGACGGCACTGGGACAGGATTGGGTTCAGGCCGGTATGGCCCTGGTATTCGGCGCAGTGATCGGAGCAGCCCTCGGATTCGGCTTCGGCGCAGGCCTGTCGCGGGCCTTCCGGCGTGGCTGGGTTCCCGAGCCGATGAAAGCCCCCCTGGTCCTGGCCGCCGTGCTGGTCTGCTTTTCGGTTGCTGATGCCCTGGCCAATGAAACCGGCCTCGTTGCGGTGACGCTCTTTGGTCTGGTCGTGGCCAATTCCCGTCTGGCCTCGATCGAGGAGATGCGACGTTTCAAGGAAGGCATTGCCTCGATCCTGGTTGCCAGCGTGTTTGTGGTACTGGCCGCCGATCTCGCCCCGTCCGATCTGCTCGCCCTCAATGGCTGGCATCTGGCTTTCGTCGCGGTGTTCATTCTGCTTGTCAGGCCGGTCACTGTCGCGTTGGCGACATGGGGCTCGGGGCTGAATCTGAAGGAAACGGCCTTTGTCGGCATTGTCGGCCCGCGCGGCGTAGTGGCGGCGGCCGCGGCCGGCCATCTCGCGGCGAGTCTGATCGAGGTCGGGCGCGAGGATGCGGCGATCCTGGCGCCGCTTGTCTTCGTGACCATTTTTATCAGCGTGTTCGGATGTGGTTTTGCGGTGGCTCCGCTGGCTCGTCTGCTCGGCCTGTCACAGTCGGGACCCGAGCGCTTGTTGCTGGTCGGTGCCAATCCGTGGAGCCTCGGTTTGGCCGATGCCCTCAAGAAAGCCGAAATCCCGGTCACCATTGCCGATACCAGTTGGCGACGCCTGCGCGCAGCGCGGTTGGCCGGCCATGAAGTCCATTATGGCGAGGTCCTGTCCGAGGCGGCCGACTGGCAATTGGAAGTCGCGCGTTTCTCGGCACTGTTGGCGGCCTCACCAAATGATGCCTACAACGCCCTGGTTTGTATCGAATACGGGCCGGAGCTCGGGCGTAGCCGGGTGTTCCAATTGTCCGGTTTCGACGGCCCGGCCGATGCCGAAAAGGTCGAGGATGACCCCCGGGCCATTGCCTACACGGCGCGGGGCCGTACCCTCATCCGGCGAGGTCGCGGGTATGACGGATTGGCTCGGGACTGGTGGCAGGGTTGGCGTTTCCGCAACACCAAGCTGTCGGATACTTATTCACTGGAGGCCTATATGGCCGACGTCGGAGACAGTCCGGACCTTATCATTGCCCGCCTTCCCAATGGCGCTTTTCACCTGTTGGGAACGGGCCGCGAGCCGCCGACGCAGCCGGGAACAATTCTGATCCGCTTTGCGCCGCCAGGCACCGAGTCGGAAAGTTCCGCGCCAGATCAGTCGTCATAGGGCTGGGCGCCGCCGGGCGGTGCAGCACCGCAATAGGGCCAATTGTCGGCATTTGGGTCGCCATGCGGGCATACCGAGTCGGTGCCTTCATAGATCGCGATACAGCCTGACAGGCTGGCCGCGCCCAGAAGCACAGCAAGGACAAGAAGTGAACGCTTGACTGACATGGTGGGGCCCCTCTTCAGCCATATCGTGCAGTCAGGCTGATCCGAGCGCAAGCCTTTAAGGCCTGCCTTCATGGGGAATTAACCCTGCTGCGCGCAGATGGACCTCCCTGTTTGCGACGAGGATCGAGCATGGCCCGCCGGCCCGGAAAATCACAGGCGGCGCAGCGCGCCCGTTCGGCGGCACCGTCGCGCACCCGTAAACGACCAACTCGTCGCAAATCGACTGCGGGCGGCTTCCCCTGGTTCCGGACTTTCGCCAGCCTGTTCATCATCGGCGCGCTGTTTGTCAGCGGATGGCTGGTATCGATAGCGCGCGATCTGCCGGACACCAGTGGGCTTCAGGCAATCGAACGCACCGCCACCATCACCTTTCTCGATCAGGATGGCGCCCTGATTGCCCGGCGAGGTTCGGCGCATGGTCACGAGGTGACCATCGACAACCTCCCACCTTACCTGGTTGATGCCGTGCTGGCGGTCGAGGATCGCCGCTTTTACAGCCATCCCGGCGTTGACATCATCGGTCTTGGTCGTGCCATGGTCGCCAATCTGCGCGCCGGGCGTGTGGTCCAGGGCGGTTCGACGCTCACCCAGCAGCTGGCCAAGAATCTGTTCCTGTCGCCCGAGCGAACCCTGCGCCGCAAGGTGCAGGAGATGATGCTGGCCTTCTGGCTCGAAAGCCGGTTCAGCAAGGATGAAATCCTCGAACTCTATCTCAACCGTGTCTATTTCGGCGGTGGTGCCTATGGCGTTGAAGCGGCCTCATTGCGCTATTTTTCAAGGCCGGCGAGTGAGCTGGGACTGGGTGAAGCGGCGCTGCTGGCCGGCTTGCTGAAAGCGCCATCGCGCTACAGCCCGGTCAATGACGCCCAGCGAGCCGCCGCGCGTGCGACGGTCGTGTTGGACCTGATGGCGCAAACCGGACGCATCACCGAAGCCGAACGCATCGAAGCCGCGCGGACGCCTATTCGGGTTTCACGCGGTGCGTCCAGTCAAGGGGCCCAATACTTTGTCGACTGGGCCGCCGAACAGGTTCGCGGGATTGCGGGTCTGGATCATGGTGACCTGGTTGTGCACACGACGCTTGATGTGGATGCCCAGAGAGCGGCCGAGGCAGCGGTCAGCGGTATACTGGACGATTCCGAACTGGCGTCAGGTGCCGGCGAGGGCGCGCTTGTTTCACTGGCCCATGACGGCGCGGTGCGAGCAATGGTCGGCGGGCGGTCCTATGCGCGCTCGCAGTTCAATCGCGCGGTACTGGCCCGTCGCCAGCCGGGTTCGGCCTTCAAGCCCTTCGTCTACGCCTCGGCGTTCGAAGCGGGTCTGTCTCCGGAAGACAGACGCAATGACGCGCCCGTGCGGATCGGTGACTGGGCACCGCAAAACTACAATGACGAGTATCGCGGCGAGATGAGCCTGCGTGAGGGTTTTATCCGGTCCTCCAATTCAATCGCGGTGCAGATTGCAGAAGAGACCGGTCGGGGACATGTCGCCCGCCTGGCGCGCCGATTGGGCATCGAAAGCACGATGCGGGTCGACCGTTCCCTTGCCCTTGGAGTGTTTGAGGTCACGCCTGTCGAGCTGGCCTCGGCCTACACACCCTTTGCCAATGGTGGGGTTCGGGCGCAGGCCTACGGGATCGATCGGATCGAGACGCCGTCGGGCGATCTGGTCTTCGCGGCACCTGCCAGTGCGGCAGAATTGGTTCTGGACGCGAGAACCGGGGCGCGTATGCGTGATCTGTTCATCAGCAATGTCAGGCAGGGTACCGGTCGACGGGCGGCTGTTTCGGGCCTCACGATCGGCGGAAAGACGGGCACGACGAACGATTTTCGGGATGCCTGGTTCGCGGGATTTGATGGTCAGCTGGTAACAGTTGTCTGGACTGGCAATGATGATAACTCGCCAACCGACCGGGCGACCGGCGGTGGCCCACCTGCGCGGATCTTCCAGGCTTTCCTGGCCGCTGCCCCCCGTGATGGCTTGCAGGCCCGGGTCGACCCGGTTGCGGCGCGCATCGCCCAGCTCCCGCAAACCGACATTGAAGCGGCGACTTTGCCCGAACCGGCCGACGAGGCCGCGGACAGCTCCAGCGAAGACCCGATCGGCGCTTTTCTGGCCGGATTGGGGGGACGGGACTGACACGGAATCCCCCCAAAACAGCGCCAGGTTTCAGCGACGTGTCGCAATTGCGGTGTTAAACTCTCCGTTGAGGGAATTGAAAACACCGATCCAATAAGGGGGTCACAATGAGACATAATCTGCTTACTGCCGCCGCTGCCGCCAGCGTCATCGTCTACATGTTGCCGGCAGGCAGTGTGGAAGCGCAAAGCCGGGCCGCTGCCGAGGCAGCAATGACCCGGATGGGCCTTGACGGCTCCCATGAGTCCATCAGCTATGAGAGCGTCGACTACCGCAGCGGCCGTTACTCACTCAATGATGTGACCTTCTCCAACTTCGACGACGAGACTGTCGACTCGACCGATGAGGTTCACGCGGACCGGATGACCTTCGAGGCCCTGCGCCTCGATGCCAACGGTGAGGTCCTGTTCGACGGCCTGTCGCTGGAAGGAATATCGGGAACCGACAACGAGGACGGGACCGTGATCCGCCTGGACCGGATCAGTCTGGACGGACCCAATGCGGCGCTTACAACTGATTTTGGCCGCGCGGTTGCTGGCGAGACCGATGAAGACTACGAGCCGGCCTGGAACACCTATGAATTCGAGGGCTTCAGCATTGACGGGCTGTCGGGCACCGGCGCCGACGAGTCAGGTCTTTTTGAATTCAGCCTCGCCCGCCTTGTGATCGAGAACTATACCCGTGTCGAACTCGGCCGCATGGCCATGCTGGGCTTCGGGTTTTCCGGAGTTGACGAAAGCGGCGATGACGTAACGGTGAGCCTGGGCGAGATCTCGTTGGTCGGCTTCCAGACGCAAGCCTATGCGGACATGATGGACGCGGCCGCCGCCGGTGCCGATGACAGTTCTGTCGCGCAGGCCTATTACCAGAGTGCCTTCCTGTCACCGCTCGACGTCTATGACAGCTTTGCCATTCGCGATATTCTCGTTGAGGCGTCTGGTGTCCATTTTTCGATGGATCACTTCACGGCGGCGATGGAGCGCTCCGGTTCGCGCATCACCAGTACGGCGGAGCTTGGCTCGGCGATGCTGATTCCCGATCCGTCAAAACCGGCCGGTGCACAACTTTCCATGGGGCTCGGCATGCTTGGCTATGAGCAGCTTGAGCTGCGCATGGCGGCCAATTCGATCTACGATGAGGACACAGGCCGCGCCTACACCACGGGCGACAACTATATCGAGCTGACCGACGGCCTGCGCCTCGAAATGGGGCAGGATGTCGCCGGCTATGATGCCTACCTGGAGAGCCTGCCCGACACCATGGCGACACTGGGGGCAATGGACGGGTCCGACGAAGAGGCACAGATGGACGTCGTCGCACAGCTGATGGCGCCCTTGCTGATCAACAACATCTCGATGCGTCTGGTTGACCTGTCAATTCTCGACCGGGCTCTGGAAGCAGGCGCCACAACACAAGGCATCAGCAAGGAAGAGCTGCGTGTCCAGGCTGGTGCAATGCTCGGAATGGGGTTGATGGCGGCACCGCCTGAAATTCCGCGCCCGGTCCTGGCACAGCTTTCGACTGCGCTGACCAACTTCATCAATCAGGGTGGCACTCTGACGGTCGACATGACCCCGCCTGCGCCGCTGAGCATCGGAGGCATGCTGGTCGATATCGAGGCCGGCACCTTTGACTTTAACTCACTCGGATTGACCTTCACGTCCGAAGCGCCCTGATCCAGGGCCGCATACAAGCAGAAAAGGCGCCACCCATCTCGGGCGGCGCCTTTTTTGTTGTGCTGGGCGGAGAGCGGGTTAGCGGGTTGCGAGCGCCGCCTTGCCCGTTTCATCCATGAAAGACTTCATCCGCGGTGCGATTTCCTCACGGAAGCGGCGCCCGTTGAATACCCCGTAATGGCCGACCGAGGGCTGCACCCAGTCCTGCTGGAGGGCGTCCGGCAGGTTGCCGCACAGGGTGTGGGCTGCCTGGGTCTGGCCGATCCCGGAAATATCGTCATTCTCGCCTTCAACGGTCAGAAGAGCGACGTCCCTGATGGCCGATGGATCGACCGTGCGGTCTCCATGCGTTTGTATGCCCCGCGCCAGCTTGTGCTCCTGGAACACGTCGGTGATCGTTTGCAGGTAGAATTCCTCAGACAGGTCCATCACAGCCAGATACTCGTCGTAGAAGGTCCGGTGCTTTTCAGCACTGTCGCCATCTCCCTCGACCAGATGGGTGTAGAAATTCCAGTGCGCATCGACATGACGGTCCAGATTCATGTTCATGAAGCCAGCCAGCTGAAGGAAGCCTGGATAGACCCGGCGGAAAGCGCCCGGATTGGGGGCCGGTACCGTGTGGATCAGATTGTTGGCAAACCAGTCGAATGGCTTTTCTTCGGCCAGCTTGTTCGGAACCGTCGGCGACAGGCGTGTATCAATCGGCGAGCCCATGAACGTCATCGAGGCGGGCCGGTTGGGGTCATCATCCTCTGCCATCATGGCGATGGCGGCGAGGGTCGGCGGGCCAGGCTGACAGACCGCGACAACGTGCAGGTCCGGTCCGAGCTGGGCGATCATTTCGCGAATATAGCTGGTGAAGTCATCCAGATCGAAGCGACCGTCGGTGACTGGCACCATGCGAGCGTCCTGCCAGTCGGTGATATAGACCTCGCTGTCTGGCAGGAAGGCTTCGACTGTCCCGCGCAGCAGGGTGGCGTAGTGACCCGACATCGGCGCGACAAAGAGAACCTTGCGGTCCGGCGTGTCACCCCGCGCCGCGACCAGGGCATCGTGATCGCGTTCGAAGTGTACGATCGAGCACCAGGGTTTGGTCCAGATGACCTGTTCGCTGACCCCGACCGTCTGACCATTGATTTCGGTCTGGTCGATCATCCATTCCGGTTTGACATAGCGCCGGGTGACGGATTCAAACAGCTCGGCTGCGGCGGCCATGGTCCGGCCGGCCATGGTGTCGCCCATCGGGTTCATCGGCGAGCGCATCACCTGGCGCGTGGCATTGGCCGCGGCCCGCCAGGGTGTCATCGCAATGCGATTGAATTCATAAACGCTGTACAGCATGGGCTCTCCTCGCGCCGGCGCAGGGCCGTCACTATTCCGGATGACTATCCGGGATTTTCCTCAAGGAAGTCTTGCAGGCGTGCCGTGAGATCAACCGGATCGACGCCGGTCGGGAAAACGTCCACGAATACGCCATTGCCATCCATCAGATAGATGAAGGATGAGTGGTCCATCAGATAGTCACCGTTGCCGGCATCCTCGGCGCGTTGATAGACAACGCGATAGACCCGCGCGGCGGCCGCGATTTGCTCTTCTGTACCGGTCAGGCCGACCAGCCCGTCCGGAAAGGCGGGTGAGCTGACATAGCGGGCCATCTGCTCCACCGTGTCGCGCTCGGGGTCGAAGCTGATCAGGATCGGCTGGATCCGCGCGCGCTGGTCGGCGTCCAACTGGTCCATCGCCGCGGCCATGATCTGAAGCGAAAACGGGCAGGCGTCCGGGCAATAGGTGTAGCCGAAATAGATCAGCATCAATTTGCCGGCATATGTCTCGTGTGTGACCGTCGTGCCGGTCTGGTCGACAAGTTCGAAGGGGCCGCCGATCTGAGCCTCGCCGCTGGTGCGTACGGCGCCACGTCGCACGTCCTGCCTGTCGCTATTCGTCACGAGCTGCGTGAAAAACGCGATCAGGAGTACGGTGGGTGCGGCGATGAGAAGCCAGAGCAATGGGCGTGGCATTGTCACTCCTGGTAAGCCCGGCGCGATCTATCCGCGCGCGGACGAAGCATGTTAGTCCAAACACATCGGTTTTGCTGCGTGTGCGAAGGTAGGGCCAAGCCCCTCCTCTGTCCATCGCGGCGAGCGGTCACGCTTGCGGGAGACATGTCATGGTCAATGATAGTGATTGGGACCCTTATGGTGCGGACGCCCATCTGACGCCGGTCTTTGGCCGTTTGAGGCTGCGAACCCTGGTCATGCTGCGCTGGCTGGCCGTCGGTGGCCAGACGGCGACAATCCTGATCGTGCATTTTTTCGCCGGCTTCGAACTCCCTATCGGCTTTTGCCTGGGCATCATCGCCCTCAGCGCTCTGGTCAACACCTGGCTGACGCTTGCCGTGCCGCCACAGAAATTTGCCCGCGACTGGGAGGCGTTCGCCCAGCTGGGCTATGACGTCCTGCAAATGTGCGCGCTGTTGATGCTCACCGGCGGGCTGCAAAACCCCTTTGTGGTGATGTTGGCCGCGCCGATCATCATCGCCGTTGCCGCGCTGCCGCCGCGCTGGTCAAGCGGGGTTGCCGCCATCGCCGTGGCCGGGACGGGTGCGATGTGGTTGTGGAGCTTGCCACTGCCCTGGTATGGCGAGGCCACGCTGGACCTGCCAGGCATGTATGTCTTTGGCCTGTGGGCTGCGATCTTCATCGCAGTGGCCTTCACGGCCGTCTATTCCTGGCGGGTCAGCCATGAGGGCAAGCGCATGGCGACTGCGCTGGCGGCGACACAGAGTGTCCTGTCGCGCGAGCAACGCCTTTCGGCGCTGGGGGCGCTGTCGGCTGCAGCGGCGCACGAGCTGGGGACGCCATTGGCAACCATCCAGCTGACCGCCAAGGAAATGTTGCGCGAAATCGGGGCTGGAACGGCGTTGAGCGAGGATGCCGAGTTGCTGGTCACACAGGCGCGACGCTGCCGCGACATTCTGAAGCGCCTGGGCGAGGTCCAGGAAGCGTCCGACGAACGCCATGATCGCATCGAAATGCTGGCTGCTCTCGAAGAAGCAAGTGCACCCCTGCGAGGGCTGGGGCCGGTGGTGACGGTTCAACTGGGTGATTCGGCCGAGGGGGAGGCGCCAATCCTGCGGCGGATCCCCGAGCTGCTCTACGGGATCGGAAATTTCGTCGAGAACTCGGTTGATTTCGCTGTGGCCCGCGTTGTGGTGGAAGGTCGCTGGGACCGGTCGAACATCTATGTCCGTGTGATGGATGACGGGCCCGGTTTTACCTCTGATGTCCTGTCAAAGATCGGTGAGCCCTACGTTACTACCCGTTCGGGAACGCCGGGGCAGGGCGGGCTGGGGTTGGGGGTCTTCATTGCCAAGACAATGATCGAAAAAAGCGGCGGCGTGGTGCGCTTCGACAATGCTCCGGCGCCTGGCGGGGCAGTTGTCTCGATCCGCTGGCCGCGCAAACGGGTGGAGGCGCAGCACTCACTGGGCTAGATAGTGAGTCACCATCGGATTTTGCGAGGACCGACGCGTGAGCGAGATCGAATACGAGCTTCCCGACGACAAATCCCTTCTCATCCTCGATGATGACGCGCCATTCCGGACCCGGCTGGGTCGGGCCATGACCGGGCGCGGCTTCATCGTCTCCGCAGTGGCGACGGTAGATGAAGCCAAGGAAGTGGCGCGGTCCAACCCGCCAGCCTTTGCCGTACTGGACCTGCGCCTGCAGGATGGCGACGGTCTGGATGTGGTGAAGGCATTGCACGCCTCGCGGGCGGACTGCCGGGTCGTCATGCTCACCGGCTATGGCAATATTGCTACCGCCGTGGCTGCGGTTAAGGCCGGTGCGGTTGATTATCTGTCCAAGCCGGCCGATGCCGACGACATCATCAAGGCGCTTCTGGCCCACCCGGAAGACAAGCCCGAACCACCGGAAAACCCGATGTCTGCCGACCGGGTCCGCTGGGAACACATCCAGCGCGTGTTTGAGCTCTGCGATCACAACGTCTCTGAAACAGCGCGCCGGTTGAACATGCACCGCCGTACACTGCAGCGAATACTCGCCAAGCGCGCGCCGCGTTAGCGGGGCGCAGCCCCGCTGGCGGCGACGCGGGCATAACCATAGACCGGGCCACCATTGGCACCTTGGACAATTGCGACCGTGCCAAAACGGCGAAAACTCTCGCCGGTGAAAACGGCCGGGCCGCCGGACCAATTGCCTAGATAAGTCAGACTCTTCACCATGTTATAGTGAAGCATGTCGAGCCCCTCATTCTCGCCGGAGCGGACGGAAACAGACGCCCAGCCCGGTGCGTAGGCGACAAGCCAGACATCCAGGTCTTCCTCTGGAGCTTCACCGTCAAGTGACACCTGAAAAGACCCGAACGGGCCGTCGGCGACTGTGATCACTGGGCTGCCTGGCATAGCCGTCAAGCGCGCGTCGACGGCATTGGCAACCGCGTCTTGCTCCCAACCGGGCGCATCGGTAACGCCGTCGACCACAAAATGGGGTGTGTAAAGGCGTGGCACATCAAGCCGGGGCAGATAGGTGCGCTGGCGCTGGACATATTCGGGTCGGGCATAGGTGTCGGTCCAGCCATACATGTCCCAATAGGACACCGCATAGGCGAGAACGAACACATTGTCGCGCTGGTCGAGCTCGCCGAGATAGCGGTTGGCTTCCGGGCACAGTCCGCATCCCTGGCTCGTGAAGAGTTCCACCAGGACCGGGCGCTCATCGTCGTCGCCGGGCTCTTCAATCGCGCCAGCGGCGGGAAGGCAGGCCCATCCGAAAGCGGACAGGAGGAGGGCAGCAAGCCATTTCATGGGTCTAGATAAGCATCCCCGCCCGCATCATCCAATCAATTGGCTGTGACGCGGGCGGGAGCTTCTTGTGCCGCTGTGCCCTAGGAGGCAGCGAGATTGCGCAACACGTAGTGCAGGATGCCGCCGTGGCGGAAGTATTCCAGCTCGTTCTCGGTATCGATCCGGGCGCGGGCCGGGGCCGTCTTCACGGTGCCGTCCGGGAAGGTGATCGAGACGGTCATGACAGCGCGCGGCTCGAGAGCCTCAATGCCGAGAATGGTGACCGTTTCGTCGCCAGTCATCCCGAGGGCTTCCCAGCTGGCGCCGTCCTCGAACTGCAGGGGCAGCACGCCCATGCCGATCAGGTTGGAGCGGTGGATACGCTCGAAGCTCTCGGCGATGACCGCCTTGACGCCCAGAAGGCGGGTGCCCTTGGCAGCCCAGTCACGCGATGAGCCGGTGCCATATTCCTTGCCACCAAAAACGACCAGCGGTGTGCCTTCGGACTGATGCTCCATGCAGGCGTCGAAAATGTCGACCTGCTTGCCGTCCTTCAGCGTGTAACCGCCTTCAACACCGTCCAGCATCTTGTTCTTGATGCGGATATTGGCGAACGTGCCGCGCATCATCACTTCGTGATTGCCGCGCCGCGAGCCGTAGGAGTTGAACTCCAGAACCGGCACCTGGCGTTCCTGCAGATAGCGACCGGCCGGGCTGTCGGCCTTGATCGAACCGGCCGGCGAGATGTGGTCGGTGGTGATGCTGTCGCCAAACAGGCCCATGATCTTGGCATTGACGACATCGCCCGGGCTCTCCGGCTCCATCGTCATGCCTTCGAAATAGGGCGGGTTCTGCACATAGGTGGAGGTGTGATCCCAGGCATAGGTCAGGCCGCCGGAAACCTCGATGCCGCCCCAGGCGTCGTCGCCCTTGAACACATTGGCATAACGCTTGGCGAACATGTCCGGGGTCACCGAGGTGCGAACCACTTCGGCGATCTCGGCGGAGGTCGGCCAGATGTCCTTGAGATAGACATCATTGCCGTCCTGGTCCTGGCCCAGCGGGTCGGTGGCCAGATTGACCTTCATCGAACCGGCGAGAGCGTAGGCGACGACCAGCGGCGGAGAGGCCAGATAGTTGGCACGCACGTCCGGCGAGATCCGGCCTTCGAAATTGCGGTTGCCAGACAGCACCGAGGTGGCGACCAGATCATTCTCGTTGATGGTCTTGGAGATGGCCGGCGGCAGCGGACCGGAATTGCCGATACAGGTTGTGCAGCCATAGCCCACGAGGTCGAAGCCGAGAGCGTCGAGATCATCATTCAGGCCGGCTCGCAGCAGGTAGTCGGTGACAACCTGAGAGCCCGGGGCCAGCGAGGTTTTCACCCACGGCTTCGTCTTCAGCCCCTTGGCCACCGCATTGCGGGCCAGGAGGCCGGCGCCGAGCATGACCGACGGGTTGGACGTATTGGTGCACGATGTGATCGCAGCGATCGCGACATTGCCGTTGGTGAAGTCATAGTCTTCACCCTCGACCGGGGCGGATTTGTCCAGTTCGTCGCCCTTGCCGTATTCGCTTTCCATGATGCGGGCAAAGCCGGCGGAGGCATTGGACAGTTCGATCCAGTCCTGCGGGCGCTTCGGGCCGGAGACGGCCGGAACGACTTCCGACATGTCGAGATGCAGTGTGTCGGTGAAGACCGGGTCGGCATCATAATCCGGGCGGAACATGCCTTGGGCCTTGGAATAGGCCTCGACCAGGGCGACGCGCTTGTCGTCGCGTCCGGTGGCTGTGAGATAGGCCAGCGTTTCATTGTCGACCGGGAAGAAGCCGCAAGTGGCGCCGTATTCCGGAGCCATGTTCGCGATGGTGGCTTCGTCTTCCAGCGACAGGTGGTCGAGACCGGTGCCGTAGAATTCCACGAACTTGCCGACCACACCCTTCGCGCGCAGCATTTCGACAACTTTCAGAACGAGGTCGGTCGCCGTGGCGCCTTCCGGCAGCTTGCCGGTCAGTTCGAAGCCGATCACTTCCGGGATCAGCATGGAGACCGGCTGGCCGAGCATGGCGGCCTCGGCCTCGATACCACCAACACCCCAGCCCAGCACGGCGAGGCCGTTGATCATGGTGGTGTGGCTGTCGGTGCCGACGCAGGTGTCCGGATAGGCGATGGTTTCGCCGTTTTCGTCCTTGGTCCAGACAGCCTGGGCGAGGTTTTCCAGATTGACCTGGTGAATGATGCCGGTGCCCGGCGGGACGACGCGGAAATTGTCAAACGCCTTGGCGCCCCATTTGAGG
>SPJK01020642.1_pt1 | contig 25753 bp, 20 predicted proteins | sample 3741771 | NCBI WGS metagenome assembly SPJK01 (sample SAMN10925997, study PRJNA522277) | cold seep metagenome | isolation source: Elba SIP-enriched marine methane seep metagenome, extraction at timepoint T2 | place: Italy: coast of Elba, Mediterranean Sea
ATCTTCCCGAGTGTGAAACCGGTCGCGACCTTTGTCGTGCTTCTCTCCATGATCGGCTCACTCCAGCTCTTTGAACTCCCTTACATCCTCTTGGAGGGTAGCGGGGGGCCGGGAAATCAGGGCCTCACCATTGTGATGTACCTCTATCAAAACGGGTTCGACCTAGGGGATCTCGGTTACGCGTCTGCGATCGGGTGGGTGCTCGCGTTGATTCTCATCGGCTTAGCGCTCGTGCAGGTCAAGCTGACCCGGGCGCAGGAGGTCGAGTCATGAGCGCTGGGCAACGGAAGCTCAATAAGTGGGGACTGCACTTGCTACTGATGATCTTGGCGATCGTCACGCTCGTTCCGTACCTCTGGCTGATCATCGCTTCGCTCAAGAGCCAAGATGACTTCTTCAGCGCGATCTTCTTCCCCCCGGGGGACGGAGCGTTTGGAATTGGGTGGGACAAGCTCTCATTCGACAACTACAGAACCCTGTTCAAGCTTGGGTTCGAGACGAATCTCATCAACTCAGTCTTCTACTCTGCGACAACCGCGCTCTTTGCCACACTCATCTGTGCAGCGACAGGGTACGTTATCGCGAAGCATCAGTTCCGCGGGCGAAACCTGATCACGCTCGTTGTGCTTGGGGCATTGATTGTTCCCCCGACGCTCTTACTCGCACCCGGGTACGAGTTGCTCTACGATCTGAACCTGCTCGATACGGCGTGGGGGCTCTTACTCCCTCTGCTCGCGCCCGCGTTCGGGGTGTTCCTCTTCCGGCAGGCAGTGATCCAATCCGTGCCCGATGAACTGCTCGAGGCAGCCCGCATCGATGGATGTTCGGAGTGGTCGATCTTCTTCATCGTTGTGCTGCCGCTTGTGCGTCCGATGATCGGGGCGTTCATGCTCATCACGTTCCTTGGGATGTGGAACAACTTCATCTCCCCGCAGATCGTTCTCCAGTCTGCAGAGAAACAGCCGCTCTCCGTTGCGATCTCGCAACTCCGAGGTGTGTACAAGACCGACTATGGGTTGCTGACCGCGGCAACGGTTGTCTCTGTCCTCCCCGTTGCAGCACTATTTCTGTTTCTACAAAAGCAGTTCATCTCCGGGTTGACGAGTGGTGCGGTGAAGGGCTGATCCTGCCTTATGTTCTAAGACTAAAAAAGAACTCGCCTGTCCATTTCAGAACAGGCGAGTCATTTGAATAGATTCAGCTGTCTAAGCGATTAGCGCTTACGGCGAGTCGCCACCAATCCGCCGAGCCCGAGCATCGCGAGGGATCCGGGAGTTGGGACGGTGCCGAAGACCACGGTGCCGAATGGATCGACATCGGTGATCCAGACGTTCTCGCCTGAGACCTGGATACCCCACTGGACGTGGCGGGATGCATCATCGATCGTGTCGAGCGAGATGCTGAAGTTTCCTGCGGCATCGATGTCTGCGAACACATCAACCGATGAGCTGAAGTCTGCAGCGAAGTCACGAATGAACACGCGTGCGTTGTGTGCATCAGTGAATGTATGGCTGAGAACGTTGCCTTCAAAGGTCACGGTCTGGCCCGCAAGGTCGCCGTCCACCTGCTGGTAGAGGTTGGCTTCCATGAACTTGTTCCCTGGAGCGCCGGGGCCACCGCCACCTTGGTACCAGAATGGATCAGGATCACCAACAGTGTTGGGGCCCATCGTCAATGTGCCTGCGCCGTCATCAAACGATGCGGTCAGGTCTGCGACGCCCCATCCAGAGCCGAACACGAACCCGCCGCCGTTGGCGGGGAGCTCAAATACGTTCATGAATGCGAGCCAGTTCGCGTCGGATTGGTCGATACCGACGTTGACAACACCGGCCATAGCCGAGGTCCCGCATAGTGCCATCGCTGCGACAGCTGCTTTTACTGAGTTCATCTCTTTCTCCTCTTGACGTAGAAGTCCCACGAGTCCCGGGCTTTCCTGCTGTATGCAAGCCCGGAGGTGTAACTGTTACAATATGGCGTATTTTAACGCGCCGATCAACTCAAATTGCCCGGCAACTGTGAACTTTTTCGTGTATTGCCAGCCACCACGTCCTTTGACCGAATCCGTGTTTTTGTCCCATAATCCAGAATCTTGGCTGGATACGAGCTCATCTTGGTTCTCGGCTTTCATCCCACGTGTAGATGGGTATGATTGCGATTCGGATCGAAACTGTTTATCTGCTGGAGCACCGGTTTGAACGCATTTCCAGATCAGTTTACGTGGGGAGTCGCATCCGCGGCCTACCAAGTTGAGGGGGCAGCCAGGACTGATGGCCGAGGGCCGAGTGTCTGGGATGATTTCTCTGCAACTCCTAAGAAGGTCTTTGACAACCACACCGGCGATATCGCTTGTGACTCCTATAACCGAGTTGAAGAGGACTGTTCCCTGATCGGAAATCTCGGCGTTGGCGGGTACCGATTTTCAATCTCATGGTCCAGACTGATCCCCGAGGGAACCGGGAAGCTCAATGAGCCTGGTTTTGTCTACTACGATCGATTGATCGACACGCTCCTCGAGAAGGGGGTCGAGCCTTGGGTTACGCTGTATCACTGGGACCTGCCGAGCGCCCTGCACGCTCAGGGGGGGTGGCTTGATCCACGAAGTCCTGAGTGGTTCGAAGAATACACCCGCGTTGTTGTTGACCGATTCTCTGATCGCGTTTCCCACTGGTTCACTCTTAACGAACCCGCGATTTTCTTAGGTCTGGGATACAACGAGGGTACACATGCTCCTGGGCTCAAGCTCCCACGTAAGGACGTACTGCTCGCGACGCACCATGCGTTGCTTGCGCATGGACGAGCAGTTCAGGTGATCCGCGCCAACGCGAAAAAGAAGCCTGTCATTGGTTTTGCGCCTGTTGGGAACCTCAATACCCCTGCATCGGAGTCCCCTGAAGACATCGAGGCTGCACGCCAGGAGACATTCAAGGTCCCTGAAGAGGGTTGGACATTTAACTACAGCTGGTACTGTGATCCTGTCATGCTTGGGCACTACCCAGAGCAAGGACTCGAGTTCTTTGGCGACGATGTGCCGAAGTTCACCGATGCGGATCTCGATACCATGCATCAGCCCCTCGACATGTTCGGGGTGAATATCTACTCGGCGGGTATCGTGAAGGCTGGCAAAGACGGCAAGAACGAGATGATCCCCAGCGTTCGCGGGTATCCGACAACGATGTTCCGTTGGACGATCAATCCCGAGTCACTCTACTGGGGCCCCAAGTTCCTGTCTGAGAGATACAAGCTGCCTGTTGTGATTACCGAGAATGGGCTCGCTTCGATGGATTGGGTCCACTCGGATGGGAAAGTCCACGACGCGGGTCGGATCGATTACCTGACCCGGTACCTGTCCCAACTCAAGCGTGCGGTTGAGGATGGGGTTGATGTACGTGGGTACTTCCAATGGTCGATCATGGATAACTTCGAATGGGCAGAGGGATATGCGCTCCGTTTCGGGTTGATCTACATCGATTATGAGACGCTGGAACGGATTCCCAAGGATTCGTACCATTGGTTCAAGAAGGTAATTGAGTCCAATGGCGAACATTTGCCGAAATCATTGAGTCCACTGCGTTAACACGGATTCTGCTCGTTCGCTGAATTTCTTTCCAAATTCCGACGATTCGGTATTGGCGCAGCACGTCTTTTGTGTACCATGACGTAACAGTTACGCAATCCAAGTCAGTTCCTGGCTTGCATACAACCAGAGGAGAGAACCATGAAACTTCAACGAATCATCATCGGCGCACTCGCTGCGATCACTTGTTCCGCTCAGGCGCAGAACCTTCTTGACAACGGCAGCTTTGAAACCTCAGGGCCTGGCTTTGTTGAGTTCGAGAGTTGGGAAAACTTCGGGAATATTTTCGCTGCGGACAGTGGTGAAATCCTTGCCCAAGACGGCGCGATTTCTGCAAAGATGTTCGGCGCCTCCAGCGGTGCACAGAGTGACCAGGTACTCACACAGAACGTTCCCGCAATGGAAGGCGAACTCTACACCCTGACGACCTACTGCCAGAATCTTTCGTCGGACGCATTGGGCGAAGAAAATATCATCCTTTCTCAGCTCGTTTTCCGGAATGCTGGCGGCGATGCACTCGAAGTGATTGAAACGGACGCCATCGACCCAATGACTGATCCAATGGACACATGGGTCATGAAGCAGCTCAGCGGCGTCGCACCCGTTGGCACCGTGAGCGTTGACGTCTTCCTGCTTCACATCCAGCTCGGGGCAGATCAGGGTTTCCCAACTCAAGGTGGCGGTGCTTCCTTCTGGGATAACGTCTCACTGACCGGCGGCGACGCACCTTGTAGCAACCCCGCAGACCTTAACGGCGACGGCGAACTCAACTTCTTCGACGTCTCCGCATTCCTGACAGCATACAACCAGGGCTGCTAAATCTCGTTCATGCAAGAACCTTACGGTTCTGTTCCTCAGCACACGCCTTCCCCAGGCGTGTGCTCTTTTTTATGCATGCTCGAGCATACGCATGGTCTCAATGTGATCCATGATCTGGATCGCATTGAGTGCCGCACCTTTGCGGATCTGATCGCAGCAGATCCACAGGATGATCCTGTGCCCTTTTGAGCACGGATCTACACGAATACGTCCGACGACGACATCATCGGATCCAGTGGTGTCGCGTGGTGTGAGTGCTTCGCTGGGGGCAAGCGTTCGGATTCCCTGCGTGATCAAACGTGTGCGCACCTCGTCTTCGTTGATCGGGTGATCGACATCGAAGATGATGGATTGAGCATGCGCTCGCTCAACGGGTACCCGAACACACGTCGGGAGGACTCGGAGATCCGGTGTGTTCCATATCTTGCGCGACTCATCGATCATCTTGTTCTCCTCGCCGTTGAATCCTGATAGAGGATCTAGAGAAGACTCGTGCTCAAAGACATTGAACGCGCATGGGACTGGAAACACATCTGGAATATGGTCTGTACCCCCGAGATACGCGCGTGATTGATCGTGTAACTCTTCGATACCCGCACGTCCTGCACCCGAGACAGCCTGATACGTCGTGACGATGATGTTCTGGACGCGGTGACTCTTGTGAATCGGATCAAGCGCACGGAGCATCATGATCGTGGAGCAGTTCGGGTTCGCGATGAGCTTTGCATCCGGTTCGAGTTCGTGGGCGTTGACTTCCGGGATACTGAGCGGCACGCTCGGGTCCATGCGGAACGCCGACGAGTTGTCGATCACCGTTGTGGAGGTGTGCGCGAGCAAGCCTGCGACAGTCTGAGAAGTTTCAGAATCCGCGCAGAGTAGGGCGTAGTCGAGTTTGTGGTTGCAGATGTCATCTGTGCTTTGAAGTGTCAGTTGCTGATCTCGATACGAGATGTTTGTACCGACAGAACGATATGATCCGAAACAGACGATCGATGTATAAGGCACGCTTCTCTCTGCAAGTATCGATAGGACTTCGGTCCCAACCGCCCCGCGGGCACCGACCACACCGATTTTGAGATGCTCATACGGCATTGAGTTCCTCCTTCTGTGTGCTCTTCACACACTCCCGAGAAAGCTCGAGTAGATCCGCGACGACCGATTCGCTCGTTGGCCATCTGCCCGCCCCCTTCCCACGGAGCACGATTACCGCGCCATTGGGAAGGTAAAGTACCGCGACATTCCACTCGTTGTGTGTCGTGCCGAAGACGGAATCGGAATCGACATGCTCAATGAGTACGGATGCCTTGTTTGGTGTGAGGCGTGCGATCTGTCGAGCGGGATGTGCTGCAGTTCCGCCGGAAAGCCAGTCCGGAATCGATTGGCGTGCGACATCGTGCTCATCCACATCCCAACTGAGTTCACCGGCGATCACGCGAAGCTTATCCAGAGCGTCTCGTCCATCAAGATCACGTGTGGGGTCCGCTTCAGCAAAGCCGCGTGTTTGAGCGTCCAGGATCGAATCCTGGAGAGATCTATCTTGTGCGAGTTGTCCGAGAATGAAGTTTGCGGTGCCGTTGAGAATCCCATCGACATGTGTGACTTCTCGTTGCTTGATCGACTCAAGGACAGGGACTGCGCCTCCAACACTAGCAGAGTACATCAGGCGAGCGCTATGTGCCGCTGCGATGTCCCTGAGTTCTGCGCCGCATTCCGCGATCAGTGCTTTGTTCGCGCTGACAAGGTGTGAGCCGGTGAAGAGCGCACCCTCTGCGATTTCACGCGCAGTGGTGACGCCTCCAATGAGTTCAACAACGATGTCTGCGCCCTGCAGCGCGAGACGGATTGAATCTGCATACACAGGATAGGGGCGCTCGGAATCAAGACTCCCGACGGTCTTTCTCGCTGCTCCAACGATATGGAAGTGCTCGGGAAGTTGAAGCAGCAGTTCCGCAACACCCTCGCCGACAACGCCCAATCCACACAATGCCACATTCAAGGGTTCAGGTACATCGGGAGTGTCTTCGAACATTGAGATCCCCGGGCCAATCAAGGTCGGTCGTGTGCTGTTGAATCGCCCGAGCTCAAACTCGATCCCGTGTTGCTGGGCGTATGACACGGCTTTGTGCTGGATGATTGAGCCGTCTGTTGCAAGGGCATCTTCATAGTTGGCATACCCGAACCGAGCCGGAGGTGGGGTGCATCGCGCCGGATCGGATTCGTACAGCGCATCCACGTCCTTGATAAGCCTGCACTTCGTTGCGCCGAGTTGATGCGCGAGGAAGATCGCGGTGAGATCAGATCCGCCGCGTCCGAGGATGACGGTTTCGCCTGACTCATTGATTCCCACAAACCCGGGGAACACGACGATACCTTCGGTATCAAGTGCATTCTTGAGCACATCGCGGTCGATCGATACGGGATGGGCATCGAGCGGATCGCCCACGGCGAGCAGCGACACCGAATCGGGTGTGAAGATACACGCGGGGATCCCCGCCCGATCGAGATGGATTCCGAGCAAACTCGCGGATTCTCGTTCGCCTAGCGCGATCGCACCAGCTTTGCTCGCAGGCGAAGAGGATGGGTGCAATCGGCGACATCGCTCGATGAGTTCCTCGGTTCGCCCTGAGAGTGCAGAGACCACCGCGAGCACGTTCCACCCGTCTCGGCGCCAGCGATAGATCTCGTGCACAGCGATGCGGAGGCGATTTTCGTCGAGCAGAACCGAGCCGCCAAACTTCAGGACGATCAGTTTGCGTTGTGTCTCAGGCATGCGCGAACTCCTTACGGACACAAGAGCCGCAAGTTTCGAGAGCTTGCTCGATATCCGCGATCAGTTCCTGCGCCGGTTCGAGCCCGACAGAGAGTCGGAGCAGCCCATCGGAAATACCAGCTTCGATACGTTGCTCGCGTGGGACATCCGCATGGGTCATCGACGCGGGGTGTGTGATGAGCGTTTCAACAGAACCAACGTGCTCGACGAGTGTACATAGATTCAGTGACTCAACGAATGCACAGGCAGCTTCGTAACCTCCTTCAACCTCGAATGAGACGACAGCCCCATGCCCATCAATGTGCTGGCGATCTGCAATCTCCGCATCCAACCCGGTAGCGAGTGATGGGTGCGCGACTTGAGAAATACCAGGGTGTGCATCGAGGAATCTTGCTATGTCTTCAGCACTCTTTGATTGCGCTCGGATACGCAGCGGGAGGGTTTTGAGTCCGTTGCTCGTCAACCACCCATTGAGCGGGGACTGTATCGCTCCAGTGCACTTTCGAATAAACCGGATTCGTTCCAGGAGTTGCTCGTTCTTGGTCACCAAAGAACCGCCCAGTGCAACGGAGTGACCATCAATAAACTTGGTCGTGGAGTACACGGAGATGTCCGCGCCGTGATCGAGAGGGCGTTGGAGAATCGGGGTGAGGAATGTGTTATCAACCGCGAGGAGGATCCCGTGATCGCTTGCGATCTTGGCGCACGCGTGGATATCCGTCAACGCGAGCGTTGGGTTTGCGGGTGTTTCCACAAAGAGCAATCGTGTATTGAGCTGTATTGATTCGCGGATCTCTAACAGGTCTGTTGAGTTCACAAAGGTCGTTTCTATCCCGAGATCGCCGAGGAGTTGTTGGAAGAGCCGGGTGGTGCCGCCGTACACGCCTCGCCCACATACGACATGGTCGCCTGAGCGGAGGATACTCAGGAACAACGCCGTTTCCGCCGCAAGTCCTGTCCCAAAGCACACTGCGGGTGGGGCATCTTCAAGTGCGCCGAGTGTTTCCTCAAGCGCCGATACGCTCGGGTTGGAGACCCGTGAGTACTGATGATCCGGGTCAGAGCCGACGTTCGTGCGTTGGAATGTCGTCGATTGAGCAATCGGCGGGACGAGGGGCGAGCCATCGATCGTGGTTTTGCTCCGATTTAGGCAGATCGCGTCCGCGGACAAAGCTTGGCTTGGTACGTTGAGTGGATTGGATCCCATGCTGTGAACTCCTTCACAGCATCGAGAGCTTCCAGTGTTGGCATGGATGCAGCGGCCGTCGCTGCGTTTTTTGGCCATCCCGAGTCCTCGGGTGCCCACATCGTTCCCCATGCCGGGGCTGGTCTCGGCACCGTGGCTTTCGCAGCTCGGTTGCCGCCCGGGACCGTTTGAGACATCCCAGGACTCTTGATGCAAGTGTCCAGAGCATACAGCGAAGATTGAGGTCGTCAAGCTTTAGATGTCAAATTCTTTGTCGACTACTGGCGCACGTTCTGCGCCGCGCAGGCCTCGACCTTTGTAAAGAACGCTGTCTTTACAAAGATCGAGTTCGGTTTATGCAATTGATACGTTGTGGAAACATCAAGATTCAATGTGCGGGACTTTGTTCACAAAACGCTCATCGTATCTGAGCGCGTGGAGCGGTTTGGCGTTGCTACCTTTGCATCGTTGTTGGTCTGGATTGCACACACACTCGGAGACTTAGGCCGTGCCTCAATATACACACGCACACAGGGATCGTCGGGCGTTCACACTCATAGAGCTGCTCGTTGTCATTGCCATCATCGCGTTGCTCATCGGGATTCTTCTTCCTGCACTTGGATCTGCTCGGGTGAGCGCATGGGCTGTAATCGCGAGTTCAAACGCACGAAGTGTGTTGACAGCAGACACGATTTACACCGGAAGTAACAAGGGCTTTCATCCGCCGTCGTATGTCTACGGGGAAGACCAAGACGGGTTTGGGTGGACCTTCGAGATGCAGCGAGATTCGCACCCCGCCCCGCGTAATGGGTACATCCACTGGTCTTATGCCCTCTTCGATAATGGTGAGATTCCACAGAACGCGTTCGAGTCACCCGCGGTGACCTCACGAGGCGCACCGCGAACAAACCCAGGTCCAGATGAACTCAACTGGGAACCCGAGCAGGTCAACGCACTCGGGCAGCCTGAAGGAGCGATCGCGCCGATCGACCGTCAGGTCCCGCGCCTAGCGTTTGCTGCGAACGCGGCGATCATGCCTCGTAACAAGTTCAATCTCGGGAGTTCACAGCGCAAAGCTCAACTCGTCAAAGAGCATAAGATCGAGCGGCCATCGAACACGATTCTCTTCACTGAGTTCAAGGATACCGCGAACTGGCGATCGCTCTCGGACCCCGGCACGGATGGCGAGAATGTGATCAAGAGCCATCGCCCGATCACACCGTTCTTTGGGCTTTCCGCGGGACGCAACGTCTTTGACGAACCATCCCGATTCGGTCTCCCACGCTTCGCATACCCCGATCCCGATGAGTTCGCAGAAATCCTTCGCACGCTGAGCGATGATCAGATCGGCCTGATTATTGGGCAAGGCGGGTCGAACTCGTCACTCGAAGCAGTGGGTGACTCATACAACGGTAAGGTCAACTTCGGGTACACAGACGGGCACGTCGAACTCGATGAACTGATCAACACCGTACGTGAGCGTAAGTGGGGCGAGCGGTTCTACTCCATCACCGGCAACAACGAAGTAGTCGACTTCCCGGACGACTGATCACCAGCCCATGCGGAAACGTGTGGGTTGGTTGTTTGTACCCGAGGCAATGGAGCCTCGGTTGACACAAGGACGGCACAGATTCTGACCCGCTGGAAAACGCGTTGTTTTCCGGTCCCGCTATCGGTATGTCCATAACCATTGGAGAGAGCCAAATGAACACCGTGCAGAAACTCAGCCTTTTGATCACAGCGTGTGGCGCAGCAACAAGTGTTGCAAACGCACAGCCCTTCGGCGTCAACGGCGCTGGCGCAACACTTCTTGAAGCGCTTTTCAGCGCTCCCGCGAACACCCTCGACTTCATCGACGCAGACGGCGACGGTATTGTCCAAGAACAACTCGCACCCTTCGATGCGATCCCCCCATTTATCTCGTCTCAGCAGTGGCAGTTTACCTACCGCGTTGTTGGTTCGGGCAACGGCTTTGCAGAGATGCGTGACTGGGGCACATTGTTTGCGACAGATCCTGACCTCAGTGCATCAAACCTGACCCTGAACTCGGACGATGCAGATGCTGCGTACTTCAACACCCAGCTCTTCATCGCTGCGGGTGTCACACAAGGCGCTGCAGACGGCGACAACCCCGGGGCAACACCATTCCGTACACTGACCGATGGCAGCTATGCGATCACCACGCTTGAGGGAGCGGGTACAGGTGTTCAGATTGACTTCTCCGCACTGGATGTCCCCGTCGCCTGGTTCGTGCTCAACGACGTGGGTGCACCGATATTTAATCGTGTTCCTGGCGCACCAGGCTACGGGAACAACCCCCGCAGCGCGGTTGACCCCGACGGCATGCCTATCTCCCAAGGCAACAAGCTCAAGACCCTGGTCTCACCGAATGGTGTGACCTTCAACACCAACGTTAACAACCCTGATGCGTTCACGATCTACGACACTCCTGTTACGCTCACTCCTGTCGCAGCGCCAATCAACTTTGGTGTCGAGCTCCAGGAAATTGAGATGTCCGATCTGCCTCACCTGAACGCAACCGGGCGTCGTGTGACCGGCGAAAACCTCATGGTCATCACCCGTGACTCAGGCTCGGGCACCCGCAACGCGTTCATGAACGGCATCTGCCTGGACCCGTCGTGGGGCGTGGGTGAGAACATCGGTCCGAAGACCTCCGACTCGGCAAACGACAAGGCCGGCCCAGAGTTCCAGCCATCCAACAAGGGTGGATCCTCTCGTATGGAAGCAACTGTGAAGAACAGCCGCCTTGCGGTTGGGCACACAGGTGCGGAACGCGGAGAATCCAAGGGGTGGCTCGTTGACGGCGAGCTCGAGCTCCTCGCGGTTCGTTCGGACCTCAAGGGCGGTACTGCCTTTGCTCGTCCAACCATCGAGAATGTCGTTGATGGCGGTCCTGACGGATACAACATCCAAGGGCTCGGCGGCATCGCAACAATCGGTGATCCCCGCTCCGCACCCGCGAACCTCGGCGGTTGGGGTTGGGACGCAAGCGAAATCGGCGCGAATCCAAACCCGATCCAGCCCATGCGTAATCCGCAAGCAGCGGCATACGTAAACAATATCACCCGCTCGGTCGACGCGGTCACCGCGGTTCCTTCGGACCCCGCAAACGCGTTCAGCCCAGGTGAGTTCCTCGCAATCCAGTTCGTCCTGCCCGCGACATCATTCAACGTCCCGCAGACGAACCCGGACGCGAGCGAGCCCTGCATCCCAATCATTCCCAACGCGAATCGCAACGACGTCCTGACTCAGTTCGTGCTTAACGATCCGTTCAACGTGCTCGCGCTGGATGACTACGCATCGTACAACACCTCGTCCGGTGGTATTGTCCCAACCCGCACAACCGGGTTCGTGTACTCCGACGGCGTCGCAAATGGTGATCACTACGAGTCGATCGATGGCACCCGTATCGATTACGGCGCGTTCATCGGCGACCTCGATTTCAACACCACCATGGACAACGATCGCAACGTCATCGCGGGCGACTTCGATGGCGACGGTGCACGCACACCTGCAGACGTGGCAGACATGATCGCGGCGTACAACTTCCGTCACGCAGGCGGATCGTGGCTTGGCGGTTCGGTCAATCCTGACGGTCGCGCGTGTCCTGAAATCCTCGGTGATTTCGATGCAGACGGTAACTTCGACATGGTCGATGTCCGGTACTGGGCAGACGGGCTGCACATGGTCGGTGGTATGCTCGATCGCCGCGCTGGTTTCATCGCGGTGGACTTTGAAGCAGGGATGAACTTCTTCGGCACCACCCTCGCAACAGGTTCGTACGAGGACGGCGACTCCCGCGGCGACATCGCATCATCTGCGGCGATCGGTCTTGGGGTGAACCAGCTCCCGACCCGTGGGTTCCGCCCCAACGGGCATGACGGCATCGTCGATGGAAGCGACGTCAACTACGTCTGTGCCAACTTCGGTGATTGGTCGCAGATCGGTGACGCGGTTCACATCGACCTCTCTGCGGATATGAACGGCGACCTCATCGTCGATATCAATGACGTCGTTGAGATTGTTGAAGGCATCCTTGATTCCGTCATGGGTGACTTTGATTTCGACGGTGATGCAGACGCTGACGATCGTGCCATCATCCTTGCGTTCCAGAATGAGGGTATGTTCTACACCGAGGGTGACTTTGACTGTGACGGCGACGTGGACAGCGATGACCTCGACGCGTGGGATGCAGCCAACGGCGCTGACTGCCCTGCAGACCTGACCGGTGATGGCGAAGTCAACTTCTTCGACGTTTCGGCCTTCCTCAGCGCCTACAACGCGATGGACCCCGCGGTCGATTTCAACAACGACGGCATGTTCAACTTCTTCGATGTCTCCGCATTCCTGAGTTTCTACAACCAGGGCTGCCCATAATCGGTATCGGGCGCAAGCCCAACGCATGACATCTCGGTGTTTGTTCTTCGCCACCACCTCCGTTCGGGGTGGTGGTGTTTTATACCTGCTTACTCGCGCTCGGATCTCGGCGAGTACTCGAGATAGGTGCCGGTTGCACGCCAGATTGACTCGAGTTGATCGATATGCTTTGTTGCCTTGTCCCCGAGATAATGGGCGACCTGCGCTACGAGGAGTTCGCTCAAGAGCACGGAACTCACGGAGCTATCGAACGGGCCAACTGCTGGGATCCGGAGCTCGACCCAGTTCTCGGTGAGTGAGGCGAGAGGGGAGAGTGGGCCATCCGTAATCGCGATCAGGGGGATCCCCATGTCCGCCAGCACGCGCGCGGAGGAGATTGAGTTTCGCCGATATCGCGCGAAATCATACACAACAACGAGATCGGTCTTAGTGGCGCTACTTAGGTCCCGGCCTGTCGAATGCTCACCCACGAGTTGCACGCCCGCCCGGAGCATCGAGAGACCGCTCTGCAGTACGAGTGCGCCCGCTTTCGACGTTTCGCCCGTAAGAATCCAAACACGTTCAGCCTTAGCGATCGGCTTGGCGAAATTCAGAAAGGCTTGGGATTCCGCGAGCTCAAAGAGATGATCGAGTGCGTGGAAAACGTCCGTGCGCACAGGAGCGAGGGAACTCTCGCGATGACGGATTCGATGGCTGGGATTGTTGATCTGGTTCGATAACCCATCGCGGATCGTTCTTTGAAGGTCGGAATACCCCTCGAACCCGAGTTTGTTCGCGAACCGGACGATAGATGGCTTACTCGTCTGGGCACGATCCGCAAGATCAGATACCGTGCCGAACGCGAGCAGTGTTGGGTCAGCAAGCACGATCTCCGCAATCCGACGCTCTGTCGGCGTCAGTTTATCGTTGACTTTCGCGATGAATTCCTGGATCAGCATGTTGCCCTTGCCCTGAATCATGTGTTACACTTACTGCTTGCGAGTGTACACTTGGTTACAGCATTCGCCAATCCCCTTTGTCCTATTTGTGCAGGAGCAGCGCACATGTCCGACGCATATACCCCGACCGCGAAAGAACAGGCTTTCCTCGAAAAAGTCGAGAGCCCCTCGTACCAACGAGAGATCATCAACGGATTGGCACCCTTTATTAACGGCAAAGCCCCTGATGATGTCATGGGGTTCTATGGGGAGCAGGAACTTGTTCAACTCGGCGGACTCAAGGGGGGCGAACGAGACGTTGAAAAACGCATGCCTGTCAAGGTGACCCGCCATTACGCCAAACTCGCAAGCCAAAGCCAGCCGATGCAAAAACTCGTCAAGGCAAGCCCGGATGAAACCCTTGATCTCGCAGGATCAGAGGACCCCGGGAACCAGATGGACTACTCACCCGTAGAAGGCCTCTTGCATAAGTACGAGATGGGGTTGATGTACGTTGTCTCGACATGTTCTGCACACTGCCGATTCTGTTACCGTGAAGAACTCATCGCACGCAAGGAAGTTGCTCGTCAGGACGGTACCGTTGCGAAGAAGGGGCTCGCGAAGATCCCTGAGATTTCCGCGTACATCAAAGACTTCAATGGGAAGGTAGCCGCGAATGGCGGTACGCACCCTGAGTCAGGGCGTCAAAAGCTCCGTGAGATCCTTCTCTCCGGCGGTGACCCCATGGTCCTCAACAATGCAAAGATCGCAGCGTGGCTTGCGGCGCTCGCTGAATGCGGGATCGAGTCCATCCGGATTGGCACCAAAGAGATGGCCTTCTACCCAAAGCGTTTCGACGAGACATTCCTTGCGATGCTCGATGAGTTCCACGCGGCCTACCCCGAGGTTGGTGTCCACTTCATGGTTCACTTCGAGCACCCCGATGAGTTCCTCGCGAAGGATGAAGAAGGAAACTACGTCCGCAACGAGCATGGCATCTGTAAGTGGGTTCAGGACACTGAGGACGCTATGCGTGGCCTGCTCGCCCGCGGTTGGGTCACTGTTGAAAATCAAACTCCGATTATCAAGGACATCAACGACGACCCTGACGCGCTGCGTCTCATGCAACGTGAGATGAAGCGTATCGGTGCCGACAACCATTACTTCTTCTGTGGACGCGATATCGTCGCGTATCGCGCGTTCAACGTGCCCATCGAGAAGGCATGGGAGATCCACAACGAATCTCAACGTGAGCTATCTGGTGTTGAGGCGCACGCACGCTTGTCCATCACGCACTACAAGGGCAAGACGGAAGTGGCGGCTGTCACCAACGAGCCGATCCCAGGGCTCCCGGGCAGCGAGAACGGTGTCGTGATCTTCAAGCTTCTCCGTAACGCGGGCACCGCCCCCGATCGGTTCAAGGTCTGTATCGTGGGACGCAACCCGGATGCGATCTGGTTCGATGACTATGAGGACCGCGTGCTCTTCGATGAGGCAGGCCTGTTCGATTACGCACGTGTCAAGGATGCGAAGACGCTCTCGTCGAACTGAGATACGCCATGATTAACAAGCACGTTTCTTCCCCGGCCGAGGCGCTCGCGGATGTTTTCGACGGCGCAATCGTCATGGTCAGCGGATTCGGTGAAGCTGGAAGCCCTATCGAGCTCATCCATACGCTCATCGATCAAGGCGCGAAGGACCTGACCATTGTCAGCAACAACTGTGGTAGTGGTGAGGTCGGTCTCGCGGCGTTGCTTCAGGCTGGGCGTGTCCGCAAGGTTGTCTGCTCGTTCCCTCGTACCGCGAACTCAACGGTCTTCCCAGATCTATATCACGGGGGAAAGATCGAGCTTGAACTCGTTCCGCAAGGAACGCTCGCGGAACGCATCCGCGCAGGTGGTGCTGGTATTCCTGCCTTTTACACACCCGCCGCGGTGGGGACGCCGCTCGCGGACGGGAAAGAGTCCCGCGAGTTTGATGGCAAGACCTATGTCATGGAGCGGGGACTGAAGGCAGACTTCGCGCTGATCAAAGGCAAGGCTGCAGACACACACGGGAATGTGATCTACAACAAGACAGCCCGCAACTTTGGTCCCATCATGGCGATGGGATCAAAGACCGCGATCGTTCAGGTTGAAGAAGTTGTGGAGCCGGGCAGCATCGACCCAGAGGTTGTTGTCACGCCGGGCATCTTTGTCGATCGCGTTGTGCACGTCGGGAATCCCGCGCACGAATCAGAACTTGTCGCAGCAGGAGTGTCCTACCCATGACGCAACACGCTCAGCAGATCGGCCGTACCCGCGAGGAGATGGCCCAGCGACTCGCACAGGACATCCCAAACGGGTCATACGTGAACCTCGGGATCGGTATCCCCGAACTCGTCGCACGGTTCGTACCTGAAGGACGTACCCTGATCTATCACACGGAGAACGGGCTGCTCGGGATGGGCCCATCGCCCGAGGATGGTAAGGGCGATCCAGAACTCATCAACGCGGGGAAACGCCATGTCACGGCGAACCCAGGTGCCGCGTTCTTCCATCACGCGGATAGCTTCTCCATGATCCGAGGCGGGCACATCGACCTGTGCGTTCTCGGCGCGATGCAGGTATCGCAGAACGGCGATCTCGCGAACTGGTCCACCGGCGCACCCGATGCGATCCCCGCTGTTGGCGGTGCGATGGATCTGTGTGCTGGGGTGAAATCGGTCTACGTCATCACTCAACACACGACAAAGAACGGCGAACCCAAACTCGTCGAGCAGTGCACCTACCCCCTCACGGGTTTGGGCGTCATCACGCGAGTGTACACAGACTTCGCGGTGATCGATGTTACCCCAGATGGATTTAAGGTTGTCGAGTTAAGTCCCGGAGTGGACTTCGAGTTCGTGCAGCAGCGCACCGGCGCGCCGCTTCTCCCCCAAGACGCGTAATGGATGCAATCAGATGAGCACCAACACCAATATCTCTCGGAGTGCGGAAATCTACGAACGTGCACTCAAGGTTCTTCCAGGTGGGGTCAGCCGGAACACGGTTCTGCGTGATCCCCACCCCGCGTACGCGAGTCATGGCGAGGGGTGCCGTTTGGTGGATCTTGACGGCGTCTCGCGGATCGATTTCGCGAACAATATGTGCGCCCTGATTCATGGGCACGCAGACCCAGATATCGTCAACGCGGTGACGGATCAGCTCAAGCATGGGAGCGCCTTCACCATGGCCACCGAGGTTGAGGTGCAGTACGCGGAGCACCTCTGCTCGCGGAACTCTGGGTTCGAGAAGATTCGCTTCGTGAACTCGGGCACCGAAGCGATCATGGTGACCCTCAAGGCGTCACGCGCATTCACCGGGCGTGCGAAGATTGCGAAAGCTGAGGGCGCGTACCACGGTGGATACGACTATGCAGAAGTCAGCCAGGCGCCGAATCCCGATACATGGGGTGATCTGGATCGCCCCAAGAGCGTCCCCCTCGCGCACGGCACGCCTAAGTCCGCCCTCGATGATGTGCTCATCCTCCCGTACAATGACATCGAACGCTCGCTCGCGATTCTCGACGCGCACAAGGATGAACTCGCGTGTGTGTTACTTGATCTCATGCCACACCGAGTGGGACTCAACCCCGCGAACTCAGAGTACGTGCGGGCAATCCGGTAGTGGACAACGAAGAACGGTTCATTGCTCGTTCTCGATGAGGTCATCACGTTCCGCAGTACCTACTCGGGTCTCCAGAGCAAATACGGTATCACACCCGATCTGACTGCGATGGGCAAGATGATCGGTGGCGGATTCCCAATCGGCGCTGTCGCGGGTCGTTCAGACGTGATGGACGTACTCAACCCGCGAGCGCAGAAGGTACTCTTCCCGCACTCTGGAACTTTCTCCGCCAATCCGATCACGCTTACCGCAGGGCTGGTTGCGATGCAGAAATTTGACGCGTCTGAGGTAGACCGACTCAATAGGCTCGCGAAACGAGCGATGGACGGGATCACCACCGCGATCGATGACACGGGGATCAGCGCCTGTGTGACGGGTGACGGTTCGATGTTTCGTTTGCACATGAAACCGAACCCGCCGCACAACTTTCGTGAGGCTTACATGACTCCGGAAGAGAACGCGAAGATCAAGTTCATGCTCAATCACCTGTTCGATGCAGGTTTTATGATGATCAATACATGCACTGCCACGATGTCAACACCGATGACCGAGGTTGAGATCGATGCGTTGGTCATCGCGATGAAGGAAGGCTTTGTGAAACTCCAATCGGGGAACTGATCACGCCCGTTCGAAAACCGTTGCGAGCCCTTGCCCGACACCCACGCACAGCGCCGCAACGCCGCGCTTTGCGTCGGTACGGATCATCTCGTGGAGAAGGGTCGTCGTGATGCGAGCGCCCGAGCACCCAAGCGGATGCCCGATCGCGATCGCGCCGCCGTTGACATTGAGTTTCTCATCTGGGATCCCGAGCTCACGCGCACACGCGAGCGATTGAGCCGCGAATGCCTCGTTGAGTTCGATGAGATCAATACTGTTGAGCGTCAGGTCTGCACGCGAGAGTGCTTTGTGGATCGCGGGGACCGGGCCGACACCCATAACGGACGGATCAACGCCCGCAGAGGCGCTGTGACCGATGTACGCGATGGGGTCGAGCCCGAGCGATTTTGCCGTTTCCGCCTCGACGAGGAGCAACGCTGCGGCGCCGTCATTGACCCCCGACGAGTTCCCCGCGGTTACGGTACCATTGGGGTCTTTGGTGAACGCAGGGCGTAGCTTCGCGAGTTTCTCGATCGTCGTATCGGGTCGAGGATGCTCGTCCGTCGTGAACCGGATCGGATCGCCCTTGCGTTGTGGGATCTCGACAGGGATTAGTTCGTTCTCGAATCGCCCTTCTTCATTCGCACGCGCCCACTTCTGTTGACTCCAAAGCGCGAACGCATCCTGGTCTTCGCGTGAAATCTTGTAATCACGTGCGACATTCTCCGCGGTTTCACCCATCCCGTACGGATGATGGAGCTTGGAGAGCGCCGGGTTCACAAAGCGCCATCCGATCGAGGTGTCGTAGATACGCTGGTTCCGATCGAATGCAGATTCTGCTTTGCTCATCACAAGCGGTGCGCGGCTCATCGACTCAACACCTCCTGCGATGAACACGTCGCCGTGGTCCGCTTCGATCATGCGGGCCGCGATGTTAATGGCGTCCAACCCGGACGCACACAAACGATTGACCGTTGAACCTGGGACACTCGTCGGCAGACCCGCGAGCAGCGCCGACATTCGCGCTACGTTGCGATTATCCTCACCCGCTTGGTTTGCAGCCCCCATGTAGACATCGTCCACGTGCGTGGGGTCAATGCCTGAGCGTTCAACGACTGCACGGATGACGTACGCCGCAAGGTCATCAGGACGGACTGAGCTCAGGGTTCCGCCGTAGCGTCCAACTGGGGTACGCAAGGCACAGATCACAGCGGCTTTTCGTGTCATGCACGATTCTACGCCGGGAGAATCTCGTGGGTTTGCTCTCGGGTGGATCGAGAATCCACGATTGAGAGATTCTGATGATTCCCCTTCATAGACGACAGACGTCCATACGCGATGCACCGGAACCAACTCGTCCACGCGTCCGCGTCATCTCCAACCACCCAGTTGTAGTCCGATCGCCCGGAACGATCGTCCCATCCCGTATCGGTGATCTGGACCGAACCATCGATCGGTTTGGGTGGACCGAGGTGCTCGGCTTCCCGATCGAGTTCACGGAAGAATCCCACCCAATCGTGAGCGCACGGGTGTTGTGTGCCAATGCGTGCGTCATACTCAGGGCGGACAAGGATCGCTTGCTGAAACGCACAGAGACTCCGGATCAGTTCCTCATGCCCGTACGCATCAACAAGCGTGTCTGCAAGATGCTGATAGAACAACTCGTGCTGCATGCAGATTCGTCCATACAACCATCGGTGCGGCTCCGTAAGCAGGTCGTCATCGTTTCGACCTGGTATGGGCAGCAATGCACGCGAATCCTCATCTCGGAGGAACTGTGCGTAACAGTTGTGCACCTGATCCCGTGTCTGCCGGAGCTCATCGCACGTATCAAAGACGCATTCAAGCACCAACGCATAGAACGACTCGTACGAGATATCAATCAGGCGATGCAAGCCACGGGCAATCGATTGTGTCACGCCAGGGTTATGGAGCCCGCGGATGATCGCGGCTTCAGTGCTCATCGTGACCCAATCATCGCGCGTGAAACTCGATGTCTCAACGATGACTTCGCCTCGGGCGTACGTCAACGAATCGATCGGCTCGTTCTCTTGTATCCCGTTTCCATCGTAGATGTACCGCTCAACTGTTCGCAGGCCCCAAGGCTCACGGTACTCCGGCTGAGCAGCGGGGGCGTTGGGCAGCAGGTGGTAGTTCGTGATCACATACCCGTCATGGATACCCCACTCCATCAGATCCGTGAACGTGCGTCTCCACAACTCCGGGGTATCGCGGGGGAGCCCAAGGATGAGTTGGACCGAGATCGGGATCCCGTCTGCCTGTAGATCTCGAACGACCTGAATCTGCTTGTCGATCGAGATATTTTTTCGATCCGTTGCCTCGAGCACGTCCTCGGAACTGTGCTGAATCGACAGCGTGTGTGCCGTGTCAAGCCCCGCTTGCACAACCTTGCGCGTGATTTCGACAGTTCTCCCCGGAACGTTCTTCGCGTTTGAGTACACGAAGTAGTTCGGGTACCCGTAGTTCTTTTTCGCTTCAACGATCTTGTCCGTCAGATCGACATCGGTCTTAAACATACCGAAGTTCGAATCAACAGAGAACAGGGAGATCGCTTTGTTCTTGCCGAACCATTCGATCTCCTTGTGCAGACGATCCATGTCGAACCGGCGAACCTTCGACATGGTGCTCGATCCCCAATCGCAGTACGAGCACTTGAACGGGCATCCCCGGCTGGTTTCCCATGCGACACACACGCCCGAATGCTCAGCAAAGAATCGCTCGTAGTACTCGCGTTGCTCGAGGTACGGGCTTACGTCATACCGATCCGGAACAACCGAAGGGGAAGTCAACTGCCCGCCGCGATCTGGGAGACAGAGCCCGGGGATGTCGTCCATCGGCAATCCGGCATCGCGGAACTCATGCATTGATTCAAACGCGAGGATACGATCGAGAATCCGTGTGAAGGGCACCTCGCCATCTTTCACGACCACTGCGTCAATCGCGGGGTTGTCACTGAAGAAGTTCGGATCTCGATAATCCGGGTGAGGCCCGCCCACGACGATCAGGCAATCCGGATGAATCTCGCGGATCCGTTCTGCGATCTTCTGTTGCAGCCGCCAGTTCCATGTGTAACAACTCAACCCTACGACATCAACAGGTTGATGCTCAAAGGGCAATGTCAGTTCAATCGGATCGCGCATCTCGTGGATAGGGTCGTACCACCTGACAAGATCTCGAGATGAGCCGTGCTGTTCCCAGTAGGTTTTGAGCACGCCCCGCATGACCGGCAAGTAAGGGAGCCCGTACGAAATAAGCTGCGGCTCACAGATCAGCACATCGAGCGGCACGGAGCGTTTAACACGAAGAACATCTGACAACCCAAGGGGCATCGGTTGGTGGGATGGATCTGTGGGTGAACTCATAGCGTGCGATCCAATACTCGGCGTGCATTCTGCGCGTTGCGGATACTCTCGCTCTCCGATTCCCATGGGCCAGCGATGAGGGGGAGTAATGCATCAATCGCTTCTCGAGTCAACACGGGGAATCTGATCGCGCCAATATTACGGCCCTCAGGCGTCAGCCCCGCGAGTTGATACTTCTCAAATGGCCATCGATCGAACAATCGCCCCGCACCAGAGTGATCCCACGACCCGCCTCGCTCGATAGAGGTAATGTTGTGGAGCTCGATGTCGTGGAGGATCACCCACGCGTTCGGACGAATGACATGCGAGAGCGCGAGCAGGTCGATCGCGGGGGCGGGGTTCGCGTGCTCGCCGTCGATCAGGACAAGGTCAACGCTCTGCGGCTGGAACAGGCTCGCCGCATCGCTCGCATTGGTGCCCGAGTGCGTGCGGGCACGATGAATCAGGTGCGGTGACATCTCACCAACCGCCGACGCGAGTGGACGCGTTGGATCGAAGTAACACGATGACGCGATATCAAAGCTGTAAACCAGAGCGTCGTCTGGGCAGAGGATGTCCATCGCGTGAAGCATCATCGCGGTAGAAACCCCAGACGCGGTGCCTATCTCGATGATCGTCTTTGGTTGTGCTGCCTCGATGAAATCCCACAGAAACGCACACTCGTTCAGATGAAGATGGTCCTTGCTCCACGCGGGGCGCTGGTACGCACCGAGCAACTCGCTGAGCCATCCTCGTTCACTAGGAATCCCGAGTGCGTTCCGATGCATGGACGCACCAGTGTCTGTGTCTCCCGGGGCTACCAGATCGCGGTTCGTTTCCGCGATCGGCTCGACAACATACGCCCACTTTGATTCAAGTCGAGACGCGAACTCTGGGGCGGTATACACGCGTTCAATCTGAACGTGTGGTTGATCTGAGAATCGCATGCTCAGGTTATAACGCATCTGAGTCTCAAACGCATCGGACGATGGATAGATCGAGATTGGAGTATCTACATCAAGCGCAAGCTCATCCGTAGAGACAACCGGTAGGCCATGCATCATCCCCTCACTCGGTTGATCATCGATCACGCCCTCAATGAGCTTCGTAACAGCATCACCGAACTGGTCGAGCAACCATCGTGTGTGCTGACCCGCGCCGTAGAGAAATCTCTTACGGTGATCGTCGTGCTCCATGCGTTCGATGATCTTTGACCACACATCGACCCGTTGTGCTTCAGGACAATGCGGCGTGCGATCCCCAGGTCGAGGGCGACTCGCGCGTGATCCCCTCGCGATCGACTCGGCGCAGAGTGCCATGAGATCCGCTGATTGTTCCGCGCCGTTATACGCTCCCTCCGCGATGTCCCACACCAGATCCTCCCAATACGTAGAGTAGTAGGAGTGCTCGCTCTGCGCCGTTCTGCACCATTGTTCGTAGGCACGCCCGTGCGGGACGGCATCTTCATATCGTCCTTGTGCGATTGCGAGTTTGAACGCGTGCCCGTGGAACACCTGGGCTGCATCGTTCCCAATATGTTGTGACCAAAAAATGATCACATCCTTCCAGGCATCCTCGATGACCTGTGATTCTTCTGATTCATCCCAGAGATCATCAAGTACGGATTGATCCGCACGTGTGCGTACAAAAGATGCGGTAGGGGTGCCGTGGATGATGTCGAGCGGGCGGAGGATATCACGGAGTTGCCACATATGCAGAGGAATCCAAGGCGTCTGGATATCAAAGAAGTCCTGCTGGACATACGTCGCCCCCTCAATCAGGTGAGGAACAAAGGTACGCAAAACCGTCTGGTGCACGCCCCATGTCTTCGCGATGTCACAGAAGAGCAACTCGATTGGTTCCGATTCCGGATAGACCCGATCTGCGTCGTTATCCGAATCCCATTCGGGGATCCATCCATCTCGCACGTCGATCCGATATTGCCAATCACGCGTGAAGTTCTCAAATGTCGAGCGGAACTGCATCCCGGGCTTGAGCCCATACTGAGCCAGATGCCCAACGGCTCGTTCACGCATCTCCGAAGGGATTTGAAACGCGTCATAACTCATGATGTGTGTGCTCGGATCGAGCTTGGATAATAACGCCAGCGTTGATCCGCCAAGCAAACACCCCAGCTCGATCACACGACCGTCTCCACGACAACGCGACCCCAGCCACTCCAAGTAGTTCAGCTCTCGCTGGACAAGCATCGTGGGCACAGGACGGGTCGGCTTGTGCTCAAGCATCACGCTTGGGTGTGTCACGCCCGATCCATCATCGATGATCCGCTCAATCGGTTGATCCACATGACACGTCTCAAGTACCGACAGCATCGGGGACCTCCTCTTGAGTCGGGTCCTTAGATCCATACAGAGAGAAAACCTTGATCGATCGCTCCCTAAAGATCGCTGATCGTTCCCATAGAAGTTGCTCGATCGAGTTCGCACTCAGAACGACCGCATCGAGTTGATGCTCCAACGCGTCATCAGGAGACACGATCGGGAACCCCCAAAGGCGTTTGCCGTGCCGTCGATGATCGTCATCGATGATGCAGCAGATCTCAACAGGGGGATCCATGAACGCCTCGCCGACCGCTCGGGTGTGCGTGCCCGCACCGTAGATCCCGATCCGTCGATGCCCATCTGAGGCGCATCGAGTGAGCGCGTTGCGCATCTCGCTGACCCAGTCGTCGCCGAGCAACGCGTTGCGAAGATTCGGATCCCACGCGTCCGTGAGATACACGAGTAGATCAAAGGCGTCCTGCTCAACGCCGGGACGAGATGGGTCAAATCCAACATGGATGGGCGAGTTTGTTTCAACTTCAACCTCATCTGCGAGCAGACAGGCAAGATGACTCGCGGAAAGCTCATCGGGGTGTAGGCATTGATCTGTTTCCCAATCGAGTTTCACAACATACCCAAGCTCCGATTTCCAGATCGAGTTGAGCCAGACAATCGGGAGTAAGCACGACGCGGGGTGCCCGATTACTGAAACTCGTTCGATGGATTCAGCATCACGAAGGAACTCATCAAGCACATCGATCGATCCCGCGATAGGGTGAGATCCAGACCCGAAGAACCGATTCCATGGGCTCTGCGTTGAGACTTCGATCTCGCATGATCGCGTCGCGTCGCTCGATTCAATGGTAACAGTGATGCTGCTCATGCCGCGCTCCCATCAAGTGAGGTAGAGCACGATGTCTGCTCAAGCGATACCCATGCCTCTTTGCTTGCATCTGTAGTAAAAGTTCGTAACCGGATCAGCTTGTCCCAGTAACGCTCCCGCCCTAGATCGGATGACTCGATCAACGAGTCGTCATCATGTTCGAATGCGACCCGAATCGGATGCGGATCACTCGATAACCCGTAATGGGTTGCGTGGTACATCACCATAAACGCATCACTCTCAACGACCAGTATCCGATCGCAACGCCCAAGCTCAATCAACTCATGCACCTGCCGCACTGCGAGGGCTGCGAATGATCGCGGTAAGTTCTTTCGCTTACACGCTAAACGATGGACTCGGATCCATCCGTTATCCTCAAAGCTTGGACGCACCACTTCGCTCTGAGAACAGATGATGTGGAGGCGATGCCCGAGGGATTGCAGATACGACGTGAGCGCATGTGAGTACAACCCCGCGCAACTCTCGCTCTCCACATACTCCGGCGTGACTACCACGATATTCAACATGCACACCCCTCCTCACGCTCAACCCATTTCGCGAGTTGATGTGTAATCATCGGGAGCTCGAAGCTGTGCGATTCACTTTCGAGGGCACGCTCAATGCCGGACCATGCCGATTTGATATTCGTCGTGTTCTTTGTACGCCATGATTCGTTTCGATCGATCACCTGTCGTGCGTGCCCGATACGTGCTTCCGCGATCCGTGAAGGATGGCACATCGACTCAATTCGTTCGCGTGCAACCTTGCCCCGCTTGATCAGATGCGCACGCGATTCCCTGAGCATCGATCCCATGACCCGTGCGAGATCGTCTGCATCGCCGGCGTGGAAGGTCTCACCGCCTTGCGTATCACTAACCATCTCGCGCATGCCGCCCTGATCACTCACCAACACCGCGCGCGCACTCGACATCGATTCGATGCACACGTTCGGGAAGTTCTCCCATAACGACGGGATCACACATAGACACGCACGCGCATATTCAACATCAAGCTCAGCCCGATCCAGTCGGCCGAGGAACTGGACCCGCCCGCGTGCATGGGGCTCGATGAGTTCTTCGAGGTACGCCTGCATCGATCCGCCGTCTGGGGCGCCCGAGGTGTCCCCGCCCGCGAGTCGGAGTGATGCATTTGGATGCTCACGCGCAACAGCGTTAAACCCAAGGATCAAGCTTTCCACACCCTTGCGAGGCTCAATCCTCCCCGCGTAGAACACCACCGGATCCTCGCTCATGCACAACGCATCCGGGGGGGCGGGAAGCACCCCCGTCGCATACGGGATCACCGTCGGCTTGCGTTG
>SPJK01094262.1_pt1 | contig 25739 bp, 35 predicted proteins | sample 3741771 | NCBI WGS metagenome assembly SPJK01 (sample SAMN10925997, study PRJNA522277) | cold seep metagenome | isolation source: Elba SIP-enriched marine methane seep metagenome, extraction at timepoint T2 | place: Italy: coast of Elba, Mediterranean Sea
AGCAAGTTCATGGTGCCAACAGCACTGACGCTATCGGCAAAGGATGACCACTACTGGCTCTACCGTGAGTATGAGGGCTGGGAATATGGCATCGAGCTAACTGCCGACGAGTGTATCGGCATGACAGAAAACCAATGGCAGGCACACCTGGGCACGATAGCCAAGATGGTGCGGGATGACGTGGCCAATTGAAAAACCGCGAACCCAAAGAGACTGACCTCGACGTCCAGGTGCTGGCGGTAATGCTGGGCCATGGAGACAAGTCACCAGCAGAGATGCTCGAGGGCCTGCTGACGGCATGGAGCTTTTGGCTGTTCGGATGGAAGCGAGAGGCCGAGTCAAAGGCGAAAAAGGCAATGGAGGGTGTGATGGAACAGATTCTGAACAGGGGGAGCAATTGACACATACAGACATGCTGCTGGTGGCATTCGTGATGGCATGCACTGCCACCATGGTCATCTGGGCTACGTGGGGGGACCGATGAGGGTCTACCTAGAATCACCCTTTGCCGGCAACCGTGGATACAACCACCGCTACCTGCGTGCATGCATCCGCGACTGTATCAGCCGAGGCGAAAGCCCGTATGCCAGCCACTGCATCGGACCGCTGGCACTGAATGACTCAGACCCAGAGGAGCGCAACCTGGGCATCAACGCAGGCGAGCTGTGGCGAGCCGCAGCTGTCAAGACTGTCGTCTACCAGGACTTGGGAATTAGCCCAGGCATGGCACTGGGCGTCGCAAGAGCAAAGCAGCTTGGGCAAAAGGTCGAAGTGCGCAAGCTGGGAGGTGAGTGGAGATGAGTGAAAGCGTAGAGGTGTACGGAATGTACGCAAGTATGGTGACGCGGGATTGGCTTGAGACACCAACACCGACACCTCACCTAGGCCTGCTTGCCAATGTCATGGCCTGTGCGCGTTCGGCAGCAGACGGGCGGGAGGTTGAGGTTGATAGGCCACTAAGGATTCTGGGGGCTACCCACATCTACCGACGGCTTGGTAACGGCGGCGATGGTGAACGCTTCGTCTCACCGATGACCGACCAGGAGCGGCTCGCCCACAGCCAGCTACTTCGCCTCAAGCTGGAAGCGCGCAAGCCAAAGCCTCTGCCCTTCGGCCATCACTGCGACGATGAGAGCATATGGGGGCCAGAGTGACCTACTTGGCATGGGTGACCTTTGCATTCGTGGCAACCGGGGCACTGGCGTTGCTCTTTGACGCATTCATTGGGGGGCTTTGGTAGTTGTCGGACAAACGCAGGTCAGATACGAGGTCTGGTTTGGTGGCCTTGAGATGGAGCCCGAGTGCTCTCAGTGCGGCTGCATTGGCGAAGGCTGTAGCCATCTCGAGCATGGCTGTTGCTGGTACGTCGAGCGCATTGAGCGCAGGGGCCGAAACGATTTTGTTCTGTGCCTCTGGTGTAAGGAAGTCGCTGAGGCCCTACCTAGGTACAGGCACGAGTGGATTCGGCGCAGTGATGGCACCCCTGCCAGAGGCTGGGACTGGTTGGAGCCAAGCCGATGAGCCGGCCAAGGGCTGGTGGAGAAGATAAGATGTGGAAGCTAGCTAAGGGCCTCTGGCAAGACCAGCACATAGGGCCAGTCGTAAAGCTGTCTGTATTTCTGGTGGCCGTGGTCATTGTGGTGGGATGCACTAGGCAGGTGCTCGAGGTTAGAGCAGCAGGCTGGGACTGGGATTGCCTCTGGGTGCAGTGTCGCAAGGTGGTTGAGGTGTGCGAATGACGCTTAGCCAGGCAACACCCGGCGCCATTGTGGCCATCAGCAAGTGGCTCTATCGCGTCTACCAGGTCAAGGGCAAGCACGCCTTTGTTCGAGAGATTCTAGATAACGGCTCAGAGGGTGAGTGCCAGGCAATGTTGCCTGGCACAGCCTGCCGTTTGGTTACTAGCTACACGGCAGAAGCCGTGGACGGCAGCGACGACACCTTCGACCCACTGATGGCCGACACGGTGCGAAACAGCCTGCCGCTTTGGGAGGAATGATGAAAGCCCTATTCATAGGCATAGCCCTATCGGCACTGGCCGCATGCAGCACAGGCTCAGGAACAGCCTACACAGACGATGCTATCAACAGCCTGCGTGTTGTGCGTGTAGCCAACACTGAGGTGTGTCTGGTGGTGGTCGCCAGAGACAAGGCGCTGGCCATGCAGGTGCTGCCCTGCCAGGTGATGGACGGTGTGCAGGTGATGGTGGTGACGCCATGACCTACGTAGTGCTGGCACTCATAGCCACCAACCTGGCCACTGTCTGGTGGCTGTGGCGTACCGATAGCGTCATCACCACCCATGCCGCCCACATCGCCGCAGTGCACAAGTACGCCGTTACACTGTGCGAGGCAGCTCAGGTGCAGCAGGTGGGTGTTGCCTCCTGCATCGCCCACATCACCAAGCAGGTTGGCGATGACTCGTGGTTCGTTGATGCTCAGCAGTGGGCCAAGGAATACTCGGCAGGAAGCAAAGGACTGAACTGATGGCAGTGTACAGCCAAGACATGCCCACTTTGGCCCGTCAGGCCTATCAGAAGCGGCATTTCTGGCGCGGAAAGGGTTCGCCTGCGTCAGGGGTGCGGGGAAATTTAAGCGCTGGGACTGGGCCTTAAAGCGCCACCTACAGCGTCAGCGTGGCACCCCCGGTGTGTCAAAATCGACACAGACCGGGACCCACCAGCGGGGCCGTTTTGAGCCCGCCGGGTGAAACTCTGAGGAAAAACAAACAGTTGTAAGGCGGAAACCGTGGGTAAATGGAAAAGGAAAGCGTTTATGCGGGTTTACATGCTTAGGGATAGGCAGACTAGGGATTGGGTTTCCTCGAGGTCTCGGGATATGTGGCGGCGCAAGTCGGGAGCGCAGTTGACGCGGCGCTACCACCACCTATCCGACCGGCTCGAACTGGTCGAGCTCGAGCTTCGAGAGCTGCGGGTGGTGGAATGAAGCTCCTAATCACAGGCTGTGGCCGTAGCGGCACCATGTGGATGTCCAAGGTGCTTCAGGCCCAGGGCCTCGACGTTGGGCACGAGAAGATGGGCCGAGATGGCATCGCATCTTGGTGCCTGGCTGCAGGTGACGACATCAGGCTTCCCGACTGGCACGAGCCAGTAGCCATCGACCCTGGCGAGAGGTGGCTACGCATTCACCAGGTGCGCCATCCGTTGGATGTCATCGCCAGTTGGGCATTCACCGTGCCAGACGATGTGACCGCATGGGCTCTACATCAGGCGTCATCCCTCGTCTCTGGCCACAAAATCCGCGACGCCATGAACTACTGGTGTGAGTGGAACGCATTGGCCGCTACCCGTGCAGCGCTAACCATCCGTGTCGAGGATATCCGCTCAAGGCATCCCATCGTCAACGCCAGGCGACACGACAAGCTGAGCGCCAGTGAGATTTGTGCCGTAGACCCAACACTGTTTCGCAGGGTCCAGAGCATGGCGAAGGGCTACGGCTATGACATCTAGCCGCTACAAGCTAACCAGCAGCGACTGGCGCCTGCCCAAAGCAGCTCGCCTTTGGCTCGCTGACCACATCTACCCTAACGCCATTCTCGAACTTGGGGTAGGAGATGGCACCCGTAGCTCTTCGCTTCTTAGCCGCATCTACGGAGTAGACGACAATTTCGACTGGCTACAGGTGGCAGGCGTTATAGGCGTTCACTGCCCCATCGTTGACGGCTGGTATCACACTGCGCCGCTGGCACTGTTCTTGGCCGACAAGCACTATGGGGCTGTGGTGGTCGATGGTCCGGTGAATCATCGTAGCGGCTTGCTAAAGCATCTAGACATGTTCCCGGACGTTCCCTTCTTGGTTGATGACGTGCATCGGCCAGTCGAGATGGCACTGGCTTGGGGAATTGCTGAGGCTCGAGACAAGAGCCTGTCCGTTCACTACCTGCCCGATGGTCGAGCGTTTGCCGTTGTGGGCAAGATTTGAAAGCTGCCGCATACACCCTGGCCACCTTGCTGTGGACGTTCGTAATCGTCAGCCTGCTTGTGATGGCCCTCAGCGGTTGCGGCCGTCAGGTCAAGAGCCAGCAGCCTCAACTGCTCATTGAGTTTCCCTGGTGCTTACAGGTTAGCTACAACCGCTACGGCCTAGCGCAGGCATGCTTCCCGAGCAAGTACCAATGCTCCGAGATGGAGAGCCTGGCTCGAGCCCGAGGCGGCTTGGTCGGGGTGCGCGGTGTGACGAGGTGTCGAACTGCCAGGTAGGTACGCCAGCCTCAGCATGTCAGCCAGCACCTATGAGCGGCTCAAGCTGCAATGCCAGCGCGAGGGCACCTCGGTGAAGGCCAAGGTCGAGCAACTCGTTACTCGCTACCTCGGTGCCCAGCCTGACGAGTCACCACACGCTGAGCTTACATGGATCGCGCGTAAGGTCCTTGGTGACAGGTTCGACCAGGTCCTTGAGTACTATGCCGGCTTGGCCATTCAGACGGCATGTAGCGCAGGGGTGACGCTGCAAGAGCTGCAAGAGATTCGGCGCCTGTATGGAGCCACAGAAGTTGGAGTGACCCACCATTGCCACGATGACGAGGAGTGGTGTTCTGGGGTGTTGTGGATTCGCCTTGTTCGCGAGGTAAATGGATAGCGCAACGAAGGTCTGCAACAGCTGTCTTCAGCCGTTGCCCGTCGCCGCATTCAATCGCAACCGAAGCCGCCCTGACGGCTACGCTAACAAGTGTCGCGCATGCCGCAAGATAGACCATGCAGACAGGGGCCGAGAGCCACGCTACAGGCTCATCAGCCTGCGCAGCAGCGCCAAGAAGCGTGGCTTGACAGTCACGCTAACAGAGCGCGACGTGGCCGGTCTAACGCTTAACCAGCGGTGCAGCTACTGCGGTGGCGAACTGGCGGCCACTGGCTCAGCCATCGACCGCATAGACAACAGCCGAGGCTATGAGCTCGACAACTGCCGATCAGCCTGCTGGCACTGCAACAACGCACGAGGCGCGCTTATCACTGCCCGGGAATTCGAGACCCTCATCAACGAGCGGATTGCCAGGGGCTGGATTGGCTGGCCTGCCAGGTATGAGGAATGGGAGAAAAAGTAGAACAGCCTTGCGAGTATTGCTATCGGGCTGAATGGTCTGAGTGGTGCGGGAAGTGTCGGCGGAAGCTGTGCAACAAGTGCCGTGAGGGCTTGCAGTGCCCTCATGGACGGTGCGTGGACGGTGGGCTACGGCTGGGCTAGATGTCTCGCCGGACCCGAACAATACGAGCAAACCGAGGCAGCCCCGATCGGTAGAAGCCTTCCACGGCTACGTCAACGCCATCGCCTGGCACTGGGTTGTGCTTGCCCTTGCTCACGATGATGCCGCGTCGCTGACCCCAGTAGTTGAGCTCGACGCACTTATCATCGACCCGCAGCACAGTCATCGTTACGTGGTCTACCGGCTTGCACTTTCGCTTGCTGCCACGGGTACCAGCCCGAGACCGCGTGTTGACTGCTACTAGTCCCTCTCCGTGCTCAGCTTCCACGTGTGACCCCCACATCTGGGTCCAACCCTTCGCCCGCAGCTGTGGCACGACACGAACCTGGCGCCAGAGCTTCGGCCCGAAGCGTCCAGCGGCATCGTGAACCCTACCTGCCCGGTCTCGTTGCAGTGAAGCTTCAGCGTTTGCGATGGCTCGCTGCAGCGCATCGCGCCGCGTCTGGTACGTCTCACCACTTAGGTCTCTCCCGTCGATCTTGAGGCAGTCAAAAAGCCATAGCCGCTGATAGCCGTTGCGCTTAACCGCATCCTGGCTACGCTCGGTGTAGGCCTCTAGTTCCCCACACAGCACGGCATCCCGTATCCCGTGTAGTTTGATGCTGTGGGATAGGGGCTTGCTGGCTCGAGACATGACCCCAGAGATGGAGCCAGACGCATCGGTGGAGACTCGAGCGTAGACACCGTCCATCTTCGGTTGCACGACCCACTGGCTGCCCAGCTTGTCTAGCTGCGCGTGGGTGATGCAACCCCTGGCTCCTACGTAGGTCATAGGTTGTCGCGAATAGATGCCAGTTGAGCGCTCAGCGCATTTACATCATCGTGGAGAGCATCGAGCACTCGCTGCAGTTTGGCCCGCTCAATCTCCCAGCCTGGGCTAGCTGTTGCCACGTGACGAATCCATGCTGAGCGCCTGCGACTGGCAGGCTTGCCTACCTCGTGCTGGTCAGCCATCGCGTCGATCTGCTTAAGCACATCGGGCGACACCCGGAGCGTGATTAGCTTGGTTTTTTTTTTCACAGTCGCCTCTTGTAGTCCTCGACCAGCGGCGTAACGCTCCGGGCGAGGCAAGCGGGTAGGACGCCGTTGGGGATTAGCGTAATGAAGTCGGTGGCGACAACCTCAAGTGCGTCATCGTCGAGGACCTTACCGGCGTCGTCGTGCTCCGACTCCACCCAACACCCGAGGGTTGGTTCGTAGTTGAAGAATAAATCGCTGAGCCATAACGGCAAGTAGGTCATCTGCTTGTCTGTGACTGTCTGTGCGGTCATCGCTAATCCCTTGCGTTGAGGTGAGTGCTGCTTGACTCCCAATATATGGCCCAGGGACACTCATGTCAATACACAAGTGAAGATTTTGTACATACAGTCAACCGATTGACGCGATCGCCTTGGCCGCTGTGCGCACAAGCCCCAGCCGTTTCATCAGCAACTGCCACTGCTTATCCCTCAGCGAGGCCTTGCCAACGGCTATCAGGTCATCAAGGCTGGCTTCTACGGCTTTGCGAAAGTCGCCAGATGCTGTGAGCTTCTTAACGTTCACACGGCGCTGAAACTCGCTCAGGAAGTATTGGAAGTTCTTCCCGAACAGCTCTGGCCTCAGCCGGTTGGCTGGGACGTTGGTTACCCAACCGTTGACCTTTCGCACTTCTCTGGTGCGAATTCCATTGGCCATTCGGCCCGAATCATTGAGCCATCGACCCTGGCCATCGGCATTTGCAGGTGTTGGGCCTGTCCTGCCGCCTGAATAGTGCTTATGCGCGCCAGATTTGCCCTTTTTGGCGCCATTTTCGAGTGCTCGCTCGTATTGCTGGCGTCTTTTGAGCGTCGATGGCTTCACCTTGTCCGTTTGGCCCTTGATTTCATCCTTAATCAGCGTTTCGAGGGCCATTGCCGGCCCTTTACCAAGCCTCATGTCATCGAAGTCGTGAAAAATCGGGTCAGCCTCGATGAGGATGACATTTTTGGTCCGACCTTTGGCCTTTTGCTTGCTACTAGCAAAATCGGCCACTTTTAGGTCATGTAGCACTATAACGTCATTCTGCTTAGCCATATCGTGGTAGTTTTACCACATTTCCCTTGACATTGGCATAGTAATTGCGTATTCAAGAATCGTGCCAACATGGCAAAGCACTAAAAATGGACTTTTAGAGTGTCACGCCTGCGGCACCACTTTTTCTAGGGGCTCGACCTGCTCGTGTCCCACCCAGAGCGCTCAGCGCTCCGGCTCCACCGTCCTGGCTCTCCCTCCCGGTCAGGACGGTGTTGAGCTGTCTTCTGACATGCATCCGCTCTGTGACCCTACCGAACGGGCTAACGCGGTTGCGGAGCGAGCTGACAGGCTCCGAGACCACGGCACCGAGCTCAACGCTGGCCAGAAAAACGCCTCGCAGGAGTTTCGCCAGCTACTCGGACTGCTCAACGAGACATTGGCCCACGTGGAGACCCCGCGACTGGTTGCTGAGCTGTCCAGGCAGGTTGAGGACCTCAAGACCGCACTGAATAAAGCACAAGGGTTTGCTGGCAGAAACGACGTTAGCGTTACGCCGCCTAAAAAGCGAAGTAGCGAGCCTAACTAGTGACCAGCGGTTCGTTGACTACGGCGTGCTCATCCACGTCGTTGAGCAAGCGGCAGAGGGTGACGGTGTGGAAGTGCTTGCTGGTCGGCCTCCTGTTGTCAGCATTGGCCAGCGTCGTTACGGCGGTATTTTCGACACGCGCACGCAAGCGTGGGTGGGCCCGAGCGAAAATCCCGTTACGTACTATTGCTCAAGCGCTCAGCTTGCAGTGTTCGACCCAGCTGAGGGCTCAGCACCAAAACAGTGCGTCCTGGCTGCCATGGGCAGCGGCAAGACCTATGGCTGTCTTGCTAAGCAGGCTGTTTTGTGGGTGCTCCAATTCGCTGGGCAAAACGTCGAGATTGGGCTCACTGCCCCGACCGATAAGCGCCTCAGCATTCTTCGCCAAGCCCTCTTTGAGCATTGCCCACCAGACTGGTTTCAGTATCGGGCAGCTGAGCGACTCTTCTTGTTTAACTGCGGAGTCCGCATCCGCCTTGCCAGCACCAAGATTTACAGCGAAGAACTCGGGTCGCCTATCCAAGGCTGGGACTGGGTCGCTCATGGTGGCGACGAGTACCAAGACTCCCTCGGTGCTCGAGACGATATCCAAGCCCGCTTGCGCCGTGCGCCCGGAGGCATTGGCTTGCAACTAGTCACATGCACAGCCAAGGATAATCCAACCTGGCGCGCCGAAAAGGCGCGCATGGACAAGTCACCCCTGTGGGACCTGCGACGGCTAGAGGGTAGGGCCAACCCCTTCGTCTGGCAACGCCACTGGGACAACCTCAAGGTTGAATACGACGAGCGCACCTACAAGCGCTTAGTCCTGGCCCTAGATGTTGGCCCAGAGCGAGCTGTCTACACTGCTTTTGATCGCAGCGTCAACGTGCGCCCCCTACCGCTGGGAGCCAAGGACGTCACAGCCGCCGTGCTGGCGCCTGTTGCTCAGCGAGCTGACCTGCTCATTGGTCACGACCCTGGGCAGATTCAGCAGGTCAGCGAGTACCTGCGCGCATACATTCTGCCTGGCGACAAAAAGCATAGCTGGTGGGTGGTAGGTGAGCGTGTTGACAGAGCTGCCACCACTGAGGCTCACAGCATCAACGTCCGACAGGACTGTAGCCAGTGGGGAATGTTCGATGACATGCGCCGCACTGCTCACGTCCGCATCGACCCGTACGGCTTAGGCGACAACAAGACCCACAAGAGCGTTCACGACCAGTTCAGACATTTGGGATTTAGCACTCGCTCTGCGCTGGTCAACTCCAAGACTGGTGGCCCTGGCCGCATCCACAAAGAAGAGCGCATTGAGATGATTAACCGGCTGCTGAAAAATGCGCTAGGTCAGTCTCGGCTGTTCATCCAGTGCGATGACAGTGGCACACCGTGCGCACCCCGACTCGTTGATAGCCTTGAGATGGCTGAGCGCGATGTCCTGGGCAAAGCTGAGACGAAGAACAAGTCAGACAAGGGCAAAGACCTGTCTGACGCCCCGGCAGCTCTAGGCTATGCGCTTCTGAAGTTTGAGCGCATCTCGGCCACATCATACGCCTGGAGGGCTGCGTAGTGGCCTCCGTCCGTTACCCGATTCAGGAACTTCTCATGGGGGCCAACGAGCTTCCGTGGACTACTGAGGAAGTCAGCGACTGGCTCTCCGACAAGTACGTCAAGAACACTGCCGACGAGGAGCGGCGGCGTGGCGCCCACCTGCGAGACTTGTTCTACAAGGATGATGGCGACGCTGAGATGGAAGACTTCATTGCGTCCATCTTCGATGACAAGGATGTCCGTGAAGAGCGGCTGCGCTTTGTCCGCATTGCAAAGCACAACAACAGCCTCAAGCGCATCGTCGATGAGAAGTCCACGGTCTATCAGCAAAACGCTGTTCGCAAGTCTACCAGCCAGGACACCTACGACGAGCTGCAGCGGCTCTGCTACCAAGACCAGGCATTCCGTCGTGGATCCAAGATGCTCAACCTTCACAACGACGTGTTGCTTCAGTTTCGCGTTCGCGACGAAGGTTTCCGCCGTAAGCCCATCATCGACGTAATCACGCCTGCCAAGTTTTTCGCGGTGGCTCACCCAGACGACCCGTCACACCTTGTTGCCATTGGCTTCGAGCAAGCTCGAGCGGATGCCAAGAGCGCTGACCCGCATTGGCTTCTGTGGACGCACAGGGAGAGCGTACACCTTGACGGCAACGGCCGGGTCATGTGGGGCACTCACAAGGAGCACCACTCAGGCATGCATCGGATGCCCATGCTTCTTGTGCACTCCGTAAGGCCAGAGCACAGGAACTGCCTGCTTGATGGCACCAGTGGCGATGACCTTATCGCAGGCTACCAGGGTGTCTGGTTTCAGAACATTCTCGCAGCCAAGGAAAGTAAGAGCGTCAACAACCAGGCTGCATTTACTGGCGACCTGAGCGATACGCCTCGAGGTCAAAGCCAGGACACTGGACGCGACCTGCAGCTCGGTGAGGGTGTCACTGTTCAGACGATTAATCGCGGAACAGACCTCCGCCAGTTCCGCGATGGCGCAGACCACGTGGAAGAGCGCACAGCCGGCAACCACGGCGTTGCCCCGACGGTCCTGCGCCATGACGGAGCCACCAGCGGCTTCGAAATTACGCTTCGACTTCTGCCCATCAAGCAAATCCGCGAAGCCCAGGTTCCTGTGTGGCGCGACGCTGAGCGTGACTTTGCTGAGATTCAGTCCATGGTCCTGGCACTCGATGAACCAAGCCTGCTCTTTGGCGAGTACCAGAGCGTTGACTTCGGTGAAGTGCAGGCCCCGATGGACCCAATGAAACGAGTCGAGGTCTTTGAGAAAGAGCGAGCCGCATGCTTGACGGACACGGTTGAAGAAACCATGAGCCGCAATCCCGACTTGGACGCTGCAGCTGCACAAAAAGAGATTGAGCTGCACGTTGACCGTGAGGTTGTGCGCGTCCAGCTACAGCAGGACCTGCAGCGCATGGACGCTGGCATGAATACCAGCCCTGGTGAGCCACTGCCCGAGCAGTTTGGAGAGCTGCGCGTTGTTGGCGATGAGGATGCTGATGAGCAGTAGCCTGTTGCACCTGGTGCCATCGGGCCGAGGCGAGATGACTACGGCTGCAGCCGAGTCGTATGGCCACGTCGTAGCATTCTGCGCGCGTAACGGCATTGAGCATACGATGCTGAGGCCAGAGAATTGCTTCGTTGAGGACAGCCGAAACCAGGCAGTTCAGACGGCAATCAAGAGTGGATTTGACCTGCTGCTGATGCAGGACCCTGACGTTGCCTTTGGTAGCCAGGCATTTCCTCAGCTTTGGTTTCGCCTCAAGCATGAGGGACCTGCAGCCGTTGGCGCAGTGGTTAGGCGTCGCGGCCGGAGCGTTCGGCTTAACGCGGCGACGGCGAAGCCTGGCTGCGTCCACCAGCACGTTGAGATTGGCACTGCGCTGATGCTCATCGACGTCAAGCAACTAGCCGAGGTTGATGGGCCTTGGTTCAGGCGAGAGACAAACGCGACAGGCACACGGACAATCGTGGGTGAGGACATCGCGTTTTGCAGAAAGCTTAAAGCAGCAGGACTGAACGTCCTGGCTGACTTCACATTTTCAACTGAGCATCGTGACGAGCAATGGCTCTCGACGAATCCCCTGATCAGGGAAACGCGGGAAGCCACAGGTTACGAGCTCACCCGAACGCCCACTGTCAGCGGCAATGACAGGTTGGCTACGTCTGCCTGAGACGGGAAAGAAGTGACGTGAACGAAGATACAACCCAGGACCTCGAGGTGACCACCCAGGATGCTGAAACCGAAACGACGACTGAGACTCCGAGTGAGCGAACGTTTACGCAAGCGGACGTCGAGGCCATCGTTAAGCAGCGACTGGACAGGGACCGAAGAGACCGAAAGTCACGTACGACCAAAAAACCAAAAGCACGAACCAAAGCCCAACCGAAACAAGAGGCGGAAGAAACGCAGGTAGACCGGGGCGCATTGCGCGACTCTTTCTACGACGCGATTCACGGCAGAGATTTCAAGCTGGCCCACATCAAAAAGATGCGCGCTGAGTTCTTGAGCTCCCCGCCAGACGACCCTGACGCCTGGGTCGATGAGTGGGCCGAATTGGTTGGTGCAAAGGCTGCGGACAAAGAGCCGGAGCCCGAACAAGAAGAACCCAAACAAAAGGCAGCGCCTGTGAGCGACAAGCCCGAAGCGTCCCGAGGTGCACCGCAAGGTCACCCCGACTATGACACGGTAATAGACCCCAACCGCCTAGATGCCGATGACATCCGCAGGATGGAAGAGAAGTATGGCCAGGGCAAAGCGTGGAAGAAACTACGCGCGATGGTTGAGCGGCATTACCGCGGGCGAAAGGTCGTCATCTAGCGCTAGCCGCTAGGAGTGCCATCAATGGCCAATGAAACAACCACCACGACTCTAACTGAGATCGTAAACAGTGAATGGATTCGCCCCGTCTTCCAGGACTATTCACACGAGTTTGTAAACGCTACCCGCTTCTGCCTCAAGCAGTCGCTGGTCGGCAAAGGTACCAGCACTTGGGCTCAGCCCGTTCCCGTGTCCGATATGGGCACCGTAGGTGACGGCGGAGCTGGCGTGGACGCCGAGTATAACGCCACCGAAGCCACCGCGCTGTCCAACATCCAGCTGGACCTCGGCGAAGCCACCATCAGTACTTCTGAGCTGGGCATTCGGCGGGAAATCAGCGACACCGCGCTAGAGGATATCGTTGACGGTTTCGCCATGGTGCAGTTCATCGTCCGCGATGCCGCGCGCATCCTCATGACTGCCTTGGAGGATGATGTTATCGCCCTCTTCGGGTCAGCCTCCAACACTACGGGCGCTACAGGCGTCAACTTGTCGGTCGCCAACGTCAACGACGCCATCGGCGCACTGCGAAACCGTGGCATCCGCGCCCCGGGCGGACTGGTTGCAGTTCTCTCTGACACTCAGATGGGTGACTTCGAGGATGCGCTGGAAGCCACTGGCACCAGCTGGGCCGTTTACCCTGGCACTGCTGACAAGCTGATGGGTGCAGAGCGCAACCCCGACAACGGCCTGACCGATGGCCGAGTGCTGCGCTACAAGAACGTAGACTTCTATCAGTCCGGCCTGGTTGATACGGCCAATACGGGCGCCGATGACGCAGGCGCAATGTTTGTGCCTGCCATGGGCAACGAAGGCTTTGAGGCCCTCGGCCTGGCCGAAAGCCGACCCTTCACATCGGAGACCGAGCGCAATGCCGCGAGCCGCACGACCCTGGTCGTCTGCACGCTTCGCGCAGGCGCTGGCATCCTGAAACAGGACAGCCTCGAGGGCATCGTTACCGACGCCTAGAACGAAAGGATTTTATGGGCAGTTTAGGACCACAACACATCTTTGACGCTGGGCTCAACAAGCCCCAGCGGATGTGGAAAAAACGGGTTGACCCGGATACCGATGAGATAGTCATCGAGAAGAAACCGTTTGGCCGTCAGGCCAAATACGTAGACGCCAAAGGCAACGTCAAGCACGTTCGCCTGGTCAACGCGTCTGCCCAAAAATCCGACTATCGCTATGAGCAGAGAATGCGTAGGGACCAGCGTGCCAACAATGGCATTCCCTACGCTCTCTGCCCCCTGCGCGACGAAGAGAGCAATCTCAAGGACACCTATTTCCCGGCCGAGATGCGCACCCCGTGCGAGCGTCACAGCTACAACGAGGAAAAGGCTTGCCCCCACGTCGAGCTCATCATCAAACGCCGACAGGCCAAGAACGCTGAGCACCAGGCCCAGCGGCTCGAGCGATTCAACCGCAAAGAGCGCATGGAACAGCAGAAGCTAGAAGCCACTCAGGCAGTCAACGAGAAACTAATCGACGTGCTCGAGAAAATCAGTGAAAAAGACGCCCCAAGTCAAGCAAAGCGACCTACGCGCAAATCCTAGTCACCCTGAGCATCCGCGCTGGGTGAAGGAGTCACTCATCGAGGACGAAGCCACATGGCTGTCCGACCTCGGGGCGATTCCTGATATGCGTCGCATTGAGACCGAGACTGTAGCCACGCTAGAGCGGCTTGACCGTAAGGCCAAGATGCCCAAGCGCTCAGGCAAGAAGCGTCCATCCAGGCGAGCAGAGAAGGCAGCTGAGAATCTGGGCTACCAGTTCAGCCGCACTGCGGACTATGTTGAGCAGAAAGCAGCCACGCTTCGCTACCGCGACAAGCTGCAGACGCCTCGAGAAAAGAAGCTGCAGTTTCGACTCTCCCTGCTCATGCGCCACCGGGTAAACCCGCTGACCAATACGCATGAGCCGCTATTTCCCGAGTACTGCGCTCGCATCCTTAACGTTTGGGCGCGCAGCAAGGAGGGCCATGGCCACTACGCTGGCAAGACCTATGCAGAGCGTGGCCGTATCGCCTACACCGAGCTCGAGAAGATTGCCGACGACTCTAACCGCTGGCATGGAGAGTGGAACCGTTGAGCACTTACCGTGAGACGGTGCCATTTGGCTTCACAAGCGAGGCAATCTGGCTAGACGTTCCAGAGGGCAGACCTAGTTCTGTGACATCTGTAGCCGTCTACGAGGCTGACAGCGGCGATGACTCTACCGCTGAGGCTGCAACCACCGGCTCAGCGTCCATTGAGACCAACCCCAACACCACGGTAGACGCCAACAGCGGGCCAGGGGCCAACCCTCGCACGCTCAATGTGGCAGCTACCACCGGCTTTGTGGTTGGCCGTCAGTACCTGGTGACAGGGGCCAACGGGCAGAGCGAGTGGATAGTGCCGACCGAGATTAACTCGGGCGTTTCTGTTATCTGCAAGCATCCACTGCACAACTCATATGTCTCCGGCGATACCGTCGAGAGCGTACGCATCAGTATTAGCCTTGACGATGACTACCTGGCCGACGAGGACAACTTGTCGAGCCCAGACGGCAACCCCCGATACAGGGTGCGCTGGGTCTACGTCTACGACTCAACATCTTACGTTACTGATACCTACTTCGACATCGTCAGGTACGAGGCGAAGCATAGCGTCACCAGCATGGACGTTGAGCTTCGCATGAGCGGATGGCTTAACAACCTTCCAACCTACAGCCGTGCCACGCAGGGCATGGATATCATCAATGCAGCATTCGACGATGTAACCAGCGACCTGCACAACATCCAACAGCCCCACTGGGGATACAACAACCGCGAGCGCATGGACGAATTAGTCATCATGCGCACGCTAATGAACTGGGCGCGCAGCCGCTACTACAACGGCAAAGCCGACCTGGAAGAGTACGACACCGCGCGGCGTGACTACTTTGAGCTTTTGGACAAGCGGGTTCGCGTCGTTTCCAACGTCCCAAGACAAACCGACACAGGCGCAGGCGCAGAAGTTCAAAGCGCACTGCCCATCGCAGTGAGATGACCATCGGGAGGAGATTTGAGCCGATGAGTGAAACTAGCAGCTAAGCAAACGGCACAGGCGCAGTACCTAGACGTCGATGGCACTACGGACAAGTTCGCTACTGCGATGGCTCCGGGTGTTACTTACGAGTTTGTTGCCAACGTAGATTGCTGGGTAGCCATTGAGGCTACTGGCGGGGCCGTCGCTGCCGATGCAGCCGCTGGCATTCTCTACGTGGGGCAAAAGCTCTACCTAGCAGCACCAGACAATACATCCACCAATAGCTTCGTTCACGTCATCAGCGATGGCGTTAACGGCGACGCCTGCCTCTACCCGGTGGAATAATGCGCAGCCTCAGCCGACATAGAGGCGGAGGCGGTAGACGCGACCCTATCCACCCTGTATCAGCCGATGGTCTAGCCAGACGCTTTGGCCGTACCCCTGACTGGGGTTACGTGTTTCAGGAATCCGCCAGCCCTTGCGTCGAATCATTCGGCGCAGGCGAAGACCTGGTGCAAGCAGGTGACCCAACCTATGCGGCTGCTACAGGTTACGCGAACAAATTGGCCCTGGAATTCGTCAAGGATGACAACGGCAACGCCAAGCCTGTGTCTACGGCTTTTGCCGACTACACGACTGGCAGCTTCGCGTTCCTCGCACATCTGCAATTCACTGCGCACCGCACAGCGGGCAACGGTGGACTGCTCGGCAAGAACCCTTCAGCCAACCCACGCTACCTCTCACAGGTGAATACCAGCGGCTACGTCGCCTGGCAGATTCACGATGGCTCGAGCCTCTACAACACTAACGTCGCCGTTGACTCTGACGGCACCGACGCCTGGCTGTGGCTCTCAGCCGACCGCACTGCTGACATTCTCTGGATTAGCTATCACCTCGGCACCAGCACCCTGAGCATTGCTGGGGCATCTGGCAACACCCTAACGAACGCGCAGCCCCTCCGCCTTGGCAGCCTCTACGGCCAAGCCACAGGCGTCAAGTTCCTGGCTCTCTATGGCTTCACTGGCAGCAATGCTGAGGGCGACCCAAGGCCAAACCTGCGACGCGTTGAAAGGCGCATCAGGTGACCACGGTTGGTGTCCTCGGCGACTCCATATCCGCTCTCACGTACTTCGACGCTGTGCCCCAGCTTCGATGGCATGAGCTCGCCTACCAGGCGCTTCGCGTCCATGAGCCTAGCGGCTGGACGTTTACAGACTACAGCGCCAACGGTCTCAAGGCATCCGACTACCTTACCGGTGGCTCAGTGCCACCAGCCACGTGGAAGGGCAACCACGATGTCTACTTCGTTTTCCTTGTTGCCAACGAGGGCCTTGTTGCACCCATGCGGACGGACACGGATTCCCTCGTTGCTGAAATCAAGGACGGTGGGGGCAAAGCTGTGCTCGTCACGCTCTACCCCGTGGACTACGCCGGTCTGCACTGGCGGCAAGACCAGGGCGACAAAGACGCGACCATCATCGCACTCAACCAGGTCTATCGCGATGTCCACGCAGCTGACCCAACCGTTGGCCTCTGCGACCTGTGGCAACACGTCACCAACCTGGGTGAGTGGGACTACCGCTTGCGCAACTATCCGCTCGTCGGCGGCGCAGTCACGGACCAGCAGTATTGGGGACCCGACTCGGCCTTCGATGGCGACGGTTCCGGCGGCTCAGACGACCCGCTTTGGTACACGGAGATTCACCCCAACCCTTACGGCTCGCAGCTCATCGCCAATGCTGTGGTCGCCTACGCGGAGTCTTCGCTAGTGGCTACCACAACGTTCGAGGCCATGCGGGCAACGGCCAAGGCGCAAATAGAAGCGCTTACGCCTGACACTAACAGCGAAGAGAAGTTCCTCATCCATGACTCTATGGGTGACTTTCGTGAGTGGGCACAAGAACAGCCGCAGGCTGCCAGCCGTCGCTTTCAGGTGGCCAACCTTTTCAGCTACGACGACGTACAAATCCACAACAACGACCAGGTGCTCGAGCCAGGGCAGATGGAAGTTGTCGTGGCGTACAGAACAGACCACCGCTTTGCCGACGACGACGGAGACACGCAGTCTTCGCGCGACCTCCAAGACGTCATAGAGCAAGACCGAGTGGCCATAGACAAGGTCGTTGGCATTAACGCCACGGCTTACACGAACGCCTGCACCTACCAGGCGGATTTTAGCGTTGAGGAAACAGGGGCAGTGACGTTCTTGGTCCTCAACTACACCTTCATTTTCTACAGGAGCGCATAGATGTCTAATGCATCAGTTCTTGGGGCCGTGCTCTACGCCGACGAGGCGAGCTTCGGGGATAGCTCCGTAACCACTTTCGATGAGCGGCTGCCCGTTATTCAAGAGGTCGATGTTTCCGGCCTTGAATGGAGCAAGCAAGACCTGGCTGTGGCCATGCAGTACCAGAACGATGGCGTTCAGGATGTGCGAATGCCCAAGGGCGGCAGCTTCACGATCAGTCTGCACCTTACCGGTCATGGCTCAGCAACTACCGGCTCTATCACTGCTAATCAGCTCGAGACATTCCTGGGCCGGGTCATCGGCAACGTTGACGTTACCCAGGACGGAACGACGCTTAACGGTGCAGGTACCGACGAAGACACCTTCACTGCAACCAGCGGCGCAGGCATCTTGGATGGTGGACTGATTCGCATCGGTGCATTGGGCGATGGCGATGGCGAGGGCCAGTTCTACGCAGTCACCAGCGAGACCACCAATACGGTAGAGCTCGCTACAGCAATGGCTGGAACCGGTGCGGACAGTGCCGTTGTCTACGCACCGGCACTCATCTACCCCAACGAGGGGCCAACCGCGACCACCCTTACCAGCATGCGGTTCCAGTTTCTCACAGCCAACGGTCACTACAACGCATGGGGCTGCTACCCGACGTCAGTCAGCTTCACTGGCATGGGGCCGGGGGAACTACCTCGAGTAGACGTGACCATGGCTTGTGCCACCTGGAATAAGACCAGCGGCACCTTTCCCACTGCCACCAGCGCAGACCGTTACGCGCCAGCCCCAGTGGCTGCCGGGTCCCTCTTCCGCCAGACGAAGGGCACGACAACCCGCAGCACGCTGAGCATTCGCGAATTCAACCTGAACATTGACTTCCAGACAGTGCCACTGCTGGGCCATGGCGCAACCGACGCGCATCAGGTTGTGGTTGGTGCCCGGCGCATCAAGTGCCAGGCCAGCTTCGATATGGTTGTAGACAAGGAAGCCACTGGCACTGAGACCGCGTTTGACCGCTGGAATACAGCAGCCAACAGCGCCAGCTTCGAGCACGTTCTCTACACCATGAGCGCAGGTGCAGACGGCATGTGTGTGGGCATCTACTTCCCCAAGGTCAAGATGGTGGATCGAGCCCCGATTCAAACCAGCATCGATGGTCTCAACCGTGAGCGGCTCATGTATCGAGCCATCACAGACAGCGCAGGTGCTGACGATCTGCGCAAAGCCAACTTCATTCTAGCTCTCGCATAGGAGGCGCATGCAGCTAAAACCACCCACGCTGGTCCGGGACTACGAATACGTATTCCATGCAGACCCAGCCCTCGACACTGATGCCGAAGACTTCGTCCAGCGATACAACGAAGCCAACGAGTCTGGCTCATGGGACAACGTTCCATTGCGCGATGGACGCAAGCCCATCGTCTGGAAGCTCAGCCACCTGCGCGGCATTCCCAAGTTCAAGATTCAGGACCTGCTGAATGATGACATCCGCAACGGTCGCACACAGCCGTCATTTGTGACGCTGTATCACGCGGCACGCTTCGCACTGAAGGCAGTCTCGGGACTGGCGGAACACAACGGCATGCCTGTTGATGACTTCCCTCGCTTTGCTGATGCTGAGTGGGGGCGGGCCATGAGCGTTCCCCCAGAGCTGATGGATCGTCTGTCTGAGATTGAGCTCGATGGCGAAGTCGTGGGTGACACCCTGGTCCGTGAGATTGGCGGCACCGCACTGATGCGTGTGCTGCCGGGAAAGCGCTAACCGAGGCCCTGCGCGTGTTGCCTTGGATCCATCATGCACGAAGCCAGGAACAAGATGGCTTTCTTGATTGCACCAAGTGCGTCAAGAACATGGCCAAGGCTTCTAGGGCCTCGTGGAACTGCGGTTGGCTAAAGCCGTCTCAACGCACAGGGCCGGGGCTTCGGTCAACCAAGCTGCCACCTGACTATCACGTTGGTGAGCCAACCAACAAGGACATCTGCCCCGGCTGGTACTGCCAGCTGCCACAAGCCAACGAGGCAGCAAGGGCAAGCGGCTGGGCCAAGGATGGCGAGCTCAAGAACTTCTACGAAGGCCAGGAACTAACTGGTTTGCTCTTTGACTGCATGGACATCGTGCGCAGCTCTATCGCTGACCTCGAGGCCCACAACATGCCCAAAAAGTAATGGCTATCCAAACCTCAGCAACCATCCTCAGCATCTACAAGGCTGACACTCGCCAACACAAGGCGAAGCTAAAAGAGCTTAAGGGTGAAGAAAAGAAGCGACACAAGGCGCTGGTGGACCAGGTGTCTGCGCAGAACCTCAAGCTTGACGCACAGATCGCCAAAATAGGAAAGATTGGCGCAGCCATCGGCGTGGCTGTTGGTGCCGTGGCTGTTTTGGGTCGAGCATTTAAGGTCTATGCGAAGGAGCAGCAGCTGGCCATCGCCGCAGGTAAGGCTGACGTTGAAGGCCTGCGCACCTCGTTCGGCGCCCTTGCTGGGCGGATGAAAACTCTGCGTTTCGCTGCCGCTGCCATGAATGGCCGCTTTGCAGTGACCAACGAGCAGATGCAGACGGCTGCCAAGTTCATGAACGTGCTTGTCGCTGAGGGCAACGACGTACAGAGCGTGTTCGAGAAAGTCACTCAGGCCATTGTCGAAGCTGACAGCGGTGCACTGAAGCCGTTCGGCGATGACATCAAGGCAGTCAACGGTGAGGCCAAGGGCCTCTCGCAAATCCTTGACCACATGGCCAAGCGTGTTCAAGAGAACACGAAAGAGATTAACCCTGTCTTGCGTGTTCAGTTGAAACTGCAAAACGCAGTTAATGACGCATGGCTGGCGATTAATCGAGCCATGGGTAAGGTTGCAGAGACCTTCGCCCCACTGGTAGAGCGTGTCATTGACGCAACTCGGAAGCTGGGCAAGTTCGTTTCCGTGCTTGATGAGATGCGGCAGAAGGCAGAGCAGTTAACCGGCGGGGGGGTTGGAAAGAGCATTGAGCGCGGTGTTGACTTTGTCCAGAACCCACTAGGCTCGATGGTTGGCCAGTTCAACCGCATTGCCCTGGCCGTCAACGGTGCAACCTTTGAGGTTGATGCGTTCATTCGCAGCCAGAAGCGCTTGCAACGAGAGCTAGCGGCTGACGCTAAAACCGCAGACCTGACGGACGAATCCCCACTAGTACGCCCAAAGGGTTTGTCAATTGCCGAGCGCAATAATCAGCTTCTGGCCAATGTTACAGCGTTTCGTAAGCGACAGGCAAAGCAGCGCAAGAAGGGAGCGCGCCGCAACCTCAAGCCAACAGCATTCGAGCGCATCGGCCTACAGGGCCAGCGGCTCCGAGACGCCGCCGGCTTTGCTGGTGCTGGTGACAACAGTATTCCACTCTTCCCGGGCATCTCCCAGGGCCAAGACATTCAGGGTATCGGTTCAGCCTTTGGGGGGATAGCCGCTGGCGCTACCCCAAGCCTAAGCCTTCTTGACCAGCAAGACCTGCTGAGCCGCACACCATCGGCACCAACCACTGAGCTGTCCAAGCTGTTCAGCCAGCAAGGCTCATCGGCAATCAAGAATTTCGAGAGCGCCAGCACGCAGGCTTTCCGCTCGATCGTCACGGGTGCAAGCTCGGCCGCCGCAGCCATCAAGCAAGCCTTTGGCCAGATGATTATGGCCCAGAGCATGGACCTTTTTGCGAAGGGCATTGGCCAAGGAGTGCAAGCCCTCATCAGCCTGGTAGGTGGCAACCCTGCCGCTGCCGCTGGCCATGGCAAGGCATCAGCCATGGCCTTCGCAGGGGCTGCTACGCTTGGCGCCCTGGCGTCACAGCTCGGAGTCGGCGGAAGACTACCGGGCAAACCGGCAGGCCTTGGTGGGGCTGCAGGGGCTGCAGGCGGCAACACAACAACCAACCGCACCATCATCATTGGTGGTGGCTTCGGTGAAGAGGACCCACGCCGACGAGCTGCGCGCATGCGTAAAGCGCTCGACGCCGAGGGGCCTGACACCACGTTCCTGGATGGCTAATGGCTGCGACGTTTGGAAAGCTTGAGCGCTTGATTGAGGTGCCGACCGGCTCTTGGACGTTCACCTTGTCCGAGGACAACTTAGACGTTGGCACCGTCACGTTGACGGCTGCAGATACCTTCTACTGGTCGAGCGCAGGTAGTGCTGCCAGGCTGGCCAATGGGGCCAGTGCGTCATCGCTAAAGACAGCCCTCGAGGCTGTCGGGGCTGGCACATACAGCGTGTTTCTGAACGACGGCGAAGGGGACACGGGTAAGCTGCAAATCACGGTTAGCGGTGGGGCCTCTGTCTGGGGCATGCATACGTTTCAGGAAAACGGTGCAGCCAACAACGCACTGCGTGACCTCATGGGATTCGCCGCAGACATCACTACCGACGTGGCGTCGGCTACTAGCGACAACCATGTGCAAGGGCTGTGGCTTCCTGATGCGCCTTTCTTTTGGCATCGGGGCTCAGCCGACTACGGCTCATATGAGACCGACATGGTGACAACTGAGAGCCCTGCTGGTCACGTTAAGGCCTTCTACAGTCAGAAGAAACGAGTCTTTAAGCCTCGGTGGCGAGCCATCAGCAAAGCGCGTGCATACACTGCCAGCGAGAGCGATGCTAACGAGTCGTTTCAAACGTTCTGGGTAAACGATGTGCTGGGAGAGAAAGGCTACGCGGCCCAGCCGGCTGGCCCTGTTCGATGGTACCCCGATGCCTCAGTCGATGGCACCTACGAAACATACAAGATTCCGCTGACCGAAGACATCGGCGAGCTCATGACAGAGGACTGGATTGAGCTGGTCAACATCACAATCCCGAGGATGGTCGTTGTCCCATCATGACGACACTCGCAACGCTACAGAACGATGATGGCATCCGCTATGGCTGGGTGTTGTGTATCGAGGGCTATAGCAAGCTTCTTACGAATCTTGCAGACCCTACTGACCTCTTTACTAGTGGCCAGGGCTGGGATGGCACTGACTGGTCTTCTGCCCTTACCGGGCTAACGATTGACACAGACTTCGAGCAAGAGCTCGAGCCATGGTCGTCTAAGATTCGAGCCGCCAGCATTGGCGTAACTGTTCGCGACCCAGACGACGCATTCGGTGAGGCTGTCTTCAGGCGAAATGCCGGCAACGAGGCCGAGATAACTGAGGACCTTGACGCCAACGAGACTGGCATCAACACAAGCTCTGACCCCGGATGGACGCTGCCCGGTACCCTGTACATTGGCACAGAGGCCATCAACGCATCGAGCTATGGGCTGGGAGCCATCACCGTAGCAGCCAATGGCCGAGGCTATCTGCATCCGTTTGCTACGGACAGCGGTACAGCCAACCGCTTCGGGCGAGAGCATCACCGGCCAGACGCTGACTGGGATGTTCATTGGAATCCGGTAGTAACCGATAGCCCCAACGGGTGGATCGGCAAGTGGGTTGGCCTTTGGCTCCATGAGGTGCGCGGTGGCCGTGTCAATACACGGGCAAACGCCCGATTGGTATTTGCTGGCACGATGGAAGAGCCGACGGACAACGCAGACACGTCTGTCAGCTTCCGCTGCGTAGGCGTTCGGCAGAAGCTTGTTGACACCGTGCTCATGCGTAACCAGTTTCGTGGGCGGCTGAGCAACGGCATCCGCGTGCAGTCCGGGCAAAAGGCGCTGTGTCGTGTAGCGCACCAGGGCAGTGGCACAACTGCTACCAGCAGTGAGTTTGAGGTTGTGGCTTCGGGCGCATCAGGTGCCACTGAGATAGACGAGGGCTACTACACGGCCAACGAGCTCATGTCCAAGCTCAACGAGTTCTTCAATGGTGAAGCAAGCACCATCGGCCCATGGGAGCTGCTGCTGGTCAACGCCGATGACCCTAACGCACCACAGCACTGTGCCGTCAAGTTCGACCTGGCAGGCATAGCTGGTGCCGCATCGATGACCAACTGGTGCCAGCTGCTAATCCCTAAGAGCTGGGCCAATGCTTTTGGTTTCATCGACTACCCAACCAACGACTACTCAGGCCAGAACCTGGCCCACCTATACAGCTACGTAGCTGGACAGCAGGACGAAACGCTCACAGCGCAGAAACCCTTTGGCCAGTTTGTTCTGGCCCTTGGTGGCGGCACCAACCAGCGCATCATCCTCGAGAGCAAGCAGGGCAACTGGATTAACCAGAATGACTGGCTGCCTGAACCATGGGACGGCTACGCCAACAGCGGCCAGGCCTGGGGATTCATGCGTATCGCCTCGGACGTTTTCGTCTTAGCCAACCAGGACCCTGAGCAATCCGACGATGACCTGGGCAGGCGCACGTTTGAGATTCGCGGCGACCCTGTAATCGGAAATGTCTTCGGCCGATCGACATCCATCAGCAACGACGGTGAGAGCGTTCTGCTCGAGAGCAATCAGGACGGCTTCGTTGACTGCCGCCAGATTGTTGCAGTGCAGGGTGGCCTTAAAGACATACTGGCCAGGCTGTTCTACAGCACAGGTGCCAGCGGATACAACCACACAACCTACGACGACTGGGACTATCAACTTGGAGCAGGAATACCTGGGAGCCTTCTGGGCACTGCATTTGAGCGTTCACTCGATGACATGGACGCTGACAACTTGCAGGACAGCATGGTCATCATTCTGGACAAGCCGACAAAGCTTGAAGAGGTGCTCGGCCCAGAGCTAGCACTCCGAAACAGCTTCTTGGTGTGGAAAGATGAGGGCCTTCGCTTTGTCTCGCCACAGGCTCTCAGCTCCTCTCTAAGCGCCCACACGCTAACCGAGGCCAACAAGGCAAGCGCTCAGCCCAAGGACCCTCAGCTGGCACCTACGCGCATTAGCCGCAAGCACATGAGGAACATCCTCAAGGTGCAGATGTCTCGGGATTTGGTAACGGGGCAATACCTGGACAATGTCGAGGTGCGCTTTCAGAAGAGCATCACGGACCATGGCTCAGCCAAGCCCATCACCCTGAAGGCTCGCAACAGCTTCGCCAGGTGGACGGCCACAGGTGACGCTGTAGAGCAGGCCATCATCGACCTGGTATCTCGTGTCCTGCCAGCGTGGGGCCGACCACTGCGCATCATGCAGCGGACCATTGATAGCTCGCTATTCGAGAGCGTGGCCCCTGGCGACATCGTTACTGTGACCGACAAATTCGCGCGCAACCCCGAGACTGGCAAGCGAGGAGTCACCGGTAAGGTGGGCATGGTGCTTAAGCATGTCTGGTCTATCGGTGGCGACGGCAGGGACCCGCATGGATCCATGGATGTCATCTTCGCAGACTTCGACAACGATGCCATCTGGTCGCCTACTGCTCAGGTTGCTAGCTACGACCACGGCACCAAGACTCTCACGTGTGAAACCCATGAGCACTCAGACGCCACCGAGGCGGCAGATGCAACCCACTTCGTTACCAGTGACAAAATCATGCTGGTGGAGATTAGCCCAGCCGTGGCGGCTTCGGCTACCACCTACAGCGACACGGTGGCGTCCCAGTCTGGTGACGACATAGTCCTGACCACAGGGGACGCGCAAATCGCTACGGACATCTCTGGGGGAATGAAGTTTCGCGTCATCAGCCAGACCTATACGAACGCCGTCAGCACACAGAAGACTGACGCCTACCTGGCAGATGATTCCGACCTGCAAATTCTCAACAGCCGAGTGCCCTACGTCTGGACAGCAGGCGAGGCCAGTGACCTTGACTTGTCTCAGGCTGCGGCTACTGAGCTGTGCGAGCGTCACTCGGATGAGATGCACGCAGACGGCTCACCACTTTCCACCGGTCATGGTCGAGCTCTGGCCCGCAACAACAACAACCTAATCAGCTATGGCACTGCACCACAGCAGTCGCTGATGTGGTCGGCATCTAGCCCCATCGCTGGCCCCGCGTCTACCAACTGGAAGATTCTCATCGACGGCCCCTTGTTTGTGGGTGTTGGTCTGTTTCAGCAGGGCAACAAGCGGCAGATAACAATCGCGCCGCTGATGAATCGGTCTGCATCTGGGGCTACACAGAAGATTCGCGTCACCATTAACCGCGCTGGCCCTGCCGGCAACTCTCTATCTTCTGCATCATTCCCTGAGCCCAAGCAGCAGGTCACGTGGACAACCACTACGACTAGCCCGAGCTTTGAGAAGGGAACTGAGACTGCGTTTGATGTCCCCTACAGCAGCACTGGCTGGGTCTGGATAACCGTTGAGGCAGCTCAAGCCGCCACCCATGGCTCAAGCGTCGCAGGCTTTTACGGCCTGATGGTCAACGAGATGGGGCCGTTAGCATGAGCACTCACAGTGTAAGCAAGTTCTACCCGAAGCCCCTCAACCACAACCGCTTCTG
>SPJK01050085.1_pt1 | contig 25706 bp, 20 predicted proteins | sample 3741771 | NCBI WGS metagenome assembly SPJK01 (sample SAMN10925997, study PRJNA522277) | cold seep metagenome | isolation source: Elba SIP-enriched marine methane seep metagenome, extraction at timepoint T2 | place: Italy: coast of Elba, Mediterranean Sea
AATCAAAGTTTTATCAGCAGTAATTGAATCCTATGCGGTCATGAGCAATCACTATCACATTATCATGCGTATTGAACGGGATCGATCTTTGGACTGGTCAGTGGAAACAGCACTGAAGCGCTGGATAATGCTGTATACCGGTTCTTTGCTGGTTAACAAAATTTGTCCGATGCCCGTTTCAAAATGAGTCAGGGTGAACTAGCTGAAACCTACCGAAATCGTCTATATGACTTATCCTGGTTTATGCGCAGCTTAAAATATTGAATCAGGGTAAAGTATATTGAGCCACAGCTTAATATGCAGAAGTGGGTAGAATAAAACGACACACCATTGCCCCGATAGTGCTGGTGCACCATTTGAAACCAAAAAGAAACCTTTTTCACTGCTAACCTTACAAAAAACCAGCATCTTGTAGTAATCGAGGTGTATCAGGGTACGTTGAAGACATTCGCGAAAATTTAGTAAGCGATAATATTGCTTTACTAGCTCACCAAAAGGCTACGACCAGCAAAGCTGGTAGCCACTCAAGCTCATCTGTTCGCAAGAATCAAATTTCTACAGAAACAAAAAAACCGCAACTCCGTGCGGTTTTAATGAGTTCAGCAACTCTTAATTTTACACTATTGTATTCGCCAGAAATAGCGGCACTGACAGTGATAGATTAACGTTTTGAGTACTGAGGACGTTTTCTGGCTTTGTGTAAACCAACTTTTTTACGCTCTACAACACGCGCGTCACGAGTCACATAGCCCGCTTGTCGTAAAGATAAACGCAAGGTCTCATCATATTCCATCAAAGCGCGCGCCATGCCATGACGAATTGCACCAGCCTGGCCTGAAGGGCCTCCACCTTTAACAACGACGTTCACATCCATACTGCTGGCCAAATCAACACACTCCAGCGGTTGACGGGCAACCATTTGGTCGGTTTTACGACCAAAATATTGTTCTATAGATTGTTTATTAATTGTAATTTTACCGGAACCTGCTTTTGCATAAACACGCGCAATCGCACTTTTACGACGACCGGTTCCATAATATTGAGCTTCTGCCATGAGTATAACCTGTTTGATCGATTAGAGTTCCAACGCTTTAGGTTGTTGTGCCTGATGGGTATGCTCAGGCCCTGCATAAATTTTTAACTTCTTGAACATCGCACGGCCCAATGGGTTTTTCGGTAACATGCCTTTAACAGCAGTACTGATAATGCGATCAGGAAAAGTTTGTCTTAACTTACCTAAAGAAGTGCTTTTCATGTTGCCGACGTAACCGGTGTGGCGATAATACATTTTATCTTTTTCTTTGTTACCGGTAACTTTGATTTTCTCGGCATTAATCACGATGATATAATCGCCGGTATCGACATGCGGTGTATATTCTGGTTTATGTTTTCCGCGCAGACGTTTGGCTACTTCACTGGCAAGCCGCCCAAGCGTCTTCCCGTCAGCATCGACCACGTACCAATCGCGCTTTACTTCTGCTGGCTTAGCACTAAATATTTTCATCGTTACTTTACGTATTGGTTAAGGCTATATAAAAGAGCGGGAATTCTACTCAATTTCTACACAAATTTCAAGTTAATTCTTAAAAACTCTCTAAACCATCTCTAGCCAAGACTCAAAACCTAAAGTCCATACAGAAAACACTCTACTAATTTTAAATCAAAAAAACAACCTCAAAAAAGCAAAAATCACTATAGTTTCATACTATTAAAACCCATGGCTTTTTATCATTTAGTTTATTTGGCCGCTTATCGCTAGCACAGTTATGATTTACAGCTTGATATTTAACGCATGTAGCTTCCGGTATAAATGGGTACGCTCCATGCCAATGGCCGTAGCTAATTTCGCAACACTGCCGCCATTTTTTTCAAAATGATATTCGATATAGGACTTTTCAAACTGCTCCCTTGCATCTTTAAGCGGTAAATTAAAGAACTCCGGAACCGATGAAGCGGTTTTATCCAACACCGTACCCAATGCTTTTTTCACTTCATCCAATTCAATTTCATCACCGGCCCCGAGAATTAATAACCGTTGCACCAGATTTTTAAGCTCTCTAGCGTTTCCCGGCCATGCATAATTGCGTAAAAAATTCTGTGCTGCCATAGAGAATTTACGAAATGGCAGTTTCTCATGATTGACAAAATAATCAACATAAAATGCCAGCAATTTCGGAATATCTTCGCTATGTTGCCTTAATGCCGGTATTTCTAAGGTTACCCCATTGATTTGATAAAACAGGTCCTGGCGAAACCGCCCTGACCGAACCTCCTCTTCCAACTCCAGTGTCGAAGAGGCAATAAACCTAACATCCACCTGCACCGAAGCGCTACCCCCTACCCTGAGAAATGAACTGGACTCCATCGCGCTTAAAAGACGCAATTGCGTTTCCTGATCCATGCTGCTGATTTCGCCTAAAAACAGCGTCCCGCCATGCGCCTGTTCGAGTAAACCGGGATTAATCACGCCCTGCTCCTCTTTGCCGAAAAACTCAACAGTGGAATTTTGCGGGGAAATACTACCTACCGCCACATCAACAAAAGGCCCTTCTTTGCGGCTGCTACAAGCATGTAAATATCGTGCAAACAGCTCCTTACCAGTCCCGGCTTTGCCTATTAGCAAAACCTTGGTATCGTATTGCGCCAATCGTTTCAGTTGATCCTTGATACGTTCAATCAGGGCGCTGTCGCCTACCGGTTCAATATACTCGGTTAATTGTTTCTTTAATCCGGCATTTTCTTTTTGTAATTTGCCATTTTCCAAAGCCCGTTCCACTACCAAAATCAACTTGGCCATTGATAAGGGTTTCTCGAGAAAATCATACGCGCCCAGACGTGTGGCTTCAACGGCAGTTTCAACCGAACCGTGTCCCGACATCATCACCACCGGACATTTCAAATGACCGTCTTTCTGCCATTGTTTAAGCAAGGTAATACCATCAGTATCAGGCATCCAGATATCCAATAATATCAAATCCGGCTGTTTTTTTAATATTAACTGCTGTGCTTTTTCTGCATTTTCAGCACTTGCAACCTGATAACCTTCATCTTGCAGAATTTCCTGAACCAACTGCCGAATATCGGGTTCATCATCTACAACTAATATATTAAGTTTGTGTGTATTCATATTTGCAAATTAGTTAGGCTGCGGGAAGCTGGATAATAAAACCGGCGCCATCCTGATATTCCGGGTCGACCCAAATATGGCCGCCATGTTCCTGAATAATTTTTTGCACAATGGCCAACCCTAATCCGGTTCCTTTGGTTTTATTGGTCACATAAGGTTCAAAAATAGTTCCCTGATCTTGCTGGGAAATCCCTGTACCATTATCGTAAATGGCAATTTCTACAAAGCGTGCAGTATGACTCAGTGTATTATGTAATTCTATTGAAATTTCGCCCTCACTGGCAATGGCTTCCAGGGCATTTTTGATTAAATTATGCAAAACCTGTCTAATACTAACCGGGTCAGCTTCAATCAAATATAATGGTTCATCAACGTTCAGCTTAAATTCAACCCGGTTTTGCAAAGTGTATAAATGTAATATTTCCTGAGTCAAAATCGCCATATCAACTTGTTCAACTTGCCGCTTAGACGGCCGCGCATATTCTGAAAAATCATCGACCATGCGCTTCATCGCCTCTACTTGGTGAACAATCGTACGTGTAGCACGCACCAGCAATTCTGAATTATCACTGTCCAACACATCGGATAATTTATGCTGCATACGCTCAGCAGATAGCTGAATCGGTGTTAACGGGTTTTTTATTTCGTGCGCCAATCGTCTTGCCACCTCACCCCAGGCGGCATTTTTTTGCGCCTGAATTAAATCGGTAATATCATCAAACACGATCACCGCGCCAATCCTTAAACCCTCCGACGAATATAGCGGAGTGCCGCGAAACAATAATTCCTGTCGGCCGTGCGCACCCAATATAGCTAATCGCTGTTGCCAGACATCTTCTGCCTGCTCCAAAAATTGTTGCATAGACTCGACCAATACCGACAAATCAGGTCGACCTTCCGACAAGTCGAACAAAGTCTGGTTGGAAAAACGGTTAATCCGGGTATGCAGTATGCGGTTTGCTGCCTGATTGGTAGTACGGATTTTAAAAGATGCATCAAAACTGATCACACCGGCAGTCAGGTTAGCTAATATGGTTTCCAGGTAAGCACGTTGACTTTCGATCTCAAAATGTGCAGATTTGGCCTCATCGTGGGCTTGAGCTATCCGGCTGACCATCTGGTTAAATGATTCCACCAAAAAACCAAGATCATCCTGGGCTAACACCGGCAACCTTTGTTCATACATGCCCGCGGCAACAGCCTGCGTGCCTTTTGCCAGCTCTTTAACCGGTGCGACAATCTGGCGAATGCTAATAAATGCAGCCCATATCGCCGCCAATAAACTAAACAACAAAACTAATGACAAAACCAAGGAAAAGCTGAGTTTTAGCGAGTCTCGTAAAAAACTCATTTCCCGGTAGCGCACAAAAGCAAATTCAACCGAGTCTGCCAAATCCGCTATGCGTTCCGGTACCGGATATAAAACCTGTAGATAGCGAGGATGATCTATGCCGACTTTAACGACGGCCTGCACAATCATTTTACCGTCCCGGGTAGAGTCCAACCCAACATAGTCTTTGCCTTGCCGCAATTGTAATACCACCCGGTCAACCGGAACACTTGGCAAAATATCACCGGGTATTACACTGCTGGAGGCAATAATTTCGCCTTGCTCGGATAACAGGGTTATTTCTGTGGCACCTGACAATTCTAATAGATTTTCCATTTCCAACGCCGCCATCGCTTCTGACTGGTCAATTAGCACATCTATCATCTGCTGGCTTTGCCGCAGATGCCAGCTCATCCGATTATCCAATGATGCCTGATTTAATTCCAATGCATCTTCCATCGCCCTATCAATTTCTACATTAAACCAACTATCAATGCCTTGATGTAAGAACTGCATAGAAAAATAATACACAATGCCTGCCGGAGCCAAGGCTAATAATACAAATAGGAACACCATTCGGATTGTTAAACGCGAACCGGCCTCATGTTTTTTTAGCTGCTTCAATAAAGAATACACATTGAAAACCACCAGCCCTAGCATGGCAATGGTACCCAGTACATTGATTACCAACAACAATGAATACATCTCATTCAAATGTGATGATTCAACCGTTGCCGAACTCAACAAATGCAGAGAAATCAAGATCAAAGCCAATATCACCCCAATCCAGATATTGGCCGGAATCCTGAATCTGCTTAACAGCTTGTTTTGATTAGAACGATCGGTGCTTTTTTCTGGTTTCATTGGCTCAGGATGGATCCTGTTGCTTAAGCACAACAGACCAGAAATAGGGTTTACTGGCAAGCGACCAGCCTGCCTTAAAATAAGACTCTACACGTAAAGGCAAGGGTAGTGCCTCACGGTCTAAATCGACCTGCAATGTCACGATCAACATTTCATTTTCAGGTAATTCCCCGGATCCTGCCACATAAATATTTTGTATATCGCCTAAATCCTTCAACGCGCCGGACAGTGTACTATAATGCCCAATTTCCTTTCCTTTATCGTTATCCAGTCGATATATATTTAACAAGGTCAAATATCTTACCTGATAGCGTATCGAAATTTCTTTAAGCGTTTTCAACCATAAACCGTAAATATCCCGCTCAATTTTTAACAACACTTCAAAACTTAGCGGTATGCCATGATGTAAAGCACTATTGGCTACCGGACTCAGTTGAAAAGACAATTCGGCATTTAATACATAATGTTGTTGTTGCACTATCAATTCGGCGCGTTCAATTCGGGTGTCAAACCCTTCAGCACGAACTGATGTTACAGCAAGGCTGTATAAACAAACCATCAACAATACAGATTTCATTGTCATTTTTGTATTGCGGCTAAGCTAATCAAGAGAATCTAAATATCGGTTCAACATGTTGCGTTGCTTGAGTTAGAAACAGTTAACATGCATTAATGCTTGTTAATCCTAGCGTAGTAAAAACCGTCCATAACCTGTTCTCCAGTTAAAATTTGCCTTCCAACCGGACGTTCGGCACCCCAGGTTGCGTTGATTTTGATTTCAGATGCATCGTGATGTTCTGCAAGAAAGCGCGCGATTTGCAACTCATTTTCCTGTTGCAATACCGAGCAAGTGGCATAAAGCAACATGCCGCCAGGAGTCAACAACGGCCAAACGGCCTCCAATATTTCCTGTTGCAACACCAGCAACTTGTCAATATCTGATTCCCGGCGTAAGACTTTAATATCGGGGTGGCGCCTGATCACACCGGTTGCTGAACACGGCGCATCCAGCAATATTCGTTGAAAGGTCCTCCCGTCAGACCATTGTTCAGGAAATCTTGCATCCCCAACTTTAAGTTCAGCATGCAATTGTAAGCGCTTTAAACCGGTATTCACCCGTTCCAGTCTCTGCGCGTCGCTATCCACCGCCAACACATGTTCCAAACCGGGCTGAAATTCCAATAGATGTGCCGTTTTTCCACCTGGTGCTGCACAGACATCAAGCACTGAGATACCTGGGCTGAGATCTAACAACCCGGCTGCCAGCTGCGCCGCTGTATCCTGTACCGAAACCAAACCATCGGCAAACCCTGGTAATTGTTCTACATTCACCGCTTGTTTTAAACTTATAGCAGTGTCGCAGAGCTCTGAATTGACCGAATCTAAACCCTGCGACAGCAAGCGTTGTTGGTAATCTTCTACGGTTGTTTGAGTGGCATTAACGCGCAACACCATCGGTGCTTGCTGATTATTTTGCTGTACAATATTTTGCAATTGTTCCGGCCATTGTTTACCAATCAATTTCAACAACCATTTTGGGTGTGAACCGGCGGCAACCGGATTCGCATCAGCCAAAGTCTCAAGTGTTTGCTGCTCACGAAGATAGCGTCTCAAAACCGCATTGGTCAAAGGTTTGGCAAACTGCTTTTTTTTGCTTAAGGCAGCTACCGTTTCTGAAACTGCTGCATGCGGTTTAACACGCATATAGTGCAATTGATACAAACCAATTAACAACAGCGCTTTAATTTCTTCGTCTTTTACCGGTTTAGACACCAGCTGTTGCAAAATAAAATCCAAACGGTGAAATTGCCGCATTACGCCATAACATAAAGCTTGCACAAACGCCTTATCCTGGTTAGATCGTATGGATTCCAAAGCATTGTCTAATGCCCCGTTCAACGATTGCCCTTGCTTTAATACTTTTGCGATAACTTTTGCTGCGACTCGACGTAAATTCACTCTGTGCCTGGAATTGAAAAGATGAAAAACCGATTATTGCCGATTAAAAAGCATAATCCTAAGATAATAACTCCCTTAAGCAAAGGTCTGATCTATTTATAAGTTGTTTCCTTGTTTATGGATTAGCACTAAAATCGACTTTGTACGGTATATCCACAAGCAAATTAGCGGATATCTTCATTAGTCCGAAAACAGTTTATAGCTTCATGACCGGAAACCTGAAAATTTAAGCCATCAAAATCCCATGTGGTTATTTTCAATATGCTCTCTTCAGAGGGCATTAATTTTAGAATTTCCGTAGCTTTCTGATTTTGATGATTTCTGGTTTCAATCGCTTTCATTCGCCATTGAAAAGCCTCAATGCGACTATAAGGGTGTTCCCGTGTAACTTCAACCGACTGTTTACCATCCACGAATTCAGCAACAAAGCTGATCGGCAAACCCTGACTGGTACGTTTCAATAAATGTAAAGAAACCTGATCTATATACTTTTTTTTGCTAATCGTCAGATGGCAAAGCGGGCCTTTCTTTACTTGGGCATTGAAAGACAGATTAACGCTATCAACCTGTGTCCATTCCCGGTAAGCTTTCAAATTGCCATCGCCATCAATAAAGCCACTATCATTCATATCCGGGTCAAAATTGATAAAAATATTGGCTTGCACGGATGCTGATTCGAACATGAACAATATCCATAGCAAAGCTATCATGTAAGTTTTCATTGCTTTTCCTTTCTATCGTAAACCCTAAATAATTCTGGAAAAATCAGTTGCCCATGGGTTCCATCATAAGCATTTTTATTCCTCACTTAACCGATTTTTTGGTTAAATTATCCTGGCACAACCAGCCAGCTCAAGAATTTTGATCAACCGAGTCCTGTAATTGTTCCACAAACACTTCATCATCTGCTTGTTTCCAGTCCTTAGCCGCAATAAAAATTGCCGCGAGTCCGGTAACCAATAACCAGTCCCTGCCGATCAGTAGCAAAGACAACCAACTGTAGCCGCCATAAGGCTGTTGCAACCCTTCAATGAAATAGCCAATTACCATCATGGATAATAATATCGGCACAAACCAGCGAACCAACCAACGCCAGCCTCCGGCGACTTGATAACTGGACACCCGGTTAATATGCTTTTGGAATACTTGAAGTTTATACACCCAGCCTATTAAAACACATTCTGCAATGCCTATCGTAAGCAAACCATAATGGGTTATAAAATGATCCAGTATATCCACCCATAATAACCCGGCCCGGGTGCTAAAAATTAACGACGCTAAAAAACCCAACAATGTCAACCAGGTCACCAGTTTTTTCCGGTTGTATTGAAATTTATCGATGACAGACGACACAAATGATTCAATGATTGAAACCGAAGAGGATATACCGGCGATCGTCAAACAAAAAAAGAATAACGCGCCAAAGACCTGGCCACCCGGCATCGCGCTGATGGCTTTAGGATAAACTACAAATGCTAAACCGATGCTCTCTGTAGCGACATCGGCAAGCCCTAAATTTTGATTTTTTGCCATAAATCCCAATATTGCAAACACAGCAAAACCGTTAATAATTGAAAATGCGCAATTAATCATAGCAACACGGATAGCATGCCCGGTAATATCGCTTTGTTTCGGCAAATAGCTTGCATAAGCGATCATGATTCCAAAACCCAAGCTTAAGGTGAAAAAAATCTGGGTATACGCATCTATCCAAACATCCAGGTTATTGAGTTTTGAAAAATCAGGGCTGATGTAAGCTTGAATACCTAACCAGGCGCCATCCAGTTGTGATGTCCAAATAACCAAAATCAGTGTTAGGACCAGCAGCAAAGGCATTAAAATTTTACCGGCAATCTCAATGCCGTTTTGAATACCCCTATACACAATCCCCCAGTTTAATAACCAAACCAACAACAGACTATAGAATATCGGCGGCCGGATTTCTCCAATTTCAAATGGAGTTTTGCTTAAATTCAAATAATCTTTAAAAAAGAAATCATTAGGGTTATTGCCCCAAGCCAAATCAAAGGAGAAGATAAAATAATTAAAGCACCAGGCAATAATCACTGAATAATAATTGACCACGCCAAACATCACAAAAATAACCGCCCACCAACCCAACCATTCCCAATTTTTGGCAATTTTTTTAAATGCTTTGGGTGCCGATCCTGCAGTCTTGTGACCGATTCCATATTCCAGTATCAGCAAAGGGATGCCCACGGTAAGCAACGCGATCACATAAGGCACTAAAAAAGCACCACCACCATATTCATAGGCAAGATAACTAAATCGCCAAATATTGCCCAGCCCGACAGCAGATGCAACTGCCGCCATCAAAAAACCGAATTGAGAATGCCATTGAGTTCTGACCATTAAATGACTCCTTACAAGCTGATATTTTTTGGGTCGATTTGACGAATTGCTAACAACATCACAAAAACAGCCTTGAATAGTGACCGAATCAAGCAATAATTACAAGTTATTCAGAATTAATTTAGCTAACCTTACAAGCGCTTTAGTATTTCTTTGAAAAAATCAAAACCCATAGACCAGTATTCCATTATTCATCAAATACAACATCATGAAAATTTATCAGTCCTTAATTCTATTAATAGCCGGGTTCATTATTCCGCATCAACTTCTCGCCAGTACAGCCACTTTAACGGAATGGGGCACACTGGTTAATACCGTTTCAGGCAGTTGTCCCGGAGATACCTGTACCCCTCTCGATGTACTGATCGCTGGCATCAATCCTGAAACAACCGTGGACGGTAGTAATCAATCAGCAGTAGCCACGGGGCCTGTCTCAACCGATCAAGGCACAGCAAAAGCCAGTGCAAGCGTTACCGGCAGCGTTGCAACACCGGTATTAAAGGCACAAGCCAGTGCTAGCGCAGGCAATTGGATTGGCGCAGGTGCCTTCGCTATTCAGGGCTATGAATATACCGGACTAATTGGCGAAACGTTAAATCTGGATATCTTGTTCGACGGCAATATCAGCAACCCTGACGGCGATACCGCAACCGGATTTGGGGTTGGCATGTATTTATTCACACCGGAACAAATTGGCTTTGATTCGCTGTCCAATGATCCTTACACAGCATTAGGCAATTTGGCTATCGCCGGTTCGGGACTGGCGGTTGAACAAAAAATTGAATGGGACATTACTGTCAGCGGCGTGGTGAATGAACTGGCACAACTAAGTTTATTCCTAAACCCTGGCGATCAATTTTATATCGCAGGTGGGTTGCTAGCAGCAGCTGGCGGAAATGGCGCGGTTGCAGATGCCTTTAGCACCTTAACCGTTGCCATAGACCCGTCAATTACAGATGATCTGCAAGCGGCAGGCGATGCTGCTGCTGTACCCTTACCAGCAAGTATTTGGTTATTTATACCCGCTATATTCGGTTTACTGAAGAAAAAAATTTACGCTTAAGAACCCGATTCATTTAAGGTAATGTGGCGAATTTCTAACAACGGATAATCCTGCCGGTCTGAAGTCAATAACCTTTGCCCCAATCCATGAAAGGTATTGGGGCCGATTCCCCGCCATTCAGTTTTAGCCGCTTTGATAATTTTACTATCGTCGCTCACTTGGCTGCCGTGGTACCGTGTCGGTATAAACCCAACCGCATCTCCCTCATTAGTCCAAATAAAATGAGCAGGCATCCACACCAAATCACGTAAATCTTCGGGCTTTTCGATAGTAATTTCTTTAATATTGCTGAAAGGAATCCAATAATACTTGCCATTGATCATAGTCTCCAATACCGGACCCAATCGTGAATCGGCATCAGCCAGCCAATTGAAGGCCTGATTATCGATTTGCCCGGCGCTTGCAGGAGCCATTTCCAAAGCCTCGGCTCTCAAGCTTTCCGCGTGTTCGATATGCCCTTCATGTTCATATTTCATTGCTTCCAGCAATAGCGCTAACCATTGCTCCGGCTGACCAAAAATCAAAGGCTGTCGCTTACCATCGAAGACACCTTCCCTGAAAACTTCACAACGAATCAGCTCCCGATAGGCCTGCACCATCGGAATAGCCCCGGCCTCCATGTCCTTTATGACATCCAACTGGGTAACCGCCGACTGCCAATTACCTTGTAAACAAAACAATTGAAACAGAAAAATCCGTAATTTAGCGTTGGATGGGTCCTGCCTGATCTGCTGCTTTAGTTCTGATAAAGCCCTATCAATATCGCCTTCACGGAAGGTCTCTTCAACTGACATTAAGTTTCCTTTAACAAAAATACTTAAAAAGCATTGGATGAATTTACCGTTTAAGGAACGTTCCTAAGCTTCACCGGCATTCTGTTCTACATCCCAGACGTTTTTACCGCCATCTTTGGTCGCGCCTTTATCATCCTGCAAATAATATTGAAAAGTAACTTTTCCGAAATTGACTGTGACATTTTCAGTTAAGCGATCTTCACCACCGCTACCACCGGTTGATATTGATGTGATAATACATTTTTCCATGGTGATCTCGACATATTTTTCCTGTTTTCCGCCGGCTTTGCGGCATAACAACACCACTTTAGGAATATGCGTCCCTTCACAGCAATGCTTTTGTAAAGGACCTGATGCTTTATCAATATATTTTGTTAAGGACAAATCCTGTACATTAACCTTGCCAGAACCACCACCGCCGCCAACGTGAAATGAACCGCTTTGCGACATCCCCCAGCTCCATGCCAGAATATCAATATCACCTTTAGGGCCTTGAGCTTTATCTTTACTTTCGCCCTTGATTTTATCGCCCATGTTAATAAACATATCTACAGCCATAACCTCTCTCCTCTGCTTGAACAAGCATTCAATTTAAACTCTGAACTAATCACAATTAATGTTTTAATATTAAGTTTTTCGAAACCACTCAAGTTTTTCAACAAAGTAGCCAATCATTTTTATCCATCACCCTTTCCTGAAGGCAATTTAGAAACCAGCCTTAAAGAGACAGTAAGTCCTTCCAACTGGTAATGCGGACGCAAATAAAATTTCGATGAGTAATAACCGGGATTACCTTCTATCTCTTCGACAACCACTTCAGCGTCTGCTAAAGGGCGCATCGCCTTGGTGGTTTCCGAAGAATTAACCGGATCGCCATCTACATATTGATTTATCCAATCGCCTAACCAACGCTCCATGTCATCGCGTTCCTTGAAGGAGCCTACTTTATCGCGCACAATACATTTCAAATAATGAGCAAATCGGCAGGTTGCGAATAAATAGGGCAATCGAGCGGCCAAGTTTGCATTGGCTGTCGCATCAGGGTCATCATATTCTGCAGGCTTTTGCAGCGATTGCGCACCGATAAACGCGGCAAAATCTGAATTCTTTTTATGAATTAACGGCATAAATCCATTTTTAGCCAGCTCTGCTTCGCGTCGATCACTGATCGCAATCTCGGTAGGGCATTTCATATCCACGCCGCCGTCATCAGTTGGAAAGGTATGCACAGGCAATCCCTCAACCGCACCACCCGATTCGATGCCACGGATACGGGAACACCAACCATACATTTTGAATGACCGGTTAATATTCACCGCCATCGCATAAGCCGCATTGGACCAAGTATATTTACCTGCATCCGAACCGTCGGTATCCTCTTCAAAATCAAATTCGTCAACCGGGTCGGTTTTAGCGCCATAAGGCAGCCGGGATAAAAACCTCGGCATCGCTAAGCCTATATAACGGGAGTCTTCAGAATCACGTAAAGACCGCCAGCCAGCATATTCGGGAGTAGAGAAGATTTTGGTCAAATCTCTGGGATTGCTTAATTCACCCCAGGAATCCATCTGCATCACCGAAGGCGCCACGCCTGAAATAAATGGCGCATGACAGGCTGCTGAAATTTGACCAATTTGGGTCAATAACTGGACATCCTGAGGACTGTGGTCAAAATGATAATCTCCGACCAGGCAACCAAAAGGCTCACCACCAAATTGGCCGTATTCTTCTTCATATAACCGTTTAAACACCGGACTTTGATCCCAGGAAGTGCCTTTATATTTTTTCAGGGTTTTGCCCAATTCCTTTTTAGAAATATTCATGACCCGAATTTTAAGCATTTCATCAGTTTCGGTGTTGTTGACCAGATAATGCAATCCGCGCCAGGCTCCTTCCAGTTTTTGAAATTCTTCATGATGCATAATCAGATTGACTTGATCAGTCAATTTATTATCAATTGCCGCAATGACATCCTGGATTGATTTGACTGCATCATCTGATATCAGCGTTGCATCTTTTAATACATAATCAGCCAAAATCGATACCGCCGATTCCACTTCCTCCTTGGCGTGATCGGTTCTGGGTTTGAATTCCTGCTGTAGCAAAGAAGTGAAATCACTGCCTTCAGCTGCTTCGGCCGACTGTTCTTGAGCCGATGATTGATTTTCTTCAGCCATATTTATTCCTCCCCTTCCGCCGCTTCCTGCTCACCACCTTCATCGGGCTTAGGGGCTTCAGTCAACGACTTTAATAACGCCGGATCATTAATCACTTTTGCGATCAATTCCTCAGCTCCCGATTTACCATCCATGTAAGTGATCAAATTAGCCAACTGAGTACGCGCTTCAAGTAGCTTATCCAGGCCTGCCACTTTTGCTGCAACCGCTGCAGGTGAAAAATCATCCATGTTATCAAAGGTAATATCAACCATCATATTCCCTTCGCCACTAATCGCATTTGGCACTTGAAACGCCACCCGCGGCTTCATCGCTTTCATACGCTCATCAAAATTATCAACATCAATTTCCAGTGGCTTACGCTCATCGACCGGCGGTAGCGCCTCGGCAGGATTACCGGATAAATCTGACATAACGCCCATCACAAAAGGCAATTGCACCTTTTTTTCCGCACCATACACTTCTACATCGTATTCAATCTGTACCCGCGGTGCACGATTTCGTGCAATAAACTTTTGACTACTTTCTGCCATAATCTGCTCCTGTTACTTGCTTAATACTCTTCTTCATCCTGCTGAAAGCCAATGAAGTTTTCCACCTGCGAAACACCATCCGACGCCAAATCTCTTACAATAGCAAGAAAATCCATATTGACTAATCGCTTGGCACGTTCTAATAGAATTGGAACCGGACTGGACGGTTCATTTTTTTGATAATAATCACAAATTTTCTCAATCGCCCTGATCACATCCTGACTGTTACGAATCTCACCCTGCAATGACTGAGGAGCAGCGCCGGTACTGATACCTTCGTCAAATTCGTTATCTAAATCCTGGCCCGTATCCAAGCCGCCCTTTAACCCTATTTGTTCTGATAATACGCCTTGAATTTCATTTAACAGGTCCAGGAAAGGCGCAAAGTTCGGAGCATCGGTAACACCTACCAAATCCGTCACTTTAGCTTCTATATCCTGTGCGGCTTGTATACAGGATTCAATATAGCCGTTGATTTCCTGTAACAGTTCCAATTCAGCATCCGTAAATGCTGCAGAAATAGTGACTGAATCAGGTGCATCCTCAGAGCGATCTTCAGCTTCCGATGTCCTGATATCCTGCAAACTGAACTGCCCCAGCGCCTTAGAATCAACAATTGGACTTTGCAACAGCGGTTGCAGCATCACCTCTAAATCACAGAAGGTCATGAAAACATTGACACGTTCGGTCGGGTCATTATCATCTTCCGGATCAAACAATGGGAATAATGACTCCCAAAATTGATCGACCCAACCATTCATTAAATTCAAGCCATCAGCCAAAGCGGCAAACCCTTCAATGCGAATGGCTGCCCGGATGTGTATCAATAAGATGCGTAAATCACGGCTTCTTTTCAACAAAGCAGCGGAACGTTGCTGAACATCTTTCCAATTTGGGTCAGCAGCTTCAATAACCGAATCTCCCATCTGCTGTTCTGCTGTACCTTCAATATCCTGTTCCAAGGCCATGAACTCAGCATCGTATTCCAAATCCTCTCCCCCCGGAAAGTGCTCAGTGACCGGAAGCAATAGATTGTCCAAATCAAGCAAACTCAAACTGATTCTCCTGTAATTAACGAGAAACTTTGCAAGTCTTCATGCTAAACACCATATACAGTAATACCTTGCTTTAATGTTAATTGCCAAACAAGGCGTGATGTTTAACCATTATTCACATTTAATTATTTGGCTAAAATCCTGAGCAGTAGGCAACCCCTGATAGCACATTAAGGCACTTCCAATATGCTCCGAACCTGGATTAAGCCAAAAGCTACAGCCGGAAAACAAGCTATGCTCATGATTCAACGACAAAACCGCATTTCCCACTTCGATTACTTCCGATTGTGACATAGTTAAGCTTAAAATCAAATGACTTTCTTGATTGTTATTGTCACTCGATACAAGTTTGGGAAAAGCAACGCTTTCTAATGCTTCTTCAAGGCTAAGCAATTGATTACTCTCATCCAAACCGGACAAGGCAATCATTTCAAGCTGGTTAAAGAAATCAGACTGTCCTCCATACAAGCAATTGATCACTGCGACCTGATCAAAAGCCGCAGCGACAGTAAAAGGAAAACAGCGACCCACTTTATCAACACTGCACATCAACACACCCAGCCAGACTTGTTGATCAATAACTTGAGGGCACAAAGCAAAACGAATCACCGGGCAGGTCAGATAATAATCCAGCCATTGTTCACCTAACCGCTGTTGGGCTTCGAGCAATCCATATTGTAACCACTGGTCCCATCGGGAAATAAATGGCTCCTGTAAACTTCTTTGTACAAAGTCCCCGACGATGGGTAGCTTGCCGTAGAACCCTATTTGCGTAAAAGGCACTTGCATTACAAACGCCTAGGACAACGGAAATTTTTCATTTCCAAAGTATTGAAAGGGTTAATACCGCCGCCAGTCAATATCTCAAACTTGGCGTAACTGGCGCCATGATTCAATTTGATGGTAAATCGATCACTACGGTTATTGATTGGCCCGGTCGCGGTCACGTCAATCAATCTGAATAAAGCCCAGGGGCCCTCCATTTGATACACTTTTTTGCGAATTCCATTGGCAAATTCAAAATCAACTTTCACATAACCACCCGCCCCGATACCCGGCCATTGAAATTCCTTCCCAACATCAGGGCCTCCGCTGTACTCAACTAATTGTCCATCGATATCCAAAATCACAGTCGCAATATCAGCAGATTTTAACACCGGCTTGAGGGTAAACCTAAGTTGCGGCATTTCACCCTGAAATTTGAAATATTTATCTCGGATCACTGCGGCATATTGAAATTGGCGTACAGTCTGCTCTGAAATATTCAGGTTTTCCGCAGCCGTTTCAGTTAATCGCCAGGTGCTTCGGCTGGTATCAACATAGGGTTTCAAATTTTGTTGAAAAAACCCCGCAATAATGCCTTGCCGGGAAAAAAACCGGCCAAAATCCATTAAATTCACCTCCCGACGACTACCTTTGGAAAAAGGATAGCGCCCCTGCAAGGCATCTTTGCACTGGGAAGCGACATCACCCCACACTTCAGTTAATTGCCTTTTGACATCGTTACTGACTTCAGCGCCCGCCCGCTCTACAACATTCTCCACCCAGTCGGAAGCCGGTTGTGGTAAACGTTGGATTTCTAACTGTAACTGTCGTAAACGGTTACTCAGCTGTGCCACACTTTGTCCGCTGTTGACCGTCCCGGCCAATAAACCGGCACCACCCTGCATTTCAATCAATGCCGCGTATAATTCGCCAAATTGCTCCACCAACAAATCTACTTCGCCGGGTTGACCCGCCGCACTGCCGGTTAATTTGTGCAAAGCGGCAAAATGACGATCGACGGCTTCCGTATCTACTTTAAACCGAGCCCCCAAAGCTTTTTCCTTCAAAGCGCCCAATGCCGCCTGGCTATTGGAATCTAGACTCGGGCTTTGTTGTGCTAAAGTCTGCTCCAAAGGTGTTGTTTCGGATAAACGGGTATTGTTAGAAATCGTAGCTAGCAATAACTTGAACGGCGAGGACTTTCCGGAAAGATAACCTAATAATTCAATTGTTTCATCGATATTCGCTGTCGATTTAATATGCACACTAAATAATAAATCACGCCAATAACTAATATAATCCTGTACATATAAAGCTTGGATTTGGTGTTGCAGCGCTTTTAAATCGGTAATACTGCCAGCCTGTTTGGCAATCCGGTTCAATACCCAATCCTGGGCTACCGCTTGATCAATAATTTCCGGTGCACGTTTCAGAAATATTTTCTGAAAACCATCAAGTGTATATAAACCTGGAATCCGTAACTGATCCAACTCACCTTTATTACTGCTAAAAACCCGGTCAGCATACGGTCCCATCGCCTGTCTGGCATTAAAATCAAATGCATTGCCCGCCGTTTCGCTTTTGATGCGACTATATATCTGGCGTTCCCGAGGAATGCGCGTTAAAACACGCCTGACTTCATTGATCAAACCTTGATTCAAAGGCACAGCTTCTGGCGGCATGGCTAATAGATAATCCAAATGCCGGTTTAATTCGTTGACCTTATCAGCTTGTTCGGAAAAATCCAGCTCCCAGTCAACACTGACCCAGGCTTTCAAAACCTCAGGATCACGCTGATGCAAATTGTTTAGCATCAAATATGCTTTTAGCAATTCATATAGAATCGCTTGGTTATCGGCTATTGCATCTTGTAAACGTTCTTCAAAACGGTAACGAATGGCCGGTAAAAAAAATCGTTTTTGAAACCGTTGATAAGCTGATTCCGCTGCAGGCTGCAATTTATCACCCTGGTACAAGCCAGCTTTTGAGAACAATCCATCCTGCTCATTAAAGGCCTGATCTTTAGCCACTTCAAGACTGTTCAAGCGTGGCAGCAACTGTTCAAAATCCAGTTGCCACCGGGCTTGCTTTAATTGTTGCTGATAAGCTGTGACCGCTGATTGTTGATTATTTATTTTATTGATATTGCCGTTATAGCTAGTCAGCCATAAGCCGGTTCCCAGTAACAAAGCCAAGCCGGTAACGCCATATAATGCGTATTGCAAGACACGACGGCAACGCTCTTTTTTCCGGTCCTGACCCGCTAATTCAGATTCCTGAAAAATCACATCGGTTAATAAGCGGGTAATAAAATAGCTTCTTCCCTGACCGCTGAACAAAGGTGTTTCCTGACGATCCAAGCCATAGGTACCCGCCAGACTGCCCATCAAATGATCTATAGGACTGCCCTCCTGAGTACCGCTGGTGAAATAAACGCCACGCAGAAAAAAGGCTTCCTGATATCGATTGCTGCGAAACACATCATTGAGAAACTCAAGAATCCGCTCAGTCAATGACTCCATCTGTCTTGGAAAGCCAAAGATCAAACTGCGTTTTTTACTGTCCTGTTCGTCCTGTAACCGGCTTAACAAACGCTGGTCTATACGATCCAGTAATTGCGCATACTCGGCCGCAAACGCATCAACAATGCTGTCGTACTGCCGGTCGAGCTGAAACGTCTGTCCCCAGACCTGAGCGCGGGCTTCACTATCCAGATCTTCAAAAAACTCATTAAAACCGGCAATCAGATCACATTTGGTAAACATCATATAAACCGGCACTTTAATACCAAGCTGTTGATCTAACTCTAATATTCTGTTTTTTATGGCTTGGGCATGGAGTTTTAATTCATTTTCAGGAAGCAATAAAAAATCCGCCAGACTCAAGGCTATAAAAGCACCGTTAACCGGGCGCCTTGGGCGGTTTTGTTTGAGCAGGTTTAAAAAGCCATGCCAAGCCTGTTGATCACGTTGACTGTCGCTATCCTGAGTAGTATATCGACCGGCGGTATCAATCAGCACAGCTTGATTAGCAAACCACCAATCGCAATTACGGGTACCACCGACACCTTTTATTGATTGATCACCGAATTGCTCGGACAATGGAAAATTAAGCCCGGAATTAACCAGCAGCGTGGTTTTACCTGAGCCCGGCGGACCGATAATAATATACCAAGGGATGGCATATAAGTAATTAGCCGTTTTTTTTCCGGGTTTCGGCCGTTTTAATAAATTCAAAGCTTCATTGAAATCCCTATCCATTTTTTGCAGTTCGGTACTGACTCCTGATTGACTATACTCAGATTGCGTCAACCCGTTGAGCAACTGTTGTTCAGCCGATTTTGCCTTTTTTCTAGTCCGTAATATCAACAACAGCCAGATAAGCACCGGAATGGTAATTGTAATTACCCGGCTCCATATACCGGCTAATGGCCTATATTCATCAATTGCCAATAATGGCCCGACAAACCAGATCAGCAGACCTAAAAATATCAAACCAAGGATTTGTAAACATAAAATAATCAAGGCTTTACTGCTTGCTTGCTGCATGGTTAATTTTCCGTCACAATGATTTCCACACGCCGGTTTCTGGCTTTATGTTCGGCGCTGTCATTGGGTACCACCGGCTCATTATCAGCCCTTCCTTCCACTTCATAACTCACTTCCGAACCAATAATGACAGCCAAGCGATTTTTTACCGTTTCAGCACGTGCCTTGGATAAAGCCCAGTTTGAAGGAAATCGTAAATTAAAAATCGGTACATTGTCGGTATGCCCTGAAATCAGTACACGCCCCTGCATGGAACTCAATTCTTCACCGATGCGCTCAACCAATTGCACCATACCCGGCATCACCTGATCGCTACCGGAAACAAACAGTCCGCGGGTTCGAATAAAGACACTGCCATCACGATCAAAAACCTCTACCAAACCTTGTTCAATTTCAGGCGCTAATAGCTCTTTTAAACTGCGTTTTCGCGCTTCGATTTTTACTTTTTTCGGGGGTTCAATAAACTCAGGTTCATGGGTTTGCAACGATATATACTCAAAGGCATACGGGTTGGTTTCTCTGGCAATCAAATCCAGGCGTTTAAATTGCGGATCGGATTGTTCATTGCTGAACCAGGCAAAAGCCAGGTAAATCAATAATAATAAGCCACTACCAACAGCCGCAATGATCCACCACGGCGTATAATGCACTAATGAACTGCTCAGATTTTGCACACCTTGCCAATGCAGGGATAAACTGCGTTCGTAGCTGCCTTTTTGTTGACGAATCAATTGATACAGATCCGACCTAACCCCTTCCAGGCGTCCCATACCTTGATCCAGAACCCGGTATCGACCCTGCAGGCCTAAACTAATACAGACAAAATAAAATTCCAAAATATCGAGATTAGCGCCGGGTTGGGATTTGAAATTATCCAGTTTCACAAAAAACTTTTCCCCTCCCCAGGCTTCACCATGAAATTCAGCTAGTAAGGTTTGAGTTCCCCAGGCACTGTGAGCACCCCATGGCGTATTCAGAATTGTTTCGTCCAGTAAGGTGCAGATAGCATAAGAAGCGTCTTGGACAATGTCAGGCATAAAGCCTTGCTGCAATAATGCTCCGGTAAATTTTTTAACCGTCACGGCAATATGTTGTCGTAGTGCGTTGAGGTTATTATGATTGACAGAATTTTTTAAGCTGGACGCTAGTGTTAATAATTCTGTTGCATTTAAGCTGATGATGTTGGTGTTTCGGGAAGAGACGCGGCGTTGCTGGGTAAACTGTTGACTAAAATCTTTAGGCATCTGTGGCGGCTGTTGTTGCGCATAACCCGAACCATTTCCAGATTGAACCGGTACACCTCTTTTGCCACCCGGTTGGGGTCTCAGAACCGTCTTGCCACCCTGATCATACGGGTTACCATTACTCATTTCCAATTAACCATTTTTAATTGCCCAAAGTTCCAGGCTCAAATTAGGGAAATCACCGCCGATATGTATTGCAACACCGCCCGAAACTTTCAATTCCTGCCATAATTCATCGTTTTTATTCAGTTCAAAATAACTAAACCCGGCATGATAGGGGATTTGCCGAGGTGCTACCGGTAAAGCATGTAAAGTAATACCCGGTAATGCAGATCGTACCAGTTGCTGAATTTTTTCAACCGGGCCGATTTTAGTTTGCGGCGCAAAATAATTACCGATCATTTCAGCAGCCACATCGGCTTTCACGGCCAATACAAAAAAAGCGTTATCCAATAGATTTCGATCCGGAATTTTTGCAGCATAAACACCATATTTGGGGCCACTAAGCGGTAATGGAACGGCATTTTGTTCCAGAACCAGACTGAGATATTGTCTCAGCACCACCATAACCGGCTTAAAGGTGGATTCCAAATCATCATGCAAATAAGATTCAAAACTCTGGGCGCGTCGACCAGGATCAGTGAAAGTTGCAATTTCTGCAGCTAATTGGACCATGTATTGAAAAACATACATAGGATGAATCCCATCAATCTGTGATAAATGGCGAAACAAGGCTTCATTCCTATTGCATAACTGTAACAGCATAAAGTCGGCAACTTCCGCAACCCCACCTGTGCCACTTCCAGCATCTGCGACAATTTTTGCCAGGGCTTCTGCCCGGGTTTTAATTAAACCCAACACTTCTTCAATAAATTCGTTTAGCCTGGGCGACGAGGTGCAGTTCAATGTAGGGGCAATAAAATTCTCGTCCAGGAGAATTTTTTTATCGCTTCGACATTCAATAATGCGCGCGACAGCAATACAGCTATAAGCGGAACGGTCCTGCTGATCTGTTAACAAACGGCTTTGCAAATGAGCGATGGCAATGGTCTGGCGTATATCCGATCCGCTACAGGCATCCTTGACTTCAAGCTCCCCAGTTTGAAAGCGCGCCAGTTGATCCTGAAACTGTTCCGATGCAATCTCTGCGGCTCCTGGCCTGATCACCGGTAATGCTAAATAGACAATACAATCACGGGTTCCCGCTTCAATATCCAATGGTAGCGGCAAACTATCCTGCTCCGGTAAATAAAATGGCGTTCCATCAGCAAACAACCCCTGGCATGAACTCAGAGCAATTTTCCCCAATCCCAATTGCTGCGCGTCAAGGGTACAAGTATAAAAACCCCAGTCAAACGGGTTTAAACCGGTATTTCGCCCATTAACCAGAGCCTCAATATAGCGATCCTGTTGTTGAAAATGTTGTGGCTGAAGGAACATACCCTCAGACCAGACCACTTTATTTTTGCTTCCCATAAATCCCCTACAGTCAATTTAGTACAGCATTCTCTAAGTATACTCTCCACATTCAAGAATACCTCATTACCGCACGCATATTTTTTCGCTAAGCGTTACTGTAAAACATTACTATAAACAACAATTTGTTGCTGTACCAGAAGTTGGCAGCTTAATTGAACACCAATCTGATGGCCAGCCCCAAACAGTACCTAGCCCTCTTTAATTTTACTAACCTGGCGTTCGTAAGCCTCTCTAAACTGTTCGCCAAAAAACTCTTTCTGAATCTGTTTAGCCTTTTCAGGAAAATCCTCAACATATTGTTCCCAACATTTTGCCTGCTTATTAAAGCGCACATCGGATTGCATACGTTCAATTCCTGCAGGGTTGAACTTTTCGACGACCATCATCAAACCTGCCTGCATTCCTGCCATCACAGCCATTTGATGGCTTAACAAATCGTCCTGGCTTTGTTTGACCGCCTGTTCGGGAGAAATAAAACCCGGTGCCTGAGGGTTAAATAAATAAGGTAATAATTCATCAATAGTTTGGCAAAATTTAAGCGGATTATTTTCTTCTTTTTTCAGGTCGGTCAATTTTGACGAAATCTGCCGCTTAAATTCGGCGCGCCCTTGGGTCAAAGCCAGAGTTCCATTTAATAAAGTGCGTAACATTTTGCCGGCATGATCAAGGGCCAACTGTTTATCAACAGGATATTGCCCCGGCTGCATTCCCAAACTTTTAAAAAAAACATCTAGGGTATTATCCTCCGATGTTGAAGGTTCTGAAACTGAGGCGACCGGAACAGGAGTCACGGGCGGGTTACTGCTTGGCGCCGCTATGGAATCAGAATCAGCAACCGGCACTTTTTCAGGAGCTTGTTGCTCGGAAAAAAAATCGTCTATATCAAATTGTTCCGGCATAGCAGAACTGCTTTTTTCCGCAGCTGGCTGATTAATTTCCGGCGGGGTAAAGCTTTCAGCAACAGGGTCAATGCCGATCAGTGACTCAAACTCATAATTTTCTTTTGCAACCGGCACCGGTTCAATAGAGTCAGGTAAATCCGGCGCTATTAAAGCCGAACCTGTAGCATCATTTGGCTTATTTTCCTGGGTGATAATCCGGTCTGTTGCATCATCATCGACTGAAAACACTTCTATTTCAAAGCCGCCAATATTAATATGGCTACCAACATGTAATGGAGCGCTACTATTTTGTAATACTATTTCACCGGCATGTTGATTAGACATGGGCTCGAGATCAAACACATAGGTTCCATTACTACTGCAATCCACCACAGAAAATTGCTCCCCCTGCTTGATCACATTGGCATGAACACGTGACACATAACCATATTGATCCGGTAGTATGAGGGTATTATGTGGGGCCCTGCCGATACTGCCGCCTTGATCTCCAAACACAGCGGACATTTCCGATTCCATTGGAACCTGATCATGCGCAATTACCTTTAACTTAATTTCCATCCATCACTTACCTAATACTTATGCATTTGCAATTTTAACCTTGATTGTAAATACTTACACGATTATTTGAAGGAGAGTTATGAGAGTAAATAAATATCCTTGATTGTTATCAAATGAGAATACCATTTCTGCGCATCGTAGATATATTGCCTTTTATATTGCCTATTTTAAAAATGCACGGATCAAAGGCATTCTTGACCAAAAACTTTCAACCACAAATGACACTATGACTGCAGTAACGTTATCTTTTCCACCACCATCCAAAGCCGCAGCTATTAATTGATTGATCTTAGTCTTTTCAGGTTGTTTAACGCTTAACATGCGATTTATTTCATCCTCTCTGACTTCGGTGGTCAAGCCATCGGAACACAACAACACAGATTGCCCGTTACGCAACTGCCCACTGACCGAATCAACTTTTAATTCGCTGGTAATTGGCGAACCTAAAGCTTGAGTGATGATATTTCGGTCCGGATGATTAAACGCTTCCTCTTTACTGATAGCGCCAAAATCAATTAGCTCCTGAACGACTGAATGATCATGGGTTAATTGCACAAACTGTCGCCTGTCCCATAAATAAGCCCGGCTATCCCCGACCCAAGCAATCTGATATTGGTTTCCCTTAATCAGCAAGGCTACTGCAGTCGTTCCCATGCCCTTTTTTCCAATGCCATTATCAGCCGCATATAATACGGCTTCATGAGCGCTATATAATGCATCTGTCAGTGATTCACCTTGTGCAATCTGAGTATGGATTTGATTGACTGCAATTTCGCTGGCGATTTCCCCACCTTCATATCCTCCCATCCCATCTGCAATAACCCATAAACCTAATTCAGGGCAATCTATATATGTATCTTCGTTTAATGTTCGGGTGATGCCAGTGTCGGTTTGACATGCATAATTGATGAATTGCCTGGTCATAATGTATCGTTTTTTATAAGTTTCCCGAACATAACACATCCCTTAATGGCTTAACAAGAGATATAAGCCAAACAATTAAAATATAGATAGTTTTTCTCGGGGATCAAGTTCGTGACATAGCGCCCACCATGATGAGCAAAATGATTGCGTTAATTTCTGAAGTTTTTTGGCCGGATTGCTGAGGTGAAAAAATCATGGATGTTGCTTTACAGATTATATAATTGTATTAGATTAAATAGAGCTGATCACTTAATATATAGATGCTGTTGTAATACATTACTTTAGAAACCGTTAATTTTAAGCAAATCACGACAACAATCTATCAAATGGCAATTCAATTTGAAAACCTGAGCCTTTGATACTATTTCAGTTTGATGGAACATTTTGCGACTACTTGCAATCAATAATTACTTAATTTAGTTAATCTTCATTTCATGCTTTCTGCATTTTTAAAACCAGCAATATGGATACTGTTAATGGTATTGGCATTCAGCCATTCAGCCTATGCAAACCGTATTGCGCTGGTTATCGGTAATAGCCAGTACCCGCTAGGCAAACTAATTACCCCGGTTAATGACGCTATCGCTGTCAGTAAAATTTTAAAATCTAAAAACTTTTCCGTCACTTTAGTCAAAAATGCCAACAAGCGGCAGATGAAACAGGCTATAAAGCAATTTAATAAGCAATTACACCAACCTAATGCCGTAGGTTTCTTTTATTTTGCCGGACACGCGATTGAACTAAACGGAAAAAATTATTTATTACCGGTAGATGCTGATATCAATAGCGAAGCCGATATTGAGTTTGAAGCTATCGATATGCGGCGTATTCTCACCGGCATGCAATGGGCTGGTAATTATTTAAACATGCTGGTTTTAGATGCCAGTCGCAAAAACCCCTACACCTTAGGTTTTACGAAAACCACCCAGGGCCTGGATAAGGTCGATGCTGTGAAAAACTCCTTAATTTTATTTTCAACATCACCCGGCACAGTGATTTCAGAAGGAAAAA
>SPJK01023234.1_pt1 | contig 25701 bp, 23 predicted proteins | sample 3741771 | NCBI WGS metagenome assembly SPJK01 (sample SAMN10925997, study PRJNA522277) | cold seep metagenome | isolation source: Elba SIP-enriched marine methane seep metagenome, extraction at timepoint T2 | place: Italy: coast of Elba, Mediterranean Sea
CTCTTGGATGCCGATCGACAAGATTGAGCAGCGGATGAACGATCTGGGTATCGAAATCCGCACGCTCGACGCGGATCTGGGCGGCACAGAAATCTGGACGGACTACGAGAAAGCGAACGCGCTGAGTGAGAAGCGCGACGAGCTTCAGGCGGAGCTTGATGAGCTTGAGACCGAATGGCTTCGTAAGTCTGATTGATCAAAGCACGGATCGGATCTTCTCGATTTGCTCGAGGGCGGATTCATGAGCGCTGTCGCGTGATTTCATCATGGCGCTTCGGAACGCGAATGGTGCGGGGAGGATGGTGATCGGTAGGTACCAGTGCCAAGTCTTGATCCCGATCGAGTCCATGATCCCGTTGTACCAATCGAATGAGCTCAGAAACGAGTCCGTCAGGGGGAGCCCGGGCCAGACGGCGACGATGAGCAGCAACGCGAAGATGCGGGGCATCATCGGGAGCAATCGGCACTCAAATGAGATCGATCCAGAGGTGTAATGAACGCGGAGTTCTGAATCGAACGGCGCGCCGTGGGCGGCGACGGCACAAAGTGCGTCCTGTGTGTCTTTCTCGAACCCGGGGAGCTTGCCTCGTTTGCTCAGGGTGTGGAGACGATCACGGATGTCGTCGGCGCTGAGCGATGTCTCGATCGTCGGGAGGGATGGGCTGTCTTTGGTGTTGGTCACTCATTCCTCACAATCGTCATGATCGTCATCATCAGAAACGGGAATCGGCAAGCCCATGGCAAGACGGGCGTTGTTCTCTTTGTCGGCACACCATATGCATCAGTTCGCTCATGAGCACAGATCCGAACACATTCTCCGTTTCTGACCTTTCCAGCCCGATCCCGTTCCCAGGTGTTGGTGTTTCGCAACAAGGTGCATGTATGAAACGCGGCGCGTCGTCACAAACCGAATCTGCAGCTATGTCATATGACCCGAGGTGGGTCTTTGCGATGCGCGTGCGCATGACCCTTGATGCCAATCCAAGCTCGGAAGCACAGAACATGATCCACGAGGGAACGCGATTTGGTTTGAACCCGATGCAGTCCAAGCTTGTTATCGGAATCGTTGAGCGTGCTCATACACGCGGCGAGTTCGACTCGATCGCGCATCAGGAACTCGAACGGGTGCCCGATTGCGCAAATGAGGAAGGGATCGCGGTGCTCTCGACGAAATCCCGATGGATCGTCTTTGGGGCGTTGTTTGCATGGGCGTTCGCGATTGCGGGGCTGATGCAGATCGTTGCATTAAAAAGGCCATCCCGTTTGGGATGGCCTTTCTTGTTGGATTACTCAACATCCTTGCCTTCGACCACGTCTGTGATCGGGGGAGCGGAATGTGGCGGGTCGCCGCCGGCTTTCATGCGGCGGAAGTACTCGTGGTACGCGCCCATGGCCTTGGCACCGAAGAGCCACATGATGGGGATGTTCGCAACGAGCATGACCCCGAGACCGAGGGTGGTCCACATGTCAAGCTCATGATCCGTTGCGATGAATGCCTTCTTGTCTGGGCCGAAGAGCGGCATGGCGAGGATCGTTGTCATCAAGATCAAGAGTGAATAGATCACCTTGTAGATCAGGACTGCGGGTTTCGCGGATTCTTCGCCGTGGGTGCCGAAGAAGTAATAGATGCCCTGCTCACCGTAGTACGACCACGAGATCATGGTAGAAAGAGCGAAGAGCCATGCAGCGATCAGGACAAGCCATTTCCCGAGTCCGGGAAACTGGCGGTCGAATGCATAGGCGGTCATCGATGCGCCTGCGTAATCGCCGTAGATCCCGAGATCGAATGAGCCGTCGTCATGTTCACGGAAGTGAGGGGTCATCTGAGACTCAAGGGAGTTCCATGAGACCATCCATAGATCGTCATCGCCCCGTGTGACGGTCCCCGTGATTTTTCTCAAATCACGTCCGGTGTTGGTGTCTTCATCCGCAGCGACAACGAAGAAGATGGTTTCGCCTTCGCGCCACCCGGAGGCATTCTCGGGTGCTTGGCGGATACGACGAGCATCGGTGCTCATTCGGGGGAGCGGAGGAGTTTCCAATGTCCATTCGCCCTCACGGACTTCACCCGTATCCGTGTCCGTTGCTTGGACGAACTGGATCTGATTTGAGTCGATGAACTCCGCTTCGGGAGCACGGTTGTATGCACCGGTCGAGAGGATCACGAGTGCGGTGAGGGTACAGACGACGATCGTGTCGATAAACGGTTCGAGACCTGCGACGACGCCTTCACGTACGGGCTCGTCGGTCTTTGCTGCGGAGTGAGCGATTGGCGATGAACCCTGACCCGCTTCTGATGAGAAGAGGGCTCGTTTCACGCCCCACATTGCTGCATAGCCGAAGGTGCCACCGAGGAATGCGCCTGTTGCGTCGGCGCTTTCGCCGCCCATAAATCCGGGGAGCCCGCTCTTGACGATGAGTCCGAGCATGGCGGGGATGTCCGCGATATTCGCAAAGAGTACGACGAGCGCTGCGATGACGTAGATCGCGCACATGACCGGGACGATGCGGCCTGCGACGGCGCCGATACGCTTAATGCCACCGATGATGACGAGTCCCACCGCAATGGTAAGGACGATGCCGGTGACGACCTGAGGAACCTGGAAGTATGTGAAGGTGATGTCCGCGACGTTCCATGCTTGGAACATGTTGCCGCCGGTGACTGCGGAAATGATCAGGGTGATGACGAAGACGCCACCGATGATGGTGCCGATTGGCGCGAGCCCCCATTCCGCAAAGCCCTTCTTCACAACGAACATGGGGCCGCCGTGCGGGTTTTCAGGATCATCCGTATTTCGGTAGAGCATGGACTGGGTGACTTCGGTCATCTTCAGCGACATGCCGAGGATGCCGATGATCCACATCCAGAAGATCGCGCCGGGTCCACCGAGAGCAACAGCGACCGCGACACCCGCGATGTTGCCGAGCCCCACTGTTGCTGACAACGCAGCTGAGAGTGCCTGGAAGTGATTGATGGCGCCGGGGTCGTCGTGGTCATCGTACTTGCCTCGTACGACATTGACGCCGTGCGTCAGAGCGCGGAACTGCCCGAAACCAGACCAGATCGTAAATGCCAACCCGGTGAAGAGCAGCGCATACACGGTGAAGTTCGAGAAGAGGATGCCATTGATTGCGTTAATGGTGTCATTGAGTGACATACGGTCCCCGTTGACTGAGACTGAGTTATCCAAAGAAACGAGGGGGATCATCGCACACTCTGGTTCTGAATGCAAACTGAACTTGGGTGTGCTAGCGTGTTCTCATGTGGTCCTACAGCGAGATTGTGCACTCGGTTTCCGACGCGTTTCAGGCGTATGAGCGTGAGTTGCTTGATGAGCATGCGGTAGCCGGGTTGGACTCATATCGCGAGATCGACCTGCATCCCATTGCGTACTCAGGACTTACGCCCTACTTTGACGCGATTCTCAGAGAAGTTTGTCTGCCCTGCACGGAGCGTGATCTACCGGGGCGGAATGCCCGCGATCGTGCAGATCTTGTCCTCCTGCCCAATGGGAAAAAAAGCCTATACGACCCGGTAGATGCCCACAAGGAACTGCAGCAGGCTTCGGGAACGTTGTTTGAACCTGTCGCGTCAGTCGCTGCCCCTAAGGCTAACGAGTGTCCTCCGAGTGAGGCGATGTGGATTGAAATCAAAAGTGTCCCCCAGTTCAGGTACGTCGATGGCGTACCCATTCCGAATACGAAATACGCTCAGGAGTTGATTGCGGGGCCTAGGGAAGACGTGATCAAGCTTGCGTCGGATCCACAGATCCGTCATGCGGGCGTGCTGGTGATTGTCTATACCGAACTGAGGGAAGCAGGGCCGCACGATTTGTCGATGTCGGTCCGTGCGATGATCGATCAGGACCTGCCGGTGGGTTCGCCGGAGATCGAGCAAGTCGAAATCCAAGATCGTGGCGGTAACGCGTGGTGCACGTTGGGGCTGATTCCGGTTCGTCTGTGATCAGAAGGGTTCAAGTCCGGCGTATCGCGCGATGATTTTCGCGGCGTTCTTCGCGGCGTGCTGCTCGTCATAGACCTTGCCGATGGATTCGAGCTCACGAACTTGGGTTGCGAAGGCTTCCTGATTTTCCAGGAGACCCACCACTCGGTCTGCGATCGGTTCACTGCTTCCGAAATGCGGTACGAGTTCGGGGCAGATCTCTCGGCCAGCGATCAGGTTGGGAAGGGTAATGTAGTCTGGTTGGATCAGCCAGCGTGCGATCAGGGTCCACGCGACTCGGCCAAGCTTGTAGACGATGACCATTGGTTTGTGCTGGCGTGCGATTTGAAGCGTAACGGTGCCAGACACGACCATGCAAAGATCGCACCAGCGGACGACCGCGTCGGTGCTTGCATGGCGGATCTCGAGTGAGTCGGGCCATTGCAGTCCCGCGTCCTTGGCGATCTGGCGCAGTGTCGGCTCGATCTCCTTGCGGGTCGCAGCGACGATGCCTCGCATGTTCTTGTGCTCGTTATTGAGCTTGATGTATGCGCCAAGTATGAGCGGGAAGTTTTTGCTCATCTCCCCCGGGCGTGACCCGGGCATAAGTGCGATGTTCTGGTCACCGCGTTTCCAGTCTTTGATCTGCTCGTCGAGTGCGTCATAATCCATCGACTCGTCGAATAGAGGGTGCCCGATGAACGTTGCATCAACGCCTCGTGCTCGGAACCAATCCTGCTCGAATGGGAGCACGCACATGACGTGATCGGTGAGTCTGCGGAGTTTTCGGATGCGCCACGGCGCCCATGCCCAGAGCTGGGGTGCGACAAGGTGGACGACGCGGGCACCGGCTGCTTTGGTGAGTTTGCAGACGGGAAAGTTTGCTGCAGGTGAATCGACAGGCACGTGGACAGCGATTTGGTGGTCTTTGAGCCAACGCTCGATGTTTGAGTTCAGTCGCTGGTGCTCTTTAATCTTGGCGAGCCCGGGGAGTCCCATGACCGCATCATCGCCGGTGGTCTCGATGACTTCAGCACCGGCGGCTTGCATTTTGCGGCCTCCCCATGCGTAGATCTTGAGCTTAGGATAATGCTCGCGCAGCTTCGCGATCACTGCGGCGGCGTGATCATCGCCCGATGGTTCGAAGGCGGTGAACAGGATCGCTGGTTGTTCCAGTGCTTGTTCCACGCGCAAACAGTAGGCACGCGAATCGCGGGATCCGGCAACATGAGATCAGAAGCCTGCGGCGGCAAACCAATCGCTTGGTTTGGACTCAAGCGCAATAGAAACTGCGACGAGTGATTCAACACTTGGGAGGTGTGTGCCTCGTTCAATTGAGCTCAGTTGGGAGACGGAAACGGAACTGAGTTCTGAGAGTTCTCGGAGTGTCCATCCGCGTTCAGTGCGGGCGAGCCGGATCTGACGGCCGAGTACACCGCGGAGTCGGTCCATTGGTTTCTGGCCGAGTCCGAGTTGTTCTGATGCTTGGGACAGAACCCGGCGCATGTCATCGACGCTGAATGGTTTGGAGATGTAATCGAAAACGTCTTGCTTGAATGTATCTCGCATCGAATCAAGCGATGGGTATCCGGTCACGACGATGACACACTGCTTTGGCCATCGGGTGCGGATTTCACGGAGGACCTCCTCACCCGAGTACTTGCCCATCTTGATATCGAGCAAGACGATGTCTGGCTGTTGTTCGGAAGCCCTTTTGTATAACTCGTCAGGGCTGGACACAGTTGTAACTGAGTGCCCCTCGGATGTAAGAGTCCCTGCGAGGTATTCGCGGAAGTCCTGATCATCATCGAGCGAGATGATCGTGAGCGGCACAGGGTTCGTCATTGTGTTTGTTGCGTGGCTCATGGTGACTCGCACAGGCACATGGTTAAAACAGCGGATCTATTTCCGACACACTCATCCTATTTTACTGTTTTGCCGGACAGAATGCAAGTCTTGTTAGACAGAATCTGATCCTGCCCCCCCGTATGGGAGGAACACTTCGAAAGCGGCACCCGAAATGTGATCGTCGCCGGTTCGGTTTCGTGCAGTAAGAACGCCGCCGTGCTCTCGGACAATCCCGTTCGCAACCGCGAGACCAAGACCAGTCCCGTGTGCATCGAGTCGGGTGGAGACGAAGGGTTCGAACAGTCGCTCGATGAGATCTGAATCGATTCCTGGACCGTTATCAATTACAGTAACAGCAACCCAAGGTTCATCATCACGGATCTGGTGATCGAATTGGATTTGAACCTCGGGAGATGTAGTGTGCGATTCAACCAGTGCATCGATCGCGTTGCGGATGAGGTTGACGAAGACTTGAACGATTCGGTCAGGGTCGCACTGGATCTCAAGTTCTTCCATATCCGAGATGATCTGGATCTTGAGATCACCTACGACATCCTTGCGATCGATCATCACAAGCATCTGGGCTTCTGAGACGAGTTCGAGTAGGTTCGCGGGTTCGGACATTGGAGGACGGACACGTGCGAAATCGAGGAGACCTTCTGAGAGTGTCTCGAGTCTCTTCACGACACGAACGAGGAGCGCAACTTCGGTGTCAGAGAGTTCTGATTCGCGATTGAGCTTATCGACGAGCCCTTTGACGACAGCGAGGGGCGTATTGAGCTCATGGGCGATGCCCGCGCTCATCATGCCGAGTGATGCGAGACGGTCTGCTCCTTGCAGGTTTTTCCGTGCTGTTTCAAGCAGGTGGTTCTTCTTGTGCAGATCGGTTGCGGTTTGTTCGAGTCGATCGAGGGCTTGTGCAAGATCATGCTCGTGTTTACGCAACGCGAGGATCGCGTCGTTTCGTGTCCGCATGATCTCTCCGAGCTCGTCAGCAGGAATGTCCTGATCTGGGATCAGCTCATGATCTCGGTTGCCCTCCGCAACAGCGATGTCTGCAAAGAGCATGGAGCGGATTGGGCTGTAGACGTGCTGGGGGAGGACAAAGAGTTCCAGCGCTGCTGCGACGAGTCCGTACCCGATCAGGAGTGTCGCGATGATCAGGATGTATACGGATTGCACGGTGGTGCGTACTCGTTCCGCGCGAGAACGGACGACGATAAACTCGTCGCGTGCGGGGAAGTAGCATATCACACCCGACGCGTATGAATCTGGTGAGATTTCGAGTGGCTTTTCCGGGGCTAATCGGGCTCGATACTGGACCTCGGTGGGAATCCTACTTATAGCGCCGGGGCCTGAGGATAATCTCCACGCGTTGTTGACTTGTTCGAGTTCATCCAAGTTGAAAGAGTGAGTGATGAGGAGTTCGAGGACCATTTTGCTCTGATCAACTTCTGCACGTCGGATCACTTTGGACATCGCTGGATAGATCGCGAGGAGCAGTATGGTTCCGAGGCCAAGCGAAAACGCGGTATGGAGAACGATCAGCTTCTTGCGGATCTTCATGCCCGAGAGCAACCGGTGGGTTGAGAACCTGCTTGACGAGTTGGTGGTTTGTGTTCTGTCCATATCTGCGTGGAGTCACGATCGCGTCTGCGTGCCGTTGGATGAGCGATCATAGCAAATCAGGATCGGGTCGCATCGGCATATGCAGATTGTGTCGTGCTATCCTTCTTGTCTATGCCGAATCAAACGCACAATCAGGGCGGGTCTCGATCTAAGCGTGCTGAGCCCCCTATCCGCGACGCTCGTGACGCGGCGTACCGTCATCTAAGCGCTTACGCAATGCGATACCCGGACTTGCTGCCCAAGGATATCCGCACGGGCGACTTGGATGTTCGGGATGCGAGTTTGGCGCACATGATCGTCGAACAGAGTGTGCGTCGTTGGCGAACAATCGAGTTTGTGCTCGAGCAGGTGAGCAATCACAAATCGCATGAGCTTGAGCCCCGGATGCGGGCAGTTCTTTTGGGTGGCGCTGCACAGCTCCTATTGCTGGATCGCGTGCCGCCACATGCGGTGCTTGATGAATCTGTGTCATGGGCGAAGCAATACATCCGGCCTGGTGCGGGAGGCATGGTGAACGCGATCCTCCGAAAGGTTGCGCGTGCACGCGGCGAAACGTTCGATACACCCTGGGAACATCACCTTGATTCGATTCCACTCGGTGAGGGCGGAATGCTCAAACTCAATGGAATTGAACTCCCAGAACATGGGCGCCGACGGCTTGGCATTGCTTGTTCGTTGCCCGATGCGTTGCTCGCTCGATGGGAGGAACTCTACGAGGACCCGACACCTTCAGCGATGCATACCTTGTGCAATGCGCCCACGATTCTCAATGTGACGCACCATTCGGGCGATCTCCCAGACATTGACGGGCTCACGTCGCATGATGCGAAGGGGCATTGCGTCTTTGGGGGTGGGCGGGCGTCACTCATATCGCTTCTTGAGGAGCACCTGGATATGTGGGTTCAGGACCCCGCGAGTTCAAGCACACTTGCGAGCAATGTGAATGATCCTTCGCCGGAGGTGATTATCGATCTGTGTGCGGGGCAGGGCACCAAGACGCGCCAACTTCGTGCGATATACCCTGATGCGAGCATCATCGCGTGCGATATTGAACCACAACGACTTGGCACCCTCCGTGCAACGTTCCAAGAGGATGAGGGGACGGAAGTGCGGCACGTGTCCGAGCTTGGTGCAGACTTTGCACACTGTGCGGACCTCGTCCTGGCGGATGTGCCTTGTACGAATACGGGTGTGCTCGCACGACGATTGGAGGCAAGGTATCGCCCGATCGATAAACAGGTCCAGCGTTTGGTTCAGACCCAGCGGGAGATTCTCTCACATGCACGCGAGCTGCTTAAGGCGTCGGGCACGCTGATCTACGCGACGTGCAGCCTTGAGGTTGATGAAAACGAGAACAATACCAAATGGGCGTGTGAAGAGCTTGGGTTTGAACTGATGCAGCTTCAACGAATTGAACCCGCCGGGCAGCCTGGCGGTGAATTGTCTGGCTATCAGGATGCGTCTTTCGCGGCGATGCTCCGATTGATTCGGACAGATTCCTGAGTTTTTGACCCCGGATCCCAATCCGATATCGATGATGCTTACACTTGAGACAACTGATCCCAATCGTGAGGAGATGATCATGAACCTGATGGATATTCTCGAACCGAGCTGCATCATTGCTCCATTGAGTTCCAACGAGAAGCAAGCGGTGATCAACGAACTGATCGATCGGATGGGCGAATCTGGTTCGGTTTCCGATACGCAATCGCTTAAGGAAGCGGTGTGGACCCGGGAACTCACTCGCACGACGGGTATCGGTCACGGGCTGGCGATTCCTCACGGGAAGTGCCAGAGTCTGAAGAAGCAATCATTGTCTATCGGTAAGCCTGCAGAACCGATCGACTTTGAGGCGATCGACGGTCAGCCTGTGCAGTTGATCGTGCTGCTCGCGTCTCCTCCGGATCGCACAAAGGACCATATCGAGGCGTTGGCACAGATCAGCCGACTCATCAGCGATGCAAACTTCCGTGAGGATATCTACAATGCGGATTCTCCGGAAGAGATCTTTGAACTGATCAATAGGCAGACGGTCTGATCAAGACTGTTGTTAGTCGTGGTTAAGCACGGCGCCGGCAAGGATTTCGAGTCGGCCGAGTGCTTTGTCTGCGCTGGATTTGAAGTAAACATGCGGGAAGAGCGTGAACAGGGCGATGCAAAGCCCGAACGCGGTGGTGTAGAGGGCTTCTGCAATCCCACCAGCGACGATCGTCGGGTCGGATACGCTCGCGGCTTCGCCGAGCAAGTCGAAGCTTTGGATGATCCCGGTGACGGTCCCGAGGATTCCAAGCAGCGGTGCGGCGGCAATGATGGCACCAAGCGTGGGTGCGAACCGTTCGATCGATGGACGGAGGGTCTCGATATACCCGATGAGCATTGGTTCTGATCGGTCGCTTGAGCTCATAGCACGCGCCAGGAACTGGCCTTCGAGTGACTTGGACTTGCTCGCGTCCGATGCGATCTGTGCTGCGGATTGACTCTGGAGCGCGCTCAGACAGTTCTTGAGTCGTACCGCCCCACTGCATCCGTCTCCGAGCATCCAGAAGTACGCACGTTCCAAGATAAGTGTCATGGAGAGGATGCTCATCGCGAGAAGTGGATACATGACCCAGCCGCCAGCGTGGAAGATGTCGATGGCATTCTCAAGCATTGCAATCATGCTAGCACCACATTCCTCATGATGCTAAGATTCCGAGTGAATACACAAGGCACGGACATCCAGGGCACGCTCAGTCTTGAACCGATCGTGAATCAGATTGATTCGTACTTGGATCGGTTTGTCCAATCGCGTGATTTGCCGCCACAACTTGATGACGCGATTCGGTACAGCTTGCTGCACGGCGGGAAGCGTGTGCGTCCATTGCTCGCGTGGTTTTCAGCAACTGCGGTTGGGGGACAGGGCGAGTCGGCATTGCACGCGGGTGGAGCCGTGGAGATGATCCATGCGTTCAGTCTGATCCATGATGATCTCCCGGCGCTTGACAATGACGATCTCCGGCGGGGTCGCCCGACATTGCACAAGCACGCTGGGGAAGCGATCGCGATTCTTGCGGGCGATGCGTTGTTGAGTCTGGCGTATGAATCCGCAATGGCACTTCCTGATGGTTTGGTATCAATCGATCTCTGCCACGAACTCGCGGTAGGCACACGTTCGATGATCGTGGGACAGGTATACGACACACTCGGTGGTTTGCCAGACGAGCTTTCTGCAGAGGAGCAAGTTGAGTTGATTCACCGGAACAAAACGGGCGCGTTGCTGCGTGCGAGTTGCCGAATGGGCGCGATGAGTGCGGGCGCTTCTGAGGACTCGCTCAAGCATGTCACGGCGTTCAGCGAGGCGATCGGGCTGCAGTTTCAGGTGGTCGATGACATCCTCGACGTCGAAGGGTGCCCGGAGCAAGTTGGTAAAGCGACGGGTAAGGATGCAGATGCGGGAAAGAGGACATTCCCGGGTGTATTGGGAATGGAACGATCACGCACGATTGCCAAAGAACTCGGAGTACTGGCTCAGGAATCGTTGTCTCACTTGGAAGAGTCCGGAGATGGATCTGTTGAGGGCTTGAGGATGCTTGGGGAGATGCTGGTCCGAAGGACCAACTAAAGCGGGAGTTATCGGTACTCTGGTGTTCAGAAACGCATCTGGGCTTGAACCTGGGAATAGTTGGTTGCGTAACCTGTGAGATGGCATCAGATCCCGTTCCTCCCTATACTCCTAATGGCCTACTCCTTATTGCCAGGCGCGTATGAAAGGAATCTATGAGCTTGCTTTCTGAGATCCAGTCGCCTCGAGATATCCAGTCCTTTTCGATTAAGCAGCTCGAAGAGCTCGCACAAGAGATCCGCTCTGTCATCATCGACAAAGTTTCGCGCAGCGGCGGTCACCTTGCACCCAACCTTGGGGTAGTAGAACTCACGATCGCGATGCACCGCGTGTTCGACTTTTCGCACGATCGGTTGCTGTTTGATGTTGGGCATCAGTGCTATCCACACAAGCTGCTCACTGGTCGGCTCTCGAAGTTTGAGATGCTCCGGACGAGCGCGGGAATCTCCGGGTTCCCTGAGCCCAGTGAGAGTGAGTATGACCTTTTCCGTGTGGGGCATGCGGGCACCGCGATCTCAACAGCGGTTGGGATGGCGCGGGGGGATGAGCTCGTCAAGACGTCGTACATCCCCGGAGAGCGAGCAGACGGGAAGCGGGTCGTGTCGTTGATCGGTGACGCATCGATTGTTAACGGCGTGGCAATGGAAGGGCTCAACAATGCGGGGACTCTGAAGCGCCAGCTCCTTGTTGTCCTGAATGATAACGGGATGAGCATCTCCAAGCCCCAGGGCGCGATGGCGCAGTATTTCGATCGCGTTCGGGTTTCTCACACGTACAGCGATTTCAAAAAGGGCGCGAAGGAACTGCTGAAGCACGTACCCGGCGGTGGGATGCTCAAAGAGGCCTACCACCGGATGGGCGAGATGACAAAGGCTGCGATCGCGGAGGAGTCTTGGTTTGAGCAGTTTGGGTTGCTCACTGTTGGCCCGATCGACGGGCATGACCTCCCCACGCTCATCGAGTTCCTCACTGAGGCGAGGGACATTGATCGCCCGATGGTGTTGCACGTAAAGACAACGAAAGGGAAGGGGCTGGACATCGCGGAACAGGACGCGACGAAGTTCCATTCGCCCAAAGCGTTCAATATTGAGAAGAATGAGCAGCTTGGGTGCCGGGTCAAGATGAAGTCCGGTGGGCGTTCATTCACGAACGCATTTGGCGACGCACTCGTCGATCTGATGGATCAGGATGAGCAGGTGGTTACCGCGACGGCGGCGATGGCAGACGGCACTGGCGTTGTTCGAGCGATAGAGAAGCACCCATCACGGAGCTTTGATACGGGGATCTGTGAATCGCATGCCCTCGATATGATGGCAGGAATGGCAAAGTGTGGGCTCAAGCCGTTCCTCGGCTTGTACTCGACTTTCCTCCAGCGTGCGTTTGATCAGGCGTTTCAGGAATCCGCGCTGCAGGGTTTGCCGGTTCGGCTCTGCCTTGATCGGGCGGGTCTTGTCGGTGGCGACGGCGCGGTTCATCACGGGTTCTGTGACGTTGCTATTCTGCGGACACTCCCCGACGCGGTGTTGACCGCGGCGATTGATGAGTCGTCGTTGCGTGCATCACTCGCGCTGATGCGTGATTGGGATGGCGGATTGAGCAGCGTGCGCTATCCGCGTGATGATGTCGATACGCGATTCGGCGAAGCTCCCGCATTTCAGATCGGGAAAGCACGTCTTCTTACATCGGATCACACGGATTTGCGTGCGAACACACCCGATGTTGCGGTGCTCGCATTCGGCACGCCTGCGATCGCGGCTGCAGACGCGATTGATTCACTCGGTGACGAGTACAACGTTGCGTTGTACGATGCCCGCTTTGCGAAGCCGATCGATACGGCGTTGATCCGTGAGTTGGTTGAGCTAGAGGTTCCGATCCTTACTCTCGAAGACCATTCTGTGATCGGCGGGTTCGGGAGCGCTGTGCTTGAATCGATCCACGAGCAACACATCGGTGGAGCACGCGTGGTCGTGCACGGGATCCCGGATCATTGGGTGATCCAGGACTCGCGCAAAGACCAGCTCAAGCAGGTGGGACTAGATGCGGACGGTATCGCTCGGATGATCCGGCACACGTACGATCCTCAGCGTCACGAGAGGGTCGTAGCCAAGCGGGTCGAGGCACATACTCGCTCGCATAAGACTGTGACACCGTCCTGAAATCGTATATGCCTGGGTTGGCTTATGAAACGCAGAGTTGCACTCATCTCGAATCGCTCAAAGCCTAAAGCAATGAAGGCGTTGAGCGAGGTGCGTTCATTGATTGAAGCACATGGCGAGCTCGTCGCGGAGGTGCAAACAGGCGAGGACAACGGTCTTCCCTCCCCCGGTGAGGTGGATCTGGTTATCGCGCTCGGCGGTGACGGGACGATTCTTGCTGCGGCACATAAGTGCTTGGCACTGCGTGTGCCACTGCTTGGGGTAAATACGGGCAAGGTCGGTTTCATGGCAGGGTATGAGCTCGATCGATTCAATGCAGAAGCCGCGCGGTTGCTCGGTGATGCCCCGCTGAATATTCAGCAGATGCTTCCGTTGCATGGGGTTGTTCGGGATCGTGATGGCAAACCAACTTTTTCGTCGTTCGCGCTCAACGAGTGTGTTGTCAGCGCCGGCCCACCATTCCGAATGATCACGTTGGATATTTCGGTTGATGAACAGGTTGGCCCTCGGGTTTCTGGCGATGGGATCATTGTGTCTACGCCTCTTGGTTCAACGGCATACAACGTCTCTGCGGGTGGGCCGATCGTGGCCCCGGGTGTTAATGCGATGACGGTAACACCGATAGCAGCACACTCGTTGAGTTTCCGTCCGATTGTTCTGCCGTCTACATCCGAGGTTGCGATCCAGGTCTGTTCTGCGAACTCCATCGAGAACTCGGGTACGACGTTAATCTTTGATGGGCAGCATGAGCATCGCCTGAGTGACGGCGACGTCTTACGTGTTACCGCGGCGAAGGAAACGATCGGATTTGTCCTTGATCCGAGCGTGAGCTATTGGAATACGCTGCTGAACAAGATGCATTGGGCGAGTGAGCCCAACGCCCAAGGGATCAAACGACGATTCTGATGATGCATGACGATGAGCAGCCCAGACTCTAATCCTGATGTCGATCTTCCGGTTCACGAGCTTCGATGCTTGGAAGTTTGGGGCGGGTCGACACGGGCGGAGCACGGAGCGAGCGTGCCGGGGCTTGATCTAAGTGTGCACTCGAACCCTTTGGAAGAAGAGGGCGGCGGAGACCTGTACCTGATCTCGTCCTGTTCCAGCGGCTGGATCTCGCGTGTGCTTTTGGGGGACGTATCTGGGCACGGTGCGCATGTGAAGGATCTTTCGACGGCACTGCGACGCGAGATGCACAAGTCGATCAATACGGTCGATCAATCCAAGTTTGCTCGCAAACTCAACGAGGCCTTTGATTTGGCATCGAGTGAGGGACGTTTCGCGACAGCGCTGTTGATGACGTACTTCGCGCCAAGCAGGCATCTCATCCTTGTGAATGCGGGTCATCCTCCTCCACTGATCTGCCGAGCAAGAACTGGAAAGTGGGAGATGCTGCACTCTTCATCTCGTGAAGCGCTCACGCAAACATCAAGAGAGGTTCGTGTGGGATTGTTGAATCTTCCGCTTGGTGTCATTGGGTCGACCCAGTATGAGCAGATCGCGTTTCAACTCAATGAAGGGGATCGCGTGTTCGCGTATACAGATGCATTCACCGAAGCGACAAGTAAAGATCGATCACAAATCGGGGTTGCAGGTTTGATTTCGATCCTCGAAAATTTTAATCGAGAGACGCCGATTCATGCTTTCCATGAAGCCCTTCACGCGGCATTCGCTGAGAATGACATCACCCTCGCGGAAGACGATCAGACGTGCATCGTCATTGATAATAATGGTGCTGAGATCCCCAAAATCTCGATACCCATAGTGCGGAACTGGCTCAAGCAGAGCTTCGGGCTTGGGCATGCCGACACGATTCCTCAACGCTCATGAGGGATTATTAGCGTCGCCTTCAGTCTCATTTTCATCAGTGAAGAATGGACCACCCACGAAGAGTTCGTCTGGGTTCACGATCGCGATGATGGTGTCGCCGCTTGTCGGGATCGCGGGCTTCTCAGGGGTCCAGACGACGAGCGATCCGCTTACCCTAAGTGTGAAGAGCGGGACGAGTGAAGCACCGTAGAGCGTTTGATAACTATTGAAACTGAACTCATCGGAGATCGTGGTTGCCTTGATGACACCACCGTTTGCGAGCATCCGCTCGAGTGATGCGTGGTCGCCGTCTTTGCTAAACAATGGACGCCAACGATGCTCCGCGTGGTGCCCTTCATCGAGTGATTTCTTTGTGCTCGTAGGTGAGACTTGATACAGGCTTGCAGTATCGAAGTACCCCTTGAATCGCTGGAGCGCGAGTGTGTTGACTTCATCGTTGGGTGTGCAAGCAAAGACTCGCCCCACCCCTCGCAGATCAAGATCCGTGATGTCGGGGAGTGTCAGGATGTTGTCTTGGATCGCACTGAGACCCTGCATGCGTGCGTCACGGACGTTTGATCGGTTTGTATCGATCATGAGCACTTTGAACCCACGTTTATGCAACGCCGATGCGATCGTTCGCGCCCAGCGGGGAGCACCTATGAAGAGGATACCCTGGGGATTCTGGTCTGCGACTTTGAGCATCTTTGCTGCCCAGGGGGTTGTGAGGCCGTAGAACGCGACGGTGCCAATGATGACGGAGAACGTCAGCGGGACGATCTGTTCTGCATCTTCGGTACCCAATCCGAGCGAGAAGATCGAGGCACCCGCCGCGGCGACGATCCCACGAGGTGCGAGCATCGCAATGAAAACCCGCTCGTTCAGCGTCATCCCTGCGCCGATGGTCGCAAGGAACACCGCGACGGGGCGGGCGATAAGGATGAGCACCGCGAGGAAGAGCAGCACACGCATCCAATCAAGTTGTGCGAGTTGATCGATCTGGAGTCGGGCGGAGAGCACGACGAATAGGGCACCGATCAGGAGCACGCGAAGGTTCTCTTTGAACTCGAGAATGTGGTGAACATCAACCTTCTTCTGATTCGCAAGAGCGATCCCCATCACGGTTGTCGCGAGGAGCCCTGCTTCGGGCATAACCTCGTTGGACGCCGTGAACGCTCCTACAACCAGCATGAGCGAGACTGGATTCTGGAGGTAATCAGGCACTAGGAAACGTGTCATGACCGTTCTCAGAAGGAACGCAGCGAGGAGCCCGAATCCGGTTCCCGCAACGATCGTTTTGATGATTGCCATGATGACGAAGTTGACGTCGTTCACTTCACCTGTTGCTGCGATGACCTCGAACACGAGGACCGCTGCCAGGACGCCAATTGGATCGATGACGATGCCTTCCCACTTGAGGACGAGCCCTGAATCACCGCTTGGGCGGATGTGGTTGAGGAGCGGCCCGACCACTGTTGGGCCGGTCACAATGAGGATCGCACCGAGCAGAACCGCGATCGAGCGATCGAGATTAAAGATGTAGTATGCGCTGACACCCGCGACGACCCAGGTCACAAGGGCGCCTATCGACACAAGCAAGGTTACAGGTTTCCACGTGCTGCGGAGTTCTTTGAAGTTCAGGGTGAGTCCACCCTCATAGAGGATGAGACTGACCGCGATCCCGACCGCGGCGAGGAGCACATCACTCTGGAATAGGGAGTCCGGGTTGAGTGCGAAATCGTAAAGGGCGGTCCCTTCGAGCACTGCACGAGCGACAGGACCCGCAAGGATCCCGATGAGGAGGAGGAGCAGGATCGAGGGGACTCGGATCTTCCACGCGAGCCATTGAGCACCAACACCGAGCACGAAGATCAGCGCGAGTGCGATTCCGACAGCATGTCCTGATGAAGCAGCAAGTGTGATCATTGATGAGTCCGAGTGAGAATCGTGTTCCTTCCTTGGGTGATTATTTTAGCGGATTGTTCGCATCCATGCGGGCGGAATACGATGTCTTCACACTGCATCTCCCATGTTTCGCGAACGAACCAAACAGGACATGAAGCTTAAACGGGATCGTAATGGCTGAACATATTGAAAATGCAGAGATCGTTGTTATAGGCGGAGGACTCTCAGGGGTCGCATACGCGAATCAGCTCGCACAGAATGGACGTCATTGCGTGGTCCTCGACCGTGGGCGACACACGGGAGGGCGTATCGCGTCACGAAGTGTTCAGTGCGGTAGAGAGACCATTGACTTTGATCATGGTGCGCCAATGCTGCATCTCGATCAGTCGATACCTGAACTCTTCGTGGCGACATCAAGATGGATTGAAGACGGCATACTCGTTCGATTGGATGAGGAGCGGTACACCTGCACGGAATCTATGCGATTATTGATGTCCTCGATCTCAAGTAATCTGGATATCCGTCAATCGACGACGGTCAATCGAGCATGGCGAGACGGTAGATCTTGGATGATCGAGGCGATTCGGTACGGCGAGGATTATGCGAAGATATTGAACGCTCAGCATATCGTGTTTGCGTGTCCTTTGGATCAGGCGATTCGCGTTCTAGAGGGCACGAATACAGTGCTCAAAGAATCGCAGGGACTCACTCGGTTCAGTTGCACGTGGGTAGTGATGTTGCTCATTGATTGTGATGGCATTACGACGCTTGAGTTGCCAGCACACAGATCGGTAGCCCACGTTGATAAGGATGTCATCAGTTCGTTTTGGATCGAGAAGGCATCCGATGCAGCGATCAAGATCGTCTTGCACATGAATCCGTCCTATGCGGAAGCCCGACGAGATTCCCCCAAAGAAGAGATCGCATCCGTCATGATGCGACACGCACAACAAGTGCTGCCCGAGTGGTTCTCTCCTCACCGTGTACAAGCTACGGACATACATCGTTGGGGCATGGCTCGCGCGACACAACACCTCCAACAACCGTTCATCCATGACCCGAGTCAAAGCCTGTGGGTGATTGGCGACCAGTTCTCTGGGACGGACGGTACATGGCGAGATGCAACCGCGGCAATCATGAGTGGTGTGCGTGCAGCGCAGGAATTCAGAGCCGGACAATGAATCTGTACGCGCATGAAAAAACCTCAGCGAGTGCTGAGGTTTAACGAGGCGGACGGGACTCGAACCCGCAACCTCCGGCGTGACAGGCCGGGGCTCTAACCAATTGAGCTACCGCCCCTGGTAGCAACTCGAAGTGCTCTTTCGAGCGATTCCGAGAGAGACGATGGTATTCCAAGTCTCGAATGAGTCAAGCAATCTGAGTAATCAAATCGCATTCTCGGTGCAGAAATCAGGTTTCTGCAGGCTATCGGTCGGGTCTTAGTTATCAACCTTCAGCTGGATCCGATCAGGATCCTGAACGTTGAAGGGCATCCCGTCGGGCGCAACCTTGCTGCCTGCGATCCAGAGCATCCCGACCGCGACGCCCATGGCGACGACGCCGAGGAAGATGAGTGCGGTGTAGACGTCGGGTCCGGCGCTGCGTTGCTGACGACCGCCGGGCATTTGCATTCCAAACTGACTCATTGGAGTGCTCCTTTCCTAATGCGGTGATTAGCTGCCGAGACGCGAAAGGACCTGATCGCCCTCACGGATGGACTGGTTGTCCTTGACGAACGCGATGCGACCCACAGCGTGGTTGAGGTCGACAGACTCGATGATCATGTCACCGAGGTACATGTTGTTGTCGCGGATGATGTAGAGGCGTGTGTTCTTGCTCACGCGATCGTTGCTACCGAGGTTGATACGAACGCGGGTTGAACCGGTGTTCGGATCGCTCATGACTTCGTCGATGCTGCCGCGGACGAGCTGGGTCATCTCAGTGACCGTGCTCGAAGCATTGGTGGAGCTCGTGGTGGTCGGCCGCTGAATCTCAGCAATCTGCTCTTGGAGTGCACGCTTGACCTGCTCGTAGACAATGACCTGGCTTTCGAGGTCGGAGATTGCCTTCTCAAGGTCAATCTTCTCGTCGCGGTACGCGAGTTCACCGTCGCGGAGACGATCGTTCTCGTTCTTGTACTCGTCGATGATGCGTGCTTGAGTCTCGGTGGTTACGCCGAGCTGCGCGATCTTCGCGGAGATCGACTCGCGTGCGGCTTCTGCCTGACGGAGTGCGATGCGGAGCTCTGAGTTCGATGCTTCAAGGCGGCGGGTATCCGCGTTGCGGCTCGCGAGTTCGTCACGGAGATTCGTGAGATCCTCTTCGAGTGCGGCACGCTCTTGCCCATGGGTGGCGCGTTGTGCGCTGAGCTCTGCTTCAGCCGTCACCTTTGCTGCCTGCATATCGCGGTAGTCCGCGGTCACACGATCAACATTGACCGAGTATGCGATGGCAAGTGAAGCCATCATGATGCTCAGCACGGCAGCGATGAGTACGAAAACCTTGGTCAGAATGTGCACGATCAGCTCCTCAATTCCAAGCTGGTTTGATCCTGTGTGACTTCGCGATCAATCCTGACGTCATGGGACGGCAGGAAATGGGGTTCAAGTGTAGCAGGGATGGCCGCTCAGGTGTAAAGAAACGTGTTTGAGATTTCTGGACTGAACGGACAGCCACGTCCTGTGCCCCGAGACCCGGGGAGGACAGACGATACGCGATCTGATGTGTCTCGGATCCCATTTCGAGTCGATCCGTTGAATGAAACGGAGAATTCAGTGACTCTGGGCAAACTGGCGGTGGGTGTAATCCACAATTCCGCCCGCAGCGGCGACCTGCACGAGTCCTGAGTCATCGTTCACCATGAGCATTTCGAGGTGTCCGAGATTGCTCGAGCCTTCGGTTTTCCCCAATACGGAGGCTGCTTGGGCACGGACGGCTTCAAGATCGGCATCGATGTAATCCAATGCCACGAACGCGCCCTCACGATGCCCCATCAGGGCGAGTGAATGGGCGACCCCGAGGCGAACCTCAGCAGGCATGGGTTGGTCGGATTCAGTGTCCGAAAGGTAGATCAGTTGATCGATCGATGTTTCATCGCGGACCTGTCCGATGATCTGAACCGCGAGCGCGGTTGCTTCCAGTTCTTCGGCACGTGAGGGGTAGAGAGCCGCACGGATGGTGTCGATGCTCTCTAAGTTGCCGAGTTTGAACATCGCTTCGGCGATCTGCAGACGGAAGATGCGGCGCTCGATCGACGAAGCATTGTTGACGGGTGTCATCGCGGCCTGCTGCAGGAGAGGGAGGGCGGATTGCTCTCCAAGCTCACCCAGGATGAACGCGGCCTGCGAGCGAACCCGTGGGCTTGGGTGCTCAAGGAGCATCTGAGAGAGCTCGGTGATATCTGTTCGCTCACCAAAGCGGGCAAGGGCGTACATCGCAGATGCACGAACAAATGGTGAGTCATCTTGCAATAGCCCGCGAATGGACGGAGCGAGCGACGCGAGGTTCCGTTTGCCAGCGACCATCGCGGCAACGGAACGCACGCCGGCGTTTGTATCGTTGAGTGAGAGCGCGATAATTGGTTCAACACGGTTAGTCGCTGGGCTCAAAGCTTCAATCGCGTTTGCGCGGACTTGCGGGTTGCGATCGGTGCTCATCTGGATGAGACGATTGATCGCCGCGTCCCGGAGTTCTGAACTGACCCCCTCGTTGATGACCCGTTGAGATCCGTCCTGATCGGTGAAGACGACTTGCTTGGGGCCGTCTGGTCGGATCTCCGCACCGCATCCGGTGAGGCCTGCGAACACTACGAGCGATGTCATCACGATGGGGTGTGAGATAGGAGCCATAGCTCGCCCTCCGGTTATGTGCCTGTGCGGATCGGTGTTACTCGGATACCGTATCATTCATCGGCTCTACGTTCTTGAGTGATCCAAAGATCGCGCTCGCACCCCAAGTCAGAGTCAGGAGCAAGGAAATCCACCCGAAGAGGTCACCGATGTACGCGAATGGGGTCAACGCTGATCCGATCTGGACCTGCCCGATGATGTACCCCTCGTCAGGATCATCTGAGATAGTTTTGATGGTTCGATCGAGCATCTGTCCGCGATGATCAATGATGGCGGAAACGCCCGTGTTCGCACTCCGAATCATCGGGGTCGCGAGTTCGATACATCGCCAGCGGGCGATCTGGAGGTGGGCTTCCCGGCCGCCTTGCGAATCGCCGAACCATCCGTCGTTGGTCATGTTGATCATGACCCCAGCGACTCGTTCCCCGTCGCGAACTACGAGGGAACGACACACGGAGGAGATGGTTGCTTCGAAACAGATAGGCGTCGCAAGGGACACAAGCTGATAACCTGCATCGTGCATCGGGACGTGAAGATTCTTCGGTACTTCACCCGGATCGAGTGCGAACTCCATTCCCTGCGCCGCGATGGAGAGGAGGGATTGCTCAAGTGCTTCTGATGCGGAGATGTACGGCATGACCTCGCCGAATGGGGTGAGATGAAGCTTGTCGTACCATTCATCCTGAACTTGCCCGTCCATGATGACGAACGCGCTGTTGTACATCGCGTCGCGTTCATATTCGATCACTTGGCGAGGGCCTTGAGGCGTATCTATTTCAACCTCGACGATCTGGAGGTTGTCATACGCGACGGAACCAACGATCATGGGGACGTCGATGGCTTCTTGCATGACGAGTAGTTGATCAACGATTTCTGTTGCGCGGATGCGATCAGGGACATCGAGTTCAGGGACGTCGCTCGGATCTTTAAGGGTCATGCCCCACGCGAGGTTTTCCTCTCGCTCGGTCTGGAGGGAGACGGGATCGAGCGTCCATCCGGGCACGAAGCCCTCCGGCCAGATGATCGCATCGAGCGGGAGCGGGTTGGTTTCGTCTTGGTACGCAGCGAGTGAGAGATCACGAAGAGTCTGCCAGTCGCGATATCGTTGACGAACGGTCCAGTCTCCCCGGTTATCTTGAGGCACGTTGGGCTGGACGGTCGCGAAACGAAATGCGGGGGTGTTGAGCTCTTTTTCCGGGATCAATAGCAAGCCCATGAGCACCCAAGCTGCAAACAGACCAGCAGCGGCGAATCCGGCGCGTTTGCGGCGAGCATGTGTTCGATCGCGCAGGGTCAGATAGAGCAAGTAGGAATAGCTCATACTCAGGTAGGAGACGAAGTACACCCCAGCAATGGATGCTGGCATCGCGAGCACGGATGAGGGCGACTCAATCAATGGGTGCGCGATAAGGTACCAGGGGTAGCCGGTCGCGAACACGCTCCCCCGGAAGAACTCGACGCCAACCCAGATGAGTGGGATGAGGAGCACCGCACGATCGAAGCGTGTCACGATTCGAATCGACAACCAGATGAAGAGTAAGGTGAAGATGCTCAGGATGATCACAAGTGGGATGAGTCCAAACGCGGACACGTCCTTTACCCACCAGTGAAGCGCTATCCAAGCTGGGCTGGCCCCAAGGGCACACCAGAACGCGGCACGACTCGGTTTGATCCGTGGGTCGCGGATGATGGCGAAGAGCGAGAATGGTGCTAGAAAAACCATCCACCAGAGTGACGATGAGGGGAATGCGAGGGTGAACATGAACGCGTGAAGAAGCCCGTGCAGAAAAGCACGCATGCGTCCTGATCTGAGGCGTTCGCTTTGCATGTTCCCTCAGATACCCTCGAAGGGCAACAGGTCGGATCGATTACATTCCGGCGTAGTCGATCAGTCGCGCAAGCTCGGATCGGAGTTCGTGACGGTGCACGACCCGATCGATCATCCCGCGTTCACGGAGGAACTCGGATCGCTGGAATCCTTCCGGGAGATCTTGGCGGATGGTTTGCTTGATGACGCGTGGGCCTGCGAAACCGATAAGCGCTTTAGGCTCTGCGATGTTGAAATCTCCGAGCATCGCGAAGGATGCGGTTACGCCGCCTGTTGTTGGATCGGTGAGTACGGAGATGAAAAGCCCACCCGCATCGTCGTGACGTGCGAGCGCGGCAGAGGTCTTGGCCATCTGCATGAGACTCAGGGCAGCTTCCTGCATGCGTGCGCCGCCGGAGCAGGAGACGATAATGACAGGAAGGTTTTCCTTTGTCGCCTCTTCGATTGCCCGAGTGATCTTCTCACCCGCGACCGACCCCATCGACCCCATCATGAAGGTGAGATCCAAGCACGCGATCATCGTGGGGCGCCCCTTGATGAAGCACTTGCCCGCTTGGCACCCCTCGGTCTCGCCCGTCTTGATCTGTTCACGCTTGATGCGTTCGGGGTAAGACTTGAGGTCTGTGAAGTTGAGTGGATCCTTCGCACGGAGTCCTGTGAACATCGGGACGAAGGTATCGGGATCGGCGAGCTGCTCGATGCGCTGCTTTGCAGAGATCCTGTAATGATGATCGCATTCTGGGCAGACGTGGAGGTTTGACTCCATCTGTCGGCGATAGATCATCTGTGCACAAGAGGGACAACGAAGCCAGAGCCCCTCAGGGACTGATCGTCGGCCTTCTTGTTTCACTTCGTTCCAGTTGCGGGTCGCGGTCTGAGCCATGCGTGATCCCTTGTATATTCATCGCGTATTCGCGAGTAGTTCAGTCACAGTTCCAGTTTAGGCGCTGGCACGGGAGCTTTGTTTGCGTTCTGCAAAGCTGGATTTCATCACCTCGAAATGTTCGAGAGTGTTTGTCTGATCAATTGCTTGCCAGATATTGCAGATGCTCTGCTCGTTGAGCCAACAGCGGACGACCGCCCAAGCGAGCGGACGAAGGACTACGGCGATGATGGGTCGATTGCCTTTGCACTTACCAAGGGCCTTCTGGATCGCGTTGAGTAAGCGATCCTGTGCATCCGCCAGGGATTCACCCTCGGGGGGGGCGATTCGCTCTGGGTGCTCTTTCCATTGTGCGAAGGTGCTTGGGTTTCGTTCCTGCAGATCCGATGCGAGCACACCTTCCCAGAGTCCGAGGTGAATGTTATGGAGTTCGGCGATCGACTTGAGCTTGCTTTCTGCTGAAACGGGGAGCATGCGAGCGGTTTCGATCGCGGCTTCCTCATCCGAAGTAAGTATCAGATCGAAAGGGGCGGCCATCTCTGCGTTGAAGACCGCGTGCGAGAGGACATCCTTCCCGAGTTCCGTCATCGGAAGGTCTGTTTGACCGATCAGTCTGTGCTCTTCATCCCATGAAGTTGCGCCCGCGCGAACTAATGTGATGGTGTAGCCGTTTGGCTTACTCATGCAAGTGACTCCGGAAGAACGGGCTTGCTGTACACAAGCGATGCCTATTCCTCTTTCATCGGCCGTTGGGCCGTGAAGACAAAAGTGTAGCAACTTCCACCCGAATATGCCTACATATTGGGGCCGGGCGGATTTTTGTTTGGGATCTGGATGCCCCCTCGCCCATCACACGGTTGTTTTCGGACCACGGAGTGATTCGATAACTGAAGACCAAGAGTTCCTCGGCTTTCCAAAGACTGACGACCCTGCAACGAGTAAATCAACCCCGGCATCGATGGCCTCAATGGCGGTTTCCGGATTGATCCCGCCGTCTATCTCAAGACGCTGCCCTGGTCGGAGGAGTGGCTTGATTGCTTTGCATTTTTCGAGGACATTAGGGATGAATGCCTGGCCACCAAAACCGGGGTTAACACTCATCACGAGGACGATGTCGAATGCATCGAGTACAGGGAGCAGGGTGCTGACGTCTGTCGGGGGATTGATCACGATCCCCGGATTGCACCCAAGCTCGCGCACCTCCTGAGCCAGCTCGCGGGCGTGTTGCTCGGATTTCATGACTTCGATATGGAATGTGATCGAGTTCGCGCCGTTCTGCGCGAAGGGTTTGAAGAAGAACTGCGGATCCTCAACCATCAGATGCACGTCGAGATAGGTATCCGGACATGCGGATCGGCATGCACCACAGATGGCTGGGCCGAGTGAGATGTTGGGTACGAAATGCCCATCCATCACATCGACATGAAGAAGGTCCGCGCCAGCTTTCATTGCGTCTTGACAATCCTGTCCGAGATTCGCGAAATTGGCTGCAAGGATGGACGGAGCGATGAGCGGCCGGGGAAGATCTGAGGTAAATGGGTCGAGCATGAATGAGTGTAGTGCCTCGCGAGGAGAAACGATGTAGGATCACACAAGGAATCATCGCACATGGAGAGGATGAAAATGATGCCCCAGACAGACAACAACGTCGCGGAAGTTTGTGCCCAACTGGACGAAGCAGGGCAGTCACATCTGAGTACGTACCTCCGGGGTGTTACTCCAGAATCTGCGCAGGTCGCATTGATGGAGCAGATCAGTGAAATAGATCTCAATGAGTTGACCGAACTCATTGATCGATACATCACGAACCCGAGTGAGGACGCAACTCCACGCATGATCGCCCCGGCGCCTTGTTACACGCTTGATGGAAAGGGCCCGAGCGGTGCTTGGGATCGAGAAACCTATCGCATCAAGGGCGAACAACTTATCCGCGAGGGCAAAGTTGCGTGTTTTACTGTTGCAGGCGGACAGGGGTCTCGGCTTGGTTACGAGGGGCCCAAAGGGTGTTTCCCCACGTCGTGCGTAAGTGAGAAATCATTGTTCCAGATGTTCGCGGAATCGATCCGTGCGAACGAGTTGAAGTATGGGTGCACTATCCCTTGGTACATCATGACGTCGCCGTTGAATCATGAAGCAACGGTTGCGTTCTTTGAATCGAACGCGTGTTTCGGACTCGCACGAGAACAGGTCATGTTCTTCAATCAGGGTGTGATGCCGAGCTTGGATGCGCAGAACGGGCAGATCCTCATGC
>SPJK01021979.1_pt1 | contig 25684 bp, 14 predicted proteins | sample 3741771 | NCBI WGS metagenome assembly SPJK01 (sample SAMN10925997, study PRJNA522277) | cold seep metagenome | isolation source: Elba SIP-enriched marine methane seep metagenome, extraction at timepoint T2 | place: Italy: coast of Elba, Mediterranean Sea
ACTTCCGCGGCATTGTCGCCTACTTGTGCCGTGATCGTACCCGTGTAAGCCAAGCCCCACACGCGGCAAGTGCCCGGAGGCGCACCGTCGAAGTCCAGGAAGTCACCGCCTGGAAGACCCAGAATGTTGTTCTGATCGTCCGTGATCACGTAAGCGTAAGGCGTGTTGCTCGTACCCGTAGAATCGAACATTACGATATCAGCCATCCCATCTTGTGGACAGATGTAAGTCATCGTCTCGCCATTCGGCATCATCACCATGCCACCTTCGGGTACCTCGCGGACAATAGTGATGAAGTTATCGGATAAATCATAGCATAGATTGCTTAGATCGTCGTTATCTAGGTTATCTCCTACCTGTGCGGTCAGGTTGCCCGCGTAGGCAATACCCCATACACGGCAGACACCTGCACCAGCGCCCTCGAGGTTTGCCATATCACCAGGAGGTAAGCCGAGAATGTTATTCTGATCATCCGTGATGATGTACGCGTATTGATCGCCACCGGTCCCGGTAGAATCAAACATGACGATATCATCGTTGCCATCGCCGGGGCAGGTGTAGCGGGTCGTTTCGCCGTTTGGCATCATAACCATACCGCCATCCAAGCCACCACTATCATCAATGCTGATAGCATTAGACGACAAGACATAGCAGCCAGAGGCCAATACTGCTTCGCTTAGTTGCTGCCCCACTACATCTTCCAAAAGGCCGATGTGGGTAAAGGCATAAACACTGAGATCACTGCCTAAACCGCTAAGGTCAATGACATTGGAGTTGCCGATGTGAACGATGGTATTGTTGCCATCAACCACCAAGAAGCCGTGAGGCAAGGCAGCAGGTTTGAATTGGAACCGTACTTCTGCTGAATTATCGCTGTTTTCGCAGAATACCGGCTCGAAGCCGCCCGATACGGTGATCGTACCAGGCAGGCACGGAAACTGTGCCAAGGCCAATTGAGAACATAGGAGTAACACCCCTAAAGAGAGTAACTTTAGTGCCTTCATGAATTTAGATTTAGTCTGAATGTTTTGATATAGAGCAAGCGCTAGAGCGCTGTCATTGCGTCAATACCGATAGGTGGTATACATCGAAAAGAAACACAGTAGTAAGCTGGGCTTTTGGTTCTACCGAAAGCTCAACTTTGCATGTTCAGGGGGAGAAACATTTCAAAATTACTCCCAGAAGATCACAAAAGTATCACAGCTTATTCCTGAGAGTATCACATTTCAAAAAACAATATTAAACAACTGTAAATCAGTTAGTTAAAATAAGCCACCAACTTCAAACCGTCCTAGCCACGACAAAAAAACCGGCCCCTTGCGGAGCCGGCTCGCCGGTGTAATCCCATTCCACTGGTTTAACCGGGTAAATCACATGAAAGGTTCACTATATATCTTTAGCCTAAGCAGGTCCTGGAACTCCGGTGGATGGATGTGCGAATTCAGGTTTGGAGTACCCAGGTAGCAGGCCGCTATTATCATTCTGTTAGTATGACCATCTTTTTAGTGTCGGCATACTGGTCGGTTTCCAACTTGTAATACAACACTCCTCGAGCTGCGATTTCTGCCGCATCGACCAGGATCTGGTTGTAGCCTTCCGAGTAGTATTGCTGATAAGACCGTACCACCTTCCCGTTGGTGTCGTAGATCGTCAGGCGGACCGTTCCGCTTTCCGGAATCTGGAACCCGATCACTGTCTGGTCACCGAATGGATTTGGGCGGTTTTGCTCCAGGAAGAATTCATCTTCGAGCCCAGAAGGCGGAGCAAAGTTTAAACCCAAGGGTCGTAGATCATAATCTTTGCTGTAAGCTTCCGCCCTGGTAATCCGCGAGGTCAACCCAATGGCTTCACTCAATCGGCCACTTGATCGTGCCGTGAATTGTAGGCTGAAGAAGCTGAACTCTGCCTGATCAAAACCCCCATTATCATCAGGATTCCAGCTCATCGTTATGATACCTTGGTCAGCCATATTAGCATTGACATGTTGTGGCTGTATTTGCCCCCATTCGATATCATCCAACGAAAGCAGGCCAGGATCAAACTGTAAGGTAAATTGGAAGCCCGCTATGGCATCAAACTCATCTGCGGCATGAAATACAGCCTTCACCGTTTCCCCATTGGTGAATTCCACATCATCGGTACGCAGATAGTAGGTTTCTCCCGCCGAGCGGTCTTCGCTGTCGCTGAAGAGGTTGGCTGTAGCGTTGCCGTTTATATCGCCAATCTTTACGGCAATAAAATCGGCCCCGATTACATCTCCCTGCAACATCGGTATGCTATGTGTTTCCGGGAATGGCTCCAACCAAGGGTTGGTAGCTACTGGAAACTCAAAAGTGGCATTAACAAATCGCCAGCTGGTGTTATTCGGGAAGGTATCCGAAAGTCCCAGGATAAGCTTACGCATATGCACCAGGTCCAAGGTAGATACCGAGTTCGAACGGTTTACATCAGCTGCGATTATCTTATACGGAGAATCCAAAGGCGCTACGCCCAGCACATGCTTGGCCACCAGTACAATGTCTAGTGTCGACACCCCATTCAGGTAGTCATCCTGGCTATAGGGCTGGATCAGGTAGCTGTTTTGTGTCTCCAGATCGAAAGTATACAGGCCGTCATTTTCAGTCATCATCATATCGTCCATCATATCGGTAGCAGGAGCGACTTCCACGCCAGACACTGGCTCTCCGCCTTCCGTCAGGATCAGGCCAGATACATTGCCGATATTCGCTGTAACCGTGGTGCAAACCGAATTGTTATCCTGTACTTGCAACATAGCGTCGCAGAAGGTGAAATTTGGTCCGCCGACGGTCCCGTCAGGTTGTACTGCATACGGATTGAAGGCTGAATCCCAGGCATAAACGCGAACCGGCACAAAGCCGATATCGTCGCAGGTCACCACCAAAGCTGGGTGATTTGGGAAGGGTACATCAACTCCGTTGATCACATCAGCTGTTTTATGCAGCGTATAGCGTATGGGCATCGTACAATCGTCCAACTGACTATTGACAAAGAGGTTTACATTGACTGCAACGGCACCAGCATCGGTGTCGCCATCACCGTCGGCATCTACTCCTGGTTGTTGAGGCATCAATAAGACAGCAATATTGGCATTACAGATCAAGCCGGTAGTAGCACAATCCACTACCTCGAAATTGATGATGGTCTCCGTATTATTACCGCAGGCGTCTTCTACTTCCACTAGCAGTCGGTGACTACCAATCGGGTAGGTTCCATTGGCCGTGTAATTCGGGAAATTGCCGTTTAGCAAAGCCGGCATGGTGAAGGTCCCCGTCGAATTCAAGTCAACCGACAGGTTCACCGTTGGTTCATCGCTGGCACAACCGTCCGCCACACTAAACAGGATCGATACATCTCCACTACACACTTCGTCATCAATCGAGCAAAATGGCTCTGGCGCAGCAACGATGATCTCAGGTGCTTCGCTATCGATCACTTTAATCACTTGCGTATACGACCAGTACCCATTGCTAGGAGCATTCAACCAGAAGCCTTCCGGGTTACTTAGCCCATCGCAAGTCGTACCTCGCGTGCCGGCAAATGGAATACTATTCGTTTCGTCATTATCAGCATCGATATAAGCAGCGCCATTTGGACGTCGGTTTACCCATACATCATTTACGCCACCAGCCTCCCCACAATTTGGGTTGCGTGTCACTTCGTAAGGCGGAGAAAAGCCATCGTATTCGCACCAGTTGATGACCGTATACGTGCGCAGCACTTTAAAGCAAGCACCGGTCGACACATCAAACAACTGGTCGGAGCTGTTAATTGCCATCGGATCACAACCATAATTGTTGATCACCACCGTATCTGCACCAGGGCTGGCACACTGTCCGATCACATCTTTCGGGAATTTAATTTCATAGTTGGTATTGCCAATGATCGTGATCAGCTGTTGGCAAGTCGTCGAATTCCCGGTGGCATCCGTGGCCTGAAAACGCCGCACGATAGATCCCTGTCCACAATCAGCCAAGGTAATAGTAGGCGTCAATTCTTGAATACTGGCTCCGCCACAATCATCCAGCACCTGGGCCATTCCAAAGAGTGCTTGTAGCTCATTGAGAGTAGGGTTATCGAGCAACCCATCAGGCAAGTCTGCACAAGTAGTGATGACTGGCTGCGGAGGAACACAGGTCGGTGGATTATTATCCATGACGGCGATCAGGGTCGAACAGGTATTGGTATTTCCGCCAGTGTCGGTCACAAGCAATTCTACAGTTACCGTATCACCAACCTCACAACAATACAGATCAACAGATGGTCCCCAAGGTGTAATGACCGGCACTTCCGGTAGGCAATCACTTGGGTCAAAGTCAATCGTACGGCGTATTTGCAGGGTCACGGGCCCACAGTTGTCTGAACTACCTTCATCAATATCATCAAAGGTCACCTCGCCGGCACCTCCAATGGAAACATTCAAAAGGTCATCACAAATCGCGGTTGGAGGAGCTAGATCCACCACGCGTATTGGGCATTCTGTTTGTGCCGTATTGCCACAGTCATCGGTAACGACATAGCGGAAACGATGCTCACCGGCCGGGATGCCGGTTAGAATCCGGTTGCCCCCCGGCGGAATAGTAGCCAAGGTTATGGTTTGTGTTTCAAAGCCAATCACGACTCCGAATGGGTTGGTGATAGGCACTTGCTGGTCGGTTACTACGTGGGTAGTGATTTGCCAGTTAGAACAATCATCGCTGACATTTGGAAACGGTACATCAATAGTGGCATTACAGCTACCTGCCTGGGTAGCATACACTAACACATCTGGTTGTCCGTCAAAGTCAGTGTCCGGAGCGGAGCAACTTACCGTTGGCGGCGTCATATCTCCCACCGTGATCACCTGCTGGAACTCCATCAGGTTATTCGCATTACAATCGTCAAATACGATCCATTCCCGTACAAATTGCGTCGTACCATCACAAACTATGACCGTCGGAAGGTCCACGAAAGTGGCTAGCATATTGCAATAGACTGGGGCAATGTTGAACGTGCCGCCGGCTGTTACCACAAAGGGATAACCGGTGACCGAAGGATTAGGATTGCCTTCCAGGGTCGTCGCAAACGTACTTCCACAAGATAAAATCACTGCTTGCGGCGGATAATTCACTTCATCCAAAGTAAGTATCGGAAACTCTATCACCTGTGTACAAGAAGCAGAGTTATTGGATTGATCGGTTACGGTGAAGGTTCTCGTAAGCGTGGCTACGCCACAAACCCCTGGGTCGTTGATTACATCATTGAAGGTTAAAGTAGGGTTCAACATGCAATTATCAACAATAGTAGGTGTGCCGAGAATCGCCAAGGTATTTGGGTCATTCGCCAGTTCACTGACACTACTACAATACAAGGGCAAGGAAACAGTAGATGGCGTTCCGCCAAGTCCAATGACGTCTCCATCACCTTCGCTGTAGATAGCATATTCAAAATTCCCAATCTGGTTGCCTTGGAACGCGGTAGTCAGAATGATATAAGGCATTCCTGGCATCAACATTACTTGTAAGCGGCTGATACCAGCCTGGTTGGTGTAGTAACCTTCTGCCAATGGCTTTGGCTCACTCACCCCCGCCAAATTCTGGCACGGGCCTCCGAAAGTGTTGAAGGCATTGTGGTAAATGCCAAACACACCACCTCCTGGTGTATTCATATCCAACTCAAAGGTGTAGACATCTGTCTCAGTCACATTAATAGTATCGAGCCGATAGAAGTGCAGGCCACTTAATGGCTGCACCGCTGGGTTGTAACAAGCAAAGTTGTTTGGAATAAACGTAGGAGACGTATTCGTCACCGTTCCATTGATGAATTGAATTTCATTGGCAATGTCCGCCAGATTGGTAGCAGGCGGACAAATAATATCAGGTGCATCCACGTCGAAGACACGAATCTGGCCTTCGCCGATATAATTACCGGCCATTGACATCACCAGGACATCGAGGGTAAAGCCGGCTTGAGCACCCGTAACGGTATTGCCAATTGGATTGCCAAATTGATCAAAGACCGTAATCACAAAATCGTCTTCGCAAGGATAGGTACCTTCCAACATCATGTCGGGAACAATCTCGGCAGTACAGTCTTGCCCCAAGGTGACATTCACCAAGGCGTTAACCGTCGTGTTTGGTTGGTTCGGCACAACGACTGTTTTGGCAATCGTGCTCGAACAAGCGGGATCACTAATATCGTTCGGTGTTCCCGCTCCGGCATTAAACGTGAAGGCTACCACGTGATTCCCTGCGCCCAACAACTGCGCGTTGAATACAGATGCAGGAACATCATTGATGGTAAATGACCCAACACCAATAGCCCCACCGGCTACGGCCGAAAGGGTCACCGGAAGACTAGTCAAACACACGGTATCCGGTACTCCTAGAAACTGAAGTTCTGGATAGTAACATGTATTCCCAATTTGCAAAGGTGGATCGACGCCATTCGAGACACTGATCGTAAAGCCATCAGCATCGATGTGTCGAATAATCAGCTGATATACACCTGGGGATACCTGCGTCATCGCGGTACCTGGCGTAATCGCAATTGGTGCGGCTGGTGGATCAAGACTGGCATTGGAGAAAACTCCTGTAGCCGCTGTCACCGCCCATGGTTGATCTGCTGGCGCTGTTACGGTGATGGTGTCAAGGAACTGCCCGTCCAACAGTGTGGTCGAATTGTTCAAACAATGACAGGCCGCACCGGCCCCTGGGTTACTTCCCAAAAAGATCGATTGAGCCTGCAATGCAGGGCTCGTCAATCCGAGGAACACCAGCAGTAAAAAGAAGTTTAGAATGCCCGGTTGCAGCATGGTAGGGATGATTACCGGGCCCCGATTCGCTGCACTGTCCCGCCCGTGGCGGGAAGCTCCCTTCGTGGTCAATCTTCTCATAGCTTGAGGCCTTTTTGGAGCGGAGTCCGGCCCTCGCAAGGGATGGTCGTATGACTCCAGATGAAAGCGTTTCATGTTCTGTTCAGGTTAAATAGTGTCAATAAGCAATCGCTGAATACAGGCATAGCGATAACCGGGCAAGTAAGGGCTCACACCCTTCTTACCAGTCAAGGTTGGTTGACTAATAGTTACTCGGAAATGCTATTCAGATAGATAAAAACAAATAGCGGGCCAAAAATGAAGATTTGTCCTAATGTGTTTCGTAACCACCTGATAATCAATAGGAAAAATTTTACAACAAAGGAACATTCACGCAACTTTGGTGGCGCAGGAAAGGTCGTACCTCATCAATCGAGGAATAGATAACCAGTGGCAGCAGGCTGCTTTAGGGTTACCATCACCCATTAAAGCCCGTATCTAGCTGGCTACCGGACATGGGTTATTCGACCTCTTCCAGAAATTGCATTTGATAGAGCTCGCGATAGCGACCCTCTTCATTTTTGAGGAGTTCTTCGTGGGAGCCGAATTCTAATTTTTCACCCTTCTCTAGAACGAGGATGTTATCGGCATGGCGGATAGTGCTCAAGCGGTGAGCAATAATAATAGAGGTACGCTTTTTGATCAGCGTTTCAATGGCGTATTGAATGACCGATTCAGTTTCAGGGTCCACGCTGGAGGTTGCCTCGTCTAGGATGAGGATGTCAGGGTCGAAAACGAGGGCCCGCACAAAGCTGATCAACTGACGTTGCCCCATGCTGAGCGTAGCACCGCGTTCCATGACCTGATAATCGTAGGCACCGGGCAGTTTTTCAATAAACTCATGCGCACCGATCATTTTCGCAGCTTCCATAACCCGTTCTCGGCTGATGCGCTCATCACGCAAAGTGATGTTCTCCAGAACAGAACCGCTAAACAAGAACACATCCTGCAGCACAATAGCCATGCGGCTGCGTAGGGCTTGCAATTCGTAGTCGGTGATCAGGCGGCCATCAATTCGAATATCTCCTTTCTGAATCCGATAAAATCGGTTGAGAATATTAATGATCGTTGATTTGCCAGAGCCAGTACTACCGACGATGGCCAGGGTTTCGCCCGGTTCGATGGTAAAAGATAGATCTTTGAGCACCCATTCCCGGGCATTGTAGGCAAACCATATATTTTCGAAAGTTACCTTGCCCTCCAGTTTTTCCGGTTTAAAATCGCCGGTATTCTCGATCTGTTCATCCAGGTCGACAACGCGAAAGACACGCTCTGCCGCCACCAGACCCATTTGCAGGGTATTAAACTTATCCGCCAGCATACGAATTGGGCGGAACAACATATTGAGGTAGATCGGAAAAGCCACCAGCGCTCCGAGAGTCACCTCCCCTCCTTTAATGATATCCTGCGCACCCCACCAAACCATGAGGCCGAGAGAAGCCGCAGCAATCAGGTCGACCACGGGATAGAAAACAGCATAGTAAAGAATGGAGTCCAGATTGGCTTGTGTGTACTCGCGATTGATCACCTTAAACTTCTGCATCTCCTTCTCTTCCACATTGAAGATCTGTACGATCCGCATACCCGTAATCCGCTCTTGCAGATAGGCATTCATCTTCTGGATCTGCGTGCGTACTGTTTGGAAGGCCCGCTTCACGTTCTCTTTAAAGATGTAGCTGGCCACAATGAGAAATGGCATGGTGATGAGGCAAATCAGTGTAAGCCGCCAGCTTGTATAAAACATGATTCCCAACACTGCAAACAGTGATAGGATATCTGCAATGATCGTGATGATCCCTTGCGAAAAAACGGTATTGATCGTTTCAATATCATTGATCGTACGGGTAGTAGCTGTACCAATGGCCGTTTTATCAAAATACTTCAACCGCAAGCTGGTGATGTGCTCAAAGACACGCACCCGGAGGTCGCGAATCACGGCTTGCCCCAGCCAACTGGTTGAATATATAAACACATAGCGCAGTGCCACTTCTACCACCAACACCACAACAATCAGCATAGCGATACGCGCTAAACCAGATACGTCATTGACAAAAATGTAATCGTCTACCATCCGCTGGATCAAGTACGGACGAGCAATGCCCAATGGCGCTAAAACAACTGCCAGCACTCCGGCCAGAATGAAAACAAGCCGGTAGGGGCGGGCCAGGCCGATCACTCGGCCCAGGATATAGACATCCAGTTTATTCTTGTCTTTCGTCATCAGTGCGGCGAAGTTACAAACTCGTTAGAGAAGTGCCATTACTATACAAGGTGTGAGAGTGGAAATAGTTTTAATTGGTCCGACGTCCGGGGTCCGACGTCCGGAGTCTTTACCTCGGACTTCGGACCCCAGACGTCGGACTTAAAATCACCACTCAATTACCTCTACTACAGTTTCACCAGCGATGACCGTCACTGTTCTGGTGGCTTGATAGTCTCCTTCTGAACGTGTCGCTCTGGCGCTCAACTCATATACACCTGGCGACAAGCGGAAAGTCTTCGGATTAGATGATTCGGATCGATAGGTTCGGCCTTGGTCCACCGAACGCCCTTCGCTGTTGCGCAAGCTTACTATAGCATCACACAAAGCACCACCTTTGGTTACTTGCACTCGAAGCAGTCCGCTAGGAAACTCGTGTCCCAGGTCCTGTTCCGAGCCGGGCGCTACTTCTACTTCTTCAATGACATACTCTTTCCCAGCGCCTTCAATAGACACAGACATTAAGACAATCCGATAGATTCCGGGGCTTAGGTCTACGCGTTTAGGGTTGGAGCCTTCGCTGGTATAGGTACGACTCGAAAAGACTTCGGGGCCATCATCAGCAGCATAGATTCGTAATGTCGCATCATGCAATTCTCCGTTCTCGGTTACTTTGACGGAAACCTGCCCGGTAGTAAAATCAAAATCCAGTGTATCGGGTTCGTCTGCGTTAATCACGATCCCTCGTTGCCATTGTGGAGCCAGCGCCCGTTCTCCTACCAATTGAGCGCGTACATCGTATTCGCCGGCTGGCAAATGAAAACTGACTGGGTTTGTTTGTGGCGACGCATAGGTTCGTTGCCCAGCTATATCTTCTTCGGTTCCTGCCACATACACATAGATGGCGGCATCCCGCAACTCCCCGTCTTTGCGAGAACGTACGGCAAGCGTCGCTTCACCTGCTTCCACATCTAGGGTAGTAGCTGTTTCCAGTGCGGCAGCTAGTTCGGCGGCGTTCTCCGCATCGAGGTACAGGCCTTCACCGGCCTGTGCTGCACAGGCGAGTGGCACCCGATCTTCCTCTCCCAGGTCGAAGCCGATAATATGTAAAACGAAATCAATGCCTTCGGCTTTGGCTGCAGCTACAAGCTGACAAAGGTCACCATCACAGGTTTCAATGCCGTCGGTAAGCAGAATGACAGTTGCTGCCTCTCCTGACTCGCGTAGCTGGTTGATCACAAGTGTTGCCGACTGCGCTAGCGGGGTTCGCCCCAGTGGGTTCAACCCATCAACTGCCGCGCTAAATGCCGCTTTATCAGTATTGGATATAGGTAGTATTTCTTCGATATCGGTGCAATCGCGTTCGCGCCGATGCCCGTAGGCGACTAGACCCACTGCTTGATCTTCCGGCAAGTTGGCCATTAGTTCTCCGAGGACCGTACGGGCCGTCTCAATCTTTGTTACAGCACCGGCTTTTCCCCACATCGAGCCACTAGCATCCATAATGAATTGTACTGGCTTGGGTGTTTGAGCGAAGAGGAATAAGGGGAACAATAATAGCCCCAGCAGGGCACGAATGTTGTGGGATGACATATAGGTAGTTTTTGGTTTCAGACGGATTGGTTAATGGTACGTCAAGTTAAGGAAATTAGGCCACTGCAAGCAACCCTAAGTTCACAGCGCCTGAAGCCTGAAGCGCATAACACGAAGCACGTATCGTCCAATGACCTTAGCTACCCTTTGGCCTGACATTCGTCACTGCCTGAATTTGGAGATTGCCCTAAATTTCACATAAACCAGCCCCATAGCCTCCATCTAAACCGAATTTCATGGGTGATTTTAATGTAAAACCTATCCAAAACGAGCAAGATCGCACCCTGTTCTACCGGGCGATGCTCCGCGACCTGGAAGCGTTTTCTTATATGCTTGATAAGGGAATGATCGAAGCCCGAAGCGACTATATTGGTGCCGAGCAGGAATTGTGTATCGTTGACCCAAACGGATGCCCCCGCTCCGAAGCCTTGGGCATTCTAAGTCGGATCGAAGACGAGCGCTATACCAATGAACTGGCCTTGTATAACCTGGAGGCGAACCTAAGTCCCCGAAAATTAACAGGTGATTGCTTCCGGCAAGTGGAAAACGAACTAGCTGAATGCCTTAGCATAGGACGGGAAGCAGCAGCTAGCACCAATAGTCGGTTGCTCCTGACCGGCATTCTCCCTACTTTGAACTTTCGCCACCTCCTCTTCGATCACATGACCCCAGAAGAGCGTTATAAGGTACTGAGCAAAGAACTGTTGCATCTCAGGGGTAGCAATTTCGACATTCACCTCGAAGGCATTGACGACCTTTCTGCCACCCTCGATAGTGTTCTCTTTGAAGCCTGCAATACGAGTTTCCAACTCCACTTACAGATCGATCCAGCTGAGTTTGCCCTGATGCACAACTGGGCACAACTCATTAGTGGGGCGGTACTGTCGGCCTGTACCAACTCGCCCTTGCTCTTTGGCAAGGAATTATGGGCCGAGAATCGCATCGCCCTATTTAAGCAAAGCTTAGATACCAGAGGCCGGAAAAACCACTCTCGGGTGATGTTACCACGAGTGTACTTCGGTGACGATTGGTTGCAAGGCTCCGCTGCTGACTTATGGAAGAAGGATGTCGTTCGTTTTCCTCTACTTCTCCAAGGTTATGGCGATGATGATCCTATGGAATCGCTGGAAAGAGGTATCACACCAAAGTTAAAATCGATTCGCCTGCATAACGGTACCACGTATACCTGGAACCGCCTGTGCTATGGTGTAGCTAATAATTCACCACACATTCGCATAGAGTGTCGTTATCTCCCCGCCGGCCCTTCACCGGTGGATGAAATCGCCAATTTCGCTTTTTGGATCGGCCTCATGAAAGGTATCCCTGATGAGCACCGCGACTTTGCGGCTCATACCGATTTCCAGGTAGCGAAAAGTAATTTCATCAAGGCAGCTCGCACGGGTATCCAAACCGTATTACACTGGTTTGGGAAGAACTATGCAGCCAAGGAACTCATTCTGGAACAATTACTTCCTATGGCCGCTAAGGGCCTACGAAAGATGGCGATTGCTGAAGATGATATCACGACCTATCTGGGGATTATCGAAGCACGTGTGTCCAGCGAAAACACCGGCTCTCAGTGGCAAAAATTAAACTTTCGCCGTCTTCGCAAGCGCTACAAATCATCGGTAGCTGCCCGCTTGCTTGTGCAACAATCACTCCATTATCAAGAGCGAAATACGCCGGCTCATCAGTGGGAAGACATCGATGTAGACGCACTAGACGCAGCATCAGATGACTTGCAGGTGAACGAAGAACTCGTTGAGGACGTGATGAACAAGGAGGTGATTACGGTGCGCGAAAACGTTAGCGTCGAAGCGATCAACCATATCCTCGCCTGGCAAGGCTTTCACCATCTACCGATCGAAGATGCCCAGGGTAAACTGGCAGGCATGATTTCAGCTTCGCTCTTACAGGAACTAGATCTAACACCCGATATGATCGCCCGCGACATCATGCGCCGAGAGGTGATATGTATCGATCCCGGTGAACAGATAAGTGTGGCACAAACATTGATGAAAGCGCACCAAATTGGTTGCCTGCCGGTAGTGGAAAACGACTGCCTGGTAGGGATATTAACCATGTCAGACCTTACCAACTAAATGTATTGACACAACTTCTTGGGGACATTTATTCACCACGAAGACCGCCAAGAGCACGAAGTTTTCAGCTTGTTCTGAATTAAGCCTTAGCATTCTTAGTGCGCTTGGTGGTAATTTTTTTGATTGTCCCTAAGTTGGCTTGTCTGTACAGCTAGCAGCTGTGTCCATAGTACTGAGTCGTTGGGCCAAAAATAATGATGGGTAATTTGTCTGAAGATGGTTGAATAATGAACACATCGCTTCCAAGTATTCAGTGGTTTTGTGGATTTTCGCCCATCCAAATTTCCTATGCCTGTTTTTTAAGGCCTTCCTAATTCGTTAAATTGCGGAAAAACACCTCCGTATGCGCTACAGCATTCTCTATGTTGATGACGAACCCGCCAACCTGAGCTCGCTGACTGCTTTCCTGCGCCGCGATTATCAAATGTATACTGCCGAGAGCGGCGCAGCCGCCCTGGACATCCTGCGCGAGACATCAATTGACCTGATCATTTCTGATCAACGCATGCCTCAGATGACCGGTGTTGAGTTGTTGGAGAAAGTCCGACTCGAGCACCCGGAGATCATTCGCATGGTCCTTACCGGCTACAGTGATTTGCAGGCTATTGTGGATGCCATCAACAAAGGGCACGTCTACTACTACATAACCAAACCCTGGAAAGGGGAAGAGATCAAAGTCGTGCTAAGCAATGCACTGGAAGCCTATGCGCTGCGGCAGAAGAACCGCCAGTTGGAAAAGAAGAATATTTTGGCTCAATTTGAAATTCTGAAGAACCAGATCAATCCGCATTTTTTGTTCAACTGCATGAACATCTTATCGTCGCTGATCCCCACACAACCGGACGAAGCCGTACGATTCACCAACCGCTTCGCCAAACTGTATCGCTCATTGCTTCAATTACGTGAACAGTTGCTAATCACGCTGGAGGAGGAATTGAGCTTCACCCGCTCCTATATCGAATTGCAGCAAATCCGCTTCCGTGATAAACTAAGTGTTCAGCTCTCTATAGCAGAGGATCATTTGCAAGGCTCTCTCCCGCCTTTCGCGCTGCAAACGCTATTGGAAAACGCCATTAAACATAATGTGATATCTGCTGAGCAACCGCTGCAAATCGATATCACGGCGAAGGAAGGGGACGTCTGGGTTCGCAATCCCTTGCAAAAGCGCAAGAATGTGAAATACTCCACGGGCACCGGCTTGGCGAACCTGCGGCACCGCTATGCTATTATCACCGACCAACCGATTATTATAGAAGAGGACGGGGGCTACTTTTTAGTAAAACTCCCTTTGATACCAGCGGAGTGATTTGCGCTTGCAGCTATGCTTCGCCCCCAATGGCGTTTTCGATCATACTCCGCAACTCCTTGGTTTTCCAGGGTTTCATCACGTAGTCGCGGATCTTGCCTTCTTTGATCGCCAGATGGATGGGTTCCATTTCGCTATATCCTGTGACAATAATGCGAGCCGCAGAAGGGTGCTTCTTCATCACGTATTCACAGAGTTCGATGCCTGTCATCGCCGGCATCCGCTGGTCAGATAAAACCAGATCGATGGGTTGGTGATCCAATAGTTCAATAGCCTCGGGGCCGCCACTGGCAATGAATACGTTGAAAAACCGGCGAAAGACCGCTCGAAATGCCAGCAAGTTCTGCTGCTCATCGTCCACATAAAGCACGTTGATCTTCTTAGCCATGTCTTAGCCAGATTGGATTTGGGCGTGTTGTCCTTTGTTTGTGGCTATAAAAATAACCCTTCTTTGACAATTCTCGAGCTTTCTTTGAAAAAGGAAAGTGAAGTGACCGCAACTTGACTTATTTCAAAGAACTGAAGGCCGCGAAATTTGTCAAAGAACCAAAATAAGAAAAGTCACTACTAATTTTTGCCACTTCGCTACACGGCTAATTGCCTTGGCCGCAACCAAATGGAAATAAGGTTGAATTCGCCTACATCTTTGCGCAGCACAATTAATCAATAATGAACGAAAGATGCCACCTACTGTACATTGATGACCCCGAGAGCCAGCTGGCTTTCCAGGCACTCTTCCGTCGAAAATTCCCTATTTTTACCGTAGAACACCTCACAGAAGCCCGATGGTATATTAAACACCATCAGATTGGCATTGTGCTGTCGTATGACCCTTTCCCCAACAAACAAACCACCGATTTTTTTCAATGGATCAGAGGTTTCGATGAGACGATCATTCGAATTCAAATCAACGGTATTTTTTACTTCCAACAGGTGATGGAGATAGAGAATAACCCTGGCCTCGTCCACCAACGCTTGTATAAACCCTGGAATTCCGACCAGCTGACTGCCATACTCATCAAATGGTGGTCGATATATCAAAACCAACAAACACCTCACTAAAAAGCCCCTAACACACCTACTATGAAAGTGCTACTTGTAGAAGATGAAATTCATGCTATCGAGAACCTGGAACGCACCCTGCTGGAACTAGATCCCGATATCGAAATACTTGGTCGTTTCGACACGGTGTCGCGTACGGTGGAATGGCTAAAGGAAAATGAAGCAGACCTGCTCTTTCTCGATATTCATCTGGCTGATGATATCAGCTTCAGCATTTTTGAACAGGTTGAAGTACGCACGCCCGTGATCTTCACTACCGCCTACGACGAATATACCTTGCAGGCCTTTAAGGTGAATAGCATCGATTATCTCCTTAAACCGTTGGAGAAGGAAGAGCTAGGAGCTGCCCTCGATAAATTCCGCCAGCTTAGCCAACCTAAAGCTATTGATTGGGAGCAACTCCAATCGGCACTCAGTCGCCAAAAGGCCCCACAATACCAAAAACGGTTCCTGGTGCAACGCCGGGAAAAGCTACTGACCGTTAAAATAGATGATGTGGCTTACTTCGAAGCCGAAGACCGCTACGTCTATCTGGTCAAGCCCGACGGCACCAAATACATCATCGATTATAAGCTAGCTGATCTGGAAGGCCTGCTTGACCCTGAGCAATTCTTCCGGCTTAATCGGAGTTTCATCGCCCAGATCGATGCCATCGACCGCATCGTGGTGGTATCCAACAGTCGGGTGAAAGTCTATCTGCAACCGGCAACCTCTCGCGAAATCGTGGTGAGCACACAGAATACGCGAAGCTTCAAGTTGTGGTTGAATAAGTAAGTTATTTTATTTCACGCCAAGGCGCTAAGAACTCGCCAAGATCGCTAAGAAAATAGTAGACATGTTTTAAACCCTTAGCGCGCTCTGCGGACCCTTCGCGGCTTGGCGTGAAAACTTAAAGCGCCCGCATTCGATTATTCCTGCGATTATGTTCCACCTCTGCCAATCCCAATGCCTCCATTAGTGGCGGGATATAGTTGGCGAAGCGACCTCGGAATCCTTTTTTCAAGCCATACCAGCCACCGATCGGGTTATCCGCCGAGCGAGCCCAATGCTCTACCGTTCCTTCCTTAGTAGCCACTTTCTCATCTTTACTGCCCAAGAGCATCCAATCACCATGCTCTTGCAGCATCTCGTACAGGTCTTGGAGGCAACGGGCATCGTAATGCAGGGTCGTCTTTCCCACGACGCAGACGATGATCTCACGACCATCTTTCTCCTCTATATACATTTCATAAGAAGAGGATTGGGGTGGCGTTTGCAACTGCCAGGGGTTGTCTTTGGTTCTCTTTTCCATCTTGAATAAAAATTGATTCGCGCCGAATGTCGGCAGGTGATTTAATTGGATTGTTGAATGATCTCGGCTTCCTTTTTCAGATCGGCCGTGAATTGTTCAAATGATTCGTCAAAATCGGGGATCATTCTTGCGAACAGCGGAAACAGGGGTCCGCCAATTTTTTCGGACATGGTGAAGCGGAGTTGCTGCTCATCGATCTGCTCCAGCAAATAGGTGCGTTCCCCCATCGCATCGCCCCAAACCAGGCGTTGCTCAGGTAGCACTTCTTTCACCTTCAGCTTAAAGGTCCGCTTAGGATCGAGGGTGGAACGCAGTTGAATACGCTGGCCTTCTTCGATGGTTCCTTCCAGGGATACTACTGTACTATTCCAGCGCGGGAAGTCCGCAGCATTGGTCAGCAGGGTCCAGATAATTGTCTGGTCGGCAAGAATGATTTGAGAGATCGACGTTTCGCGACTGAAAAAGCGCTTGATAGTTCTTGCTTTTCCGTTAGTCGATGGTAGCTCGTGCATGTGCATCAAATTGTGTGCGTAAATAATCAATTCGATGCTTTGACGGCTGAGGGCTAGAAAACGATAGGCTAATCGGTATTTTTTTGCAAATAATTTTCCATCACTTTTCTATTTTGCTCTAAATGATGGAGTTGTAATTCAGCGGCACCTGATTCAAAGGGGTCGATACCTTGTACAATTTGCATACGCAGGTCAAATAAATGCTCCTTATCCGCTTGCTCAGCAGCTTGTACCAAAGAAATCCCAACCAGCGCTTCCTGCGCATCCTGCTTCGGATTGAAGATGCCATTCAGCTCGGTGCATTGGTGACATACGCCTTCTTTATTGATCAACGAACAGCGGCCGTCAAATAGCTCGATCATTTTCTTACGAGCTGTGTGTAAATAGTATTTCACCATGGCTTGAGACAAGTCCGAAATTTGGGCGATCTCTGCTACCTTAAAATCATAAACCTCCTTCAACAACAGGCAAAGGTGCTGCTCCAAGGGTAATGACTTGGCGATACAGGTGAAGCAAAAAGTGATGTGTTCTTTGATCTCAAAAAGGCCCTGTGGTGACGTCATCCGAATTTGCATCGCCTCCTGGAAGAAGGTAGGATGGTTCATTGCCGCTTCCTTGCAAATGTCCGTCACATTTTCGGTCCAGCGCTGTTGCGCTCGCAACTTGTCCTTGGCGAGATTCGACGCAATCGCGAACACCCACGTCTTTAGGGTAGACTCGCCTCTGAAGGTTGGCAGCTTATCCCCGGCTTTTAGCCAGGTGTCTTGCAGCAAGTCTTCGGTATCCTGTACGCTGGCGGTCATACGGAGCAGGTACGATTTCAGCTGCCCGCGAAAAGATTCATACTCTTGGGTGAATTCTTCTTGTGTCATAGTCGAATGATTGGTCTGCTTTCGCAGGGAAAATATCCATTTTTTTAGCGCGGTGCAATGTCGCCCAGCAGTTCTGCACGAACTATTGGCTTCCGGGATCGCTATTTCACTACCAACTTCTTCCACTTCACGTCAGCATGCTTTCCTTCCCTTGTTTTCGCCCCTTTCTTTGTGGCATCGAAAGCGAAAAACCAATTGAAACCAACCACATTCTAAAACCTCACATTAACCAAAAAACCATGAAAAACTTTCTGATCTACTGTTTGGCAATCCTAGTTTCCACTGCCGCTTTTACCAGCTGCGAAAAAGACAACGAAGGACCTAGCGGAACAAATGGCGACGGCGCTGTATTCTCTGTGATGCTAGACGGCACACCTTACGTAGCAGAAGGCCTCTATGCCTACGCTGCTGACTGGGGCGAAACCATCAATGCTTATGGCTTGGCCGACAATGAGTATGTAATCTACGTAAGCATGCCAAAGAACATCGCTGCCGGACAAACCTACACGTTTGATGGCACCAAAACGTTTGCCATACTCGACTTGCCAGACGGTCATGAGTACACCACTATTCTAGAAGGCGGCGAAGGCCAATTGACAATCACTTCCTTCGACGGAGAGAACATCAAAGGCACCTTTACGTTTACCGCTGTTGACTACTATGATCCTACGAACAAAGTAAGCGCTACCGACGGCGAATTCAACGTCGCCATCCGCTTCTAAGACCTCAGCCCCGAAAACCACCTAAACCCATAAGACTTGCGAGAGCGTCCGCCTTGGCGGGCGCTTTTCTTTTTTGTCATTCATTCCAGTCTTCGTAACTTGAAAGTGACATTTTGCATTCCCTAGGTACTGAAACTCATCATTATGGACTACCAGCTCTACTGGCCGTCTGCTCCATTGCGGCCGTACGTCCAATTCTACGGTCTACTGAGTGTTAGCGCCATTTCCGAACGGCCCCTGAGTGATCGAGTTCCTCCTTATCTTGGAAAAGGTCTGATCTTTAGCTTGGAAGAAGAGCCAGCCGTACACGTGGCTAATAGTAATTTTGATCGTCTGGCTCCCACCGGCTATTTTTTACCGCAATGCACCCAAGGCTTTCAGCTTCGCTTTACGAAGTCCGCCCAATTGCTGGCTGTGATTTTTCGGCCTGGTAAGTTCCGGCATATCTTCCACTTGCCGGCTCGAGAGATGGTCGATAACCAAGTCGTCTCCTTTGACGAGGCCGACTTACGCCCGCTGAAGATCCTGCAGGAAAAACTACTGGAACCAGCGTCAATAAGACATAAATTACGTCTGATAGAGGTACTTCTCATGCAGCAATTTGCCAAAGCCGAATTTCAGCTTGGCTTGACTGATCAGACCCTACAACTCCTTTCTTCCAATCAAGCCTTCAGCTTGCATAGCTTAGCGCAAGGCTTGAATATTAGTACCCGCTATCTTCGACGTAAATTCACGGAGGATATTGGCATCCCACCCAAGGTATTCCTGCGGATTCGCCGCTTCAATTGGGCCTTTCAGGCCATGCAGTCCGGCCAATTCAACAAATTGACGGATGTTGCTTATCAATTCCACTACTTCGACCAATCGCATTTCACCCAAGAGTTCAAACGCTTCATGGGCCTCAGCCCTAAACAGTTTTTAGGGAAAGATGACTTACTCCAACACCAATTGCACTGGCGTGACTAGGCCAACGGCCCAACGGTCAGCTCAGCCAATCGTCGATTCAATCTGACAGCTTGACATCGGACGCCGGACGCCGGACCAATAGACCAACTCAAAATCTCATAAACCAATAAACTGTTCTACTGCCAACTGCAAGTTGCGTAGCAACGCACTGCCCACTGAAACCCAGTTCCGATTTTTACAATTTTTTCCCCGCACTAATCCCGTTCTTTCTTTTCTGCGAAAACGCTCCTCCTGACCTACTCTCCGGCCAGATGATGTTCCTTTTCTTAATCAAGAAACTATACTATGCTAAACAAGAAACTGTTCCTGACCATCGCCTTATTGAGCATTGGTCTTACCACGATCAGTGCACAGTCGGAGGAGGACACAATCCGTGAGGTCATTGAAAGTGAAACTTACTCGATCAGTCACTGCGACTATGAAGGGTGGGCTGCGCGCTGGTGGCCGGAAAACTATACTTATTTCTCCGTTACTGCTCCTAGCTGGCACTTGGGACTAAATGGCTGGGAGGAAATCAGTGCCTGGGCGAAGAATCTTACTGATGGCTGCGACCCTGCCCTTGCCCAAACCCAACCGAAGTATGATTACCAATTTGCCATCAATGGCAACATGGCTTTCGTTACTTTTTTGGAGGATGCTGGTAATGAAAGCACCCGGGTACTAGAAAAGCGTGATGGCGAGTGGAGACTCATCCGTATGGGGTTAATCCTTACCGATAACTACCACCAAGTGGAGCGCCAACAAGAACTCGCCCAATTCGCCGGCCATTGGTTAGCCGATATGTCAACGCTGAAGATGGAGCCCCTTCCGGAGAGCTGGGAGGTACAGTCGTTTCAATTCACTAATGAAGTGACTCCTTCTGGTATTCGACTGGTACATGAGCGAAGTTGGACCGATCCAGTTGGTCAATTTGACTATCGACGTGAAATGACTGTAGTAACGGCCTCAGGAAGCGAAGAATTTGGCCACTTTGTCAGCGGTTCCAGCAGTGACGGTTGGTCACACTACAACCATGGCACTTCTTCTTTAGAGGAGGATGGCACCCTGGTCTCCATCCCGTTAAAGCCTAATTCCGGTCAACCGGATGAAACCGGGTGGCTTCGCCTTACCGAGAACGGCCAATTGCAATTGGAAGTCGAAACCTACGATGACGAAGGAGAAGTCAACTTCCGTTTTTCCGTCCTAATGAACAAACAAAATTAAGCCCGCATGTAGCATGTAGCATGTAGCATGTAGCATGTAGCATGTAGCATGTAGCATGTAGCGCAAAATACATTGTCGATTTTAAGCTTCCTCTCATGGTCAAGGCCGGAGGGGAAGACTTTTGGTAAGAATCAGTTCCCACGAACATGTCACTAGTAAACCGGTACAAATAAGTCAACTCGCATGAAAAGCAAACTCTACACCCTTTGCCTTCTAATGTGTTTGTGTAACACCCTCTCCGCAGCCGATTACTACTGGATCGGCGGAGCAGGAAACTGGTCGGATATTTCACACTGGGCAACGACCTCTGGGGGCGTCATTACACATTCTCAAGTCCCCACCGCAGATGATGATGTCTACTTCGACGCCAATTCCTTTACCGGCCCGACCCAGACAGTATTGATCAATAATGAAAACATCTTTTGCCGCAACCTCGATTGGTCTGCAGCGACTAATGCCCCTCTTTTCCAGGGCGATGCCGACAAGGTGATCAATGTTTTCGGCAGCTTGACCTTCATCGAGAACATGACCTTCGATTTTGGTGGAGAAATGCGCTTTCGTTCCCCCTTGCCTGGGGCTCAGATCGAATTGGCTGGTCACCTCCTAGGAAGCATGGTCACCTTTGTGGGTGATGGTGGTTGGGTACTACAAGACAGTATCGTAGTCGATAGCCTTATCACCTTGCAAGATGGAGACCTGAACACCAATAGTTTCAACCTTTACGCCGACTATTTTCGAGTGGACATTCAAAACAGTGGTAGCCTCAGCCTCGGCGATACAAAAGTTACCCTCACTGGTCAAAATATCTATTTCCTTGTTGGGCAGACCCTCTTGGCCTACTGGACCATGGAGATTACGGCAATCAATGTCCCCTTTACGGTGGATCCAGGTAATTCTCAATTCGAATTCACCCAGGGAGAAGTTGGCATTGAATTTCGGAATACCGATCCGATCGATTTCAGCGACTTGCTCTTTTCCAGTAATACGGGCCTTGGAAGGATCATCATCTCCAATGAGCCGGTGGCCTTTGGAGAAATCCAGTTTAACAACAACGGCGAATTCACCTGGACCTGTAGCGCCGAACACCTAATACTAATGCCTGGACGTAGCTGCACCTTCCAGGCCGGCACCACCTATGCCATCGATCAGATCACCGCTATCGGCGACTGCCTGGGAACGATTACCCTCGAAGGGTCGGAGGACAACGGACTCCAGGCCAATATAGAATCAAATGGACAAGCTATCGATTTGGACTATGTAAACCTCAAGAATTTGGCTGCCAGCGGCACTTCCACCTTTACCGCGAATAATGGCGCTGACCTGGGTAACAATACCGGCTGGACGATCATTCCACGATCGGTGCTAGACCTCTACTGGGTTGGTGGCAGCGGCAACTGGAATGACCCCACGCACTGGTCGCTCACCAGCGGCGGGCCGGGTGGTGCTTGCATTCCTTCCGGCACCGACAACGTATTCTTTGACATCAATTCCTTTAGCCTTCCGAATGAAACAGTGACGATCGACGTGGCCAATGCCTTTTGTCGGGATATGACCTGGACTGGTGCGGCCTTCGTTCCGCGACTAGCCGGTGATTTCGACCCGGTTCTCCATATTTTCGGTTCGCTGACCATGATCGAAGAAATGGAAAATTACTTCGGCGGCCTGGTACGTTTCGAAAGTTCCGAAATGGGCAACACCATCACTACAGGAAACCATCCCATTGACAAGGTGGATTTCTTGGGAAGCGGTGGCGGTTGGACCCTGCAAGACACCTTGTGGTCTTACACCTATATTGCTCTTGGTGCCGGCACCTTGAATACCAATGATCAATTTGTCTCTTGTGCAGAATTCTCGGCCGGTTCGCCCAGCAATCTGCGTCGCCTGGAATTGACCAATTCCACCTGGGTTATTCACCCTTTCCCCGACCCCAACATCGTTCGCTGGAATGTGGATTGTGGCGACGGTACGACCTATCAGGTAGATGCCGGCAACTCCACGATCGAATTTCAGTCAATCGGTGGCGAATTCCAGCACTTCGGGGCACAGCCAACCGTGCTTCAATACAATCGCGTAATCTTCAACAATGATGTTGGTCATCTTGATAATTTCAATTCACCAATCGATCTCACCATCGACTCATTGGTATTCAATCATGGTGGGTATTTCCTGGATGATTTCACCGTCAACACCTTAATTCTTAGCCCTGGCTACACCTATCTGATTGAAGAAAATACTACGCAGACGATTGGCAATATCGTTGCACCTACGAATTGCAATGGCTTGATCAACATCCGTGCCGACGTCAATACCGTCAACATTAATGCCCTCACTGATCACCCCAATCTACAGTACCTCAGCTTGCAGGGCCTCAATAGTGTCGGTCCTGGTATGCTAGCGGCACAAAACAGCATCGACTTAGGCGGCAACACCGGCTGGGTCATCGATGAATTGGGTAATCGCACTCTCTACTGGGTTGGCGGCACCGGCAACTGGGCAGATCCGGCCCATTGGTCACTCAGCAGCGGTGGGCCGGGAGGAGAATGCATTCCTACCCTACGGGACGACGTGATCTTTGACGGCAATTCATTTAGCGGCGCCGGCCAGGAAGTGCAAGGCTACAGCCTCAACGGTTATTATTGCCGAGATATCACCTGGACAGATGGCCTACCCAATCCGGCTTTCAGTATGAATCGATTGTATTGCCACGGTACTGTTCGTTTTTCACCTGATATGCAGTTACAGTTGGATGAACTCTTCCTAAACAGCGAGGAAATGGAAACCATTACCACTAACGGGCAAGCCCTGCGAGCGGTTTACCAGGATGGTGGTGGTAGCTTCACCCTGCTGGATAATTTCTCGGCGAATGATCTTTTTACACGTCACGGCACCTTCATCAGTAACAACCAAAACATGGTACTCAACCGTTGGGTAGTGGACAATAACTCCCGGCCAGTGGATCTGCAACTAGGCAATTCCTACATTTTGATCAACGGTGCGGCCGATCAGGATTTTTTCAACTTCTACAGCTTCGAGATTCCTTTTGGGTACAATACCACCATCTCTCCCGGCACGTCCGTAATTGAACTACCCAACCCCTTCGCCGGTGCGCTGCTGAGTGGCGGAGTGGATTTGAATAATATTATATTCAGTGGCACCGATGGGCTGCTGACCATTTGCCACCCGGAAAACGCAAGTAGTCTGGCTGATCCTGCCAACATCAACCTCCTGGAGATCGGCGGTGATGCTATTCTGAAAGGGTTTCACAATATTGATTCGCTTTTACTGGCACCCGGCAAATCCTATCAATTGGAATTCGGGGTGACGCAGCAAATAAACGAATACCTCCTCGCTCTCGGCAACAACTGCAACCCTATTGAACTTTCCTCCACACTACCGGGGCAAACAGCTACCATCAGTAGTGCCGATGCGACCATAATTGGCGATTTCATCCAGATGCAGGATCAAATTGGCACAGGAGGGGCAGAATTCTTCGCCGGCGTACATAGCACCGACATCAACAACTCTAATCAGGGCTGGCAATTTGAAAGTAGCACAGCATTCGTGGATGTTGGCTTCTTCGGCCAGGATCAGAGTATTTGCGCGGGCGAAAGTCTGGCGCTCAGCGCCTACAACTACAGCCCCGGCGAAACCTACGAATGGTCGACAGGGAGTATAGAAGAGACAATTGATGTAGGCGTCGCAGGTACCTACTGGGCGCGGGTCACCTTCGGCAATATGTGTGAAGTGATCGACACCATTGTGATCAATACGATCATGCCCGCTCCGGTCGATCTCGGGCCAGACAGTGGCCTTTGCGAGGGCGAGACGCTCGACCTTGATGCCAGTTCTAATCTGTCCGATGTTACCTACACCTGGCAAGATGGAAGCACACTACCCACTTTTTCCGTACAGGCCGCTGGTGAATATTCCATCACACTGGATCGTTTGGGCTGCCTGACCTCTGATTCTATCAGCATTAACGAAGTGCCCACCCCGCAGATTGAGCTTGGCCAGGATCAGAGCCTCTGTGATGGTGAAAGCCTAACCCTCGATGCCGACATCGGCACACCAGCCTCCTACGAGTGGCAGGATGGTTCCACGAACACCTTCTTCGATGTCACCCAAAGCGGTACCTTCTCCGTGAATGTTACTGCTAACGGATGCACCGGTAGCGACGACATCATGGTCACCTACAACCCTATTCCTATCGTTGACCTGGGGCCAGATGCCAGTCTATGCACCGGCGAATCCATCGACTTTGACCTCTCCGCCATCGGTGACACTTTCGAGTGGCAAGACGGCAACGCAACGCCCAACTACACCATCAGCACCGGCGGGCAGTTCTCGGTCACTGTCTCCGCACTTGGTTGTGCGGCCGCTGACACCCTGCAAGTCGACTTCTTTGACACTCCGGTCGTTGAGCTTGGCCAGAACCAGAGTCTGTGCGAAGGCGAAAGCCTAACCCTCGATGCCGACATCGGCACACCGGCCTCCTACGAGTGGCAGGATGGTTCCACGAATACTTTCTTCGATGTCACGCAAAGCGGCACCTTCTCCGTGAATGTTACTGCTAACGGATGCACCGGTAGCGACGACATCATGGTCACCTACAACCCTATTCCTATCGTCGACCTGGGGCCAGATGCCAGCCTCTGCACCGGCGAATCCATCGACTTTGACCTCTCCGCCATCGGTGACACTTTCGAGTGGCAAGACGGCAACGCAACGCCCAACTACACCATCAGCTCTGGCGGGCAGTTCTCGGTCACCGTCTCCGCACTTGGTTGTGCGGCCGCTGACACCCTGCAAGTCGACTTCTTTGACACTCCGCTCGTTGAGCTCGGCCAGAACCAGAGTCTGTGCGAAGGAGAAAGCCTAACCCTCGATGCCGACATCGGCACACCGGCCTCCTACGAATGGCAGGATGGTTCCACGAATACTTTCTTCGATGTCACCCAAAGCGGTACCTTCTCCGTCAATGTTA
>SPJK01094578.1_pt1 | contig 25674 bp, 16 predicted proteins | sample 3741771 | NCBI WGS metagenome assembly SPJK01 (sample SAMN10925997, study PRJNA522277) | cold seep metagenome | isolation source: Elba SIP-enriched marine methane seep metagenome, extraction at timepoint T2 | place: Italy: coast of Elba, Mediterranean Sea
CAAAATAGAAGGTTGGTATTGATATATCAGTTACGAAATTCATTGGAGTCCTAAGACTACATTCCTCTCTATTCTGGTAATTAAAAGGAGTATTTCCGTAACCTGATCCATCGGAAACAATTCGGCTAACATCAGGAGCTCCGCCAAATGAAAAAACCGCTCGAAACTCTTTTGAACAGGTAGAGGCTAATAATGCGAGAGTACCGCCTGTGCTATGCCCAGCTAAATAGATCCGATTCTGATCAACATAATCTAATTTGGATAAATATTCGCGTGCATAAAACAAGTCATTGACTTCACCATAAAAGAGTTCGAACTCACCAGGATTATCGTTTTCACCCCTCCATGATGGTATCATAAGTACAATGCCTTTTTCCCTAAAAGCACTAGCGGACTGATCATTTCTAAAATTGGATTCTTCCCAAAAATAAGATCCTATTCCGTCGAAACCACCATGTGCCCATATCATTGCAGGATACTTTTTCCCGTCATTAGGATTGGGTGAAATGTAGGCACTCAAATCTCCCACTTCTGATGAGTACTTAACCAAAGAAAATATTTCTGTTGGAGGAATATCAGCAGGTTCATTTAACTGAGCAGGGTTGTCAATCAGCACAGTTTCTATCCCGCGTCTTGCATATAGGACGCCTTTAGGTTTTCTGATCTCCAAAGGTATATTTGAATTTTTGTAGCTATTGCTAAGATGCGTCTGACGGGAATCAGATAATGATTCAACTGCTGTCGAATCATCATTACGACAGCCAGTAAATGAAAAACAATAGCACGACGCTAACCAAATACATACAACTTTGTAAGTGTTAGGCATATGCAATCCAATGTTTTCTTAGATTAGATAAGATCACCCAGGCTCGTAACCCAAGTTTGGCGATAACCAACGTTCCACTTCCGAGAGACTCATCCCCTTTCGCTTCGCATAGTCTTCCACCTGTTCGCGGGTGACTCGGTCGACGGCGAAGTAGCGTGCTTCGGGGTGGGCGAAATAGAGACCACTGACGCTGGCAGCGGGGTGCATGGCATAAGACTCCGTGAGTGTAATGCCGGTTGCCGCTTCGGCTCCAAGCAGATCGAACAAGGTTCGCTTCTCGGTATGATCGGGTTGGGCGGGGTAACCGGCAGCGGGTCGGATGCCGCGGTACTTTTCTGCGATCAGATCTTCGTTCGAGAACGATTCCTGTTTGCCATAGCCCCATTCGCTGCGTGCTTTGGCGTGCAAGCATTCGGCAAACGCTTCAGCAAATCGGTCAGCAAGTGCTTTAACAAGAATTGAATTGTAGTCGTCATGATCCGCATCGTACTTGGCAGCCAAATCATCGCAACCAAGGCCCGCCGTTACGGCAAAGCCGCCAATGAAATCTTTATGGTCTGAATCAACCGGGGCGATGTAATCCGAAAGCGATCGGAAATCACTTTGTCCTTTACGCTCCCACTGCTGACGCAAGGTGTGGAATCGACATCTTTCGGTCGTTCGGCTCTCGTCGGCATAGACGATGATCTCTTCACCAACCGTAGCGGCTGGGAAGAATCCGTAGACTGCCTTCGCCGTCAGTAGTTTTTCTTCGATGATCTTATCGAGCATCTGCTGAGCATCGTCGAAGAGTCGCTTTGCCTCTTTGCCAACGACTTCGTCATCGAATATTCGCGGATACTTGCCGCGCAATTCCCAAGTGAGGAAGAAAGGTGACCAGTCGATAAACTCACGAAGCTCCGACAACGAGAAGTCTTCAAGAACCCGTGTGCCGGTAAACTCGCGCTTAGCAATCTCGACCGATTCCCAATCGGTAGCAAAGCGTTTTGCTTGAGCCTCGGCAAAAGGAATCAGCTTCACTTCTTGTCGCTTGTTGTAGCTAGCGACAAGATCAGCTTGCTTCTTACGATTGTCCGCTTCAAAAGTCTCACGAGATTCTGGATTGAGCAGCTTCTCAACAACGCCGACCGAACGCGATGCATCAAGTACATGCGTTACACCTCCGTCATAGTGCGGGGCGATTTTAACCGCGGTATGCTTAGCGCTGGTGGTTGCCCCACCGATTAGGAGTGGTGTTCCCATGCCTAGGCGGTTCATTTCCCGTGCAACGTGGACCATCTCATCAAGGCTTGGCGTGATCAAACCAGAAAGGCCGATCATGTCGACGCCCTCTTGCTGAGCCGTTTCAAGAATCTTTTCGGCCGCAACCATGACGCCCATATCGATGACTTCAAAGTTGTTACAGCCAAGAACCACACCGACGATATTCTTACCAATGTCGTGGACGTCCCCTTTGACAGTGGCCATGAGGACTTTGCCTCGGCTAGAACTTTCGTCGCCGCTTTCTGCCTTTTCTTCCTCCATATAAGGCAAGAGATAAGCGACCGATTTTTTCATGACTCGAGCAGACTTCACGACCTGCGGCAAGAACATTTTTCCTTCGCCGAACAAATCGCCGACGACACTCATACCGTCCATTAACGGACCCTCGATGATGTGCAAACAGCGGTCGTACTTCTGGCGAGCTTCTTCGGTATCTTCATCAATATGCTTGATGATGCCCTTGATCAGAGCGTGTTTGAGGCGTTCTTCGACCGTTCCTTGGCGCCAACTGTCATCAACAACGGCCTTTGCGCCCCCCTGCCCTTTGACCGTGTCGGCAAAATCAACCAAACGTTCGGTCGAATCGTCACGACGGTTCAGCAGAACGTCTTCAACAAGTTCTTTGAGCTTAGGCTCAATCTCGTCATAGACGGCAAGCTGCCCGGCATTGACGATCCCCATGTCGAGACCTGCCTTGATCGCGTGGAACAAAAAGGCGGAGTGCATCGCTTCACGGACAACGTCGTTTCCACGGAACGAGAAGCTGATATTGGAAACACCTCCGGAGATTTTCACACCAGGGCAAACTTCCTTGATGCGTCGTGTTGCGTTGATGAAGTCGAGGGCGTAGTTGTTATGCTCCTCGATCCCCGTCGCAACGGTCAAAATGTTCGGATCGAAGATAATATCCTCTGCCGGGAATCCAGCTCCGCCATCTTCAACCGACTTAGTAAGCAAATCATAAGCACGTTTGCAGATGCGTACCTTGTTATCCTCGTCAGCCGCTTGCCCCTCTTCGTCAAAGGCCATAACAACCGCAGCAGCTCCATAGGATCGGCAAAGCCGAGCGCGACGAATGAATTCCTCCTCGCCATGATGGAGGCTGATTGAGTTGACAATCGCCTTACCTTGAACGGCTTGTAACCCGGCTTCAAGGACCGACCACTTGCTGCTATCAATCATCACCGGCACTGCAGCAATGTCACCCTCGCCCGCGATGAGACGAAGGAATTTAGTCATCTCCGCTTCAGAATCAAGCAAACCTTCGTCCATGTTGACGTCAATCACATTGGCGCCGTTTTGAACTTGCTGACGAGCAATTTCGATCGCTTCGTCGTAGTTTTCTTCCTTGATGAGCCGAGCAAACTTACGCGAGCCGGTGACGTTTGTCCGTTCGCCAATCATCAAGAAGTTAGACTCGGGGCGCAGCTCCATCGGCTGCGTTCCGCTTAGACGGAGACGCGAAGGTACGTAAACCTTTGTGTGAGGATTATGAGATTTCAAGACGTCGGCAAATGCGGCGATATGATCGGGACCCGTGCCGCAGCAACCGCCAACGATGTTCACCCAACCATTTTCGGCGTACTCTGTCACCATCTTGGACATCTTTCCAGGTCCAAGATCAAACTGTCCCATCTCATTCGGCAAGCCAGCATTTGGATGACAACTTATCCAACCAGAAGAGACGCGTTGGAGTTCCTCAAGGTGCGGACGCATCACGTCGGGACCCAAGGCACAGTTCATCCCTACCGAGAGCATGGGGAAGTGCGAGACTGAATTCCAGAAAGCTTCTACCGATTGGCCGGAAACAAACGTTCCTCCTCCTTGGTCAAAGGTGGCGGATACCATGACCGGTACACGATTGCCTGAGTCTTCAAAATACTTTTCGATGGCAAAGAGGCATGCCTTGAGGTTGAGCGTATCAATTACTGTCTCGGGAAGCAGAATGTCGACGCCCGCTTCAACCATGGCGGCAACTTGCACGTAATATGACTCGACCATCTGCATGAAGACAACATCGCGCGAGCTGGGGTCTTCGACACTGGTTGAGATTGCCATCTGCTTAGAAGTGGGGCCAATCGAACCAGCGACGAACCGTGGCTTGTTGGGATCCTTTTCGGTGAACTCTGCCGCGGCTTGCTTAGCGAGCTGGATCGCTGCCGTGTTGATTTCTTTGCAAAGTTCTACCGCGTTGTGGCCTGCCCCCTCAAAATCGAAGTCGAGCATACCTATCGGACTAGCTCCGAAAGTATTCGTCTCGATAATATCGGAACCGGCATTGAGATAACGACGATGGATTTCAAGAATCGCATCGGGCCGGGTGACGCAGAGCAGATCGCCGAAGTTCTTTAGATCTTTGTGGTGTTCGGCAAAACGTTCGCCACGGACTTCGGCTTCGCCAATACCGAGCGATTGAATTTGGGTACCCGTCGCCCCATCCAAAAGCAATATTCGCTCCCCAAGAAGCGATTCAATTTGTTCGGTTTTATCTTCAGTCACCGTTGAAAGCATGGATAATGGTCTCTTCAATCTATTTGGAGTAGCCCAGTATTATCATCTTTTAAATGCGATAAGCCTAGCCGTTAATTTTACCGCTCATATTGGCTAAACTAGTAGCGATCAATCCGACCAACCATCAAAGGTGACAATTTGAAGCTCTTGCAAGTTCAACAACGCCTCTGTTCATCTCCTATCAAGGAGATTGAGCAAGCTGTACGGACTGAGCTCGAAAAAATGGGCCCCGTTCCTCAGGGGCCAATCGCTTTGACGGGAGGAAGCCGAGGAATTGCGAATCTTCCAGAAATTTTCCTCTCAGCAGGAAAATGGTTGCGCGATCAAGGTGCTGAACCTTTTGTGGTCCCCTGCATGGGATCGCACAACGGTGGTACTGCTGAAGGGCAACAACAAATGCTCGAATCTCTTGGCTTGACGGAAGAGGCGATGCAGATGCCAATCCGATCCAACATGGATGTGCGTGGCATAGGATCGGTAACGTTGGGTAACGGTTCTGAGACAACCGTCTGGATGGATTGTCATTGCTATGATGCCGAAGCCATCTTAGTCATCAACCGAATCAAACTTCACACTAGTTTTGGCGGTCCCCCCTACGGCAAGAACTGCGAGAGTGGATTGGTCAAAATGATGACGGTAGGCATGGGTAAGATCGAAGGGGCTAAGAGCTTTCACGCTGCAAGTACCATCGACAAACCATCTATGCTGAGCGCCATGGGTGAGCAAGTGGTAAACACAGGAAAAATTTGGGGCGGATTAGGAATCCTTGAAGATGGTTACGACAACACAGCTGAAATCCATGGCATCAAAGCTGATGAAATTTTGGAACGTGAACCAACGTTGTTAGCCCACTACGCAGAGACGTATTACCCAAGACTGCCATTTAATGAACTTGATTCGTTGATCGTTGAAACAATGGGTAAAAACTATAGCGGCACAGGAATGGATACCAATATCATTGGCCGTCGTGGTTTGGAGGATGCCGATGACCCGCCAATTCCTGAAATCAAATGTGTCGCAGCGCTTGATCTCTCAGAAGTTTCCCAAGGCAACGCAGTTGGAGTTGGTCTTGCTGATGTGATCACGCGACGACTTGCTGACAAAATCAATGTGGAGAAGACCAACTTAAACGCGGAAACTGCTGGCGGTCCAGCCAAAGGGATTATTCCACACACAGTAACCGATGATGCCGAGGTGTATGATTGGATTAATGCGAAAGTTGGTTGCGAACGATGTGTCGTGATCCCGAATACGCTGCATTTAAACAAATTCTATACTTCGCCCGATTTGATCGAAGAACTCAACCAAGGCAATCAAGAATCAAGCGGCCGTTTCGAAATCGGAAGTCCGATTGAGCTCTCTTTCGAGAATGGTAAGCAACTAATTACTTGGTAAATCGCTTAAATGATCTGCCATTATGTATGCCAGGCAGAGAGAAGAGCTTCAAGGTTCTAAGGCCTTTTGCTTGTTCTGACAGCGCTGGTTATGTTCTAGAATCGCTTTTCTTATTTCTGGGTCACTAAACAAAAAGTTTGCCACGCCAACGGGATCCCAAGAGCTTTCACACCAAAGATAAGCTTCTTCCAAGCGGTATGGCATATTTGGACTCTGTAAGAAAGAGAGAAGCTCACTATAAAATCCTCTACGGAAATTCCGCATATTGGTAGTGTCCCAGGGATTTCTAGAAGGATCATTGGTACCCTCCCATGGCATCTTGGCCGCTCGGTCGGGGTTAGTCTCCCCTTTCTCATCGGGAGCCCCTCCAATGCCGATCTCTGAAAAATGCAAAGGCATTCGAGAAGGCAAACGAATTCCGTGTTGGTTTAACTGTGAAACAAATTGTTCAACAACGACTTGGAAGTCTTCGCGTTTAGCGGGAGGAGTAAATGGCCGGTAGTGAGATAAACCAATAAAGTCGAGCTGATCGACCAAATGCTGAACATCCGAACGTTTGTTATCGGTTAATCTTTCGTCCGCGAAGAGCTCGTTGTGATTTAAGCTGATTCCAATCTTTACTCGACGGCCTACAAGCTGACTTCGGAGTTGCTTGACGATTGCCGAATAGCTCTCTGGATACTTAGCGAGACTCTTGCCCATCTCACCTGCAATACTAAAGCTAACAGGTCGGTCGATTGAAAGCTCCGACTTGCACGCCGACAAACAACTATCAATTAATACTTGCTGGTAACTGTAACCTCGAATCTTTTGCCGGGGGTCAAAGTCATAGAGGTTACGCCATTCGTTTATCTCTCCTGCCGGATCAAGATGAAGAAGAATGGCGAGTTCAAGATCTCGCTCCTCCACCGAAGCAAAGATATTCTTGAGCGACTCCCGATATTCGGCTAACAACTCCGCGGTCATCGGCTCAAAATTTTGTGCCTCTGACCAACTATTAGTACGATCAATCATCAAGCCATAACTGTATGGCGTAAGAGTCTTATCAAGTCGGCACTGTAGGCTCAGCACAAGCATCAACCTTGTCTCGCCAAGATCGGCCAAGCGATTGACTTGGGAAGCTGCGTTTAGCAGGGAAACTCGATCAAGAACTAAGACGCTGCTATTCAGCTGAACAGCTGGAGTTGATGAATCCTCTCGAAGTTCCATCATTTCTGATGAAACCTTGGTAGAAAATGCATGGTTGGATATTGCTGCGAAAATGCAGCTGATCAATGCAATTTGTCTTAGCTTCAGGGACATCGGCTTGATCGGAAGGGAATCGACTCTCGCAAAGGCTCGGTAGCTACCTAATTCTCGCCTACGACGCTTTGAATATCATGAATTTCCTGGAATAAGCTGCAAATGGAGGGATCTTTGGTGCCGAATAATCTATTTCAAGCTGTCTTTCACCCTAGTGAGAGTCACCGCACCACCTAACCCGATAGTCTGGAAGGGCTTGGCTACGTCGAATTTGAGTGGTATCTTATCCGATTGCGCTTATTGGCATCAGTAACACTTATGCACGTAAGCCCATGCTATTAATAGCCTTAGAACTATATGCCAGCGTAGCTTCAACGGTTAGAGCACCGCATTCGTAATGCGGGGGTTGTGGGTTCGAATCCCACCGCTGGCTCTTTGAGTGAACGATCAACGGTTTATTTACCGTCGATATTTGGGCACCCAACGATATAAGTGACTAAATACATCGAGGCTCTAAAGCCTCTTTAGATAACTCAGAATGGTCAGCTGCTTGAATCTACCATTCGGAACGAGAACAATTCGTCTTGCAGGTAACTGCCCTAGGACAAACACGCCAGGATCATTTGTTTTATGAACAACGTAATCGACGCAGACCTCAAACAAACTATTCTTTCGACAGCCGCTTTTGGGCCACGAGAGATCGATGAGATCACCCATCGCATCGCGGCTAACTACAATAAATACAAAGAGCTAAAAGAAGCGGTTGAAGAGCTCGAGCAAATCCCCAATCGCACACCGGCCACCTCTTCTAAGCTTGGAGTATGCCTCTACCTTGTTGGTCGTTATTCCGATGCCATACAGGTACTTTCGCATGCCGACGGTGGTGCTCTTTCGCACTTCTACCTTGGCAAAGCTCACTTGGCTGTCGATCAATACAACGATGCCGTCACTGCTTATGAGAATGCCGAACGTGCTGGTTACGATCGAGATGTTGTAACGCTTTGCAAAGCAGAAGCGATTCGCTATGCCGGGGATACCGAGGCATGTCTTAACTTACTCAATCAACTCTCAGGAGCTGTCGAGCAGACAGCCGAATACCTTTACCAACGAGCCATCACGGTACAAATCCTTGGCGGAAGCAGCGAAGAAGTCGTCGCCCTGCTAGAGAGAGCCGTTTCGGTTAACCCAGCTCATGCAGGCGCTTTGTTTGGCTTAGCCATCCAAAATGATCGTCACGGAAATGACGACTATGCCCGTGAGCTTTACGAAAAGGCTGCTCAACAATTTCCAACCCACATAGTAACGCTGCTTAACCTAGGCATTCTCTATGAAGACCTAGAACAGTACGAGCGTGCCAAAGGTTGCTACCAACGCATCCTCGACGTACACCCTACGAACGATCGCGCTCGCCTTTTCTTCCGCGATGCCGACGGCAGCCGTGATATGTTCTATGACGAAGAAGCACGTCGTCAACAAGATCGTGTGGTTCAAATCCTAAGCATTCCGGTTACCGACTTCGAGCTGAGTGTTCGCAGCCGCAACTGCTTGCAAAAAATGGGTGTTATGACCCTTGGTGACCTAACGGAGACAACCGAGCAAGAGCTTCTTCAAAGCAAGAACTTTGGTGAGACCTCGCTTATTGAAATCCGCGAGATGCTGACCTCAAAGGGATTAGACCTTGGCCAATTTGCCCATCAAAAACGTGAGGAAGAGCCTTCCTACAACGTCGAATCTCTCTCGGCTGATGAGCGTGCCCTGCTTGACCGACCCATTTCGGATCTTGGCCTTTCCGTGCGTGCTCGCAAGTGCATGGTTCGTCTTGGACTGACTACTATTGGAGAACTTGTCCGTCGCACCGGTGACGACCTGCTTGAATGCAAGAACTTCGGCGTTACAAGCCTCAACGAAGTGCGTGAAAAGCTTACGATCCAAAATCTTAAGCTTCGTGGCGAAGCATAATTGTTTAGCTCAACATAATATAAAACGAAACGGCGCGCTCATTTTTTGAGGGCGCCGTTTTTATTGATGTAAAACTTTTCTAGGGACGTGGCTCAGTCATGCCAGATCACGCTGTCACATTCCGACTTATTTCTAAAGACGGTGATGCGCGACGTGGCGAACTTTCGACACCGCACGGGACAGTCCAGACGCCGACTTTTATGCCCGTAGGTACTCTTGGCACCGTCAAAGGGGTCGACATTGAGCGTCTTGCCGAAACGCAAGCGGAAATGGTGTTAGGAAATACCTATCACCTTGCTCTTCGCCCAGGTGAAAAAGTTGTTTCCAAGCTTGGCGGTCTTCACGAAATGTCAGGCTGGCAAGGCCCTATGTTGACAGACTCGGGTGGCTTTCAAGTCTTCAGCCTAGCCAAGGTACGCGATATTGATGAAGAGGGAGTACGATTCAAATCGCATATTGATGGCTCACGAATTGAATTGACGCCTGAACGGTCCGTTGAAATTCAAGAACACCTCGGTGCCGATGTCGCCATGGTTCTTGATGAAGTGGTAAGTCTCCCTTCGACTCGAGACAATGTCGAAAGCGCCATGCATCGATCATTACGTTGGGCAGAACGTTGCCAAAACGCAGCTAGCCGATCGGACCAATCCCTCTTTGGCATTGTCCAAGGGGGACTCGATGAGGAACTCCGACGTGAATCGGCCGAGGGCTTGGTTTCACTCGACTTTGCAGGCTATGCCATCGGCGGCTTAAGCGTCGGCGAGCCGGCAGAAGATATGTATCGGACCATCTCGGCAACAGCACCCTACCTCCCAACGGACCGCCCTCGATATTTAATGGGGGTTGGCACCCCAAATGATTTGCTTGAAGCAGTCTCGCGAGGCGTCGACATGTTCGACTGCGTCATGCCAACGCGAAATGGACGCAATGCCTTGGCATTCACTGACGAGGGTCCTCTTAGGCTACGCAACGCGAAACATGCCGAAGACACCCGACCACTGCAAGAAGGCTGCCCCTGCCTAGCCTGTCGACGTCACAGCCGTGGCTATATAAGGCATCTATTTCAAGCAAAAGAGATGCTTGGACCGATGCTAGTCTCCCTTTGCAACTTGACGTACTACCAACGCCTAATGCAGGGAATTCGGGATTCCATCGAGCAGGGGAATTTTGAAGAGTTCAAAGCCGAAAAACAGGCAGGTTGGGCAAAAGGTTAAATGTCGCTCACTATAGCTCTTAATTCTTCTTGCCTAGCTTAACCAATATTCAAAATTGAAGCCTCTTGGCTTACTAAGCCCCAAGGTCCCCTTTCCCCTTTCGACGTAAGACTTTATGATCCGCGATTCGGCAAGTGCTGCTTATTTGCCCCTACTTGGGGCATCCTGAGCAACGCAGGCTGTAATTGATATTGCCCTGGATTGGATCGTCTGGATGTTACCCCTTGTCAGCCAACAACTTATCGCAACTTTCATAGGCAATGTAAACACATTGCTCGTGGGATTTGGGATGCTACTGGCTGAGGGCGAAGCTGCCGCAGAGCAACAAGTCAATCCAATTGCTGCTTTTGCTCCGTTGGTGATTATCGGGCTTTTGGCGTACTTCATGTTTGCCATGCCAGCCCAAAATCGCCAGCGCCAATTCCAGGCGATGCTCGATGGACTTAAAGAAAATGATCACATCATTACCACCGGCGGTATTCACGGTGTGATCACAAGCATTCAAAGAGAACAAAATCGGCTTACGATTCGAGTTGATGAAAACAGCGGTGCCAAGATGCGCGTCAGCATGTGGGCTATCGACTCCGTCGTAAGCGATGAAAAAAACAACACCGACCAAAAATCGTAATCCCTAACGGGCACCTCGTGCGGCCACGGATCGTTACCGGCCAAAGGCGGGCCTCAGTTGGAAGTTAAACTCATGCAAAACCTGTTTGTTTCCTCTTCGCGGCATCAATCGCTTAGTCACTTTACTTTAACGCTTGCCTTTGCACTGGCATTGGTTGCTCCTTCGTTTGCTCAAGAAGAGAGTGAAGCAGCAACGGCTGACACAGCCGTCACCGAAGTTGTAGAAGACGTCGTTTCAGAAGATGCTACCGCTGAAGATATCGTCGCTGAAGATACTGTCGCCGAAGGTGAGGTTGCCGAAGAAGCAACGGAAGCGAGCGAGGAAGAGTCTTCTGATGAAGCGGTTGCCGAAACGGAATCAGAACCTGCAGCAGAAGAACCTGCTACCGAGGAATCGACATCCGAAGAGACTTCCACCGTTGAAGAGTCCACTGAAGTAGCTGATGCAGCCAATCCTGATGCGGCAGCTGGCAGCACAAGTCTTCAGACGGTTCTGCTAACGCTTGCCGTAATTATCTTGCCCATCGTGTTGGGTGGATACATTGCTAAGCAAGTCCGTCAACCAGAGCTTGGCTGGCGCATCAGCACAATTCTTGTTGCACTCGCGCTCGCTACACTTGCCGTCACTACGGGTCAGTTCAAAGGAGGACCCGACCTAGCCGGTGGCGTTATTCTGATTTACGAGGCTGACAAAAGCGTCGCAGCTCAGCCAGGTGCAGAAGAGGATGAAGAAGGTAATACACCTGCAAATAGTAATTCATCAGCACCCAAAATTACCGAAGAGGTAATTTCGGCAATTAAACAACGGGTCGACCCCACAAGTACTCGAGAAGTCTCGATCCGTGGCTTCGGCGATACGATGGAAATCATCATCCCTAAAGCTGGTCCTGATGAACTTGAATACACAAAGCGGAAGATCTCTGAGACAGGTAATCTCGAATTCCGAATCACAGCTGACCCACGCTGGGAAAAGGATCGCGACATCATTGAAAAAGCTTTGTTGCTCTCACCAAGCCAAAAGCTTGTCATGATTGCCAATCGCCCACGAGCCGAATGGATCGCCTTTGACGAACGTCAGTTCTCTTTTGAAGATCCACGCCTCGTTCAACGATCGGCTGGCAAGCGGCGCGAAGCACTCGTCTTGCTTGACCAATACAACGTGACTGGTGAGTACCTTGCTTCGGCAGACAAAGACATCGATCCTCAAACCGGTGGACCGATGGTCTCCTTCACGCTTGATGCGAAAGGAGGAAGAAGATTCGAACGTCTGACTGGCGATAACCTGCCGAATCCGACGACTCAAGCTAAGCGACAACTTGGCATTGTTCTTGATAAAAAATTGATCTCGTCACCTTATGTAAACTCCACCATTAAGAACCGTGGCCAAATTACCGTTGGCGGTGACGAAGCAGAAGTGGAATTTCTTGTCGATATTCTTAATGCAGGAAGCCTACCTCTTACGCTTAATAAAACACCCATTAGTGAGGAGACCATCAGCCCGACGATTGGTTTGGCGACCGTCGAAAAAGGTAGCAAAGCGATTGCCATCTCGCTTGGTGCGGTACTGATCTTCATCCTCTTATATTACCGCTTTGCTGGTTTCGTTGCCTGTTTTGCTCTTCTAGGCACCATCCTGCTTGTACTGGGAGCCATGGTAAGCATTCAAGCAGCATTTACGCTGCCTGGTCTCGCTGGTCTGGTGCTCACCGTGGGTATGTCGGTCGACGCCAACGTTCTGATCTTCGAGCGGATACGTGAAGAACTGAAAAAAGGTGCCAGCCTGCGTATGGCAATCAGCAACGGTTTCGATCGTGCTACTACCACCATTGTGGACGCCAACCTAACCACGCTGATTACCGGCGTTGTGCTTTACTCGATTGGTACTGACCAAATTCGTGGCTTTGCCGTCACCTTGGTGCTTGGAATCATTATGAGTATGTTCACGGCTATTTTCTGTAGCCGAGTTATCTTCGACATTGCTGAACGGCGACGCATTATTAAGTCGCTCAACTTCTCGAGCATCATCGGCAAGACCGAAATCGACTTTATTGGCAAGCGTCACGTAGCTGCTCTCTTCTCGATAATCTTGATCGGGATTGGCTTGGCAGCAACCTATAACCGTGGCCAAGACTTGCTGAACATCGACTTCACAGGTGGAACGAGCGTTACGATGGTTCTTCAAGAACCCGAATCAATCAATAACGTTCGAGCCGTGCTCGAAGAGACCGAACTAGTTGATAAAAACTTGCTTGTCGTCGCGCGTGGCGAGTCAGGCGGACGCTACACCATCAACAGTAGCGTCGAAGAAGTTATCGATGCCGAGGCCATAATTGCAGAAGCATTCGCTGGCAAACTTCAACAGTACGACATGGCTGTTGGAACGCCTGCCCCCTTCGAAGAAAAGAACGCCGAAGACGAAGTCAGTTACACAGGCACCGAGATTGAACTAAAGTTTAATCAATCGGAGGTCTTCACTGACAACGATGGTCTCGCTCACGACCCTCTTATCGAGAGAATCAAGGCGATCCTGGCCGAACAAGGCCATCAAGGTAGTTTCCCACAACTGATCAACGATGATTACCTTGAGGGAAGTAGTCAACTATTCCGTGAATGGAAGCTTCGTCTTGGACTTGAAGAAGCTCAAGCAGTGGCAGTCGCGGAAGCACTTCAGACGCAATTCGCCGGCAAGCCTGTCTTCCCGCTCGCCAACAAGATTGGTAGCCGTATTGCTGGTGACCTCCAAGAAAAAGCGATCAGTGCAATCCTCGTTAGCCTTCTCGGCATCGTTGCTTACCTTTGGTTCCGATTCCAAAACATTGCCTTTGGCCTCTCGGCGGTTGTGGCGTTGATTCACGACGTTTTGGTTACGCTTGGCGTCATCGCCTTGTCAGCCTACGTTGCCAATAACGTCCCAGCGCTGGCGTCGGCTTTACAAATCGATGCGTTCCAAATCAGTCTGCCAATTGTTGCCGCGTTTATTACGATTATTGGTTACTCGCTTAACGACACGATCGTTGTGTTTGACCGCATTCGTGAAGTCCGTGGCAAGAGCCCTGACATCAAGGACTGGATGGTTAATACCAGCATCAATCAAACCTTGAGCCGTACGTTACTCACCTCGCTGACGACTTTGATCGTGGTGCTGATCCTCTACTTCATGGGGGGAGCTGGTATTCACGGCTTTGCCTTCTCCTTGGTGATTGGGGTATTGGTTGGTACCTATAGCTCGATCTTCGTCGCCTCACCATCGTTGCTCTGGATGACAGCCCACGGCTTTGGCAGCGAAGAAGATGATGAAGACGAAGAGTAATTGACTCAATCGGTTATCCGTAAAATTCACAGGCCCTGCAGTGCATTCTGCAGGGCCTTTTTTGTTTTTCAAAGCGAACCATGTTCAATAGCTCGTCGTATCGGGTGCGTGTTTAACTCGGAACAATTCATTTTCTCAGCGATCCCTACACCGGCTAACACAACCTAATCAGAACAGCTTAACAACAAGCACGGATTAACTAGCGGAATGTTGGTTTTCAAACTAAAAGTCAGCGTGCTAGCAACCCGAATCTGAATAGGTACGACGGAGTGATGCGTGCCCAAACGGATGATATCGGGCCGCTCCCAAGTTCACGGATGAGCCAACCAGGTAAGCGTCTGGCAGAGAGCCCCACCACGGGGTCCAGTAGCTAGACGCGCTGACGAAGGTATACACCGTGAACGAGATCGCAAAAATCTTTGCAAGTCTATTACTCCTAGGCGCTGGCTTCGCCGGTGCTTCACTCTTTGGTCCACCCAACTTGGTGGATAACTTTGCTGCCGAATGGAGCCAATCAACCCAGCAAGACCCTCAATCATTACGTCCTCTCGATGCAAATACGCCCTTGATGCCACAACCTTTGGTTGCCGATGCCAGTCGCGCAACTCCCATTGAAATAGCAACCAGAGACCCTGGACTTCAACCTGCCGTTGGTCAATTCACTGCCGAGGCCGCGGCAAATCAAACTTTGACAACGCAATGGAATGATCAGCCATCACAAGCAGGGGCAAGCAATAGCGATTGGCTTCGCGAGATTCATCGCAATAACGTTGGCCCGACACGATCAGAACAATTTCCGAACCAGCAACCTTATCAAGTTGCTAAAGCAAATTCTGCCTTAACTTCACTTCCTGAGCTACAGGCACCAAGCAGGATGCAGCAACCCAATCAATCAGAAAGCATGAAGGTTGATGCTACCTCAGCCGACGCGTGGGGGATTCCAAGCTTTGAGTCGCCTGATGAGCCTTTTACCAATCAACCCTCGACGACTCAGTTCCAACCTCCCGCAATTCAAGATTCATTCGGATCGATGGTAGAACAGAACCCGTCGTTCTACCCGGATCAATCCGCTTTTCGTGATATCGAAGCTCCAGCCGTCCAACGCGCGCCCAAACGTTCGATGGGCGAAAACGAACGAACTCACGTAGTTGCCGACGGTGATACGTTGCCTAACCTAGCTGAACGTTATCTTGGCGATGCGCGACTCGCACAGGAACTATACAAATACAATCAAGACCGACTACAACATCCTGACCTGTTGCCAATTGGTGTCATCTTAAAACTTCCGAATCGACCAACGTCAATTAATTCTGCTCCAAGATTAGCACCAGCCCAAATACGGCCGAATGGATCTCCGTTTTCGACCATTGGCCAAGCAACGGAACCTTTGCAGCCACAATCAAGCGGTATCGTGCATGAGTCGAAACTTGTACCCATCGGCGAGGCACTAGAAAGGCCCGCCGCTGCTCCGCCACAGTTGCTGTATCAAGAAGATTACAGTTGGTAAATTGCTTTAGCCCTACGCGGAAGATTGGGCTTCCGCTTTTTCCGCTAGGTGAGTGAGAATTTCACTCGTTTGTCGGCCATGGAGTGCATCAAAGACATCCGTTGCGGCTTGCATCAAGATGGCTGTCAGCGCGAAGTAACCTCCAATCCCCAACAGGTAAGTAAAGACAAATAAACCTGTTTCATTACCCCAATTGATCCAAGCCATGACTGGGAATTGAGTAATACCTAGCAAAAAAGGAATGCAAGGGGCCATGAATATTAAGGACCCTTCTCCTGATCTTGATAAGGCAAGCATTGGGCCTATCAACATCAGATAGCCTCCTCCCAGGGCTAATAAAATCGCAGTCGATGAGGTAATTGCCTTACTGCTGCTATCCATTCCAAGGGAAGTTCGTATCCCGATCATCGCCGCAGCAGAAGATACAACCGTCAGTGTCACAATCAAAATCAATAGGGTAACAATAAAAGCGGGACTGAGCAGAATTCCAAGTGCGTTCACGAATACGATCGCAGCAAAGTGCCAACGATAGGCGTATAAGGTACCAAGCAGCTTTGCCCAAAGGATCTCTCGTGCAGAAAGCGGAGTTCCCATCAAAGAAAGCCATGTGTCCCGTTCCTTTTCCAAGGGAATCGCGCCAGCAGCGCGTGATGCAATGCTGAGCACAATGAGTGATCCTAAGCCAGCATTAATGCCTACCAGGATTCCTGCAAATTCTTCAGCTCCATTGCCATCATCAAGAAGCTTGATCAAATTCCAAATAGTGGGAACCAATATAGACAATGCAAACCATACGACTATTACCTGACGTAACCAATTCCACCTGCTCTTTTTAGTCTCATTCGTATACATCTCTTTCCATAGCATCGGTCGATTTTCAAAGGGTCTGACGCGATTCTTACCCTTGATGGTCTTGGTGTTCGATTTACTTGCCTTGCCAGCATTCTTAATGTGGACACGCCGAATATTCAAAGCACAAATGGCGATCAACAACAGAGCTACTACAATCTGCACCGCACATTGAATCCCGACTTGCCAACTGTCAAACCCGATTCCAAGACCTCCGTTGTTAAGTCCTCCATACACCGTCAGGGTCACAAAAGGGTTGATGTAAATAAACGCCCCCGCCAGCCAATAAATTGGTGTAGCAAGTAGTTCAAGATTGGCCTGACGGTCCAAGAGAGTTGCTAACAAGAAGAGCAATCCACCGCCTATTAACCAAAGGAAGACAAAACTGTAAGCATTTGAAATTGCTTGCCGAGTTCTCTCATTCCAAGTTGAAGCAACAAGCGACAACGCCAAGCACATCATTGCGGTTGAGAACAATATCACAAAGTGCCAGAGAAGCATCTGTCCTGGCACGCCTCCCATGAAACGAAGAATCGCAAGGATGGGCAACGTCACCAAAATCATTTGGCCAATCGTCAAAAGCCGGGCAAGAACCTTGTCGAGAATTATCTCACTATTCGTAAGATGAGTGGTGAAAAGATATTCAATCGTACGGCGTTCACGCTCGGAAGAAATGGCTCCGGCCACAATTGCAGGCGTAATACCAATGACGCCAATCACCGTTCCGATGGCAAACGTAATATAGAACCCGGCCATGATCTGGGACATCTCACGAATCGAGATCATCCCCTCAACTCTTGACCAGCGAGTTGATTCATAGGTGACCGCATAGGTCAAGGCAACCACGATGAGCATTAAGAAACCGATTACGGTCCTTATCAATACGAATCGAGACCGACGCCCAACCGAGAGCATCTCTTGGCGAAAGACAGGACCAGGCACAAAGCTTCTCCGCTACATGGACACGTTTGCAACTCAGCAAACGGATTGTAGCAGAGAAAGCTAGTTTATGCCCTAATGAGATTTGCCCTCTCGGCTAGATTCATTCCGCGGTGGCGGTCTCTTCGCTGCGAACCCGAAGTTTTGGCTTTTCAAGCAGGACGGTCGCACCTGCTTCAAGGCTTTTGGTTAGCCAAACACTCGAACCAACAACGGCGCCTTTGCCGACAATGGTTTCACCGCCCAAGATCGTGGCATTAGCGTAGACCACAACGCCCTCTTCGATTGTCGGATGACGTTTTTGCCCACGAACGAGGTTACCCTCTTCATCGGTTGCGAAGCTCAGCGCACCGAGAGTTACTCCTTGGTAAAGCTTCACATGAGAACCAATCTTGCAGGTCTCGCCAATCACAACGCCGGTACCATGATCAATGAAGAAGTAAGGCCCAATCGTAGCGCCAGGGTGAATATCGATACCCGTCCGACTATGCGCCCATTCCGACATCATTCGTGGAATAAACGGGATATCCAATTCGTAGAGCAGATGCGCGAGTCGATAAACGGTAATTGCTTCTAAGCCGGGATAGCAGAAGATCACTTCGTCGGTTGACTTGCATGCAGGGTCACCATCAAAGGCTGCCTGCACGTCGGTTGCAAGCGTCTTGCGGATCTCAGGAAGTTGATCCAAAAATAGAATCGTCTTCGCTTGGCCAAGCGCTTCAAAGTCCTCGGCATCCTCGCAATCAATAACTTGTCCATCGCGAACCGCCTCGTGGCGTAATGCGCGGCCAATCTGTTGGGTAAGGCGATCGTGAAGTCGATCAACAAGGTCTCCTACATAGAAGGTAATGTTTGCCTTATGCAAACCTTCTCGCTGTCGATATCCGGGATAGATGATCTCCATTAGGTCTTGGATCGCATCAACCACTTCGCAGTATTTTGGAAGGGGGCAATGATCCAAGTGGTTCATCGTGCCTACTTCATCATAGGTCGCTACGATGCGTTCTGTTAGAAGAGGCAGTTGGTCTTTCTTGCGAAAATCGGTGGCCATCGTAATCGGCTCCGTGGATTGCTGTCGGTCCGGCACGTCGCTGTGGACTCTAGCCGGCATGAGTTAGGAACATAAACCTCTGCTAGCAAAGCTGGCGGCCCTGTTGTCTGACTTGCTGAGCCTAGGCTCTAGAACTAGCAACAGAAACTACCGGTACTGCCCAAGAGGGTACCCGAAGAGATCCCGCGTTATGCGGGGCTCGTACATAGACAGCCAAAAGATTGGCAACGAATTACTTGGAAAATCATTATGCTCATAGCGAAATCTTAGCCCCCTCCGTTCGGGAAAGCAATCTACCAAAAGACCGTCTCCAACACCCTTTTGTTCGGCATATGAAGGTCAAATGGAACAAGAATTTTCCGATCTCAGGCTGATCTATCGCAATAGAATGCCCCCGCCAGTACATAATGGGATAGAAGAAGCAAGATGCTGCTAGCATTCGACTTAGCCCAAAACTGTCCGTGAATCGACCTGACTCCTCCTCTGCGGTTCCAACGAACGCGATTTCAGAAGAATCGCTGCAGGGGGAGAGCTATGCCCAGAGGGTTAATGAACTCTATGGAAAGCTTTGGGCGATTGCGACAGCCATGATTGGCGATCGCGTTGAAGCTGAGGATTTGATCCAAGAGGCAATCATTGTTGGGTTAAGGAAGTATTCCGACTTCGAAGAGGGAACCAACTTCGCAGCTTGGATGAGCCAGATCGTTCGTTACCAAGCGAGTAATTGGCGTTCCAAAGTTGCTAGACAAAAGACTCAAGCTGCTGATCCTCAAGTCATAGATCAAACGGATCATATTTTTGATCGGGACACACAAGCTGAAGAGAAAGAGCTGTCAATCCTTGATGCCGTTAAGGGTTCACTCTCAAACATTAAAGAACAATTCGACCAAGAAGTTCTTACAGCAATCAAGAATATTACAGAAATACCGAGAGCCTGTTTACTTCTTCGCGTCGTTCATGAAATGTCTTACGAAGAGATTGGTGACTTGCTCGACATCCCTAAAGGAACGGCGATGAGTCACGTTCATCGAACACGAACAAGATTAAGAGAAGTGCTAAGCGCGGGAGCAATTGAATAAATCAAGTTATGAGTTCTTCACCTGAAAATAATGCTAACCGAATTGAGCGACTTCTTGATGAGAAGATCGATCAAGCTACCGGTGCGCCTGGCCAAGGTGATAATTCGGTTGACGAAACGACGGAGCAAAGCCTTCGTTTGCAAGACTCGATTGATAGTTCGCTCAAACGATTGTTTAACTCTCCCGAAATGCCGAGTGAATTAATCGATCGACTTGCGAATGAAACGCCCACGATAGCCCCTTCTAAGTCATCTAAGAAAATCCTTGGGCTTCCTCAATGGGTAGTCGCCGCTGTACTGCTGGTGGGTGTAGGTTCTTGGGCGATCACTGGCGCTGATTTAGCTAAACAATTCTTCTTTCCAGAAGCGGATCCCTACAAGGAAAGAATGGTTGCTGCCATCTATCGCGATTCCGTCAATCGTGGCTTCAAACCCGACTGGTTCTGCGAAGATGAAAAACAATTTGCCGAGACCTTTGACGAGCGACAAGGGCAAGGCCTGCTGCTACAACCATTGCCGAACAACATTCGAATGGCAGGTCTTGCCTATCTTGATGGTCTCAGCGAGAACGCGACCTGTATGCTTGCTTGGGTTGAGGAGAAGCCAGTTCTTCTTTTGGTGGAAGTTACCCGACGAATTCCTGAGTATCTGCTTGAAGACGTGGAGGGCGATGACTTACAAATCTTCACACGCAAGCTCAAGAATATGACCATCGTTGAGGTCACGCCCTTCTCCGAGTCGCGCGTTGCCGAATATCTCTATCCAGCGGACCCTCCTAAAGCAAACACCGGTCGTGTACCCGGCACTTAGTCGTATTGGCAGCTTACTCTTTGCCAAAGGTCGCGCCAGGCCAATCGTCAGTGCGAAATGGAGTTACAGGCAGGTGAACGCTGTCATAGACATTCACGACTGGGTTATTTGCCCAGCCGTAGCGGACAGCCACTGGATTAGGCTGCTGAGGACTCCAGACCTCAATCTTGTTTTTTCCAACGATCTTGGCCTTCGCTTCAATAAATTTTTGGTCCTCACCTGCGACGGCAAAGCCAATTGGCTCTTTCACATCGAATGAAACAAGTTGGCCATCCACGTGTTTAAAAGTTAACACGGCTTTGCCATCTTTAATTTTCATATCCTTGTAGCGAGGGCTTTCACAAGCGAGGTTATAGCCATAGTCCTTTGCTAATGCATGACGCGCTAGACGTTTTCCAACGGTCCTCTTATCACGAGGATGGATGTCACGACCTTCGCCGCTGTCGATAATGACGGCTTGGCCCGTATTTGGTAATTTGTCAAGCGTCATCGTTTGAGCTTCTCGAAGTTCGGGCCAGCCTGCTTTTTCTACTGAGCGACTCTCTTTCAAGTAGTCAGCCAATTGAACCCAATAGAAAGGAAAGTCACCTTGACCCCATTCATCGCGCCATGACTGAATCATGAGCGGAAATAGTTCACGATATTGATAAGAACGACCTGAATTACTTTCACCCTGATACCAAATGACCCCACGCATACCGTAACCAAGGTGCGATTTTAGCACCCCGTTATAGATATTTGCGGGGCGATGATTATCAGCAACCCGTCCTCTCAATTGATGGAATCGCTTTTCCTGCTCTGGAGATCTTTTCTTAACTGCCTGAATATCAACCCATTCAGGATAATAATCATCGCAAAGCTTGAGCATTTCATCATATCCGGCTTGCTCTAGTCTCTCGCGAGAGACCCAAGCCTCACAACTTGATCCACCCCAGGCATTATGGACAAGTCCGACAGGCACATCCAAAGTGTCATGTATCTGTTTTCCAAAGTAGAAAGCTACTGCGGAGCACCCTTCCACAGTATCTGGTGTCATAACCTTCCAACGACTCTTATCGTGACTAAAGACTGGTTCCTGAGAGGCTACCCGAGGGAAGTTTATGAACCGTATGGTTGGAATGTCAGCTGCCAATTTTTCCAGGTCAGTATCATAGGTTTTGTTCATCGTCCACTGCATATTCGACTGGCCAGAACAGACCCAAACCTCGCCGACGAGAACATCTTGAATCACTTTCTGACCGCCTGTGCCATCACTGACTTTAATGAAATGAGGCCCTCCGGCTTCCATCGGATCTAATTCAACTGACCAGTAACCCTGTTTGTCAGCCGTAGCCTTTTTCGACTGCTTGGCAATCGTGACCGTGATTTCTTGTCCTTGGTCGGCCATACCCCAAATGCGATTTGACTGATCTCTCTGCATTACCATGTGATCAGAGAAAACATTGGGCAATTGAATCTCGGCTAAAGCGTCTGACGAAGCGAAAAAAAGTAAGCAAGCAAAGAAAAGTGAAGATCGCTTTGTGGAAAGACTGGAACTAATAAGTTGAACAAGATTCTGCATCACAATTGCCTCTTAAATTGTGTAAGACTAGAAAAGTAAATGATGAGGGACGGTGTAGTGTAGCCACGAGACAAATGCGATTAATACGCTGCGTAGCGAGAAGATCGCAAATTAGCCAAAAGAAGCTAATAGTTTGCTAATTAATGGTAGGATCTTCCGGAATCTCGGAAACATCTTGGCCGGGCATTAAGATACCGAGCGCTAAGCGGTTTGTAACTTCCGTCCATACTTTTTCGTGGTCAAAGAAGATGTCGCTTACTTTTGATGGAGTCACAAACCAGCCACCCGCGAGCATCTCGCCTTCTAGCTGACCGCCGCTCCAACCACTGTTTCCTGCATAGATACGAAAGGGATACTCTTCCTGACGAACCAAGGGATCAACGGTCTCTTTTTGCATTGAAAGGTAAAGTCCCTCAGCAAGTTGCTTCTCACCAAGCTCTTCACAGGTGTGCAACGCAATTAGTGGCCCTTGTACCGGTCCTCCGGTATTCAGAAGCTGATCGCAATCGCAGGGGTCAAACTCAATGGCATCCCAAACTTGCTCGATCGTTCGTTCAGAAAAACGGTTTAAGATGACGCCTAGAGCACCATCTTCGTTGTGCTCCAATAATAGAATCACCGTGCGTCGAAAATTCGGATCACGTAGACCACGAGATGCGACCAATAGTTGTCCAGCATACGAAGCCATTATAAATGTCCAATTTCCTAACGGTGTGACGACAACACTATCGTCGTCAATGTACGGAATGAACTCAAGCGGGCTAACATTCGTTCTACTAGGCAAGACGCTTGTTGGTGATTTCAATTGCCTTCAAAATACCTCGAGCCTTGTTTTGCGTCTCTTGATATTCCATTTCAGGAATGCTGTCCGCTACTAAACCTGCGCCTGCCTGGACGTAGGCAGTATCATTTTGAACAACGACCGTTCGGAGAGCTATGCAAGTGTCCATATCGCCCGCAAAATCGAGATAGCCCACCGCGCCGGCATAGGGCCCACGACGATGAGGCTCTAACTCATCAATGATTTCCATCGCTCGCACTTTCGGAGCACCGCTCACGGTCCCCGCTGGCAAGCATGCTGCCATGGCGTCAAAGGCATCTTGGTCATCACGCAGTTGGCCAGTGACATTAGAAGTGATATGCATCACATGGCTGTAACGCTCGATGACCATTACGTCCGAGAGTTCAACGGTGCCATACTGGGCGACACGCCCAACGTCGTTTCGACCAAGGTCGACAAGCATGACGTGTTCGGCACGCTCTTTAGGATCGGCAAGCAATTCCTCAGCAAGCCGATCATCTTCAACTTGATTCGCTCCACGAGGCCTTGTCCCCGCCAAAGGACGGAACGTAACTTCGCCCCCCTGTACTCTCACCATCACTTCAGGTGAACTTCCAACCAACGAGCAGTTAGGCATGCGGACATAGAACATAAACGGGCTGGGATTCACAACTCTTAGTGTGCGGTAGAGCTCGAAAGGATCGCCCGATAACTTTGCTTCAAAGCGTTGACTAACCACCACCTGAAAAATATCGCCCGCTCGAATGTATTCGACACATTGGTTGACGGCTTCTTCAAACCCTTCTTTTGTAAAGTTGGAAGGATAAGAATTTTCTAGCGGACCGGTTGTATCAATATCCGCCAGTGATAGCCCATGATCGTTCGATGAAAGTCTTTCAACCAAGCTATCAATCTTTTCAGAAGCAGCTTTGTAGGCACTCTGCAAGTCAGCTTCGTTTTTTGCTTCTTCAACTTTTGCAAGCGCAATTACTGAAATTGTTTTATCGACATTGTCGAAAACCAACATGTGATCAAAGAAGGCAAAGGCAAGGTCGGGCAAGTCACGATCATCTTCCGGGGCATCGGGTAGATTCTCAACATAGCGAACCGTATCGTAGCCTGCGTACCCAATCGCACCGCCTACGAACGGTGGTAAACCATCTGGCTTGGCAACTTTTACTTTTCCGACTTCATCGCGCAAAGTTTCAAGCGGATTTTCCGTTGAAAACGTTTCGCTTTTTTGATCAGGTTCAAGCTCGGTGATCGTAACTTCGTTGCGGTGTGCTTCCAGTAAGCGATAAGGGTCGGTAGCTAAGAAGCTATAACGGCCCACTTTCTCGCCACCAATAACGCTTTCGAACAAACATGCGATTCCTGGCGCATTAGGGTCAGCGGCCGATCGATCCAAAGCTTTAAAAGCAGAAACGGGTGTTAACGAATCACTGACTAAGCGTCGCCAAACAGGCACGGCATCGACTCCCTTGGCAAGTTTTGCAAAGGTTTCAAAATCGAGTCGTAGCTGCGCGATGTCTGCCATTATTCCTTAGTCATCGGGGAGGAAAGTAGTTGTTTTTAGCTGCTGGCTTAAATGACCATGTGGTATCGAGCAAGGTTCGTAATCCTTACGAATTGCCACTCTAGCAAGCATTCCGCATATCAACAACGCAGGCATCGGTTTGTTAAGCCGAGGGAGACCCTTTTTTGCAGGAAAGATAGCAACAGATGACCATGGGCTTGGCTTGTCTCAGGTAAGAATGCCCGATAAGATCGCCCTAGGACAATCGCTTACTTCCTGTACCAGCATCTTGCTCAGCCAAGAGGACCAAGAATCATGAAATGCCAACAGTGTGAAAAGCCTGCGACGTTTCATATCACGGACTTGGTAGATGGCGAGCCGAAAGAAATCCACCTTTGCGAAGAGTGCGCCAAGGCGTTTCTGGCTCCCGCCGTTGAACAAGCCGAAGAAGTCCTTCCCGCAATGGCGGGCCTCCTTGCCCAACAGCTCGCTGTTGGTGAAACCGCCGAAGAGCTAGCTAAACTAGACGAACGGACATGCCCCGTCTGTGGAATCAGCTTTCTTGAATTCCGCAAGCAAGGCCGTCTGGGATGTCCGCACGACTACGTTTATTTCTCAGAAGAGATCGAGCCTCTCTTGGTCAACATCCATGGCGAGACGGATCACATTGGCAAGACGCCCCAGCACAGCAGCCAAGATGCTGAGCTTCAAACGCAACTGATACGTTTGCGTCGCGAGATGAAGGAAGCAATCTCCAACGAAAATTATGAGCGAGCTGCCAGCCTGCGAGATGAGATTCACCAGATCGAAGCTTCATCGAACGATGATAAACAACAAGATGAATCGGATGAGTCGACGGAATAGCGTAGCTCAATTAACCGTTTTCGTTATACAATCTTCACCTCGACGATCCATCACTTAAAGAACTCCCTTCAAACATGTCGCTCGACTTACAAACAATGGCCCGCTGTTGCGGTGAATGGCTCCGGGGATCAGGCCCAGAGTCAGACATTGTTATTAGCAGTCGTATCCGTCTAGCTCGTAACCTTTCCGAGTTCCCTTTCATAGCACGCGCCTCCGAACAGGATCGTGATCAGATCGAACAAATCTTGCATGCTCGCATTGATGCTCTCAACGCGGCGGGTCGTTTTCCTGCCAACCTGAGTGCAGACGGTCATCGATCTGCTATGGCTCACTATCTGAACGTCGACGATTTGGAAGAGGTTGATCGGATG
>SPJK01022959.1_pt1 | contig 25550 bp, 20 predicted proteins | sample 3741771 | NCBI WGS metagenome assembly SPJK01 (sample SAMN10925997, study PRJNA522277) | cold seep metagenome | isolation source: Elba SIP-enriched marine methane seep metagenome, extraction at timepoint T2 | place: Italy: coast of Elba, Mediterranean Sea
TGCGAGAACATCATCAAACACGGTCTGTGCCTGAAGATCTCGCAATAACATGTGGTAACCCTCTGGATAATAAGCCGTTCTGACATGTTCAGGCAGACGTTTGGCGGTGCGTTTTACGCCGCTTTCAGGAATGACGATATCCTTCGCCCCATAAGTCACAAGCATGGGCACGTCTGCTGGCAGATGCGGCGCGGCGCGGTGGGCGTTCTCCATCAGGCTGACAACGCCATGGACCTGCTCGATCTTATTGGTTCGAATGCCCAGCGGATCGGTCCACAGTCGTTGCAGCATTTCGGTATTGTCGCTCGGTTCGATCTTGACGAAACGCGGCGGTCGGACGACCCAGCCGGGCCGGACGCGGACACTGGTCCAGAGCGCCACACGTTGAACCATTGGAATCGAGCCCCATCCCCGCAGACCCGGGCCCGAGAACACCACCCGGTCAACCCCTTCTGGTGGGCGATCGGATCCGAACGCCGTCATCGTCATCGCCCCGCCCATCGAGATCCCGACAACCGCCAACGTGGCCTCCGGATGGCGGGCTTTCACGAGCGCCACAGCGGTCCGCAGGTCCTCGCGCATCAGGTCTTCTTCAGGCCAATCCCCTCGTCCAATCGATCGCCCGTAACCGCGTTGATCATAGGCATAAGTCGTGACGCCGCGCTCGGCCCAGTACGGCGCAGCCATGTGAAACGCGTTGGCATAATCGTTCATGCCGTGAACGCCGACAATCACGATCTCAGGTGAACCATCTGCTTCCCAAACCGTCAGACCAAGCTCAGCGCCGTCAAAACTAGTCATGCGATTGGCGTCAGGCTTGAGCATGGGCATGGGCAGGGTCTCCGGATTGAGCGCTTTAAGGGTTGCAGGCGTCACGCACGCCGCGAGAAACCCAAACCCGATGACGGTCAGGAGAGCAAGGCTTGCACCCGCTTTCGCAATTCCGGCAAGAGATCGGTTTCGAACCACGGATTGCGTTTCAGCCATGCATTATTTCTCCAGCTCGGATGTGGCGTAACGATGACGCCCTGATCCAGAAAGGCGTGCCATTTCTCGACAGTGGCGGTCAGCGTCTTCTCCATCTGATCGCCGATGTGCCACTTCTGTGCATACCCGCCGATCAGAACGGTCAGGCCCAGATTCGGCAAACGGTCCAGAAGCGGCTGCCGCCAGGTTTCGGCGCAGCGCTTCATTGGCGGGATATCGCCGCCATTCTTGTCATAGCCCGGAAAGCAAAACCCCATAGGCACAATCGCAACTTTGGAGGGATCATAAAAGGCCTCTTCGTCGAGTTGCAGCCAGTCGCGAAGTCGCACGCCTGAAGGGTCGGTGAAGGGGCGCCCCGACTCCATAGCAAGATTGCCAGGTGCTTGCCCGGCGATCAGGATCCGCGCGCTTTCAGAGACCTGAAGGATCGGGCGCGGTGCGCGTTCCATGTCCGCTTTGCATAATTGACATGCGCGGATCTCGGCTACGAAATCATGGAGTTCAGTGCTCATTGGACTAAAGTGCTTTCTGCGGGACAGTGAAAGAGGACTTGAGCCATGAGTGAGATGATTGAGCAAATCATAAAACCGCGAGAAAAAGATCTTGGAGATGGGTTCGTTGTGCGACGCATCTTGCCGTTTCATTCCCGGAAAATGGTCGGACCGTTTATCTTTTTTGATCATTTCGGACCGGTCAACTTTACCCCTGGCGCAGGGTTTGATGTGCGCCCGCACCCACATATTGGCTTGTCGACCGTGACCTTTCTGTTCGAAGGAGCGATCCGGCACAAAGACAATCTCGGAAATGACCTGACCATTCGCCCGGGATCGGTGAATTGGATGACGGCTGGCCGCGGCATCTGCCATTCCGAACGCACACCGGACCAGGAACGCGCTGACGGTCAATCCATGCACGGCATCCAGACCTGGGTCGCGCTACCCGAAACGCACGCTGAGATCGAGCCTGACTTTGTCCACCACCCGGCAGAGACCCTGCCGCAATTTGACCTTGGCGGCGCCGCCGCGCGCGTCCTTGCGGGCACGGCGTTTGGGCACACTGCCCCCGTCGAGTTTCCATGGGGTATTTGGTATGTCGGCGCTGAGGCGGATGACGGCGCGGAGTTTCTCGTCCCCGGCACGGAAGCGGCCGAACGCGCGCTCTATGTTGCATCTGGTGCGGCGGTGATTGATGGTGAAAAGATCGAAGCCGGGGAAATGGCGGTCTTTACGCCAGATACGGAAGTCCGCGTTTCGATTGCCCCCGATACGCGGTTCATGCTCGCTGGCGGCGAGACCATGGACGGTCCACGTAAGGTTGATTGGAACTTCGTCGCGTCGGACAATAGCCGCATCGACCAGGCCAAAGCAGACTGGCGCGCATCAGCGGCCGGCAACTGGCGCGACACACCGTTTACGTTGCCTGAGGGCGAAGACGAGTACATTCCCCTTCCGGAGTAGAAATGGTTTCATACGCAACCTTGTCGCTCTTGTTCCCCTGTGCCACACCGGGCGCCAACAAGACATGACAGGAGCCTCACCTTATGATCCGTCTCACTCTAGCGACGTCAGCGATTGCGCTGATCACGGCTTGCGGACAAGCCACCGACGAATCCGATCCGATCACACCAGATACGCCGCCGATTGAAACAGAAACGGCTGAAGCGCAGACCCTGTTAATGCCATTGCCGGAAGGCACGAGCGCCGCCATCAGCGCCGACGATCTCGCCCAACGCATCGCGGCGCTGGCCGATGACGCGTTTGAAGGCCGTGGCCCTGCTGCCGAAAAAGGCGAACAAGCCGCCGACTGGATCGCCGCTGAAATGGACCGCGTCGGCCTGCAACCTGCGGGTGAGGATGGCACTTGGTTCCAGACGGTCGGAATGGTCGAACAGACGCTGGATGAGAACGCATCGTCGCTGACATTTTCCGGCGGCGCATCAGGCGAGGACTTCCCCACTGTGTTGAAAGAGGACGCCGTCCTCTGGACCAAGAAACAAGACCGCGATCAGGCCGAGTGGACTGACTCTGAACTGGTCTTCGTCGGCTACGGCGTTGTTGCGCCTGAATATGGCTGGAATGATTATGAAGGCCTGGATGTCGAGGGGAAAACCGTCGTCATGCTGGTCAATGATCCTGGGTACGCGCGCGAAGATGAACTCTTCAAAGGCAAGTCGATGACCTATTATGGCCGCTGGACCTACAAGTTCGAAGGAGCCGGCCGACGCGGCGCGACCGGCGCGATCATTGTCCACGAAACCGCACCTGCATCTTACGGGTGGGACGTCGTTGCAAACTCCTGGTCAGGCGCTCAAGCCGATTTGGTGCGCACCGATGGCGGCGCCAATCGTACCTTGTTCGAGTCGTGGATCACCGAAGAAACCGCGCGGTCCCTGTTTGCCGAAGCCGGTCTCGATTTCTCAGACATGAAACGCCAGGCCAAAGCCGAAGGCTTCGCGCCTGTTGATATGGGTGACCTGACCGTCAGCGGGAACCTGCTGCAATCGGTCAGCACAACCCAATCACGCAATGTGGTTGGAACACTGCCGGGCACCACGGCGCCAGATGAGTATATGCTGTTCACCGCGCACTGGGACCACCTCGGCAAGAAATCTGAAGAGAAAGACGGCGAGCCGAACCAGGATTTTTACCGCGATGATATTTTCAATGGTGCGGTTGATAACGCCACTGGCACCTCTGCGCTGCTCGAAATGGCTGAAGCCATGGCGGCTGAAGAGATCAATCGTTCTGCGCTCTTCCTGGCCGTAACGCTCGAAGAATCATGTCTTCTCGGCTCAGCCTATTATGCCGAAAACCCAACCATTCCGATGAACCAGATTGTAGCTGGTCTCAATATGGACGGAATGCTGCCCGTAGGTCCGACCAAGGATATGGTCGTCGTTGGCTACGGCGCATCGGAACTTGAGGATCTGCTGAAAGAGCACCTCGACGAAACAGACCGCGTCATCGTCCCTGACCCTAATCCTCAAGCGGGCTATTTCTACCGGTCTGACCATGTCTCTTTCGCGAAAAAAGGCGTGCCCATGCTGTACGCGGATGGCGGCATAGACAAAGTCGATGGCGGCATTGCTGCGGGTAAGGCGATCGCAGATACCTATACCGCGCAGCGCTATCACAAGCCGATGGATGAATATGAGGACAGCTGGGATCTGTCGGGAATGGAAAAGGATATTCAGGCACTCTATTCGGTCGGCTTAAAAATTGCGCAATCGGACGCCTGGCCAACCTGGTACCCGGGCAACGAGTTTGAGGCGATCCGGCAAGCGTCTCTCGCTGAACGCGACGAGTAGCCGAGACCTTGCTGTCCTATCAGCATGGATTTCATGCCGGCAACAAGGCGGACGTGCTGAAGCACGCCGTCTTGCACGCTGTCCTCGAGGCTGAGGTCGAGACGAACCGGTCGCTGCTCTATGTCGAAACGCATGCGGCACGCGGATTCTATGATCTCACCAGTGAGCAGTCGGTAAAAACAAACGAAGCCGAGAGCGGCGTTCTGGCCATGCCAAAGGCGAACAAGGCTGCGAGCGCGTTGCAGCCCTGGTTGAGGCACGTCCAGTCCAAAGGCCCAACGTCATATCCCGGCTCACCAGGGCTTGCCACGCAGATCCTTGGACCAAACGCCCGGCTCGCGCTGTTCGAATTACACCCGGCCGAACACAAGGCGCTCTGCCAAGCGTTGCACAAGGATAGCCGGGTTCAGATCCGCAAAGAAGATGGCTATCGCGGTGCTCTGCGCCTGCAACCGCGTCGCGGCGAAGAGATGCTGGTCGTGCTGGATCCGAGTTATGAGACCGACGCGGATATGGACGCGCTGGCGAACTGGGTTCCGCGCGCTGCCCGCAAATGGCCGAAAGCCCGTTTCCTGATCTGGCTTCCTTTGTTCGCCGATGGCCGCGAAGAAGAGTTTGGTGCGTTTCTATCGGAGTTGGACGAAGGGTTTATCGCTGGAAGCCGCTGGGCGCGGCGCAGTGACGATCCATCTGCGCTGGAAGGGTCAGCAATGATCGGTTTGCGCATTGGCGGTGCCGCTGCGCGCAAATCCTTCGCGATTGCTGCAGAGCTGGACAAGTTGTGGCGCGATTAAATTCGAAAATGCCCTCTTGAATTATGTCTCCGTTTGCGTTGCAACACCTGCAGTAAAGTCCCCCGGCTGAGAAAATGAAATCACACTCCAGACCTCATACTGAGACCCTGAAGAGCCGGTCCAACGCGGCGGCGGCGACGTGAATCTCCTGTTTCGCCTGATCTGGATCATGCTGAAGGCACGTTTTGGTGCAAAGCATGCACCTTTGACTGATCCGTCCCATATGACGTTCCGCGTCTGGCTGACCGATCAGGACATGTTCATGCACATGACCAATAGTCGCTATCTGTCGTTCAGCGATCTCGGGCGCGTCAATCTGAATATCCGAAGCGGTCTGCGCGATGTCATCAACGAGAAAGGATGGCGCTCTGAAATCTGCGGCCAAACGATGACAATCAATCGAATGCTGAAAGCGCCGCAAGCATTCCAGCTGGAAACCCGAATTCAGGGCTGGAATGATCGCTACCTCGTTATCGGACAGAGGTTTTTGCGAAACGGACGAAACCATGCCAGCGTCGCCACCTTGCTCGAACTTCGTGACAAAGCCGGACACATGGTTGCCCCGCAAACGCTCATCGACGTGATCGAGACAGGTCTCCAATCTCCCGAACTCTCCGACACATTCTCGGATTTGATCGAAAGCACTCGGGCGTCTCGGACCTTAGAGAACAAATAATACTGAAGTCTACTTTTGAACGAATTCGTATTTTTGCACTTTGAGGTTGTGCGAATACTTGTTTCCGTGTAGAAAGATTTTGATTTTTTCTGGAACCCTCAATGACTTCAAAACCCTCTAAATGGACGTTTTACGCACAAGTCCTGGCGCGCGCTTTGAACGAGCTGGAATCGGCCTGCATGGCAGCGCCGGAAACCAAGGAGTACAAGTTTTATCGCTCAGAAGCTCCGGTCGTGCTCGAAGAAGCCCGCGAAGCGCTGTCGGCATTGAAGCACTATGTGCGCGATTTGGAGACATCAGACGCGAACAGTTCACAAGGGTCGACCCGCCACTAGGTCCTCCAACGTCAAGCTTGATTCCGATCGTCCGAACGCACACAGTGCCAATGTATTCGGAGGATCCCCATGACCAAGCAGCACCTGATCTCGAAATCCAACCTTCGCGAAACTCAGTGGATCGACGCAGAGGCCAGCACGCTCACCGATGGCGATGTCCGTCTTAGCGTCGACGCCTTCGCCCTGACCGCAAACAATGTCACCTATGCCGCGTTTGGTGGCCCGCCCATGCATTACTGGAACTTCTTTCCGTCCGGGGCAGACGCACAAGGCCGCGTACCCGTCTGGGGGTTTGCGACCGTCGCAGAGTCCAAAGCTGATGGCGTTGAGCAAGGTCAACGCGTCTATGGCTACTTTCCAATCTCCGAAGAATTGATCGTAACCCCGATGCGCGTTTCCGAGCGCGGTTTCATGGACGGCGCCGCATATCGCCAGGGGCTCGCGCCGATTTATAATTCGTATGCCTTCACGACTACCGATCCAGCTTATCTGAAGGGCGCAGAGCCTGAGCAAATGCTGTTCCGCCCGCTTTACCTGACCGGTTGGATGATTTGCGACTTTCTGATGGAAGCCGACCAAAGCCCTGAGGTTGCGCTGATCTCAAGCGCATCGTCGACAACCGCGATCGCCGCGGCGCACAGCCTGCAGCGACGAGGCGTCCGGACGGTCGGCATTACGTCCCCTCGCAACGTGCAATTCGTCAAAGATACCGGCCTGTACGAAGCGGTGATGACTTATGATCAGGTCAGCTCATATGATGGCGCAGGGACAGCCGCCTATGTCGATTTTGTCGGCCGGCCTGAACTGACCAAAGCGGTCCACGAAGCCTGCGGCGACCGCCTCATCCACAGCATGGTCATCGGCGCGACCGATTGGGAAACCGACCGCGCACCGACGGCAGATCTTCCGGGACCCACACCGACATTGTTCTTCGTGCCGGACTACGCCGCCAATCGCGCCAAGCAATTGCCACCCGGCGAGCTCGACAATCGAACTGGTAAGGACCTCATCGCCTTTTATCCCGTGTCGCGTTCGTTTGTGACACCAAAGCCGGTCAAAGGCGCAGATGCGATTGCGAAGGCCTGGCTTGATACGGTTGAAGCGAATATTCCCGCCGACCAGGGTCTGGTGTGTAAATTCTAGTCCGCGCGTTCGCGAACAATAAATTCCGTGCGCTGATTGCGAGCGCGTGCCTCCGGAGTGTCACCTTGCTCGAGCGGATTGGTGTTGCCAAATCCCCGCACGACGATCAGGTCTCGGTCGCCGCCAATCGAAAGCTGATCGCGAATGGCCGACGCGCGGCGCTCGCTTAATTCCATGACATCCAATACATCGGATGGGCCGCCGGCATGTTGGCGGATTTCGATTTCGTAGGCGCTACAAAGATGAGCAATGCCGGTCAGGGCATCCATCAACGGCTTGCTGGCATTGTCGACAATTGATTCATTCTCAACAAACACGATTGACTGATCATCCATCGTTTCGAACAGCGCATTGTCGCATTCGATCAAGCTGGGTGACGTCTCAATCGTGAGCAAGGCCTCGCCAACTGGTTCCTCTTGTCCGGGAACTGTTATTGCGTCGACCGTAACGAATTCGGTTTCGTCACTATTCAGCGCAATATTGATCGCATTCACCGCCGAGCGGAACGCCTTCTGCTTTGAGGTTGCGTCCGGCGCGGTGCCGCTTAGCACAACCACCCGCCCCTTTACGTCCGAGCGAAGCCAGGAGATCCCTTTGTCGAGCAAAAGCGTTTTTACTTGATCGGCGGTTTGCGCGCCGAGGTCGCGGAGCTCGATATTGTTAACGACGCGCTGCACATCATCGCACGTGAACGGGTCATTCTCAAACGCCGCTTTAGCATTGCGAAAGCCATCGATCCGACTCGCTTCATTTGGGGCCTGACCGCTAATCGTTGCCGTTTGCCCGTCCCAATCGATGATGATCCACGGGAAACCCTGCCCCGCCAAACTGCGACCAATCCGCTGCGCCGAGATAATCGGCTGTTCCCGGGTTTCTTCTTCAACCGACGTGACGGTGACCAGTTGCCCGTTCACGAACTGAAAATACTGCCCATCCGGAATGTCGACGCACTGGGACGCCTTGGTCAAGTTAGCTGCACTGGTCTGGTTACAGGCGGCAAGACCTACCACCAAAACCAATGCGAGAACGCTATCGCGCTTCAAATGCATTTGACGCCCCAATTTTTACTCTACTCCGAACACCTACCTTTGAACCGATCGCAATGGAAGGGAAAGGGCTGCGTCACGGACGAAATTCCTCGCCGTTCTTGATTACAAGTCGGATAGATTTCAACGCTGTAATGTCTTCGAGCGGATCACGGCGCAGGACCACCATGTCAGCGAATTTTCCGGCTTCCAACGTCCCGATATCACCCGCCATTTCGACATGTTCAGCGGCGACAATCGTGGCCGCTCGGATGGCCTCTTCCGGCGTGAAACCGGCCTCGATCATGAGCACAAACTCTTCGGCATTGTCGCCATGTTTGGAGACGCCAGTATCGGTGCCGAAAGCGATATTGACCCCGCCATCCTTCGCACGGCGCAACATATCCAGCATCAGCGGTCCGACAATTGCCGCTTTTTCACGCGATGGCGCTGGCAACCAGGCCTGATCCGTCCAGCCGGTCACGGTGACACCGGCGAGCACAGTCGGCACCAGCGTTCCGCCCTGCTCGCGGAAAAGGGCGATCGTCTCATCATCAAGATAGGTGCCGTGTTCGATCGATTGCACGCCGTTTCGCAGCGCTGCTTCAATGCCGCCTTTGCCATGCGCGTGGGCAGTCACCTTTCGTCCCATCATCGCGGCCGTTTCGACAATGGCTGCGATCTCGTCGTCGAAGAATTGCTGCTCCAGTCCGGCCTTGGTGTTGGACAGGACACCACCGGTCGCCGTGATCTTGATGACATCAGCACCAGATCTGATTGTCTCACGCACCGCACGACGACAGTCATCTGCGCCATTACACGCGTTCGGACCGGTGAAGATCTCCGTTAGCGCTGGCGAGAAGCCGTTCGCGTCACCATGACCGCCGCTTGGCGTGATGCCACGGCCAGATGCACGGATTCGAGGCCCGGGCAGTTTTCCGGCGCGGATGGCGTCGCGCAGCGAAAAGATCGCTTCGTTCGGCCCGCCGACATCCTGTACGGTCGTGAATCCGGCCAGCAACGTCTTTTTCGCGTGTGCCGCACCGTCCAGCGCCGCATCGACGTCAGAATCGCTCAGGATTTTCAGTCTTGATGTCGGCGAAAACTCGTTGCTCAAATGAACATGGCTGTCGATCAGCCCCGGCACAATATAGGCGTCTCGAAGATTGATCACGCGCACCGTGTCTGGATGATCCTCGAACCCGCGATCGACGCTGACAATCCGGCCATCCTGGATGGTAATTGATCGGTTGCGCTGATAGCCCTCGCCCGGCTGGGTTAGCACGTAACCTGCCTCAATGACCGTTTTCGTGTCCTGCGCCTGCACGCTGGTTGCAAGACCGAGGCTCGCGGCTGCCAGCGCACATATTTTCGCGATTGTTTTCATAGCTCACTCCCATTTCCGGCAACTTGAACGCCATGTTGGAATTGAGCAAGCGTTGCGTGCGCTTAAGCCTTGGATTTGCCGGAATCATCACTCATGTTTGATCGGTAAGGAAAGGAAACACGATGAATTTTCGGCTGTTTGCGCTGATCGGCGCTTTTGCCCTAACCCCGATGGCACAGGCGCAAGACGGCATGGTCTTTGATCGCCCGGACGCAAAAACCGATCAATTGGTCGAACAATGCCTGGAAACTGAGGGCGTGACGATGCTCGAGAGCACAGACGTCATTTGCTACAATGCCGCGATCTTTCCCGAGCAGTTTCTGAAACTGAACGCCCTTCCAGATGCCAGCCGTATCATCATCACCAGCCCGGGCGGCAATGTCGCGACGGCGCGCGGCATGAGCACCATTCTCGACAATCGCAGCGAGCCTGTCGTGATAGCCGGGCAATGCATGTCAGCCTGCGCCATGGTGATTCTGCCTGGCCTCGATGAGGTTCACATTCACCACACGGCGCATATCGCTGTGCACGGCATCACCATGATGGATTACCGGACCTGGTGGGGCTGGCTCAAAGACGATGCGCCGCCCACTCCCATTGCTCTGATGTCGGCTCAGCTTGGTTATGATTTCGGCTATGTCATGCACCGCAGCGGCGCGGACCATATGCGCGATCATCTGGAAGGACAGGACGTTGATGTACGCTATATCGAAACTGTCAGCGAGCGGATGCAGGATGCTGCGCTAGACTATGAATGCCGTGTCGATCCAAAGGATTATTGGGGCATGCTCGACGCCGGACACATTCGCGACTTTCTCGGCAATCGCATCATTCGAATGGAAGCGTTTGCGCAGTCCTGGGAAGATCCGAATAATCGCGTCTACAAGCAGATCACCCAACCGATCGGAGGCCAGACTTATATCTTCAAGAATGATCTGGAAGACGCTGATTGCTGATCCGGCATCGCAGCCCGCCTAAAATCAGTTCATTTCGCTCCCTTGATCGGGGCATTGAGTCATGCCACTAGTTGCAAATCATTCTCATTTGCAGGAAAAACCCATGTGCTATCGTTTTCAAACAGGTGACATGCTCGAATGGCTCAAAACGCAGGTCCGAATTATCGAGGCTTGGCGAGAAGACATTGCCAGCCGGCCAGATCTCGATCTTGAAATGATCACCCGCCTCGAACGTCATTATCAATGGTTGACGGCGGAGGTGCTGAACCTCGAAACGGAGGACGTTCGGGGACACCAGCGTCATACATTTAGCAAACTTCGCACCGTCTGATCAGGCCAGAAGCTCTGGCGGGTAAGCCTCGTAAGAATGCTTCAGAACACCGTGATTCAACAGCGTCTCAGCCATTTGCGTTTCGCCGGACGTGTCAAATATGCGCGTGCGAGTCCAGTAATTCTCGGTGCGTCGTCCTTGTGACAGCGCCACGATCTCACGCCGAATGAGATACGGTTCATCAACGAAAAGCGGTCCGTTCACATAGCGTATCTCGAGATCCGCAAACAGTCCGATCGTCGGGCCTTTGACTGGAAATCCAGCAAGGCGATTGGTGTATTCTGCGAGCACGCTGATCATCTCGGTCGGGATGATCGCCCGCCCCCAGGGTGAGGCGCCAGCATCATCATACCACGGCGTTCGTTCGGTGATTTTCTCTAGCTTCTCGGTCAAGGAAAACGGATAGAGCGCGCCCATGTTCTGATCCGCCGCCATCTTAATCGGCTCGTCTTGTTTGCCGACCATCCCGACGGTGAGGTCGGACAGGATAATCAGTTCACCAGGGGGCCGTAGCTTGGCCATACGGGCCTCGAGCAAGGTCTCGCCATGATCCGGACCGAGGGTCGCGGACGCTTCCAGAACCGGCGTGCCATCGGCTTTTTCCGCCCAGCACTCAACGAGCGTGTCTGACAGCGGTTTGACGAAGACACGAACTTCTTCGCCTTCCACGACCATGTTCTTGTAGTGGCAGGAAATACAGCCGCGCTCGAACCAGTCCTGCCCCCACAAATGGACCAGCAATGGATCAAACTGGCTGAAATGAGTTGGCCCTTCAATCGGACCAGCTCGAAAGCCCAGGCGTTCAGCCTCAGCATCGTCGTGGATGGATTTGTGTCCGCCATATTCCTGTTCGATCAGCATATTGGCTGGCGCTCTGAGAGGGCCAGACAAGACGCCGTCGCGCGCGGAAATGGGCGTGTCGAAACTCATCCTTCCATCCCGGCCTTGCGGGCACAATCGGCGGCGAAGGCTGCCAGCGGCGCAACCCGGGCCTCCATAGTGTCTGCAGTGGCGTTCGACGCTGTTCCGTCGCGCACACGCCCGACAATCCCCTGGCAAATCGCCGCCAGCCGGAATGCATTATAGGCGAAATAGTAATCCACCTCAGGCAGACCATCGCGGCCCGTATGCTGGCAATAGAGCGCTGTATACTCCTCCATGGTCGGGATCCCGTAGGCTTTCATATCCTCGATATCGACCAGAGCACCGCGCGACGGATCTGAACTTGGCATCACCCAATTCATCAAGTGGTAGGTAAAATCAGCTAGTGGGTCGCCCAGCGTACACAATTCCCAATCCAGCACCGCAATGACTTTCGGTTCTGTCGGATGCAGGATCATGTTGTCGAGGCGATAGTCGCCATGAACAATGGTGGTTTTGTCGCCCGCAGGAATGTTATTCGGCAACCACTCGATCAGCGCGTTCATGTCGGTGATCTTCTTGGTCTCGGAGGCCACATATTGCTTGGTCCAGCGATGGGTTTGCCGGGCAATATAGTCGCTCTCCTTGCCGAAGCCTTCGAGCCCAGCGGCGCGCCAGTCAACATTGTGCAGATCAGCGAAGGTTTTGACCTTGGCTTCGTAAATGGCGCGGCGCTCGGACGGATCCATTCCGGGCAGCGTTCCGTCCCAAAGAATACGACCTTCAACACAATCCATGATGTAGAAAATCGTGCCAACGACGGTTTCGTCCATACACAGCCCATACGGGCGCGCGACCGGAAACCCGAGGGGATAGAGGGCATCGATCACCCGAAATTCGCGATCAACCGCGTGTGCTGACGGCAGTAATTTACCCGGCGGCTTGCGGCGCATCACATAAGTCTTGCCGCCTGCGAACAATTTGTAGGTTGGATTGGATTGCCCGCCTTTGAATTGCTTGACGGTGAGCGGGCCTTCATAGCCTTCGACATTCTCTTGCATCCAGGCTTCGAGATTGGCTTCATCGAACTTGTGCGAGTCGGCCACATCCTTAGTGCCGGTGAACATTTCCTGCGCGTTGCCACTGTGAACCATGGCGAACCTCCCGGGGTAAAACTGGTCTGATCTCTGTTTAGCGAAGCCTTGGCGCGCGACAAGTCGGACGCAGGGTCAGCTCTGGGCGCGCAAGGCTTCAATCGCCGCAATCGCATCAGCGGCGCGGGCAACCGGCACAAAAATGTGATCGTGATGATAGGCGGCCACAGCATTACACGGCACACCTGCGTCTGAAAGCGCGGCGGCGATCCGGGCGAGAAAGCCCACGGCCTGGAGATCGGAATAGACGGTGAGCTCCAGCCACGCCCAGCGATTATCGTCCGGTGTCTCTTCTGCGGCCTTGGTCACAACGGTCAGGCCTTCGCGCTCCTGGAACAGCATGGCGATTCCGCGAACGTCGCGCAGATTGACCAGATCAGCCCAGGACGCCTCCTCAACATCTATCGTTTCGAACCGCCAAACCCCGTCATGCTGCTCGACCGAGAGCGTGGAGAGCAGTATGGAAAGGTCGCGTTCGGCCACTATTTCAGTGCTCGCCAACCGATATCCTTGCGGTTGAACCCGTCCGGCCAGTTAATCGCATTTACACCGGCATAGGCGCGATCGACGGCTTCGCGAAGGTCTTTCCCCGTCGCCGTCACACCGAGAACCCGTCCCCCGACCGCGATCAGCTTCCCGTCACTGTCGGTGTCCGTGCCTGCATGGAAGACCGTAACGTCTTCGAGTGCATCGGCGACGTCGACATCTTCAATGATCGACCCTTTGGCGTAAGATTCGGGGTAACCGTTCGTCGCCATCACCACACAAGCACTCGGTTGGAACGTGTTGACGCCCATCATCTCGGCGATTTCGCGGTGTCCGTGCACAAGCCCGCCAGTAGCGCAGGTGAGTAGCGCCGGAACGATATCGCCTGGCAACCCAGCCATCAGGACCTGGCATTCAGGATCGCCAAAACGGGCATTGAACTCGACGACTTTAGGTCCGGATTCTGTGACCATGATGCCAACATAGAGCACCCCCTGATACGGCATGTCGTCCTCCGCCATACCGGACAGAAGCGGCTCGACGATCAAGGTCTGAACCAGCTCCATGATCCGAGGCGTTACAACTGGTGCCGGGGCGTAGGAGCCCATGCCGCCTGTGTTCAATCCCTGATCGCCGTCGCCGACCCGTTTATGATCCTGGGCCGGCGGCAGGTAAATCGCGCCATCGCCGTCGGTCAGAACAAAGATCGAGGCCTCTTCGCCTTGCATAAACTCTTCAATGACGATCTCGGTCGATGCATCCCCAAACTTGCCGGTCATCATCGCTTCGACTTCGTTTTCAGCCTCTTCGAGCGTGTCGCAGATGACCACAACTTTACCCGCCGCGAGACCATCCGCCTTGATCACATAGGGCGCGTCCATGGTTTCGAGAAAATCGAGCGCTTCGGTCAGATCCGTGAACCGCCCATAAGCGGCTGTCGGGATGTCGAATTTCTTCATGACATCCTTGGAGAAGCCTTTCGAACTTTCCAGCTGCGAGGCTTTCTCGCTGGGCCCAAACACATCAAAACCGCGGGCTCGGAGGGCGTCTGACAAGCCAATCGCCAACGGCGCTTCAGGTCCGATCACAATCAGGTCTGGTGAGACTTGAAGGACGAGTTCCTGCATTTTGTGCAGATCCATAGGATCGACATCAAAGCATGGCCCGATCTTGTCCATGCCAGGATTACCGGGCGCACAAAACACCTCGTCGACAATCTCCGACTGCGCGATTTTCCAGGCCAGGGCGTGTTCGCGGCCGCCCGATCCGACAACAAGAACTTTCATGCGCGCAGCTACTGGACCGGACTGAGCATCGGATCAAGCCCTTCGGGGAACATCGCGCCAAAAAGGTTCAATCCAAATCTCGGGGTGACGGCCTCGCCGCGCACGGTTAGGTTTCAGACATGGCTGATTCACTCACATCCAATCTCCCCGAACTGACCGTGACGGAGCTCTCGGCTGCCCTGAAGCGAACGGTTGAGACCGCTTATGACCATGTTCGCGTTCGCGGCGAACTTGGGCGCGTGACGATTGCCCGGTCCGGTCATATGTATGCCGACCTCAAGGACGATAAGGCCGTGCTCAACACGATCATGTGGAAGGGACAGGTGTCGCGGTTGCCGTTCAGGCCCGAGGAAGGCCTGGAAGTCATCGCCACCGGCCGGATGTCGACATATCCGGGCCGGTCCAATTATCAGCTGATCGCCGACAGCCTGCGCCCGGCCGGTGTTGGCGCGCTCATGGCCTTGTTGGAAGAGCGCAAAAAGAAGCTCGCCGCGGAAGGACTGTTTGACGAGCGCCACAAGAAGCCGCTGCCATTCTTGCCGGCCACGGTTGGTGTAGTCACATCTCCCACCGGGGCCGTCATCCGAGATATCCTGCATCGTATCGGTGACAGGTTTCCGGTGCGGGTTATTTTGTGGCCAGCTCTGGTCCAGGGTGATACCGCCGCCCCCCAAATCACCGCTGCCATTCGCGGATTTAATGCGATGACGGGCGCTGATCGCCCGGATGTTCTGATTGTCGGGCGCGGCGGCGGATCCATCGAAGACCTTTGGCCGTTCAATGAAGAAGACGTTGTTCGCGCCGCATTCGAAAGCGACATTCCGTTAATCTCCGCTGTCGGGCATGAAACCGACACGACGCTGATCGACTATGTCTCCGACGCGCGGGCGCCAACGCCAACCGGCGCTGCAGAGATCGCAGTACCGGTCCGGTCGGAATTGCAATTGCAGATCGGCGACCTGCAGCAACGCCTCAAACGCGCTCTGGTGCGATACATCAGGCGCGGCAACGAGCGGATTGAAGCGACGCGCTTGCCCCGGCCCGAACGGCTGCTCGAAACCAAGAGACAGCGTTTCGACGCAATTGGCGAACGCCTGCCCACAGCCGTGAGAGGCCTGGTCGAACGCCGTCGCGCCAGGCTCGAGACCGTCAGCGCGGGTCTGATCAGCCCGAAACAGGTGGTCCTTGGCAAACGCGTGAAGCTTGAAAATCTCTCTGCTCGCCTCGGCGCTGGTTTATCACGCGCTGCGTCGAGCAAACGGATCGCCTTCGCGCGCACGGCGTCACGACTGCGCCCAGAACCGCTGGTCGCAGATGCCAGGCGCGCCCGCTCAGCCCTGATCGATGCGGCCGGACGCGCGCGCCCGGCCCTGTCACGCATTCTCGATGCACGCCGCACCGAACTCGCCTCGCAGGGGAAACTCCTGCAGACACTCTCCTATCAAGCGACCCTGAACCGCGGCTACGCAATTGTGCGGGATGCAAACGGCAAAGTCCTGCGCGCAGCCAGCGCGGTCGCGTCAGAGACCACTGTTGATCTTACCCTCGCCGACGGCACTGTGGAGCTCAGCCCGGCCGGAGTAAAATCGGCGGCGCCGGCGACGAAAAAGCCGATGGCAAAACCGAAAAATCCGAAACCGAAACCGGACCCGTCTGATCAAGGCAACCTGTTTTAGGTCAGACCTGCCGCTGCGACCGCCCTTTTCGATTGCGGTTCAGTCAGTAAGTTCCTGACAAGATCATCGGGAGCAAGCATCATCATGGCGAAATCGATCTGGAATTTCGGCGACATCCTGGACGACAATGCGACGCATCTGGGCCCTGAAAACCCTGCTCTGATTCACGGCGATCGCATCGTTAGCTGGCCAGAGATGTCTGCGCGGTCGAACAATGTCGCCCGGGCGCTGCTCGCCCGCGGTGCGCAGCAAGGCGACAAGATCGGCTTCTATCTGCGCAACCAGCCCGAATATGTCGAAGGTCTCGCAGCCGCATTCAAAGCCAGCCTGACCCATGTCAACGTCAATTATCGCTATCTTGATGACGAGTTGAGCTACATTATCGACAATTCCGACAGCACAGTCGTCCTCTATGATGTCGAGTTTCGAGAAAACGTCGAGCGCGTGCGCACGCGGCTCACGAACGTTAAAATATGGGTCGAGGTCGGCGGCACCGACACACCGGATTTTGCAATTGCTTATGACACGCTCGCCAGCGAAGGCGACGGCAGTCCATTTGATATTGACCGATCTCCCGACGATCTCATGTTTCTCTATACGGGCGGCACGACAGGAATGCCGAAAGGCGTGATGTGGTCTCATCGAATCTGGAGGGAGGCGAACCTGGATGGTCTGCGGAAGATCTATGGCGCCGCGCCCGAAACCTGGGAGGAGCACCGGGCCTTCGTCCAGGAGTTTGGAAAACACGGCCGTCAACTGCCCGCCTGCCCGCTCATGCACGGCACCGGCCTGTTCACGGCTCTCGGCGCTTTCTTGATGGGCGGCGCGATCGTAACTCTTGAAAACAAAGCCAAATTCATTCCCGATCAGCTCTGGAAAACCACAGAACGTCACGGCGTGACGGCCATGGCGATCGTCGGCGATGCGTTCGCGAAACCGATGTTGAAAACCCTCAATGAGGCACCTGGCAAGTACGACCTGTCGAGCGTGGCCAGCATCACCTCTTCCGGAGTGATGTGGAGTCATGAAGTCAAACAAGGCCTGATTGAACATCTGCCGCAAGTGGCCCTGAATGACAGTTTTGGGGCCTCCGAAGCGGTCGGCTTCGGGATGTCCGTCACCACCGCCGACGGTGTTGTCGAAACCGCCAAATTCGAGATTGGCGAACATTGCAAAGTGTTCGGCGAAGATGGCCGCGAGATTGAACCCGGTTCAGACCAACCCGGCCTGATCGCGCGGGGCGGCGCGGTCCCGCTAGGATACTATAAGGACGAAAAGAAGAGCGCTGAGACCTTCAAGACGATAGACGGTGTGCGTTATGCGATCCCGGGTGACTGGTGCCTGGTCGCCGCCGACGGAACCATGACCCTGCTTGGGCGCGGCTCTAACTGCATCAACTCGGCCGGTGAAAAGATCTATCCGGAAGAAGTCGAAGAAGCGTTGAAAGAGCACGACGCTGTCCGCGACGCGCTGGTTGTCGGCGTGCCAGATGACAAATGGGGCCAAGCCGTCACCGGCGTCGTCGAACTCGCGGAAAACAGCAGCGCCAACGAAGACGAGCTCCGCGCGTTCGTTCGAACCCGCCTCGCCGCCTACAAAGCGCCAAAACGCGTCCTCGTCACAGACGACCTCAAACGCGCCCCAAACGGCAAAGCCGACTATAAAAGCATCCGCGCTTTCGCTCATGCCGCGCTCGGAATAGAGGCCTAGGCACGACGCTCTGTCCCCACATTTCAACGCGAATTCTGGCACAAATCGACGCGTATTGATTCAAGGACTAATAATTCGCTGAAAAATGAACTATATGTTTATCCGTTCAATCAAAATCCCGGTCAGATTTTTCGGGATGGAAATGTCTGACCGTTATTAGGGTTAACAGCGATCCCAAAGGCCACATGCACGCGCGTGCAATTCAAAAAAAGAGCTTCCTCCCGATGCCATCCTTGCCCAATTCCGTCCGCACCGCAGGATTCATCCTGTTGGCGCTCCTGATCTATTTTGTCGGCAGCGCGATTTTCCGTACGCCGGCCGAACAACCCGCAGCAGCTGGAAGCACCAGCGCCGCCGCAGCTGATGAGGCGATCCCTCAAGTGATCGTCTATCCAGCGAAAACGTCCACGCACACTGTTTTGGCCACACTTAAAGGCAGCACCGAACCCGATCGCGAAGTCACCGTGCGATCTGAAACCATGGGCACTGTGATCAATGCCAGTGTCGCTGAAGGTCAGACCATTTCGCGAGGAACCGTCTTGTGCGGCCTCGACGTCGAGAGCCGCGCCGCCCGCATTGCAGAGGCCGAAGCCGGCGTCACGTCTGCCCGTCTCGATTATGATGCCGCGCGCCAGCTTGAAGAAAAAGGTTGGACGACCTCCAACAATGCCGCGGCCGCAAAGGCGGCGCTGGATCGCGCCGAAGCTGGACTGGCTGCGGCCAAGATCGAGCTAGGCAAAACCCGGATCACAGCGCCGTTTGCCGGCGTATTTGAAACGCGCCTGGCCGAACGCGGTGATTTTCTGTCAGTGGGCGCACCCTGCGGACGCGTGGTCGACCTCGATCCGATCATCGTCGCTGTCGACGCGACCGAAAACCAGCTGAATGCAATCGATCCTGAAACCCCTGTCCCGGTCGAACTCGCCACCGGCGTTCAGGCAACAGGAAAAGTGCGCTATATTGCGCGCACCGCCAGCGCTCAAACCAGGACGTTCCGGGTCGAAATTGAGCTTGCCAATCCAGATAATGCCATCGCGGCGGGCCTGACCGCATCTGTAAAGGTCGCGCTCGGCGAAGCGCCAGCCATCCTGATGACCCCAGCGTCGCTGGTTTTGCATAATGATGGGCGTGTTGGCGTGCGCTACATTGATGAAGCCGATACTGTGCAGTTCACAGAAGTCAGCGTCGTCGATGACGCACCAGACGGGATCTGGGTAACCGGCATTCCCGATGGTGCAAACCTGTTGGTCGCTGGGCAAGATTTCCTGCGTGAAGGCATCAAAGTACAACCGCAAAGCCGTCAGGAGCGATAGGTCATGAACGCTCTTATCGATGGTGCAATTGGACGTGCGCGGATGGTCCTGGCGATCCTGATCGTCGCCCTGATTGCTGGTACCAGTACATATATCAACCTGCCGAAAGAGGCAGATCCGGACGTGCCGATCCCATTCGTCGGCGTGACCATTCCGCTGGAAGGTGTGTCTCCTGAGGACGCCGAACGCTTGCTTGTTCGTCCGGTCGAGACCGAACTGCAAAGCATTGAGGGCGTAAAACAGATCGATTCGTTTGCGCTCGAAGGCGCTGGTCAGATCATCATCGAATTTGATGTCTCGTTCAATCAGAACCAGGCGGTTCTGGATGTGCAGGAGAAAGTCGATCTGGCACAGCGCGAGTTCCCGGAGGAAGCGCGCGAACCGATCATCACAGAGATCAATGCGTCTCTGTTTCCGATCCTCGCCATCAACTTGTATGGCGATGCGCCAGAACGCGGGCTCTACAAAATTGGTCAGGAATTGCAGGAAGAGTTGGAAGGCCTAGAGGGGGTTCTGGAAGCCCGACTGCAAGGTGACCGCGAGGAAGTCCTCGAAGTCGTCGTCGACCCGGCAAAGCTTGAAGCCTACAACCTGTCCTATCAGGAAATCTTCGCCGCAGTGGCAAACAATAATCGCCTGGTACCAGCCGGGCGCATCGATATGGGCGAAGGCCGATTTCCGGTCAAAGTCCCCGGACTGATCAAGACTGCGAAAGACGCGTTCGACCTGCCGGTAAAGTCTGAAGGCGATTCCACCATCACACTGGCCGATGTGTCCAGCGTACGGCGGACCTTCAAGGACCGCGAACAATACGCCAAATTCAATGGCCAATCCGCGGTGTCGATTCAAATCGTGAAGCGCACCGGCGCAAACATTCTCGACACAGTGGCTGAGGTTCAGGAGGTTGTGGCGAACTCACAATCCCGCTGGCCGGACTCGGTCAATGTCACCCTGACCTCTGACATGTCGGAAATGATCGACAATCAGCTGGGACAGCTGCAATCGTCTATCGCCGTGGCCGTCGTTCTGGTCATGATCATCGTCGTCGCGGCGCTCGGCTTGCGCTCAGCCGCGATGGTCGGTCTCGCCATTCCCGGATCGTTCGTGATGGCGTTCCTGATGCTCGGCATGTTCGGTTACACGATCAATATGATGGTCATGTTCGGCATGGTTATCGCGGTCGGCATTCTCGTCGATGGCGCGATTGTCGTGGTCGAATATGCGGATCGAAAGATGGCTGAGGGCCTGGATCGCAAGGAAGCCTATGCGATGGCGGCCAAGCGGATGTTCTGGCCCATCGTGGCCTCGTCGGCGACAACGCTCGCAGCCTTCTTCCCGTTTCTGTTCTGGGACAGCCTGGTCGGCAAGTTCATGTCCTACCTTCCGATCACGCTGATCTTCGTCTTGGTGGCATCACTCGTCATGGCCCTGATCTTTTTGCCTGTTCTCGGCTCGGTGCTGGGCGGGCGCGGTACTGACGACACCAATGATGGCCTGGTTGAGGTCTCTGGTGTTGGCGGCGATCCGCTGGATGCGCCCGGTTGGTTCGGGCGTTATGCGCGTGCGACCAACACACTGATCGGTCGTCCGCTGATGGTCACGGCGGGCGCCATGGCGCTGATTGTGGCAATCTTCATGTGGTTTGGATCAACGCAGCACAAATCTGAGCTGTTCCTCGATGTCGAGCCGGAACAACTCTACGTGTTCGTACAGGCGCAAGGCAATATGTCCGCTAACGAGGAGTATGAAATCGTTGACCGCGTTGTGGAACGCTTATTGCCGCTCGATGGCATTGAGTCGATGGCGTCGACGTCCGGCAGTGAAGGCTCCGGATCGTTTAATTTCGATGGTGTAAGCTCTCCCCCTCAGGACACGGTTGGACGGGTTTTGATCAACCTGAAAGATCGCGAAGACGGTTATGATGGACGTGTCAGCGAACAAAACATCCGCGACGCGCTTGTCGGCGTGCCGGGTCTGCGCACCGAAGTCCAAAAGCTCGAACAAGGCCCTCCGGTCGGTAAAGACGTTCAAATTGCCATTCGGTCAAATGATGGCGCGGCTTTACTGGAAGTGGCCGCGCAGGTTCGCGAATTCGTCGACAGCATGGAGGGTCTGCGTGAGATCGAGGACAGCCGTCCGCTGCCGGGAATCGAATATCAATTGGAAGTCGATCGCGCCCAAGCTGGCAAGTTCGGGATCGATGTCAGCCAGGTCGGCGCTGCTGTGCAGCTGGTTACAAATGGCATTCTGGTCGGACGCTATCGGCCTGACGATGCACTCGACGAAATCGATATACGCGTGCGCCTTCCAGAAGAGGAACGCAGCGTACAAGCACTGGATCGGCTGCGCATTGCAACACCGGGTGGACAAGTCCCACTTTCACAGTTCGTGACACGTGTTCCCGCGCCGAAAGTCACAAAGATCGAACGCCGAGACAGCAAGCGCATTGTGATGGTCCGGGCCAACGCGCTTGTGCAAGGTGAAGGTGCCGCCAAGGTTCAGGAAATCAAGGACTGGCTTGTGGCCGCCAACCTCAATCCGGCCGTGGACGTCCAATTTGAAGGTGCTGATGAGGACGCGGCTGAAGCCGCTGCCTTCTTCCAGATCGCAGCTTTGTCAGCCTTGTTCCTGATGGGCATCATCCTGCTATGGGAGTTCAACAACTTCTACCATGTGTTGCTCACGCTCTCAGCGGTGGTGCTCTCCACCGCCGGTGTTCTGATCGGTATTCAGGTCATTCTGCCTTACATTTCGATCCTGATGATCGGGACGGGGATCGTCGCTTTGGCGGGGATTGTAGTGAACAATAATATCGTTCTGATTGATACGTTCCAACGCCTGAAAAAAGATGGCCGCACCAGCGAAGAGGCGTCCGTCGCTGCTGCAGCTCAGCGAATTCGTCCCATCCTGTTGACGACGCTCACAACCATTTGCGGCCTGTTGCCAATGGTGTTCATGATGAATGTGAACTTCCGCGAGGGAGCCATCAGTTTTGGTGGCATCACGGCGGAATGGTGGGTGCCACTGGCAACGGCTGTTGTATTCGGCCTCGGATTTTCGACGATGCTAACCTTGATTGTGACGCCGGTTTGGCTTGCGGCTCCGGCTAAGATTGGTCGCTGGCGCGATCGCATGATCAATCGCTTTCGCGGCGGCGACGCACAGGACGTTAGTGCGCCGATCGAGGATAAAGGCTGGGCTGAACCGAAGCCGGATATCCGACCCGCTGCTGAATAAGTCTACGCGTCAGACATCGATCTAGGTCATGTCTGCGTAAGGGTTATCCGTCGGCAGCGAGATCGGATTGGCCATGCCTTTCACCGAAATCGCCTGATCCGTCATCAGCACATCGGCATCGGAGATGACCTCTTCGCCAAAGCGATAGATCGGGGCGTAGTCGCCTCGGTCTGCCCGCTCGAGATAGGCCGTGGACGCCGCGAGCGCTGTTTCACGCCTCTGGACATAGTCGGACATGGCCTGCTCGCCATGGCGCTTTTCGAGCATCGTTTCGGTCCGCTGCGGCGATAGAACCACTGCAGACGCATTGTTACCGCCAAACCCCTTCGAATTGAGGATCGCCACTTGCAGTTCGTTCGGCTCGCGCTTTTGGTGCGCCGGTCCCAGCGACAACCGATCCTGCGCGACGTCATCAGCAACCCGGTCGAGCGTGGCGATGCCCGGCAGAACGCCGTATTCAAAACACCCGAGCGCCGCCGCCAACTGATCGCCGCTTGCCGGCGCAATCGTGTGTCCAAGGTAGGATTTCACGGCGATGATCGGCCAGTCTTCGATGCCAAACGCGCCGGCCACCTGATCGAATATTTGCGACTCCGTGACCCGGTTCTGCGGCGTGCTCGATCCATGTGCCATGACAAAGCTGTGGGACTGCACCGCCTCGCGCCCCGCGACAGCGGACGCGGCGGCAACGGCTTTTGCCATGCTGATATGATTGCCCGGGCCGGGTGCCGTGATCGACTTCTTGGTACCGTCGGCATCGACGAAAACATCTGTAATTGAGCCGAGACATGGCGCGCCCAGTTCCAGCGCCAATTCATCATCCATCAAAATGAAATACTGGCTCGCTTCACCAATCGTGAACCCACAATTATTGCCAAACGGACGGCTGGCGCGGCGATAATTGATTTCGCCGTCGCCATATATCTTGGTCATATTATCGTCGGTGGCCAGCGCGCCCATGGTGCCGAAACCGTCCATGATTTCAGGGACAACAGGGGCTTCGCTGTTGCCAACCATCGCGACCCGGACCTTGCCCGCCTGAATATCGGCGACCGCATGACGCAAGTTGGACAGGAAGGTCGCGCACGCCGCAACCGCGCTGCTGGCAATCCCAACATTCGACAGAACATAGGCATTGATGAAATCGGTCGGCATGGAATTGATGCCCATGACCAGGGATTTCGCAGTGACGCGCTGGCCGGTCATCCGGGCCTGATGCATGCCGCCATAGCCCTCCTTGTCCATCTGCCCGAAACCGCTGCTGGAATAGACACCGACCTGATCGGGCTCGATAGATTTCAGTACATCGTCCCACTCGATGCCCAACGCCCGCAGCGCGTCGGTTGCACCGAATAGTGCCATTTGCAGACCGCGGGGTTGAAAGCGCGAATTGTACAAACCCGCCATCTCAAAGCCGGATGGCAATTGCCCGGCGGCTTTTACAGGAAACTCACGCACATTCGACAAGAAGACATCCAGGTCGCCGTCGACTGTGACCGTGACGCACGTCTCGTCATGCGGTTCGATCGACCAATTCTCTGGCACTTGATCAGGAATGGCTGTTTTTTCCGCAAGGAATTGGAGCGGGCCGTCGCCGTCCTGAGAGGCGGCTGACAGGGCTGCACTGGATTGCCAGTACAAGGCGTCGACATCGAAGCGCTCTTTCTCAATCCGGCGCACCAGCGTTCCGTCCATGACAGGACCGTCAAAGCGCTCGGCGACTTGTGCCGCGGTCAGGATTTCGCCGTCGCCGTCTTCTGAAGCGGTGTCATAGCTGCCATCGTCATTGGCCTTTACCAGACCCATCATCACCGCGAGCCCGGTAATCGTTGCTTCAGATTGCGCCTTGGAAAGGGCATCTATAACCATCCGCCGATAGCCCTGATGACCTGACGTTCGACCGGCGGCGTTGACGCCGCCCATGCTAACAATGACTGGTAATCGCATAGAAAAATCTAGTCCTGGTTTGCCTGTTCGTGTCGATAGGATCGATCTCGTTGACCAAACTCTAGAAGCTATTTGAGTTTCGGCTCAACAGCTAATTGCAATTGAGCTGCGCCGCCAAAGCTCCGTCGCGCCAACTTGCGCCGCCGCGACACATCGGAAACAATACGGCATGCAAGATCAATTGAGACGCCTGCCAAAGGTCCAGACACTGTTGGAATCAAACGCCGCGATCACTCTGATCGCCCGTCATGGACACGATGATGTCGCCAATGCGATCAGGTCCAAGCTGAATATCGCTCGTTCGAAAATAATCGCGAACGACGCGTCGTCAGAAACAGTCGTGAACGACCAAGCTCTGCTGGATGAGGTTTCGACGGAGCTGAACGCAGCGAAGGTCTCGACGCTGAAACCTGCGATTAACGCGACGGGTATCATCATCCATACCAATCTTGGCCGCGCCCGCCTTGCTCCCGAAGCAATTGAGGCGATGGCTGAGATCGCTGCGAATTATTCATCGCTTGAGCTTGATCTGGAGAGCGGCAAACGCGGTTCACGGCACAGCCATGTCGAGGCTCTGATCTGCCAACTCACTGGCGCTGAAGCGGCCATGGTCGTGAACAATTGCGCGGCCGCCATCCTCACCACGCTGACAGCCCTGGCGGCCGGAAAACCGATCATCGCCTCGCGCGGCGAAATGGTCGAGATTGGCGGATCATTCCGCATGCCGGATGTGATTGCCCAAAGCGGCGCTCTGCTGCGGGAAGTTGGAACCACCAACAAGACGCATCTCAGCGACTATGCCAAAGCGATTTGCGGAGAAACAGCTCTGCTTCTGAAGAGCCATACCAGTAATTACCAAATTGTCGGCTTTGCGTCTGTGCCGTCCCGCGAGGCGTTAGCTGACCTGGCCCGCGAACACGACACATGCCTGGTCGAAAA